>Ga0208328_1000357_pt1 | contig 22055 bp, 18 predicted proteins | sample DeeseametaMP2633_FD_184170 | JGI IMG/M metagenome (GOLD analysis project Ga0208328, IMG submission 184170) | Marine microbial communities from the Deep Atlantic Ocean - MP2633 (SPAdes) | ecosystem: Environmental > Aquatic > Marine > Unclassified | place: Northeast of Antigua and Barbuda, North... | reverse complement strand
GCGGTAGACGGCGTTCTCGTTGCCGGGGATGAGCGAGGAGGCGAGCAGGACGGTGTCGCCCTCCTCGATGTGCACGAAGTTGTGGGTGCGCTGGGCGATCCGCGACAGCGCCGACATCGGCTCGCCCTGGGAGCCGGTGGAGATCAGCACCTGGTGCTGGGGCGGCAGGTCGGCGAGCTCCTTGGCGTCCACGATGGTGTTCGGGGGGACGGTGAGGTAGCCCAGGTCGCGCGCGATGCCCATGTTGCGCACCATCGAGCGGCCGACGAAGGCGACCTGCCGCTCGTGGGCGTACGCCGCGTCGAGCACCTGCTGCACGCGGTGCACGTGCGAGGCGAAGCAGGCCACGATGACGCGCTGCTGGGACTCGCGGAAGACCTGGTCGATGACCGGGGTGATGCCGCGCTCGGTCGGGGTGAAGCCGGGGGTCTCGGCGTTGGTGGAGTCGGTGAGGAAGAGGTCGACGCCCTCCTCCCCCAGCCGCGCGAAGGCACGCAGGTCGGTGATCCGGCCGTCCAGCGGCAGCTGGTCCATCTTGAAGTCACCGGTGTGCAGCACCATCCCGGCGGGCGTGCGGATGGCCACGGCCAGCGCGTCGGGGATGGAGTGGTTGACCGCCACGAACTCCAGCTCGAAGGGCCCGAACGTGATCCGCTCGCCCTCCTTCACCACGTGGTGCACGGTCTCCTTGAGACGGTGCTCGCGCAGCTTGGAGCCCAGCAGGGCCAGGGTCAGCTCGGAGCCGACCAGCGGGATGTTCCCCCGCTCGCGCAGGAGGTACGGCGTCGCGCCGATGTGGTCCTCGTGCCCGTGGGTGAGCACGAGCGCCTCGACGTCGTCGAGCCGGTCGCGGATCGAGGACCAGTCCGGGAGGATCAGGTCGACGCCGGGCTGGTGGTCCTCGGGGAAGAGCACGCCGCAGTCGACGATGAGCAGCCGGCCGGCGTACTCGAAGGCGGTCATGTTGCGACCCACCTCGCCGAGACCACCGAACGGGGTGACCCGCAGGCCTCCCTCGGCCAGCGGAGCGGGTGCGGTGAGCTCGGGGTGCGGGTGTGACATCTCGTCCTGTTCTGCCGGGGTGGCTGTGGGTGTGCCGGAGCGTGGGGCCTAGAGCAGGCCGGCGGCCTCCAGGCCGGTGCGCAGCGCGGCGAGCTCCTCGTCGTCGAGGGGCACCAGCGGCGATCGCACGCGGCGGTTGTCGAGGACGCCGAGCAGCTCCAGGCCGCCCTTGGCGGTGGTGGCGCCGTAGTTGGCGACGCCCATGACGGCCTCGAAGGCCGGCAGGAGCCGCTGGTAGGTGGCCAGGGCGGCGGCGTGGTCGCCGGCCAGGAAGCGCTCGATCATCGAGGCGATCTCGGTGCCGGCGACGTGGCCCACGACCGAGACCAGCCCGCAGGCGCCGTGGGCGAGGAAGCCCAGGGTGTTGACGTCGTCGCCGGAGTAGACGGCGTAGCCCATCTGCGCGAGGCGGGCGGCGCGCGGCATGTCGCCGACGGCGTCCTTGACCGCCACGACCTGCTCCCAGCCCAGCGTCTCCTCGTAGGTCTCCAGCCCGATCGTCGAGCCGGTGCGACCGGGGACGTCGTAGAGCATCACCGGCAGCTCGGCGGCGTCGACCACCTGGCGGAAGTGGTGCAGCATGCCCCGCTGGCCGGGCTTGTTGTAGTACGGCGAGACGAGCAGGACGCCGTCGGCGCCCTTCTCCCGGGCCTGCTTGGCCAGGACCAGCGAGGTGCGGGTGTCGTTGGTGCCGACGCCGGCCACGATCGGGACGTCGGGGCCGACCGCGTCGCGGACCGCGGCGAGGACCTCGCCGTCCTCGTCGGTGGTCGTGGTGGGCGACTCACCGGTGGTGCCGGAGACCACCAGGCCGTCGTGCCCGTGCCCCAGCAGGTGCTTGGCGACCCGCTGCACACCGTCCAGGTCGACGCTGCCGTCCTCGAGGAACGGCGTGGCCATCGCGGTCAGCATCCGACCGAAGGGAGCGACGGGGGCGGAGGTCATGCGGCCAAGGTTATGGGATCTGCGGGACGACCTGCTCGGCGACCAGCCGCAGGTGGTCGAGGTCGCCCAGGTCGAGGGTCTGCAGGTACAGCCGGGACTGCCCGGACCCGGCGTAGCGGGCGATCTTGTCGACCACCTCCGGGACCAGACCGGCCAGGCCGTTCTCGCGCAGCTCCCCGACCTCGCGCCCGATCGCCGCGGCCCGTCGGGCGAGCTCGGACTCGGTCTCGGCCACGCACAGCACCAGCGCCGAGGAGGTGGTCAGGGAGTCGGGGTCGCGGTCGATCTCCTCGCACGCCGCTCGCACCCGGGCGATCTGCTCCAGCCCCACGTCGAACGGCACGAACGGGAGGTTGAACTCGTCGGCGTACCGCGCCGCCAAGGCGGGGGTACGACGCTTGCCGACGCCTCCGATGAGCACCGGCGGCCCGCCGGCGTGCCCGTCGCGCTGCACGGGCTTGGGCAGGCCGGGCGACTCGCTGACCGTGTAGTGCGTGCCGTCGTAGGAGAAGCCACCGTCCTCGGCCGGCGGGGCCGACCACAGGCCCGTGACCACGGCCAGCTGCTCCTCGAACCGGTCGAAGCGCTCGGCGGTGCCGGGGAAGGGGATGGCGTACTTCTCGTGCTCCTGGACGAACCACCCGGCGCCGATGCCGAGCTCGACGCGACCGCCGCTCATCTGGTCGACGTTCGCGACCTGGATCGCCAGCGGTCCGGGGAAGCGGAAGGTCGCGCTGGTCATCATCGTGCCGAGCCGGATGGTGCTGGTCTCGCGGGCCAGCCCGGCCAGGGTGGTCCAGGCGTCGGTGGGCCCGGGCAGGCCCGGCGTGCCCATGCCCAGGTAGTGGTCGGAGCGGAAGAACGCCCCGAACCCGAGCCGCTCGGCCTCGAGGGCGACCCGCAGGAGGTCGTCGTAGGTGGCGCCCTGCTGGGGTTCGGTGAAGATGCGCAGCTCCATGCCGCTCACCCTACGAAGCGCCTCCGAACGGCCTACCGCCGGCGCAGCCAGACCCGGTCGAAGCCCTCGAGCTCGTCGCGCCGGGTCTCCTTCCAGTGGTGCCGGTCGAAGTCGGGGTAGAACACGTCGCCCTCCGGCTCCAGGGGGATCTCGGAGATGACCTGCTCGGTGGCCAGCGGCATGGCGGCGGCGTACACGCTGGCGCCACCGGCGACCACGATCTCCCCCGGGAGCCGGGTGGCCTGCACCAGGGCGTCGTCGAGGTCACGGGCGACGTGGACCGCGTCGTGCCCGGGCGACCAGGCGGGGTCGCGGGTCAGCACGATGGTCTCCCGCCCCGGCAACGGGCGCCCGATCGACTCGTAGGTCGTGCGGCCCATCACGAGCACGTGGCCCATCGTGAGGTGCTTGAAGGCGGTCTGCTCCCCCGGCACGTGCCAGGGGATGTCGGGTCCCCGGCCGATCACCCCGTTGCGGGCGACCGCGGCGACCAGGACGATCCTGCGACTCATGACGATCCCTCAGACCGCGATCGGGGCCTTGATGGCCGGGTGCGGGTCGTAGCCCTCGACGGCGACGTGCTCGAGCTCGAAGGCGTCCAGCGCGGTCACCGAGGGGTCCAGCACCAGGGTGGGCAGCGGGCGCGGCTCCCGGGTCAGCTGCAGCCGGGCCTGCTCGAGGTGGTTGAGGTAGAGGTGGGCGTCGCCGAGGGTGTGCACGAAGTCGCCGACGCGCAGGCCGGTCACCTGCGCGACCATGTGGGTCAGCAGGGCGTAGGAGGCGATGTTGAACGGCACGCCCAGGAACACGTCGGCCGAGCGCTGGTAGAGCTGGCAGCTGAGCCGGTCCGCTCCGCCGTCGGGGTCGGGCGCGACGTAGAACTGGAACAGCGCGTGGCAGGGCGCGAGCGCCATCTCGGGGATGTCGGCGACGTTCCACGCCGAGACCACGTGGCGGCGCGAGTGCGGGTCGCGTCGGAGGTTCTCCACGACCTGGGCGAGCTGGTCGACGTGGCGGCCGTCGGGCGTGGGCCACGAGCGCCACTGGGCGCCGTAGACCGGGCCGAGGTCGCCGGACTCGTCGGCCCACTCGTCCCAGATGCTGATGCCGCGCTCCTGCAGCCAGCGCACGTTGGTGTCGCCGCGCAGGAACCACAGCAGCTCGCCGAACACCGAGCGGGTGTGCACCTTCTTGGTGGTGACCAGCGGGAACCCGCCGCCGCGCTCGGGTGCCAGGTCGAAGCGCATCTGGTGCCCGAAGACCGACAGCGTGCCGGTGCCGGTGCGGTCGGTGCGCTCGACACCCTCGTCGAGGATCCGGGTGAGGAGGTCGAGGTAGGCCTGCACGGTGCGAACGCTACCGCCGCTGCTACCTGCCGGCCTTCTTGCCCGCCTTCATGGTGGCGCGCACCCAGTCGATGATGCTCGGGGCGTTCAGCTCGGCGTACACGCCAGGGAACAGCGGGACCGCGCAGCCCAGGCCGTAGCTGACCACCCCGACCTGGACGACCTTGCCGTTCTCACGGTTGCCGAAGATCGGACCGCCGGAGTCGCCCTGGCAGGAGTCGCCGCCCAGCTCGGAGGCGCAGAACTCGGTGTCGGCGTTGAAGCCGAGCAGCAGGTTGGTGATGCACTCCAGGTCGCTGCTGACCGAGACGTCGACCTTCTTGAGGTTCTCCGGTGCCTCGCTGCCGCCCGAGGACTCCACGCCCCACCCGGCGACCGTGAGCACCGTGCCCGCGGTCTCGAGCGCGTCGTCGGCAGCCTTCGGGAGCGCGATGCGCGGCGCCTTGATGCGCTTCTTGGTGCGCCACAGGGCGACGTCGCTGGAGCCGGTGTCGTCGTAGTCGGGGTGCACGGCGAAGCGCGAGACCCGCAGCACCTGCCCGCCCTTGGCCGTCAGGTCGGTGCGCCCCACCACGACCTGGACCTGCTTCTTCGAGAAGACCGTGCAGTGCGCGGCGGTGAGGATCCAGCGCTTGCCGACGACCGAGCCGCCACAGATCTGGCCGTCGCTGCCGGAGGAGCCGGCACGCTGGATGGAGGCCATGAAGGGGAACTCCCCCTTCTTCGCGTCCTCGCCGCCGACGATGGCGGTGGCCGGCGCGGGCAGGGACGCGGCGGCGAGGGCGAGCAGGAGCAGGGGGGCGAGCAGGCGCACGAGCACGCGGCGCACGGCGGGGTGGGGGGTCACGTGGCGAACGCTACGCGTCCCTCGACGGTCGTGACCGTCGATCCCGCGACTCGTACCTGCCCGTCGACGACGTCGACGTGCACCCGTCCGCGTCGATGCAGTGCGGCACCCTGCGCTGCGACGTACGACGCCGGCAGCCGCCCCGTCGAGGTCAGCCACTGCCCGAGGCCGGCCTGCAGGCTGCCGGTGACCGGGTCCTCGGTGATGCCCAGGCCCGGGCAGAACGCGCGCACCTCGAGCAGCACCTCTCCCCCGGGCGCGTGCAGGCCCGCGACCCCGATGTCGAGCCCGTCGAAGGCGGCCCAGTCGGGGCGCAGCGCGGTGACCGCTGCGGCGTCGGCGAGCAGGACCCCGACCCAGCCCGGGCCGTTGTCGATCCACTCCGCGTCCACGATGTCGGCCACGTCGACGCGCAGCGCCCGGGCGATCCGCGCGAGGTCGTCGGCGCAGACGGGGCCGCTGCGCACCAGCGGCGGCGCCTCGAGGGCCAGCCGCTCGCCGCGGTGCACGCGCACGAGGCCCGCGCCGCACTCCTGCACCAGCACTCCCGGCGTCGCGGGCACCCCGCCGGCCCCGAGCCAGGCGTGCGCCGATCCGAGCGTCGGGTGCCCGGCGAAGGGCAGCTCCTCGCCGGGGGTGAGGATCCGCAGCCGGTAGTCGGCGGCGGGGTCGGTCGGCCGCAGCAGGAAGGTCGTCTCCGACAGGTTCGTCCAGCGCGCGAAGGCGGCCATCTGGTCCTCGGACAGGTCATCGGCGTCGTGCACGACCGCGACCGGGTTGCCGGTCAGGGGGCCGGACCCGAAGACGTCGACGCAGCGGTAGGTGTGGGTCACGGGGCGATCATCTCGCCAGCAGCGCCGTGCTGTCCCCCGCCCCGGCGCCCACGGCGTGCACCCGGCAGTCGCCGGTGCGGACCTGGCAGGTGCGCACCTCCAGGGTCCCGGTCGACGAGACCCGACCGGCCTCGGAGGCGCCGGGCAGGGCGGCGCGGTCGGCCAGCAGGTAGGTGATCCGGTCGGGCGCGGTGAACCGCGCGTCGAGCAGCACGTCGGCGCGCTCGGTGCCGGAGGCCAGCTCCTCGCCCGTGCCGACGGCGAAGACCCGCACCCCCGAGCCGTCCTCACCGCTGCGGGTCCACACGAACTGCTGGCGCGGGGAGACCTCCCCGCCGTCGCCGAGCCGCACCACCGGGGTGCCCAGCAGCTGACGGATCGCGATCGACTCGAACCCGACCTGTCGCAGCTGCGTGACGCCCACGACGTCGACGAGCGCCCCCTGCTCGGGCTCGCTCACCACGGTGCTCACCGACCCGGTGCCGGTGTGCCACTCGTGCTCCCCGGCCGCGTCGACGAAGACGAGCACCGGGGCGGCCAGCCGCACCAGCCGCGGCAGCACCTCGCCGCCGTCGGTGGCGGTCTCCAGCCGGGCCACGACCTCGGCGTCGGGGACGTCGGCGACCTCCAGGGTCGACCCGTCCTCGGCCACCCACGCCACCCGACCGGCCGGCCCGGAGGCCGCCAGGCCCGCGGACGGCTCGGCCCGGCCGAGCAGCACGCGCTCCCCCTCGGGCCCGAGTCGTACGACGTCGCCCCGGTCGTCGAGGTAGACCACCTGCGTCCCCAGCTCGGCCAGCGCGACGACCCCGTCCACGTCGGCGGTGCCGCCCGCCAGGTGCAGCCGGCCGTCGGCGTACCACGCGACGGGTGCGGGGTTGCGCGCCGGCGACACCGCCACCGGACCGAGGGCCGGCTCGGGAGGCGCCGGGTCGGGGAGCAGGGCGGTGACCGCCACACCGACGAGCAGGGCGAGGGTCACGACCGCCAGCACCGACAGGACTCGTCTCCGGCGCCGCGCGGGCTCCGCCCCGGTCGGCGGCGGCACGGGCAACCCCGGGACCGCAGCGACCACCCCTGCGAGCAGCTGCGGGTCTGGGGCCGTGCCGGGCGCCGTGCCGGGGTCAGGGTCGTGCGCCCGCCCCAGCGCCGTCCAGGCCAGCCGCGCCCGCACCGGCACCGGCAGCCGGTCGAGGTCCGCCGAGAGCCCGAAGGGCAGCGTCACCGCGCCCGGCTCGGCCCAGGGGGCGGTCCACCAGGACTCCCCGGTGGCCCGGGCGGCGGCGCGCTCCTCGAGCAGCAGGTCACGCAGGGTGGCGTCGGGGTCGTGCTCGTCGCGCAGCCGCCGCCAGGAGCGGCGGGCCCGGACCAGCACGCGGTCGGCCAGGGTCGCGGCGTGCCCGGCGGGGTGGCCGAGCAGCACGGCGAGGCGGACGAGGTCGGGGCGCCGGGCGGCGGCGTACTCCTCGAAGGCCGGCTCCGGGGAGTCCGGCCCGCGACCCGACCGCGCCACGACGGGGCTCAGGCGTGCAGAGACATCGGGCCGTAGACGCGACGCTCGAGCTCGAAGAGCGTCACCGCGTCCACGCCGTGCTCGGCCAGCTCGGCCCAGGTCTCACCGACCCAGGACTCGGCGTCGGCCTGGCTGGTGAACCGCTGGTCGACCAGGTCGGCCGGGGCGCCGGGGCCGAGGGTCACCTCGGCACCGGAGGCGTCCTCGAGGCGCCACCACCAGGGGCGCTCGGCGGCGGTGGGGGCCCGGAAGGTCGCGGGCTGCTCGGGGAGGTTCATGGGCTCAGGCCTCCCGGACCGACGGGTCGACGAAGGGCGGCTTGGTGAGCGCGAAGACCTCGCGCCGACCGCGGACGTCCACCGAGACCTCGGCGTCGGCCGCCACCGTGGCGGCCACCAGCGCCAGACCGACGCCCTTGCGCAGCGTCGGGGAGAAGGTCCCGGAGGTGACCTCGCCGACCGGGACGTCGGCGGTGAGCATGACGCGCATGTGCGGACGCGGGATGCCGCGACCGGTGGCGACGATGCCGCGCAGCACGCGCTGGGGGCCGTCCGCGCGCTGGCGGGTCAGGACCTCGCGCCCCCAGAACGACGGCTTGGACCAGCCGACGGCCCAGCCCAGCCGCGCCTCGACCGGGGTGATGTCCATCGAGATGTCCTGCCCGTGCAGGGGGTAGCCCATCTCCGTGCGCAACGTGTCGCGGGCACCGAGCCCGCAGGCGAGCATCCCGTGCTCCTCGCCGGCGGCCAGCAGCGCGTCCCACAGCGACTCGGCGGCGGCGTTGGGCGCCACCAGCTCATAGCCCCGCTCCCCGGTGTAGCCGGTGCGGCACACGGTGACCTCGTGGCCGTCGTGGGTGCCGGTGGAGAAGGCCATGTAGTCGTGGTCGACGGGCAGGCCCAGGGTGGTGAGCACCTCGTCGGAGCGGGGGCCCTGGACCGCCAGCACCACCAGGTCGCGGTGGCGGTCGGTGACCTCGATGCCCTCGGGCGCCGCGGCAGCCAGCCGCCGGACGACCTCGGCGGTGTTGGCGGCGTTGGGCACCAGCAGCACGTCGTCGTCGGCACGCAGGTAGACGATCAGGTCGTCGACGACGCCGCCGGTCTCGTCGTCACAGCACAGCGTGTACTGCGCCTGGCCCACACCGATGCGGCCCAGGTCGTTGGTCAGGCAGGAGTTCACGAACTCGGCCGCACCGGGCCCCGTCACCGTCGCCTTGCCGAGGTGGCTGACGTCGAAGACCCCGACCGCCTCACGGACCGCGGTGTGCTCCTTGACGACCCCCGCGCCGGCGTACTCCAACGGCATCGACCAGCCGCCGAACTCGGCGAGCTTGGCGCCGAGGGCCTCGTGCCTGGCGTGCAACGGTGAGGTGAGCAGCGGGCCGTCGGTCTGGTCCTCCAGCGTCATGGCGCGAACCTATCGCAGCACCCCGGCCGCCTGTGGGCCGAGCAACGATCGGCCGACCGGCTGCCGGGGGGCCGGGGGGCCGGGGGCCGGGGGCCGAGCACCACCGCGTGGCTATCCTGCGGCGGTGACCTCGTTCATCCTCCGCAACGCCAGCCCCGCCAAGACCAAGGTCGACGCCATCGTCGTAGGCGTGGTCGCGCAGGACTCCGGGGTCGACCTCGCCCCCGGTGGGGAAGAGGTCGCCAAGGCCTACGGCCGCAAGCTCCGTCCGCTGCTGTCCTCGCTGTCGCTCAAGGGCAGCCTGGGCGAGACCACCCGCATCCCGACCGCCGGCGCCATCAACGCGCCCGTGCTCGTGCTGGTCGGGCTCGGCACCGCCCCCTCGACCGCCGACCTGCGCCGGGCGGCCGGCGCCGCGGCGCGGGCGGTCCCCAACGCCGCCTCGGTCGCCGTGGCGCTGCCGACCCCCGGCGCCGCGGAGGTGCGGGCCGTCACCGAGGGGTGGCTGCTGGGCGGCTACCGCTTCACCACCTACCAGCGCGACACCGCCTCCGACGCGAGCGGCCCGGGCGAGGTCGTGGTCCTCAGCGCCGGCGCGCGCAAGCAGGAGGTCGTGACCGCACTGGAGGAGGCCCAGGTCGTCGCCGCCGCGGTCGCCGGCTGCCGCGACTGGGTGAACACCCCGCCGGGCGACCTCACTCCCCCGCTCTTCGCCGACGCCGTCGTGGCGGCGGCCGCGCCCCTGACCAAGGGCCGCGGCAAGAAGCTGACCCTCACCGTCCACGACGAGGTCTCCCTGGCCGAGCTCGGCTGCGGCGGCATCCTCGGCGTCGGCCAGGGCTCCGAGGCTCCCCCGCGCCTGGTGGAGATCAGCTACGCCCCCAAGGGCCTGCCCGAGGACGCCCCGCACCTGGCCCTCGTGGGCAAGGGCATCACCTTCGACTCCGGCGGCCTGAGCATCAAGCCGGCCGCCTCCATGCACGAGATGAAGTCCGACATGGCCGGCGCGGCCGCGGTCGTGCAGGCCACCCTCGCCATCGCCCGACTGGACCTCCCGGTGCGGGTCTCCACCTTCGTCCCGATGGCAGAGAACATGCTCTCCGGTGCCGCCACCCGGCCCGGCGACGTCCTGCGGATGTACGGCGGCACGACCGTCGAGATCTTCAACACCGACGCGGAGGGCCGCCTCGTCCTCGGCGACGCGCTCGTGCGCGCCACCGAGGTCGAGCCCGACCTCATCATCGACGTCGCCACCCTCACCGGCCACATGGTCGTCGCCCTGGGCACCCAGGTCGCGGGCGTCATGGGCAGCGAGGAGGTGGTCTCCCAGGTGCTCGCCGCCTCCGAGAGCGCCGGCGAGGCGTGCTGGCCGATGCCGATCCCCGAGGAGATGAAGCAGCGGATCACCTCCTCCAAGATCGCCGACCTGGCCCAGCACGACTGGGTGCGCTGGGGAGGCGGGCTCTTCGCGGGGGCGTTCCTGCGCGAGTTCACCGCCGGGCGCCCGTGGGCGCACGTGGACATCGCCGGTCCGTCCTTCTCCAGCAGCGGCCCGACGGGTCACGTGACCAGCGGCGGCACCGGCTTCGCCGTCGCGACGCTCGTCGACCTCGCGCGCTCGCTGGCCGACTGAGCCCGCTCAGGAGTCCCGCTCAGGAATCCAGGTCGCGCGCCTGCTGCTTCTGGGCCTCGCGCTGGCGGCGGTTCCAGTCGCGCATGCGCTGCGGCACCCCGACCACGGCCGCGTCGTAGGACGGCACCTGGGCCCGGTTGCAGAAGTCGTGGGCCCACTTCACCGACGGGACCCGGCGCCGGGTCCACTCGCCGTCGTGGGCGACCAGCAGCAGCGTGACGTCGCTGACCGCGGTCCGCGGCTCGACGAACCCCTCGACACCGCGTCGCGCACCGACCCAGGTGCTGAGGTGCTCGACGTCGGTGGAGTCGGCGGCGCGGACGCGCGTGGAGCCGGTGCGGTAGCCGTCCTTCGCGGGCCCGCGCATGCGTGGGCCACGGTCACGACGGAAGCGGTCGAGCATTCCCATGCCCCCAGTCTGCCCGACCCACCCTCGGGCAGGTGTGGACTGTGGTGGCAGTAGTGCAAAGATGGACCGCACTCCCACGAGGAGTCACCCGCACACCCCTACGCAAAGGACCATGGTGGCCGACGCCGGACACACTCCCGGACACACCGACTTCGACGTGCTCATCCTCGGTGCCGGGTCGGGCGGCTACGCCTGTGCCCTGCGCGCCGCCCAGCTCGGCCTCAAGGTCGGCCTGGTGGAGAAGGACAAGGTGGGCGGCACCTGCCTGCACGTCGGCTGCATCCCCACCAAGGCGCTGCTGCACGCCGCCGAGGTCGCCGACTCCGCGCGCGACTCGGAGCGCTTCGGCATCCGCGCCTCGCTCGAGGGCATCGACATGGCCGGCGTCAACGCCTACAAGGACGGCGTGGTCGCGCGGCTCTTCAAGGGCCTCTCCGGCCTGGTGAAGGGGCGCGGGATCACCGTCATCGAGGGCGCCGGCACGATGACCGGGCCCCGCGAGGTCACCGTCGACGGCACCGCCTACACCGGCGCCCACCTCGTGCTGGCCTCCGGCTCCTACTCCCGGTCGCTGCCCGGCCTGGAGGTCGACGGGGAGAAGGTCCTGACCTCCGAGCACGCGCTGCGCCTGGAGCGCGTGCCCTCCTCCGTCGTCGTGCTCGGCGGGGGTGTCATCGGTTCGGAGTTCGCCAGCGTGTGGCGATCCTTCGGCGCCGACGTCACGATCGTGGAGGCACTGCCCCGCCTGGTCGCCGCCGAGGACGCGGCCTCCTCCAAGGCGCTGGAGCGGGCCTTCCGCAAGCGCGGCATCGGCTTCCGGACCTCCACCCGGTTCAGCTCCGTGGAGCACACCGACTCCGGCGTCGCCGTCACCGTCGAGGACGCCAAGGGCGAGACCTCCGTGATCGAGGCCGAGCTGCTGCTCGTGGCCGTCGGCCGTGGCCCCGCCACCGACGGGCTGGGGTACGCCGAGCAGGGGGTCGCCATGGAGCGCGGGTTCGTGCTCGCCGACGAGTGCTGCCGCACCAACCTCGAGGGCGTCTACGCCGTCGGCGACATCGTCCCCGGCCTCCAGCTGGCCCACCGCGGCTTCCAGCAGGGCGTGTTCGTGGCCGAGGAGATCGCCGGTCTCGCACCGGGGGTCGTCGAGGAGTCCGCGATCCCGCGCGTCACCTACTCCCACCCCGAGATCGCCTCGGTCGGCCTCGACGAGGAGACCGCCCGCTCGACCTACGGCGAGGACGCGATCGAGACGCTGACCTACGACCTCGGCGGCAACGGCAAGAGCCAGATCCTGCAGACCCAGGGCTTCGTCAAGCTCGTACGCCGCACCGACGGCCCCGTCGTCGGGGTGCACATGGTCGGCGACCGGGTCGGCGAGCTGGTCGGTGAGGCCCAGCTGATCTACGCCTGGGAGGCCCACCCCGAGGACGTCGCCCCGTTGGTGCACGCCCACCCCACCCAGAACGAGGCTCTCGGCGAGGCCCACCTCGCGCTGGCCGGCAAGCCCCTGCACGCGCACGGCTGAGCCACCGGCTCACCACACCCCAGACACCGAGCAGAACCACCACCCGCTACCGAAGGAACCGCATTGGCCACCGAAGTCACCCTCCCGGCGCTCGGGGAGTCCGTCACCGAGGGCACCGTCACCCGCTGGCTCAAGCAGGTCGGCGACACCGTCGCGGTCGACGAGCCGCTGCTCGAGGTCTCCACCGACAAGGTCGACACCGAGATCCCCTCGCCCGTCGCGGGCACCCTGCTGGAGATCAAGGCCGACGAGGACGACACCGTCGAGGTCGGCGCGGTCCTCGCGATGATCGGTGAGGAGGGCGAGGGCGGCGGCTCCGCCGACGACTCGGCCGACGACTCCGCCGACGACACCGCCACCCCCGAGGCCCAGCCGGCCGACGAGGACGAGGCGGAGAAGAAGGCCGAGCAGGAGGAGGAGATCGCCGAGGAGACCGGTGACCTGCCCCCCGGCGACGAGACCCCCGAGCAGGAGAAGGCGCCTGCGGCGTCCGGCTCCGGTGGTGGGTCCGGCACGTCGGTGACCCTCCCCGCGCTCGGCGAGTCGGTCACCGAGGGCACCGTGACCCGCTGGCTCAAGCAGGTCGGTGACAGCGTGGAGGTGGACGAGCCGCTCCTGGAGGTCTCCACCGACAAGGTCGACACCGAGATCCCCTCCCCCGTGGCCGGCACCCTGCTGGAGGTCAAGGTCTCCGAGGACGAGACGGTCGAGGTCGGCGCCGAGCTCGCCGTGATCGGCGACGGCTCCGCGGCCCCGGCCGAGGAGCCCGAGCCCGAGCCGAAGGCCGAGGAGAAGGCCGAGGAGAAGGCCGAGGAGAAGGCGGTGCCGGAGCCCGAGAAGGAGCCGGAGAAGAAGCCGGAGAGCACGCAGCCCAGCCCCGCGGAGGAGCCGGCACCGAAGGCCGAGGAGGCCCCGGCGCAGCCCGCCGCGCGGGCCTCGGAGCCGCCCCGCCAGGAGACGTCGTCCTCCTCGGGCGGGTCCGGCGACGGACCGGGGTACGTCACCCCGCTGGTGCGCAAGCTGGCCGGCCAGCACGCGGTGGACCTGTCCACCGTCGAGGGCACCGGTGTCGGTGGCCGCATCCGCAAGCAGGACGTGCTCGCCGCCGCCGAGGCGGCCAAGCAGCCCGCCGCTGCCGCTCCGGCCGCCGCGCCCTCGGGCAGCACCTCGACCCCGGCCGCCACCGGTGCGCCGGTCCCGGTGAACCCCTCCCCGCTGCGGGGCACCACCGAGAAGATGTCGCGCCTGCGCAAGATCATCGCGACCCGGATGAACGAGTCGCTGGCCGTCTCCGCGCAGCTGACCCAGGTCGTGGAGGTCGACGTCACCAACGTGGCGCGTCTGCGCGACCAGGTGAAGGCCGAGTTCGCGGCGCGGGAGGGCGTGAAGCTCTCCTTCCTGCCGTTCTTCGCCAAGGCGGCCGTCGACGCGCTCAAGCAGCACCCGAAGCTCAACGCGACGATCGACGACGAGGCCGGGGAGGTCACCTTCCACGACCACGAGCACGTCGCCTTCGCGGTCGACACCGACAAGGGTCTGCTGACCCCGGTCGTCAAGGACGCCGGCGACCTGTCGATCTCGGGGCTGTCCAAGAAGATCGCCGACGTCGCGGCTCGCACGCGGACCAACAAGATCGGTCCCGACGAGCTGTCCGGCGGCACCTTCACCATCACCAACCTGGGCAGCGTCGGGGCGCTCTTCGACACCCCGATCATCAACCAGCCGCAGGTCGCCATCCTCGGCCCCGGTGCCGTGGTGAAGCGCCCCGTGGTGATCGACGACCCGAACCTCGGCGAGACCATCGCCGTGCGTCACATGGTCTACCTCGCGCTGACCTACGACCACCGCCTGGTCGACGGCGCCGACGCCGGTCGCTTCCTCCAGGAGGTCAAGCAGCGCCTGGAGTCCGGCTCCTTCGAGGTCTGAGCCCCAGCACCACCACGACGGCCCGTCCGGGGACACCCGGGCGGGCCGTCGTGCGTCCCGGGTCTCGTGGCTCGCTGCGCTCGCACCTCGACCAGCCGGACCGTGACCGGACCGTAATCAACAGGCGCGATCCGGGTCCGGCGTCGTAGGTTCGTCCCACCGTGACCAGCACCGTCTCGCCGCCCACCCCGCGGCCCACCCAGTCCGCCCTGCCCACCACCGACCACCGCCAGCCGATCGACTGGCGCCGTCTGCGGGGGCCGGTCGCCGCGGCCTGCGTGCTCGGCTCGTTCGTCGCCGCCATCGGCACCAGCCTCGGCACCGTCGTGGCCGGTCGGCTCGCCGACGCCCCGGCCACCGGGCTGGTCGGCCTGCTGGCGCTGTGCGTCATCGGCGGCGCGCTGGTCGACACCGTCGCCCGCACGGTCTGGGCCGGTGTGGTGGACCGGGCCGAGGGCCGGCTGCGCGGGGACCTGCTCGACGCCGCCATGGCCCAGCCACTGGCCGAGCTGAGCGAGCAGGCCGTGGGCGAGATCCTGGACCGGGTCGACGACGACACCCACGAGGTCGGCAGCCTGCTGCGCCAGAGCGTCTGGATGGCGATGCGCACCCTGCTCGCCTCGGGTCCGCTCTGGCTGGTCGCCGGGTTGACGTGGGCACCGGCGTTCGTGCTGTTCCCGGTGACCGCGGTGGTGACGTTCTGGTTCGTCAAGGCGCGGCTGCCGGAGATCTCGCGCCGCAAGGTCATCGAGGAGATGGCCTGGACCGACCACGCCGCCGCGATGGAGGAGGGCGTCGCCGCGCGCGACGACCTGCGCACCAGCCTGGGCCAGGCCTACGTCGTACGCCGCTGCACCGAGCTCGCTGCCACCCTGCACCGCCGCTTCGACGAGGTGCTGTCGATGGAGAGCAGCGTCAGCCGGCGCACCGGCACGCTGCTGCACGCCATGCTCGCCGCCACGGGCCTGGCCGGGGTCGCGCTGGTGGTCGACGACCGGCTCTCCACCGGGGCCCTGATCACGCTGTTCCTGGTGACCACCCAGTTCGTGGGCCAGGTCGACCAGCTGGCCCGGCACCTGCCGGACCTGCAGGCCGGGTTCGGCGCGGTGCTGCGGCTGCGCTCGCTGCTCGGCGCGCTCCCCGAGCCCACCGGCGGCGTCCCGATGCCCGACCGTGTCCCCGAGGTCCGCTTCCGTGACCTGCACTTCTCCTACGGCACCGGCACCTTCGCCCTCGAGGGCGTGGAGCTGACGATCCCGGCCGGCACGACCTGCGCCTTCGTGGGGCGCACCGGGTCGGGCAAGTCGACGTTGGCCTCGCTGGTCTCCCGGGCCGTGGAGCCGCAGCGCGGCACCGTGCTGCTCGACGGCACCGACGTGCTCGACCTCGACCTCCAGCAGCTGCGCGCATCGGTCGGCGTGGTCACCCAGCGCACCGAGATCCTGGCCGGCACCCTCGCGGAGAACATCGCGCTCTTCGCCGAGCTGCCCCGCCGCCGGCTCGAGGACGCCGTCGCCGAGCTCGCGCTCACCGACTGGGTTGCCGGTCTGCCCGACGGCCTGGACACCCTGCTCGGTCCCGGAGGGTTGACGCTGTCGGCCGGCGAGGAGCAGCTGGTCGCCTTCGCCCGACTCCTGGTCCGCGACGTCCACGTCGTGGTGCTCGACGAGGCCACGGCCCGCATGGACCCCGTCACCGAGGCCCGGGTGGTCCGCGCGGCCGACCGGCTGCTGACCGGGCGCACCGGTCTGCTGGTCGCCCACCGGCTCACCACCACCGAGCGCGCGGACCGGGTCGTCGTGATGGACCACGGGCGCGTGGTCCAGCAGGGTCCGCGCAGCGAGCTCGCCGCCCAGCAGGGACCCTTCCGATCGCTCCTGGAGGCCAGCGACGCCAGCGACTCCGCCGTGACCGGTTCCCCCCAGCCGTCGACGCCGGTCGAGCACTCCTCGCTCGACGTCGGCATCGGCAGCGCCCGCCGCGTCGGCACGCCCCCGGCTCCGCCGGCCCTGCGCCCCATCCCGAGCCTGGCCCGCGGCACCTGGAACGCCCTGCGCATCGAGCCACGGTGGGGCTTCGTGTCGATCTGGCTGTTCCTGCTCTCGGCCCTCACCGGGGCCTTCGGTGCCGTGACCGGCTGGTTGTGGGGCCTGGTGGTCTCCGACCTCCAGCAGGGCCGCTCCCCCTGGCTGCTCACCGGTGCGCTGGTGGTCTCGATCCTGGTCTCGCCGCTCCTCCTGGCCTCGGCGATCCGGCGCTACCCGCGCTGGTGGGTCGCGGTGATGATCCGGGTGCGGGCCGCGGTGCTGCAGGGCCAGACCGAGCAGCGCCGGCTGCACCGCACGCCCCCCGGCGAGGTCGTGGCCCGGGCGATGGACGCCGACCGCTTCGCCCGGTACGCCGACCGCTGGGTCGACTTCGTCAACGGCCTGCTCATCGCGCTGGTCACCGCGCTCATCGCCCGCAGCGTGGTCGCCGGCGGCATCCTGCTGCTGGTCATGGGCATCTCCGCCCTGGCCTCCTCGCTGGGGCGCCGGGTCGCCGGTCGCTCGGCGACGGCGTCCTCCGCGGCCCGGGCCCGCTTCGGCCGTTCGCTGGTCTCGACCCTGGAGTCGGTGCGCACCGTCAAGCTGGCGGCCGCCACCCCCGACGTGCACCGTCACCTGCGACAGGTCGACGGTGGCCGGGTCGAGGCGGCGGTGCGCGAGCACCGGGTCCAGGCCCTGCTCGACGGCGTCCCGATCGTGATGGTGCAGGCCGGCGTGGTCGCCGCCTGGGCGATCTTCGTGGGCGGCGGCTGGGGCCTCGCGACCGCGTTGCTGGTGGCCAACGCCGTCAGCGGCTTCGACTGGTTCGGCCGGGTGGCCGGGTCGGTCGTCACCGAGGCCCCGGGCACCAAGTCCTGGATGCGGGCCACCAGCGAGCTGGCCGGCGGCGGCGACCTGATGGAGCTGCCCCGCGGCGTCGACCTGGTCCACGGGTCGGCCCCCGCCCCGGCGCCCACCGAGCACGAGCCGCTGCGCGAGATCACCCTGCGCGGCTTCACCGCCGTCCACGACGACGGCACGCTCGGGGCCGAGGAGGTCGACCTGACCGTCCGCGGCGGCGAGCTCGTGCTGCTCCTGGGCCAGGTGGGGTCGGGCAAGTCCTCGCTGCTGGCGGCGATGGCCGGTCTCATCGGCAGCACCGGTGAGCTGCGCTGGAACGACCGTCCGATCGAGGACCCCGAGGTCGAGCTGCGACCGGGCCGGGTCGCGCACGTGGCGCAGGTCCCCCGGGTCCTGTCGGGCACCTTCCGCGGCAACGTCGCCCTCGACCACGCCGACCGCAGGGTCGAGCCGGCCGTCGAGGCGGCCCGGCTGGGTCCCGACGTCACCGAGGCCGGCGGCGTCGACGCCCTGGTCGGTCACCGCGGCGTCCGGCTCTCGGGGGGCCAGGTCCAGCGCCTCGCCCTCGCGCGGGCCCTGGCCTGCGAGGCCGACCTGCTGCTCGCCGACGACGTCTCCTCGGCCCTGGACGCCGCGACCGAGATCGAGCTGTGGGAGACCCTGCGCGAGCGCGGCGCGACCGTCATCGGCGCCACCTCCAAGGGTGCCGCCCTGGCACGTGCGGACCGGGTCGTGGTGCTCACCGACGGACGCGTCGCCGACGCCGGCCCCTGGTCGGAGCTGAGGACCCGCTGGTCGCACCTGGCCGGGTGAGCGGGCCCCTGGCAGGCTGAGGGCATGTCTCTGCACGTCGTCGTCGCCGGCTCCTCGGGGTTCCTCGGCACCCACCTGACCTCCGCCCTGACCCGTGAGGGGCACCGGGTCACCAGCCTGGTGCGACGTCCGGCCGAGCACGAGGGCGAGTCGACGTGGGACCCCTACGCCGGGGTCTACGACCGTGGGGTCATCGACGAAGCGGACGTCGTGGTCAACCTCGCGGGCGCTCCCCTGGTGGGCAACGTGCACTCCAAGCGCTGGGCCCAGGACGTGCTGGAGAGCCGGGTGACGACGACCCGGCTGCTGGCGCGCGCGATCGCCGAGAGCGAGCGGCCGGCGGCGTACCTCGCCGGCAACGGCATCGCCTTCTACGGCTCCCAGGGCGACACCGTGCTGACCGAGACCTCCGCGAGCACCGGAGACGCGCTGCTCACCACCGTCACGCGGCGCTGGGAGGAGGCGGCCGACCCGGCTCGTGAGGCCGGCGCCCGCGTGGTCGTGCTCCGCACCTCGCCCGTGATGGACCGTCGCAGCGCCCCGCTCGGTCCGCTCACGCTGCTGTTCAGGAGCGGGCTGGGCGGCAGGCTGGGCAAGGGCACCCAGCACATGCCGATGATCTCGTTGCGCGACTGGGTCGGCGCCGTGCTGCACCTCGCCGCCGACGACGACGCCCACGGCCCGGTCAACCTGTGCTGCGTGGAGACACCGACCAACGCCGAGTTCACCCGGACCCTCGCCTCCGCCCTCCACCGCCCCGCCTTCGCCCGGGTGCCGGCCAAGGTGCTCGAGGTGGCGGCCGGTCCGATGGCCCCCGAGCTGCTCGGCTCGGTCAACGCCCGGCCCGCAGCGCTGATCGACCAGGGGTTCGTGCACCGCGAGCCCGATGTCGCCGCGGTGGTCCGCGCGGGCCTGGACCGTCTCGATCCCTGACCCCGGGCGTAGGCTCGTGCCATGACCTCCACCAGCATCGACGTCGACGTCGTCGGGCTCGGTGAGGACGCGGTGGACTACCTGTCGGCCTGGGACCTCCAGCGGGCCGTCCACGACCGCGTCGTGACCGGCGGGGCCCCCGACAGCATCCTGCTCCTCGAGCACCCGCCGACCTTCACGGCCGGCAAGCGCACCGCCCCCCACGAGCGCCCCGCCGACCCCGGCGGCGCCCCGGTCATCGATGTCGACCGCGGCGGCAAGATCACCTTCCACGGGCCCGGCCAGCTGGTCGCCTACCCCATCGTCCGTCTCCCCGAGCACGTCCTGGTGGTCGACTTCGTGCGACGCATGGAGGAGGCGATGATCGCGACCTGCGCGGAGTTCGGCGTCGCCACGGCACGGGTCCCGGGGCGCAGCGGCGTGTGGCTGCGCGCCACCGCGGACCGGCCGGAGCGCAAGATCGGAGCCATCGGCATCCGGGTCTCCCGAGGCGTGACGATGCACGGCATCGCCTTGAACTGCGACGTCGACCTCGGCTGGTACGACCGGTTCGTCCCGTGCGGCATCAGCGACGCCGGCGTCACCTCGCTCACCCACGAGGTGGGCCGTCGGGTGGGCGTCAGCGACGTGCTGCCGGTCCTCGAGCACGAGCTGCGCCGGATGCTGCGCTGGGAGGAGTACCACCCCACCCCCGACTACGAGGCCCGTCCCGAGCCCGGCCGTGCCGCCGTCGGCGGGCCACGCGTCGAGGTCATCTCGCCCAGCGCGCCGACCCCCTAGTCCTCGCGGGGCGTGAGATCGTCCCCCGGTGAGCACGTTCTCGGGGCCGGTCGTGGAGACCGCCGGCCTGCGCAAGGAGTACGCCGTGCGGCGCGGCACCCGGGTCGCGGTCGCCGGCCTGGACCTGGCCGTGGAGGCCGGCGGCGTGCACGGCTTCCTGGGCCCCAACGGGTCCGGCAAGACCACGACCATCCGGATGCTGCTCGGCCTGGCACGCCCGACCGCGGGGACCATGAGGCTCTTCGGCGAGCCCGTGCCCGAGCACCTCCCGCGGGTGGTGGGTCGCGTGGGGGCCGTGGTGGAGTCCCCGAAGTTCTCCCCCCACCTGTCCGGACGCCGCAACCTGCTGCTGCTCTCGCGCTCGATCGGGGCCCCCGACCGCCGGGTCGACGCCGCCGTGGAGACCGTGGGCCTCACGGGCCGTGACCGCGACCGCTACCGGACCTACTCCCTGGGGATGAAGCAGCGGCTGGCCATCGCGGCGACCCTGCTCAAGGACCCGGCACTGCTGATCCTCGACGAGCCGACCAACGGCCTGGACCCCGCCGGCATCCGCGAGGTCCGCGACACCATCCGGGCCCTCGGCGAGGCCGGGACGACCGTCCTGCTCAGCTCCCACATCCTCGCCGAGGTCCAGCAGGTCTGCACCGCGGCGACGATCATCGGTCACGGCAGGGTGCTGGCCTCCGGCCACGTCGACCAGCTGCTCGGCACCGCCACCAGCCATCGGCTGCGGTGCACCGACGCGCACGCCGCGGCCGGCGTCCTGCGCACCGCGGGCCTGGCCGTCACCACCGACGAAGACTCGCTGAGCGTCGAGACCGAGGACCCGGCCGCGATCACCCGGCTGCTGGCCGCCCGCGACATCTGGGTCAGCGAGCTGGTCCCCGCCCGGCAGGACCTCGAGACCTACTTCCTCTCCCTCACCGGCGGCGACGAGCAGGCCGTGCGATGAGGGGGCTGCTGGTCGAGCTGACCCGGCTGCGCTGGCGCCGCGCCGTCCTGCTCCTGCTCGTGGCCGCCGTGGTGCTCCCCGCCCTGCTGCTGGCCGGGACCGCGTGGAGCACCCGGCCGATGAGCGAGTCCGACCTGGACGCGCTGCTCGTCGACCGCTACGCCCAGCGCGAGGTGACCCGTTGCGAACGGCGTCCTGAGCGGTTCTCCGACGAGCGTGGCGAGACCATCGAGGCGAGCATGTGCCGTGAGATGGTGGCCGACTGGTACGGCGGGCGGGCGCCGCTCCGCCCCGAGTCGGAGCTCGACGGCACGGTGCTGGCCGCGGGGACCCTGGTCCTCGCGCTCGTGCTGCTCATGGGGACCACCTTCGTCGGGCACGACTGGAACACCGGCTCGATGAGCAACCAGCTGCTCTTCGAGCCACGCCGGGGCCGGGTCTGGGCGACCAAGGCCCTCGCGGTCACCCTCACCTGCCTGCTGCTGGCCACGGCCGTGCTGTCGGCGTACTGGTGGGGCCTGGTGACCCTCGCGTCCGCTCGCGACATCACCGTCCCCGACGGCGTGGTGGGCGACGGCTACGGGCAGGCCCTGCGCACCGGTGTGCTCGCGGGCGCCACGGCGCTGGGCGGCTACGCGCTGACGATGCTCTTCCGCAGCACCGTCGCCACCGTGGGCGTCCTGTTCGGGCTGGCGGTCGCCAGCGGGGCCCTGCTGGGGATCGTGGGGCAGACCACGCAGCGCTGGACCCCGCCGCTGAACGTGGCGGCGGTGATGCAGGGTGACGTGACCTACTACGACGAGTCGGCGCTCACCCCCGCCTGCCGCAGCGGCACCGCGGGCCCCGAGGAGGACTGCTCCGCGGAGTCGACCATCACCGCACGCGACGGCGGGATCTACCTCGGGTCGGCGCTGCTGCTGGCCTGTGTCGCCTCGGTCGGTTCCTTCCGCCGCCGCGACGTCCCCTGAGGCCCTGCGGGCAGCCACGGAGGGCCGCTGGCGATTGGGGGGTGACCTGGGCCACCGGCGTACAGTCGAGCCCGTGGCACAGGCACCAGCACCCGACGGCAGGAAGCTCCTCCGACTGGAGGTCCGCAACGCGGAGACCCCGATCGAGCGCAAGCCGGAGTGGATCAAGACCCGGGCCACGATGGGCCCGCAGTACAAGGAGCTCCAGAGCCTGGTGAAGGGCGAGGGCCTGCACACCGTGTGCCAGGAGGCCGGCTGCCCCAACATCTTCGAGTGCTGGGAGGACCGCGAGGCCACCTTCCTCATCG
>Ga0208328_1000356_pt1 | contig 22158 bp, 18 predicted proteins | sample DeeseametaMP2633_FD_184170 | JGI IMG/M metagenome (GOLD analysis project Ga0208328, IMG submission 184170) | Marine microbial communities from the Deep Atlantic Ocean - MP2633 (SPAdes) | ecosystem: Environmental > Aquatic > Marine > Unclassified | place: Northeast of Antigua and Barbuda, North... | reverse complement strand
CTCGAGCTGCGGCGCGCCGCGGAAGTAGTCGGCATGGGCCTTGAAGGTGGCGCTGACGCCGGGCTCGACGTTGTCCAGCTCGAACGGGCCGAAGCCGATCGGGTTGCGGGCAAAGCTCTCGCCGCGCTCCTCAAAGGCCGCCTTTGAGACGATGAAGCCGCCGGCGTAGTTGGCGAAGATGCCGAGCACGCTGGGGATCTGGTTCTTGAGCGTGACCTTGACGGTGTAGGGATCGACCGCCTCGACCGAGTCCACGGCGGCGTAGTCGCCGGAAAAGGCCGAGGTGTCGGGGTTCATCGCCTTCTCGATGCTGAACACGACGTCATCGGCGGTCACCTCGCCGTAGCCGCCCTGCCACTGCACGCCCTGACGCAGGTGGAAGGTCCACTCGAGCTTGTCGTCGGTCGACTCCCAGCTCTCGGCAAGGTCCGGCTCGATGCCCGCCGGGTCGGTGCTGCCCGGCTGGAAGCGCACGAGCCCGCCGAAGATCCACGCCGCCAGCGTCCGGTCCGAGGTCGAGCTGGCGAAATGCGGGTCGAGGCTGCCGATGTCGGCGGCGTCGGCGCCCAGCGTCAGGGTGGTCTGCTGTGCCAGCGCCGGCACCGCGGTGAGCGCGGTCGCCGCCAGAAGCCCGGCGGCAAGGCCGGTGCGCATCAGTTTCGTGATCATGGTCAATCCTCTCTGTTGAAGGGTCGCGCGCCCCGGCTGTCCCGGGAACTGGCTGGTTGTTATGCTCTTGGGTCTCCGCCTTGGCGCTCCGGGATCCGTCAGGCCTCGCAGCGCACAAAGTGGTCGCTCCCCAGCCGGCCCCATTGCGCGGGCGGCGACTGGAAGCCCACCGGCTTGATCGGGCTCGTGGGCTTGTCCTCGGTCAGGATCGGTGTGCGCGAGCCGCGCTGGTCCGGGTGGGTGATCGGGATCGCCGACAGCAGCCGCCGGGTATAGGGGTGGCCGGGCTGGCGGATGACCTCGGGGGTGGGACCGATCTCGACGATCTCGCCGAAATACATCACCGCCACCCGGTCGCAGATCCGCTCGACCGCCGACATGTCGTGGCTGACGAACAGGTAGGACACGCCCAGCTCTTCCTGCAGCCCGATCATCAGGTCGATGATCTGCCCCTTGATCGACACGTCGAGCGCGGATACCGCCTCGTCGGCGATGATGAGCTCGGGCTCCATCGCCAGCGCCCGGGCGATGCAGATGCGCTGGCGCTGCCCGCCCGAGAACTCGTGCGGCAGGCTGCCGGCACGGGCGGGGTCGAGCCCCACCTTCTCCATCAGCCACGCCATGCGCTCCTGCGCCTCGGCGCCCTTCGCGAGGCCATGCACCAGCATCGGCTCGAGGATCGCCGAGCCCACCGACTGGCGCGCGTCGAGCGAACCGTAGGGATCCTGGAAGATCATCTGCACCTTGCGCCGCATCGCCGCGAGGCTGGCCCTGTCGCGATAGTCGATCCGCTGGCCCGCGATCCGGATCTCGCCGCCCTGCCGGGGCGCGAGGTCGATGATCGCCTTGCCGATGGTCGACTTGCCCGACCCGGACTCGCCCACGAGCCCCAGCGTCTCGCCCCGCGCGATGCTGAGCGACACGTTCTCGACCGCGTGGACATTGCCCTGCACCCGTCCGAGGAGCCCGCCATGCACCGGGAAGCGCACCTTCAGGTCGCGAACCTCGAGCACCGGGGCCCCTGCCCCGCCGGCCTCGGCCGCCGCGGGCAGCGCGCCGCCGGGCAGCGGCTCGGGCGCGGGGCGCGCCTCGGGCCGGGCGCCGGCCAGCGTCGGCGCGGCGCGGATCAGGTCGGCGGTATAGGGATCGCGCGGGCTGCTGAACACGTCGTGCACGGCCCCGTGCTCGATCACCTTGCCGTGGCGCATCACCAGCACCTCGTCGGCGACCTCGGCCACCACCCCCATGTCGTGGGTGATGAAGAGCACCGCCGCGCCGGTCTCCTGCTGCAGATCCTTGAGCAGCTGCAGCGTCTGCGCCTGCACCGTCACGTCAAGCGCCGTGGTCGGCTCGTCGGCGATGATCAGCGACGGGCTGCAGGCCAGCGCCATGGCGATCATGATGCGCTGCCGCATCCCGCCCGAGAAGGTGTGCGGGTACTGCCGCAGGCGCTTTTCGGGCGCCGGGATCCGCACCTTGCGCATCATCTCCAGCACCGCCTCCTCGAGCTCGGCGCCGCTCAGGCCGCGGTGCAGCCGGATCACCTCGGCGAGCTGGTCGCCGACCCGTTGCACCGGGTTGAGCGAGGTCATCGGCTCCTGGAAGATCATGCTGATCTCGCCGCCGCGGATCCGGCACATGTCGCGCTCGGAGAGCCCCAGCAGGTTGCGCCCGCCAAACGTGATCTCGCCGGTCGCGCGCCCGATGCCCTGCGGCAGCAACCCCATGATCGCGAGCGAGGTCACGCTCTTGCCCGAGCCGCTCTCGCCCACCAGCGCCAGCGTGCCGCCGCGCGGGATGTCGAAGCTCAGGCCGTGCACGACCTCCTTGCCGCTGAACGAGACCCGCAGGTCCCGGACGGAAATCGCCGCATCGGTCATCACGAGGCATCCTTCAGCCGCGGGTCGACCACGTCGCGCAGGCCGTCGCCGATCAGGTTGAAGGCCAGCACCAGCAGCAGGATCGCGATGCTGGGCGCGAGCGCCAGGTGGAACGAGCTGAGGATGTTGTCATACCCTTCGCGCACCATGCCGCCCCAGGTGGGGGTCGGCGGCGCGAGCCCGAGGCCGATGAAGGCCAGCGACGCCTCGGTCCGCACCGCGGTCGCCATCCACAGCGAGGACATCACCATGACCTCGGGCAGGATCGCCGGCATGATGTGGCGGAACAGGATCCGCGGCCCCGAGAAGCCGAGCGCCCGGCAGGCCTGCGCGTATTCCCGGTCGCGCTGGGTCATGACCCCGGCGCGGGCGATGCGGGCAAAGGCCGGCGTCGCGGTGAACGCGATGGCGATGATGATGTTGCCCATCGTCGCCCCGATCAGCGCCACCAGCGCCAGCCCGAGGATCAGCGCCGGGAAGGCAAGGATCACGTCCATCACCTGCATCAGCACGATGTCGGTGCGCCCGCCGAGGAAGCCCGCGATCATGCCGAGGAAGGTGCCCACGATCATCGCCGCCACGATGGCGAGGATGCCGATGGTCAGCGAGTAGCGCGCGCCGTAGAGCAGCCGCGCCCAGATGTCCCGCCCGTATTGGTCGGTGCCCAGCAGGTGGCCGTCTCCGGGCGGCGAGAGCTGGTGCAGGATGTTCTGCTTCGAGGGCGAATACTCGGTCAGCCACGGCGCGAAGATCGCCGCCAGCACCAGCGCCACCACGATCACGAGGCCGATCCAGGTCGAGAGGTTGAGCCGCCGCAGCAGCCCCAGGCGCGCACGGCGCTTCGCGGGCGCGGCGGGCGGGTGTGCCATATCGGTCATTTGTACTGGATCCTCGGGTCGAGAAGGCCATAGGTCAGGTCGGTGGCAAGGTTCACCACCACGACCATCAGCGTGTAGACGACGATCATGCCCTGCAGCAGCGTGTAGTCGCGCTGGGTGAGCGCGGTCAGGATCAGCTTGCCGAGCCCGGGGCGCGAGAACACGATCTCGGTCAGCACCGAGTTGCCGATCAGGATGCCGAGGTAGAGCCCCACCACCGTGGTGATCGGGATCAGGCAATTGCCAAGCGCATGGGTCCAGACCACCCGCGACGGCGACACGCCCTTGGCGCGCGCGGTGCGCACGAAGTCCTGGCTCAGCACCTCGAGCATGGCCGAGCGGGTGACCCGCGTGATGTAGGCCATCATGATGAGCGCCAGCGCCAGCGTCGGCAGCGCCATCTGCCGCAGCCTTTCGGTCAGGGTCTCGGCATTGCCCGCCGAGATCACCGGGAACCAGCCGAAGTGGATGGCGAAGACCATCATCAGGATGATCGCCGCCACGAAGGCGGGCAGCGACAGCCCGATCAGCGACACCAGCCGCATCAGGTAATCGGGGATGCGGTTGCGCCGCACCGCCGCCCAGACCCCCGCCGGCACCCCCAGCACGGTGCCCAGCACCAGCGCCGCGAAGGTCAACTCCAGCGTGTATGGCAGCACGTTGAGGATCTCCGACGTGACCGGCCGCCCGGTCACCATCGAATTGCCGAGGTCGCCCTGCAGGGCGCGGCCGAGAAAGCTCGCGTATTGCACGAGGATCGGATCGTTGAGCCCCAGCCGGTCGCGCAAGGCGGCCACGCTGTCGGGGCTGGCCTGATCCCCGAGGATCACCAGCGCCGGGTCACCGGGCAGGATCCGCACGACCAGGAAGACCAGCGTCAGCACGCAGATGAGCGTGATGAGCGCGAACCCCAGTCGCTTCAGGATGAAAGTCAGCATGTCGTTCCCTGTCGTCGTCTCCGTCCCGGTTGTCCGGGCCGGACCGCATGCGTCCTCAGGCCCCCCTGCCCCTGTGCCGGGGCTTCGGGCGGCGACGCCGCGTCAGGGGTGATCGAACGCAATTGACTCACCCACGTCAACAAATTCTTATAAAGATAATTTGATGGGCCGATAAATTCCGGTTATCAGAACTTATGGAGGGCATCTGGTCATGAAAGACGCACGGTCGTCTTCCAACGCCGAACGCGCGCTCGAGATCCTGCTGATCCTCGGCGATGCCACCGCCGAGGGTTTCAGCCTTGCGCAGATCTCCGAGCGGCTGGGCTGTGCCAAGTCGGTGGCCCACCGCAGCCTCAGCGCGCTGCAGGCCAAGGGCTTCGCCGAGGCCGCCGGGCGCTACGGCCACTACCGGCTCGGGCCCTCGATCCCGGCGCTGGCCAAGCGGCAGGACCGGCTCGAGCCGCAGGCCCGCAAGCTGCGCCCCGGCATGACCGAGTTCGCCCGGCACAGCGGCCTCACCGTCTACCTGATCCTGCAGGCCGGGCTCGACGCGGTCTGCGGCGAGATGATCAGCCGCTCGAGCCGCCGGCATTTCAGCATGGGCGTCGGCGCCCGCATCCCGATGGGCGTGCAGGCCGGCAGCGTGGCGCTGCTGTCGCTGCAGGAGGACGAGGCGGTGACCCGGGTGCTCGACGCCAACACCCACCGCTTCCCGCTCTTCCCCGCCTGCCGGAAGGTCGACCGCGAGGTCGTGGCCGCCCAGGTCGCCGACGCCCGGCTCCGGGGCTTCGCGGTGAACATGGGCTACTACCTTCCGGGCGAAGGCGGGCTCGGCCTGCCGATCCCCGCGCAGGGTGCCTACGAGGCCGACGTCGCGGTCTCCTTCACCGCGCCGATCGAGCTCATGTCCGAGGAATGGATGGTCCGCACCATCGACGAACTGCGCGGCTTCCTCGCGGTCGGCGCCGGCTGATCCCCCCGTGTATCTGGCGTGCGTTCGGGCCCTTCGAGCGTCGAGCACCGTTTTCGATGTCGGGATGATGGCGCTTGTGTCTCGCTGACCTGACGGAACGGAAATCGCCCTTTTGTTCCGTCACTCCGACAGATGCCTGCGCCCTGCCCTTCCCGGCCATCTGGACCTCTGGACCTCTGGACCTCTGGACCTCTGGACCTCTGGACCTCTGGACCTCTGGACCTCTGGACCTCTGGACCTCTGGACCTCTGGACCTTGTGTGCAGTGCCGCCTGCCCCGGCGCAAGGCCCCATCCGCGCCCTCCGTCTATATAGCCCGGGCACAGGAAGGTCACGGGCAAGTTTCCTCGATACGCGGATTTCCCGCCCCTCGGCCACCCCCCGCCGGCCCCGGTGCGGCGTCCCGGCCCCTGCCCGACAGCCTGTCGCCTGTCGCCTGTCCCCTGTCCCCACGGGGACGGTCCCGCCACCGAGCATGCCCGGCAAGGACCTCTGACCAGATGCCGGTCTTAGTCACCCGCGAGGGCAGCTCGTAAGATACGTTTCCCTGCCCCCGTGGGGACACCTGTTGCGATGCGCCCTCCTGTCCCCATGGGGACACGTCCACCAACCCGCCCCGCAGATCCCCCCGCTGCGCCTCCGGTAAATTTACGTAAGGCCACCCTGCGCCCGTCCACAGTCCACTTCGCCCGTCCCCAAGTGCCGCCCGTGAAGCGGGTGCATTACCGCCCCGTCGCCACGCGCTCTGCCGCGTGTCCCCGTGGGGACACGCCGTGACTCTGTCGTGTGGTTCCGGAAATCCACGCTCCAATCCTCACCCAAAGCCGACCCGCCATGGCGCAACGCCCCCACCTCGCAGCCGCCAAATACACCCAAACCCCACGACACAAAAAAGGCGGCGCGCGGGGTGTCCGCGGCGCCGCCCTGGCTCGTGTCGCTAAAAAGCCTTCAGTCGTCGAGCGCTGCCATGAAGGCCGCCACCGCGGCCTCGAGCCGGTGCCGGTCGATGCTCGAGAAATCGCGGTCCATCTGCAGCTCGACCTTGCCGTCCCGCGCGGCGCAGCGGACTGTCCCCGCGGGGACAGTGCAGCGCAGCGTGGTCTTGGCGGCGGCGTTCTTGCCGCTGGGGCTGCGCGGCGCCGGTGCCGATTGCGTGGTCTTCAGCGCGTCCTGCAGAACCGCCACCTCGTAGTCCGCCGAGCGCTCGCCCTGTTCGGAAAGCGCCTTGCGCAGACGCGCCTCGAAGCCGCGCTCCGAGCTCATGCGCTTGGCGACGTCGAGCCCGAGGTTGCGGGAGATCGCCTCGGGGTGCTGCAGAACGTCGCCCAGCGTTTCCACCAGACCGGCGAAATGGCGGATGTAGCTGCGCTTCTGCCGGCCGGCCGAGGCGAAGAGCACGTCCACCGCCGAGGCCACATCCGCGGAGGCGGTGCCCGGGTCCTCGGCGTAGCGCATGGCCAGCACCGCCATCTCGGCAAAGGAGATGTCGCGGCGCACGAGGTTCTCGTCGACCATCCGCCGGTACAGTCCCTCGAGCGCCTCGCCGGTCGCGACCAGACCTGCCGGGATCCGCGCAAAGGCCTCGTCGCCGGTTTCCGCGAAAAGCTCGCGGTAGGCGCGCAGACGGCGGAAGCCCTGGACCAGCTCGTAGCCATCGCCGACCGGCTCGACCTGGATCGGGTTCGAGAGGCCAATGGCGCGGATCGAGGCCTTGAGTTCGGCGATATCCGGGTCGGCGCCGGTGCCGCGGTCGCGGGTCAGCTTCTCGGTCCGGATCGCGTCGATGGCGATGAGGTCGGTGATGAGCCCCGCGCGCTTCAGCCGCACGTGCTCATGTGCGAGCCGGTCGTTTTCTTCCCGGATCGCGCGCTCGGCCTCGGCGCGTTCGCGCAGCGCGTCGGCGTTTTCCGAGATCGCCGCGGCCATCGGACCGCGCCGCGCCTCGGGTTTGGACGCGGGCGCGGGCGCCGAGGTCCGGCGACCGCCGCCGGTGTAGACCCCGTCCTGCGTGCTGGGAAAGTCGATGTCGAAACCGCGTCTCTTGCTCATGCCTCATCCTCCAGCTTGTCCCACGCGGTCAGCGCGTGATCGCGGAATTCCTCGTAGGCCCGGTCAAAGCTGGCGCGGGCGCGGCGCCAGGTCTCGCGGGTCATCTCGCGATAGTCGATTTCGTAGATCGAGCTCAGGAACCGCCCGGATTGTTCGACGGCCCGGGTCATCTCGATCGGGTGCTGGGTCACTCTGTCCTCCCAGACCTTTTCAAAGGCCGAACGCATCGCGCGGTGCAATTCGTTGCCGGGCTCGTAGCGGGTGAGCAGGAAGCGCACGTCCTGAAACACCTTGGGCAGTTGCAGTGTCCCCGCGGGGACAACCCCCTCGAAGCCCGAGAGGTCGGCGAGCGCCTCGGAGAGCTGGCCGATGAACGACGTGGTGGAATCGTATTCCCAGTAGCCCGGGCCCGACGGCACGTAGAGCATGTCGGCGGCGAAGACCGCGTTCATGCTCTGGTAGCCGATGGCGGGCGGGCAGTCGAAGATCACCATGTCGTAGGCGTCGCGGGGCAGGGCGTCGAGGTAGCGCGAGACGGCCGCGAAGAACGACCACTCGGGGTTCAGGTGGCGGTACTGGGCGCTGGCGAATTCGACGAAGGCCGCGTTGGCGCAGGAGGGGATGATGTCGATGGTGGGCCAGGACGTCGGCTTGATGAAGTCGGCGACGCGCAGGTCGCGCAGGCCCATGTCGGTGATCGCCTCGGGCAGGCGGCGCTGGGGCAGGGCGGAGCCGCTCTCGGCGCCGCGCATGGCCGCGTTCATCCGGTCGGTCTCGCGGATCAGGTCGCGGGCCATGATGCCCCAGACCGTATATTCCTCGGTGATGTCCGAGAGCCCCATCGAGTGGCTGAGCGTCGCCTGCGGGTCGAAGTCCACGCAGAGCACCCGGTAGCCGTCGAGCGCCGCGGCATGGGCGAAATGCAGCGCCACTGTCGACTTGCCGGCGCCGCCCTTGAAGTTCGAGATGGCGACGCGGATCGCCCGCTTGCCCGCCGGCCGCCGCGGCATCAGGCTCTTGCGGTTGACCTTGAGCTTGCGGCGGATCTCGTTGATCTCCTCGAGCGCATACCAGCGCTGGCGGCCGTCTTCCTCGACCAGCCCCTGCGGCAGCGAGGGGTCGGCGGCCATGCGGCCCCGAAGCGTCGACTGGTTGACCCGGAGGATGAGCTCGGCCACCTCCCAGCTCGAGAACCGCCTGAGCCGCTTCTCGAGCTCCGGCGAAAAGGTCTGCTGCCGGATCCAGCCCTGCATCTTCAGGGACTGCGCCTGCATCCGCGCAAGGTCTTCGTGAGTGAACATGGTGCCTCCTGCTCTGCCCGTCGTCCCGTCCCGGTGCCTGTCCCCGCGGGGACGCTGGCTTGCGATGCCTGTCGTGGCGTTTGTCCCCGCGGGGACACCGGCCATCTTTGGAACATCGGGACGCTAATTTTCTCTGCTCCACCATTTACGTTGATTTGCCAGAAATGCCAAAGCCTATTATGATGAAAGCATCGGATGTGGCGAAATCGCCAATTCCCGGTGAAACCAACGGAAACCCCGCGGGGGCAGGGCACCAATATCCCCCTCGTGATTCGGCAAGGCTCTGGAGACTCAGGCCGAATACTGAGGGACACTCCGGGCGCCCCACCCAGATATTGGGGGACATTTTCACCAAATAAGGGGACAGCCAATATGTCCCCCAATACCTAGATACCGATTTTTTCATTCGAAAAAGGATTGGGATCAGGACGTAAATCCCTGACGCCTTGACAGAATCGGTTTTCCGGACGCAAATAGACCGAGATCACCAAAGAACGCTGAGTTGACGGCGCAAGGGATCTTCACGGGCCAACAAGAGCCCGGGATCGAGGCAGGCCCGCAGGGGCGAGACACGAGGGCAGCATATGCTTGCCAGAAATCCGGCCGCGCGCAACGCCCCGGCCATGAAATACGACCTTCTCACGGTCATGGGAGCCTTTGCCCTGGCGCAGGACAAGGGCCGGCAGCGCCTCGTTCTGCGGCTGATGACCCTGGTGACCGCCCGCTACAACTGGGGGCGCGACGAGCTGGCGGTGGGCCAGCGCGAGATCGCCCGGCTGTGGCTCGTGGACGAACGGACGGTCAAGCGCGAGATGGCAAAGCTTCGGGCGATGGGATGGCTCACGGTGCGGCGGCAGGGCGCGCGGGGCCGGGTCACCGAGTACTCGCTGGCGATCGACCGCATCCTCGAGGACAGCCGGCCCCGCTGGGCCGACGTGGGGCCCGATCTCGAGCACCGGCTCAGTGCCTCCCCCGAGGAGACGCCCAAGGTGGTGCCGCTGCCGGTCAAGGGCAAGGTCGCGGCGCCCGAGGTCTCGGACGGCACCGAGTGGTCGCTGGCGCGGGCGCTGCTGCACGCCGAGGACCCGGCGCTCTACGGGTCGTGGATCGCGGCGCTCGAGCGTGGCAGCAGGGCAGGGGGGCGGCTGACGCTGCAGGCGCCCTCGCGCTTCCATGCAAGCTACGTCGCCACCCATCTCGTGTCGCGGCTGCTCTCGGCCTGCCGCTCGGTGGACGGCAGCGTCGACGAGATCGTGGTGGGCAGCGCCGCGGGCTAGGCGGGCACCAGCACGCCGTCGCGCAGGTCGAGCGCGTCGGGGGCCAGGGCCGCGCGGAAGGCGGCGGAGTGGCTCACCAGGAGGATCGCCTGCGGCAGGGCGCGCAGGATCTCGAGCAGGCGCCCTTCGTTCTTCGGGTCGAGCGCGTTGGTGGGCTCGTCGAGCAGCAGCGCCTCGGGTTCCATGGCGAGCACGGTGGCCAGCGTCACCAGCCGCTTCTCGCCGCCCGAGAGCTTGTGGGTGATGCGGTCGCGCAGATGGGCGAGGTCGAGATCGCCCAGCACCCGGTCGACGATGGCCAGCGCCTCGTCGCGGCTGCGCCCGAGGTTGAGCGGACCGAAGGCCACGTCCTCGGCCACGGTGGGGCAGAAGAGCTGGTCGTCGGGATCCTGGAACACCAGCCCGATGCGGCGCCGGACCTCGTGGAAGTCGGCCTCGTCGCGGCGGGGCGTGCCAAAGGCGGTGACGGTGCCCGCGTCGGGGCGTTGCAGCCCCAGCGTGATGCGCAGCAGGGTCGACTTGCCGGCGCCGTTGGGACCGGTGAGCGACAGCCGCTGGCCGGGCATCAGCCGCAGCGAGACGCCGTCGAGCACCGGGGCGTGGCCGGGGTAGGCGAAGCGGATGTCGGAAAGCGCGATCAGGGCCATGTGAGATCCAAGCCGAGGAGCGCGGCGCAGAGGCCGCAGAAGACCACCGCGACGCGCCGGTCGCGGGCGGTGAGGGCGAAGTCGTCGAGCAGCGGGAAGCGCCCCGAGAAGCCGCGGCAGCGCATCGCCGAGAGGATGCGCTCGGAGCGTTCGATGGCCCGCACCAGCATCATGCCGACGAGGTAGCCGAAGGTGCGGTAGGTGTGCCAGTTGGTGCCCGGGCGGAAGCCCCGGACCTTCATCGCGGCGCGCAGGCGCAGGTACTCGTGCCGGAGCACCTCGATGTAGCGGATGGTGAACATCAACAGGTGCACCAGCCGTTCCGGGCAGCGCAGCCGGTGCAGGGCGTGGCCCAGCGTCACCGGCTCGAGCGTGCCCACCAGCACCATCAGCGCGAGGATGACGGCATTGGCGGTGAGCGCGATCTCCGTGGCCTGCCGGAGCCCCTGCCAGCTGGCGGTGAGGCCCCAGAGGGAGAAAATCGCGTCGCCGGGCACGGTGAAGGGCAGCATCACCAGCATGAATAGAATGAACCCGTCCATCATCGCCATGCGTTTTAGCGTGGGCCCCGGCGGCAGTTTCGACAGCGCCATCAGCCCCACCGCCATGGCCAGCGCCGCGGCCATGGCGGGCAGGGTGGTGAGCGCCACGGTGACGATGCCGAAGACCCCGGCCATGACGATGCGCAGCCGGGGGTCGAGCTGGCCCACCGGCCCGTAATCGGGCGCGGCACCGGCTTCGGACAGGGTCTTTTCGCTGGGCCTGAGCGCGTGGGCCAAGGCTCAGCCCGCGAGCTTGCGGCGCGCCGCGAGGTAGAAGCCGAGCCCGAAGAGCCCGACGATGTAGCCGATGCCGCCGAGGATGCTCTGCAGGTCGTTGTGCTCGCGGTAGGCGGCGATCTCGCGGCGCAGGGGCCGGACCTCGTCGCGCACCGCCTCGGCGATGGCCTGCCTCTCGGCCGCACCGAGGGCGCTTCCGGTGGGGGAGGGAGCCTCGCCCGGGGCGGCGGGCGCAGGCGCAGCGGGAGGGGCGGCGCCGAGGATCCGTGCCACGTCCTCGGCGGGCATGGTGACCTCGGCCACGTGACCGGCGCCGAGGTTGGCGTGGAAGCTGTGCGCCACCGGTGTCGTGGGGACGTAGGTGAAGAACCCGTCGGAGTCGGTGCGGGTGCGGCCCAGCTCGGTGCCGTCGGGGCCGGTGACGATGACCTCGGCGTCGGCGGCCATGTCGCCGTTCGAGAACCCGAGCTCGCCCTCTATGGCGTCGCCCGAGGGGAAGACCCCGGCGATGACCTTGTGGGCGGCGGCGGGCAGGGGGGCGCTGGCCAGCGCCGCGATCAGCAGGAGGCGTTTCATGCGGCGATCCCCCGGACGAAAAGCTCGGGCTTCACCTTGCGCGCCAGCAGCACCGCGAAGCCGGTGAGCACCGCCTCGATCGCCATGACCGGGATGTGGGCGAAGAACACCAGCTTGGCGGCGGGCAGGAAGGCCTCGCCCGAGAGTGCCAGCGCTGCGGCCACCATGGCGGTGGTGCCGGCGATGGCGAAGGCGCCGCCGAGGCCGCCCCAGACTGCGCCCTGCACCGGCGAGCCGCGGCCGATGAGCCGTCCGAAGAGCAGCCACGCCAGCACCGCGGGCAGCGCGATGTTGAGCGCGTTGACCCCCAGCACTGTGAGCCCGCCGAAGCCGAAGAACACCGCCTGCAGCAGCAGCCCCACGAAGAGCGCCGGGAAGGCGGCCCAGCCGAGCAGGAGGCCTGCCAGACCGTTGAGGATGAGGTGCACCGAGGACGGCCCGATGGGCACGTGGATCAGCGATGCGACGAAGAAGCTGGCCGACAGCACCCCGGCGGTGGGGAAGCGGTCGAGATCGAGCGTTTTCAGCCCGAGGGCGATGCCCCCGGCGGCGGCGACGGCGCCGCCGATCACCACCGGGTTGGAAAGCGCGCCGTCGACGATGTGCATGGGCCCGTGCTCCTGCTTAGTCCAGGTCCCAGGCGCGGATCCAGATCACCGCGTCCTGGCTGAGCTCCTTGCCCTCGTGCTCGGTCACCGGGCCCGAGCCGAGCGCGGCGAAGCCCCAGTGCCCGGCGCGGGGCACGCCGAAGGTGAAGGTGCCGTCGGGGCCGGTCACCGCGACCACCGAGCCGCCGGGCGGCGGCGTGACCGCGGGCAGGGTCGCGGCGCCGCTCGCCATGTCGGGCTCGGCGGCCATGTACTCGATCTCGATCTCGACGCCCGGCGCGGGGACGCCGTCGCGCAGCACCTGCCCGCTGAAGGTCGAGCCCGCGATCACGTTATAGGGCTTGTTGAGCGGCACGATCTCGGTCGGCAGGCCCACCGGTTCGGCCCAGTCGGTGGGCAGCTGGTTGCGGTTCAGGAAGGCCTTGGTGAACTGCTGGATGTAGAGATCCTCGGAGGCCTCAAAGTAGGGCTGCGGCACCGTCACCAGCACATAGTCGCCCGAGCGCCGCACCGGCACCGCGCCGACGAGGGCCGCGCCCGCGTTCTCGCCGCCCGAGAAGGTGACCGGCTCGAGCGTGCCCAGCAGGTCGGTGCGTTCGCCGTTGTGGAGCACGAAGAACTCCTGCGGCATCTCGAGATCCATGACGTGGCCGTTCTCGAACGGGTGCCAGAAGATCAGCTTGACCGGCACCTCGCCGGGCGTCTCGATCATGGTGTCTTCGGTGTATTCCAGCAGGAAGTGGGCCGAGGCGGTGGCGGGGATCGCCAGCGCGGTCGCGGCCGCGAGAAGGATGGTCTTCACAGGTCTTCGTCCTTGTCCGATGCGCCACACCCGGCGCAGGTCAGTTGGGACGGCGGGACGGTCGAGCCCATACCGGGAGGCCGCGGTGCGGCAAGCCGGATACCAGCTCCGGCGCTCACCCCGACGCCCGGTGGAAACGCCCCTTCCGGGGGGCGTCGTCCGGCAGGTCTCCTGACTCGCGGGTCTCAGCTTGGGGCCGGCCTTCCCGGATCTCTCCAGTGGCACGATCGGCCCTGCTCGCCGCTTACAGTTGCGGGGGCAGTTGCCGCATTGGCGCACGAGGCGCCGCACGGCATTCCCTCTTTCGCCCGAGGCGGATGCTTCGGGACCGGACATGGCGCATGTCATGGCAGAGATTCCGCCCCCGCGTCAATCGCGGATCGCTGCGGGATCGCTGCCGGGCCGGGGCAGGGGGCGCGCGGGTGCCGGGCGCGGCGCGGGATCGGGCAAGCGGCGGGGCTGCAACGAAAAACGCCCCCGCAGCGGACTGCGGGGGCGTCGCGGGACCCGGAGGGGCGCAGGCGTTACTGCATGGATTTCGAGATGAAGTCCTCGACCACGTTCGACATGTCGAAGGAGGCGCCGCCCTGCACCGGCGGGTAGTCCGCCAGCGATTTCAGGTGTTCGGTCATCAGCACGTTCATCGGCTGCATCAGCCACGAGACCTTCTGCATCAGGTGGCCGTAGGCGTCGGTGGAGTCATAGCTCTCGAACGGGTCCATCCGGATGTTGAAGACCATCGGCGCGGTGCGGGCCTGCAGCGAGTCGTAGTAGTCTTCCTTGGTCGAGAAGTGGAACTTCCACGGCCCCATGCGGACGGCGGTGAGCTTGCTCTCGTAGTAGTAGAAGATGCTGTTGCGGTTCGAGGCCTCCTGGTCGCCGGTCCAGTAGGGCAGGTTGTTGACGCCGTCGATGAACTGCGACTTCTCCTCCATCACCTCGGCGGCCACGTCCTCGATCCCGGCGGCGGCGGCCAGCGAGGTGAACATGTCCTGGTGACCCTGGATGCCGTTGAGGACCGAGCCCTCGGCGAAGCGGCCCGGCCAGCGGATCATCGACGGCACGCGCACGCCGCCCTCGTAGGTGGTCATCTTCTCGCCGCGGAACGGCGTGGTGCCGCCGTGCGGCCACGAGTTGTGCTCGGGGCCGTTGTCGGTCGAGTACCAGACGATGGTGTTCTCGGCGAGGCCCTGCTCGTCGAGCCAGTCGAGCACCAGCCCGATGTCGTGGTCATGCTGGAGCATGCCCGAGCCGTAGAGATCGGCCTCGGAGGTGTATTCCTCGGCGGCGTAGCGCCAGGTGTCGTCAAGCCGGGTGTAGAGGTGCATCCGGCTGGTGTTCAGCCAGACGAAGAACGGCTCGCCGGCCTCCTTGGCGCTGGCCATGAAGTCGATCGCCAGCGGGATGACCTCGGCCTCGTCGAAGTTCTTCATCCGCTCCTGGGTGAGCGCGCCGGTGTCCTCGATGGTCTGCATGCCGATCTTGCCGAAGCGCGGCTGTTCGGTCGGGTCGTCGGTCTCGGAGGCGAAGGAGTGGATCACGCCACGGGTGCCGAACTGCGCCTCGTATTCCTCGAGCGAGCCCGAGAAGGCCTCGCCGAAGCGCTGGTAGTCGCGCTGCTCGGCCTCTTCCTGGGTGTTGAGGTGATAGAGGTTGCCGAAGAACTCGTCGAAGCCGTGCACCGTGGGCAGGTGCTCGTTACGGTCGCCGAGGTGGTTCTTGCCGAAGTGGCCGGTGCGGTAGCCGACCTGCTTCAGCTCTTCCGCCAGCGAGGGCGAGGCGGCCTGCAGGCCGAGCGCCGACCCCGGCTGGCCGACGGTCGTCATGCCCGAGCGGATCGGGTACTGCCCGGTGATGAAGGCGGCACGGCCGGCGGTGCAGCTCGGCTGGGCATAGTGGTCGGTGAAACGGATGCCCTCTTCGGCGATCCGGTCGATGTTGGGCGTGGTGTAGCCCATGGTGCCCAGGCCATAGGACGACAGGTTCTGCCAGCCGATGTCGTCGCCCCAGATCACGAGGATGTTGGGCGGGGTCTCCGCCTCCTGCGCGAGGGCTGGCGCGGCAAGGCCCGCCAAGGCGAAAGGCACTGCAAATATGTATGATTTCAACACGGTCATCCTCCCAAAGCTCCCCAGAATCTGGAATCAACCATCGGGTGAAAGGTTAGCACACCTAGCGGTGTTTCCTGTGATAAATTCGCAGAATGGCCGATGTTTCAACGGTGTAGCCCGTGCGGCAGTGCTGCACCGCGGAAAGTGGCGGACGTCGATGTGCCGTGACATGAAAAAGGCCCCCGGAGCGCTGTCCGGGGGCCTTTTCGGGTCTGGCGGGCCCCGCTCACGACGGGCGTGACCGGGGCCGTTCAGGCTTAGTGCGAGGTTGCGCTGGCGCGGACCGCGGCGACGTCGGCGGCGCTGACGGCGGAGGCGTCGTTGCCCCATGCGCCGCGGAGCCAGGTCGCGAGTTCGGCGACCTCTTCATCCGACATGCGGTCGGCGTAGCCCTGCATGCGCAGGTTCATCGGCCGTTTCGCGGTCGAGGGAACCTCGGCACCGTTCAGGATCACCGAGATCAGCGGCTTGGTCTCGGAGCCGTTGACCAGCCCGTTGCCCTGAAGCGCGGGGAAGATCTCGGGCGCGCCCTTGCCGGTGGCGAAGTGGCAGCCGATGCAGTTGTCGGTGTAGAGACGCGCACCGAGCGGCATGTCGGGATCGGACTCGATGAGCATGGCGGCGTCCGCCTCGCCCGCCTTGTCGGCCTCGGGGACCTCGAGCGAACCGGCGTTGGCGGCCAGCGTCTCGGGAACCTCGACCGCATCGCCGTCAAGCCCCTTGAGGAAGGCGGCCATGGCGATGTTGTCCTCGTCGGTCAGCTTTTGCAGCGAGTGCTCGACCACGAGGCCCATCTCGCCGTTGGCGGTGGAGTGGGCGTTGCGGCCGGTGGCGAGGTAGGCTGCGAGCTCGGAGACCGTCCACTTGTTCAGGTCGCTGGTCTCGCCACGGAGCGCCGGAGCGTTCCAGCCGTTGATGACGCCGCCTGCGAGGAAGTTCGCGTCGTCCGCGGTCACGCCGTCCTGCGACATGAAGGGCGAGCGCGGGCTGTGGCAGGCCGCGCAGTGGCCCGGGCCCTCGACCAGGTACTGGCCGCGGTCCTGCACGTCGGACACCTCGGCCGGGGTGAAGCCCGGGCCGTGGGTGAGCGCGAGCCAGTTCCACGCCCGGATGCCGAAGCGCAGGTTGAACGGGAAGGAGAGCGCGGTCTCTTCGACCTCGTTCTTCACCGGCTGAACCTCGGTCATCAGGTAGTCGTAGAGGGCGCGCATGTCCTCTTCCGTCATCAGACGGTAGTTCTCGTATGGCATGGCCGGGTAGAGGTGGGTCCCGTCGGGCTCGACGCCGTCGATCATCGCGCCGCGGAAGTCTTCATAGGACCAGCCGCCGATCCCGGTCTCGGGGTCGGGGGTGATGTTGGTCGACCAGATGGTGCCCATGGGCGAGGCGATGGCCCGGCCGCCGGCGAGGGTGCCGCCCTCGTCGGAAGTGTGGCAGGCCACGCAGTCCGAGGCGTTCAGGACATATTCGCCCTGGCCCGGTTCCGGCTGCCAGTCGGCAGGCAGCTCGGCCACCGGCTGCGTGCGCTGAACCGGCACGAAGATGAAGGCCAGAAGCGCGATGACCCCCAGCACGACGAGGCCCGCGACGATGCGGAGAAAGGTTTTCATGGGTATTCTCCTCAGACCAGCGGACGCGGGTTGGACAGGTACTGGGTGCGGATCGCGTTGACCGTGTGGTAGGCCAGCGCCCCGACAAGCCCGGTCGGGTTGTACTGGGTGTTCTGCACGAAGTTGCCTGCGCCCATGGCGAAGACGTTGTGCGCCTTCCAGGTCTGGCTGTAGCGGTTGACCACACCCTCGCGGGCGTTCTCGGACATGATGTGGCCGCCGGTGTTGTGCGTGGTCTGGTAGGGACGCACGTCATACTGGGCCCCGATGTTCTTGAAGCCCGCCTGCATGAGATCGGGGTTCATCGACGCCGCCAGCGGTTCCATCTTCGACTTCATGAACTGGTTCATCCGCAGGTCGTTGTCCTGCCAGTTGAACGTCATCCGCATCAGCGGCCGGCCGTGCCGGTCGGTGTAGGTCGGATCGAGGTCGAGGTGGTTGTTGGCGTAGGCCATGTGCGAGCCGTGCGAGCCGATCGACATGGCGTGGCCGTAGTTCTCGCCGATCGCCTGCTTCCAGCCCGCGCCCCAGGCCGGGGTGCCCGAGGGCAGCGGCATGTTGCGGATCGGCTGGCCGTTGAAAGTGCCGGAGCGCCAGTACGAGCCACCGATGAAGCCCTCGGCGCCGAAGTCGTTCTGGCTGATCGAGAAGTCGTCGATGACCATGCCGTTGGCGCCGTGGCCGACGAACGGGTTGAACTCTTCCTCGCGGAAGAACATCGTGATGCCGCCGTTCATCTGGTAGGCGTAGTTCTTGCCGAGCGTGCCCTCGCCGGTGAGCGGGTTGTAGGCTTCGCCGAGGCCCGACAGCAGCATCAGGTGCACGTTGTTGAGCTGGTAGCTCGACAGGATCACCATGTCGGCGGGCTGGAAGACCTCTTCCTGCGCCACGTCGTCCCAATAGGTCACGCCGGTCGCGGTCTTGCCGTCGGCGGCAAGCTCGACCCGCAGCACTTCGGACTGGGTGCGGTAGCTGAAGTTGGGGTAGCGCTTCAGCGCGTCGAGGATCGCCGTCTGCGGCGAGCTCTTCGAGTACTGGTAGCAGCCGTAACGCTCGCAGAAGCCGCAGAAGTTGCAGGGGCCCATCTGCATGCCGTACGGGTTGACATAGGCGGTCGACGCGATGCCCGCGGGGGCCGGGAACGGGTGGTAGCCCATCGCCTTGGCCGCGGCCTGGAACTTGGACGAGTCGTAGGTCGTCGGCAGCGGCGGCATCGGGTAGTCTTCCGAGCGCCAGCCCTCGAACGGGTTGCCGCCTTCGCGGATCTCGCCGTTCAGGTTGCCGGCGTAGCCGGAGATGCCCGCGACCTTCTCGAACTGGGTGAAGAACGGCTCGAGGTCGTCGTAACTCACCGGGTAGTCGCCGAGGTTCATGCCCTCGGGGATGATGCCCTCGCCCCAGTTCTCGACCACGTGCGAGCGCAGCTTCAGCTCGGCCGGCTGCGGACGCCAGTTGAGGCCGTTCCAGTGGGTGCCGGCACCGCCGACGCCGTTGCCGGGCAGGAAGGAGCCGAGCGAGCGGTAGGGCAGGGCGGTCTCGTCGCCGCTGCGGCGCACGGTCAGCGTCTGCTGCGACAGCTTCTGCATCATCTTCAGACGGACGCCGTATTTCAGCTCGTCGATCTGCTGGGGATACTGGAAGTCGGGGACGGTGTTCTGGTCATGGCCGCGTTCGAGCGCGACGATCTCGAGCCCTTCCTGCGCCAGTTCGATGCCCGCGATGGAGCCGGTCCAGCCGAGGCCGACGATGACCACGTCCTTTTTCTGTTCCTGACGTGCCATGGTTTATGCCCTTTCGCCGCTGATCGAGACCGGACCCAGCGGGTATTTCACGTTGTGCCGCTCGGGCCATGCGCGATAGGCCGCGCGGGCGCCCGGGAAGCCGATGTAGACCCACGACTGCATGCCGTGGTTGCCGCCGTAGATCGGGTCGGCGAAGTAGCCTTCCTTGGTGTTGGCGAGCAGGATGGTGAAGAAGTCGCGCAGCTCGGGGGCAAGCCCGACGTCGCCCTTCTGCAGCGAGGTCAGCGAGGCGTCCTGCTGTTCCGGCGAGAGCTTGGCGAAGATCGCGCCGTGGGTCTCCTCGCACCATGCGTCGAAGGCGGGAATCGCCTGACGGTAGACCTCGGCCGGGGTCAGCGGGGTCTGCCAGCCGCGCGCGGGCTCGGCGGAGGGGTCGTGCGGACCTTCCATGTACCAGTCGTCGGCGGTGCCGTAGTCACCGGCCAGCTGCAGGTCGATGAAGACGGGCACGCGGGTCTCGATGGCGCCGGGACCATCGCCATCCGAGGGGATGAGACGCGCGGTCGCGGCCATCACGAAGGCCCATTCGTCGGCATTCAGATAGGCGCGGTCGTAGTCTTCGAGGGGAACCGGGGGGGTGCTTTCCTGCGCTTGCGCGGAAGCGGCCAGCCCCGTGAGAGCGACACCTGCGGCGGAAGCTTTGAGGAAGCTCCGGCGGCTGGGGTATCCGGGAAGGTCGGTCATTTCGGGTGTCCTGCCGTATGAATTTGGTGGGAACGTCGGTGCACCGGCGAGGGTGCGACATAGTGCGCCTACGCCGCGCCACGGTGTCGCGCAAGCGGGCCTCAAGGGGATGCAAGGCAGCTATGACGTAGGGTCATGCCCCTGTGGGTTCGGTCTCTGAAACGTGATGAAGTGACCGAACGGTCAAAAATTCATATATAATAGTCGTGGGATCAAGACCGGCGGTATCAGGTTCGGGCCGTGACCTGCGTGGGAACGCACAGTCACTGTGCATTTATGCGTTACCGCTACCGGCGAGCGGCGCCCGCCCCGCGGGAGGGGGGGCTGCTATAACAAATGCGCATACAACGTGAACGCAATGATATTTGCGTTATGGCCGCCGTGTCCCCTTAATCGCCCGAAGGTTTCTCAGCAGCGAAAGGCGCCAGGTGACGGATCTGGGACATTGGGACATTGTCGTGGTCGGCGGCGGACTTGTCGGAACGGCGACGGCCCTGGGCATGGCGCGTGACGGGGCGCGGGTGCTGGTCCTCGATTCCTCGGACACCAGCTTTCGTGCCAGCCGCGGCAACTTCGGGCTGGTCTGGGCGCAGAGCAAGGGCGCGGGCAACCGCGACTATGCCACCTGGACCCGGACGGCGGTGCGCGAGTGGCGCGCGCTCGAGGCCGAGATCCGCGAGCTTTCGGGCGTCGAGACGCATTACGAGACCGGGCTCGGGCTGCACCTCTGCCTCGGCGAGGACGAATTCGCCAAGCGCGCCGAGATGATCGGCCGGGTCGCCGCCCACCAGCTGCCGGGCGATGACGTGCGGATGATCCGCCGCGACGAGCTGCTCGAGATCATGCCCGACGTGGGCCCCGGGGTCGTGGGCGCGTCGATGTCCACGCTCGACGGGGCCTGCCAGTCGCTGGCGCTCTATCGCGGGCTCAGCATCGCGGTGCAGAAGGCGGGGGCCAGGCTCGTCTCCAACGTGCAGGTCAGCGCCATCGAGCCGCAGGGCGACGGCTACCGGATCGAGGCCGAGGCGCTGCGGGCGACCGCCCCCAAGGTGCTGATCGCCGCCGGGCTCGCCACGAACAAGCTTGCGGCGCCCTTCGGCATCCCCGAGATCGTGCGCGGCCAGAAAGGCCAGATCCTCGTCACCGAGCGCGCCCGCCCGATCCTCCCGGCGGTGACCTCGGGCATCCGGCAGACCGCCGAGGGCACGATCCTCATCGGCGACACCAAGGAAGAGACCGACGAGGACCGCTCGACCGGGCAGGGGATGCGCCAGCTCGCGGCGCGGGCGGTGCGGCTGCTGCCCGAGATCGGAACCCTGCGCGTGGTCCGGAGCTGGGCGGCGCTGCGGGTGCTCACCCCGGACGGCAACCCGGTCTACGACGAGAGCCCCTCGCATCCGGGGATCTTCGTGGCGACGACCCACTCCGGCGTGACGCTTGCGCCGGCCCACCGCGGCCCGCTCGCGCAGTGGATCATGAACGGCCAGCGCCCGCCCGAGTTCGCGAGCTTCGGCGCGCAGCGCTTCGCCAGGACAAACTGAACGACCAACAGGAAGACAACAATGAAACATATTCCCCTTGCGTCCCTCACCATCGCCGGCCTGCTTGCCGCCTCCGCCGCAAGCGCCGACGTCACCTGGACCTTCGGCGGCATCAACCCGCCGGGCGCGCCGGTCACCCAGGCCTCCAAGCGCTTCGCCGAGCTGGTGAACGAGCGCACCGAGGGCCGCGTCACCATCAACTTCTACGAGGGCTCGCAGCTCGGCTCCGGCCCGGCCCAGATCGAGGCCATGTCGGTGGGCGCGCAGGACGGCTACATCTCGTCGGGCTCGAACGCCTCGAACCTCGTGAAGGAATTCGGCGTCGTCGACATTCCCTTCGTCTTCGCCAGCCAGCAGCACTTCCTGAACTTCATGGAGAGCGACCTCGCGACCGAGCTCAAGGACGAGCTGCGGGACGATTTCAACGTCCGCATCCTTGCCACCAACTGGTTCCGCGAGCCGCGCGTCTTCATGACCAAGGGCGACTGCGTCCATGGCCCCGCCGACATCGCTGGCAAGCGCGTGCGCTCGCCCAACCTGCCGATGTTCATCGCCGGCTGGGAAGCCATCGGCACGGTGCCGGTGACCATCTCCTACAGCGAGACCTACATGGGCCTGAGCCAGGGCGTCGCCGACATGGCCGAGAGCGCCGGCGAGCAGGTGTTCTCGTCGAAGTTCTACGAGGTCCTGCCCTACGTCACCGACGCCGAGATGATGTACCCGCAGAACTCGGTCTACATCGCCGAGACCTCGTTCCAGCAGCTCTCGGACGAGGACAAGGAGATCGTCACCAAGGCCGCCGAGGACGCGGGCGACTACTTCGTGTCGCTGGTCGCGGAAGAGACCGCGCCGAACCGCGAGACCATGGAAGCCGAGGGCGTGACCTTCTGCGACATGTCCGAAGAGGTGCGTGCCGAGTTCGCCGCCATGGTGGCCGACTCCGTCCCGACCTTCGAAGAAGAGGGCCTGCTGCCCGAGGGCTGGTGGGACCAGATCCAGGCGATGAAGTGATCGCGCCGCGCCGGGCCTGACCC
>Ga0208328_1000352_pt1 | contig 22273 bp, 18 predicted proteins | sample DeeseametaMP2633_FD_184170 | JGI IMG/M metagenome (GOLD analysis project Ga0208328, IMG submission 184170) | Marine microbial communities from the Deep Atlantic Ocean - MP2633 (SPAdes) | ecosystem: Environmental > Aquatic > Marine > Unclassified | place: Northeast of Antigua and Barbuda, North... | reverse complement strand
CGTGATCGCCGCCGTCAGCGACGTCTTGCCGTGGTCGACGTGACCAATCGTGCCGATGTTCACATGCGGCTTGTTGCGCTCAAACTTACCCTTCGCCATCTTTATTCTCCGTTCTTCATTGTCTCGCGGACAAGATGTAATTCGATGTGGCCGGCCCCGCCCCGCGGGGGCCGGCCGGCCCCCGCCTTAGGCGTATTTCTTCTGGATTTCCTGCGCCACCGCCTGCGGAACAGGCTCGTAGTGGTCGAAAATCATGGTGTACTGGGCACGCCCCTGGCTCATGGAGCGCAGCGTGTTGACGTAACCGAACATGTTGGCCAGCGGCACCATGGCGGTGATCACCTGGTCGATGTTGCGGCTTTCCGTGCCCGCGATCTGGCCGCGGCGAGAATTCAGGTCGCCGATGATGTCGCCCATATAGTCTTCCGGCGTCACCACCTCGACCTTCATGATCGGCTCGAGCAACTGGGCACCGGCCTTCTGCGCGCCCTCGCGGAACGCGGCGCGAGCCGCGATTTCGAAGGCCAGAACCGAGGAGTCGACGTCGTGATATGCGCCGTCCGTCAGGATTGCCTTTACGCCCAGCATCGGGAAGCCGGCGAGCGGGCCGGAGTCCATGACCGACTGGATGCCCTTTTCGACGCCCGGGATGTACTCCTTCGGAACGTTGCCGCCGACGACGGTGCTTTCGAAGACGAAATCGTCGCCATCCGGGTTCGGCGCGAAGGTGATCTTGACGCGCGCGAACTGACCCGAACCACCCGACTGCTTCTTGTGGGTGTAGTCGATATCGGCTTCGCGAGTGATCGTCTCGCGATAGGCAACCTGCGGCGCGCCGATATTGGCTTCAACCTTGAACTCGCGCTTCATGCGGTCAACGAGGATGTCGAGATGCAGTTCGCCCATGCCCGAGATGATGGTCTGACCGGATTCTTCGTCCGAACGGACGCGGAAAGACGGGTCTTCGGCAGCCAAGCGGTTGAGGGCGAGGCCCATCTTTTCCTGGTCGGCCTTGGACTTCGGCTCGACAGCGATGGAGATAACCGGATCCGGGAATTCCATGCGCTCGAGAATAACCGGCTTCAGCGGATCGCAGAGCGTGTCGCCCGTCGTGGTTTCCTTCAGGCCCGCGATCGCGACGATGTCGCCGGCAAAGGCTTCCTTGATGTCTTCGCGGGAGTTCGAATGCATCTGCAGCATGCGGCCGATGCGCTCGCGCTTTTCCTTGACGGTGTTCATCAGGGAAACGCCGGTTTCCAGCTTGCCGGAATAAATGCGGCAGAAGGTCAGCGAGCCGACGAACGGGTCGTTCATAATCTTGAAGGCGAGCAGCGAAAGCGGCTCGTCGTCAGACGAGAGGCGCTTGATCTCTTCTTCGGTCTTCGGGTCGATACCGCGGATGGCCGGAACGTCAACCGGAGCCGGCAGGAAATCCACCACGCCGTCGAGCAGCGGCTGAACGCCCTTGTTCTTGAAAGCCGAGCCACAGAAAACCGGGAAGAACTCAACGGCGCAGGTACCCTTGCGGATCAGCTTACGCAGCGTGTCATTGTCCGGCATTTCGCCTTCGAGATAGGCTTCCATCGCGGCTTCGTCGTATTCGACGGCGGCCTCAATCAGCTTCTCGCGATATTCCTCGGCCTGGGCCTGCAGTTCAGCCGGAATGTCGAGGATGTCCCACTCGGCGCCGAGGTTCTCCGACTTCCAGACCAGAGCCTTCATCTCGATCAGGTCGACGCAGCCGGCGAAGTCGTTTTCAGCGCCGATCGGCAGCTGCATGACGACCGGCTTCGCGCCGAGACGGCTTTCGATCATGGAGACGCAGCGGAAGAAGTCAGCGCCGATCTTGTCCATCTTGTTGACGAAGATCATGCGCGGGACTTTGTACTTGTTGGCCTGACGCCAGACAGTCTCGGTCTGCGGCTCGACACCGGCGTTGGCGTCAAGAAGCGCGATGGCGCCGTCGAGAACGCGTAGCGAACGCTCGACCTCAATGGTGAAGTCAACGTGTCCGGGGGTATCGATGATGTTGAAGCGGCGCTTCTTGCCGTCGCGGCCCTGCCAGAAGGTAGTCGTGGCAGCTGAGGTAATCGTGATGCCGCGCTCCTGCTCCTGCTCCATCCAGTCCATCGTCGCGGCGCCGTCATGGACTTCGCCGATCTTGTGGCTCTTGCCGGTGTAGAAAAGGATACGCTCAGTCGTCGTCGTCTTGCCCGCATCGATGTGGGCCATGATGCCGAAGTTGCGATAGTCTTCGAGTTTGTAATCGCGAGCCATGGAAAGAGGCCTCTCTAGAACTTTGTTCCGGTTACCAGCGGTAATGCGAGAACGCGCGGTTGGCGTCCGCCATCTTGTGGGTGTCTTCACGCTTCTTGACGGCCGCGCCACGGTTGTTTGCGGCATCCATCAGCTCGCCCGACAGACGGTCGACCATAGTCGTCTCGTTGCGCTTGCGGGCAGCGGAGATCATCCAGCGGATCGCCAAGGCCTGACGACGCTCGGGGCGCACATCAACCGGAACCTGGTAGGTCGCACCGCCGACGCGACGCGAACGCACTTCGACGTGCGGAGCGACATTGTCGAGCGCCTGATGGAACAGCTCGACCGGCTCCTGCTTCGTCTTGTCAGCGATCACGTCGAAAGCACCGTAAACGATGCGCTCGGCGACGGACTTTTTGCCGTCGAACATGATGGCGTTCATGAATTTCGTGATCACGAGATCCCCGAACTTCGGATCCGGGTTGATTTCACGCTTTTCTGCTCTGTGGCGACGCGACATATGTGTCTCTCACTTCTGGCGGCGGCTAAGCGCCAATAATTACTTCGGACGCTTCGCGCCGTATTTGGAACGGCGCTGCTTGCGGTTCTTGACGCCCTGCGTGTCGAGCACGCCGCGCAGGATATGGTAGCGGACACCCGGAAGGTCCTTCACGCGACCGCCGCGGATCATCACCACGGAGTGCTCCTGAAGGTTGTGGCCTTCACCCGGGATATAGCCGATCACTTCAAAGCCATTGGTCAGACGAACCTTGGCGACCTTGCGGAGAGCCGAGTTCGGCTTCTTCGGCGTCGTCGTATAGACGCGAGTGCAAACACCGCGCTTCTGCGGGTTGGCCTGCAGGGCCGGCACCTTGTTGCGCTTGACCGGAGCCGTGCGCGGCTTGCGGATCAACTGATTGACTGTAGGCATCAAGCCATCCTTCGTTCATTCGTGCGCGCGAGCGCTAAAATCCGTTACACGTCAACATGCGACAGCGGGGCAAGCGGCCTTTTTCCGGCCTTGCCCCAAACAAACAGAGGAAACGGCGAACCGCTTCATGAAATCGCTATGTATCAGCTTCGCTGGTAAGCCTTGTTTGAGACAAGCTTCAGGGCTCGGCGCCACCGAAAATTCCGTCTCACATCGGCTTGGTGGCCGTGATCTATACGCAACCCCCTGCCCCGTCAAGACAATCCGGGTACTTTTTGCGCATCGCGGCCATGCGGCACGAAACCGCCCGGCCCCGCGAAATCTTATTGCGTCAGTATGCATCTTTCCGCAACTTTCCGCCCCGGTTGCACGCGTCCGGCCGGAGCCTGTCGCATCCTGCGGGGAATCATGGTCAATTGGCCGCCGGAAAACAATCAAAACGGGAATGATTCCATGACTGATATCGAATCGGATGTCGAACGCGGCGTCTTCATCATCATCGGCCGGGTCTGGCCGATCAAGGACGGCGATTCGATAACAATCCATATCCTGCTGACCGCGGCCGACGACGACGACGCCGTTCGCACAGCGCTCAACGCGCTGGCCGAGCGCGGCTATGAAGAAGCGGAGTTCGACCAGATTGGCAGCATCGTCGAGCCGCCGGACGAGGAGCCGCACGCTTCCGCCTTCCAGGGCGCGCTCGAGGGAGAGGTCGCCATTGTCACCTTCGAAGAGGGCCTTGAGGACGACACGGGATCTCGCCGGCCCGCTGCTATCGACGACGATGACGATTACGATCCCTTCTCGGTGCTGAAGGATTGGAAACCGGGTAGCTGACGCCCTCCCGCGCCTCTTCCAAATGAAAACGCCGGGCACATGGCCCGGCGTTTTTTTGCGTTTATGGAACCGTCGATTATTCTGCGGCTTCACCCGAGGCGGTCATGTCCACCAGCATGGCATCTGCGCTGGCGGCGTTCGATGCCTTGCGACGCTCGTCGAGGATGAGGTCGTCGCGTGCCGTCGCGATACGGCGGATCTGGTTCATCGTCCCGCCGGTGCCCGCAGGGATCAGACGGCCAACGATGACGTTTTCCTTCAGCCCCTGCAGCGTGTCGATCTTGCCGGCAACAGCCGCTTCCGTCAGTACCTTGGTTGTTTCCTGGAAGGAGGCGGCAGAAATGAAGGAAGGAGTCTGCAGCGACGCCTTGGTGATGCCGAGCAGGACCGGATCGCCCGTTGCGGGCTCCTTGCCTTCCTCGATCAGGCGTTCATTGACTTCTTCCAGCTCGATCCGGTCGACATTGTCGCCGGCGATATACTGGGAGTCGCCCGCATCGGTGATCTCAACCTTCTGCAGCATCTGGCGAACGATCACCTCGATGTGCTTGTCGTTGATGACCACGCCCTGCAGTCGGTAGACCTCCTGGATCTCGTTTACAAGGTAGGAAGCAAGCGCTTCCACACCCTTCACCGACAGGATGTCGTGCGGTGCCGGATTGCCGTCGAGCACATAGTCGCCCTTCTCGATCGTGTCGCCATCCTGGAGATGGAACGGACGCCCTTTGGGAATGAGATATTCCGCCGGTTCCTGCGTCTCGTCATGCGGCTCGATGATGATGCGGCGCTTGTTCTTGTAGTCACGACCGTAACGGATCGTGCCGTCGATCTCGGCAATGACAGCATGGTCCTTCGGACGACGCGCTTCGAACAGCTCGGCAACACGCGGCAGACCACCGGTGATGTCCTTGGTCTTGGCGCTTTCCATCGGGACACGCGCAATCACGTCGCCCGGCTTCACATGGCTGCCAGGCTCGACCGACAGGATAGCGTCGACGGAGAGCATGAAGCGGGCGTCGCCGCCCTTAGCGAGCTTGGCGACCTTACCGTCCTTACCCATCACCATGATCGCCGGCTTCAGGTCCGAACCACGCGGGGTCGAACGCCAGTCGATGACCATACGCTTGGTGATACCCGTGGCCTCGTCTGCCGATTCCTGGACCGACAGACCGTCGACCAAATCCTCGAACTGGGCGGTGCCCTCGACTTCCGTCATGATCGGGCGGGTATAGGGGTCCCACTCGGCCAGACGCTGTCCGCGCTTCACCTTGTCGCCATCGTCGACCATGATTTTCGAGCCGTAGGTGACGCGCTGCGTAGCGCGCTCCTCGCCCTTCTCGTCGCGGATGATGATCGCCATGTTGCGGCCCATCGCAATGAGAGCGCCGTCGGAGTTGCGAACCACGTTCCGGTTACGGACCTCGATCGTGCCCTCATAGGACGCTTCCAGGAAGGACTGGTCGACGACCTGCGCCGTGCCGCCCATGTGGAAGGTACGCATGGTGAGCTGCGTGCCCGGCTCGCCGATCGATTGAGCGGCGATGACGCCGACGGCCTCCCCCATGTTGACGGGCGTGCCGCGCGCCAGGTCGCGGCCGTAGCAGACGCCGCACACACCGGACTGCAATTCGCAGGTCAGCGCAGAGCGGATCTTCACGGTCTGGATGCCCGCTTCCTCGATGACGTCCACATCCTTTTCCTCGACCATCGTGCCGGCCGGCACGATGACCTCGCCGCTCGCTGGATGGACGATGTCCTCCAGAGCAGTACGGCCGAGGATACGCTGGCCGATCGACGCAACGATTTGACCCGCATCGACGATCGGCGACATGGTGAGGCCTTTTTCGGTGCCGCAATCGCGCTGCGTAATGATGCAGTCCTGCGCCACGTCGACGAGACGGCGGGTCAGGTATCCGGAGTTCGCGGTCTTCAACGCCGTGTCCGCGAGGCCCTTGCGGGCGCCGTGGGTGGAGTTGAAGTACTCGTTCACCGACAGGCCTTCCTTGAAGTTCGAGATGATCGGCGTCTCGATGATCGAGCCGTCCGGCTTGGCCATCAGGCCACGCATGCCGGCAAGCTGTTTCATCTGGCGGGTCGAACCGCGAGCGCCCGAACGCGCCATCATATAGATGGAGTTCATCTGCTTCTGGCGACCGTTCTCTTCGAACTGGACAGCCTGAATGCCGGCCATCATTTCCTCGGTGAGCTTGTCGTCGCAACGCGCCCAGGCGTCGACCACCTTGTTGTACTTCTCACCAAAGGTGATCAGGCCGTCATTGTACTGCTGCTCGTATTCCTTGGCGATCTTGTCGGTTTCCGCGACGATGTTCGTCTTGGATTCCGGGATGACCATGTCGTCCTTACCGAAGGAAATGCCGGCGCGGCAGGCGTGACCGAAGCCAAGCGCCATGATGCGGTCGGCGAAGATAACGGTCTCCTTCTGGCCGCAGTGGCGGTAAACCACGTCGAGCATCTTGGAGATGTTCTTCTTCGTCATTTCAGTGTTGCAGATGTCGAACGAAATCTTGCCGTGGCGCGGCAGGAGTTCGCCGATGATCATGCGGCCCGGTGTCGTTTCGACGATCTGCGAGGTCGGGTTGCCTTCCTCGTCGACCGACTTGAAGCGGCCCTTGATCTTCGTGTGCAGGGTGACGACCTTGGTTTCCAGCGCATGGTGCAGTTCGCCCATATCCGAGAAGACCATGTCCTGGCCCGGCTCGTTCTCCGCCACGATTGACAGGTAATAGAGACCGAGAACCATGTCCTGCGACGGCACGATGATCGGCTGGCCGTTCGCCGGATGCAGGATGTTGTTGGTTGACATCATCAGAACGCGCGCTTCCAGCTGCGCTTCGAGCGACAGCGGAACGTGCACGGCCATCTGGTCGCCGTCGAAATCGGCGTTAAACGCGGTGCAGACCAGCGGGTGCAGCTGGATCGCCTTGCCTTCGATCAGCACCGGCTCGAAGGCCTGAATGCCGAGGCGGTGCAGCGTCGGAGCGCGGTTGAGCAGAACCGGATGCTCGCGGATGACCTCGTCGAGGATATCCCAGACTTCCGGCTTTTCCTTCTCGACCAGCTTCTTGGCCTGCTTGACCGTGGACGAGTAGCCCTTTGCATCGAGCCGCGCATAGATGAACGGCTTGAACAGCTCGAGCGCCATCTTCTTCGGCAGGCCGCACTGATGCAGCTTCAGTTCCGGTCCGGTCACGATGACCGAACGGCCGGAATAATCGACGCGCTTGCCGAGCAGGTTCTGGCGGAAGCGGCCCTGCTTGCCCTTGAGCATGTCGGACAGCGACTTCAGCGGACGCTTGTTGGCGCCGGTGATGACGCGGCCGCGGCGCCCGTTGTCGAACAGGGCGTCGACAGCTTCCTGCAGCATGCGCTTTTCGTTGCGGATGATGATCCCCGGCGCGCGCAGCTCCATGAGCCGCTTCAGGCGGTTGTTACGGTTGATCACGCGGCGGTAGAGGTCGTTCAGGTCCGACGTCGCAAAGCGGCCGCCGTCCAGCGGAACCAGCGGACGCAAGTCCGGCGGAATGACCGGGATGACCTTCATGATCATCCATTCCGGGCGGTTGCCGGAATCGATGAAGTTCTCGACGACCTTCAGACGCTTCATCAGCTTCTTCTGCTTCAGGTCGGATGTCGTCGTTTCGAGCTCTTCGCGCAGTTCGTTGGCAATCTTCGGCAGGTCCATGGCGGCCAGGATTTCCTGGATCGCCTCGGCGCCGATCATCGCGGTGAACTGGTCTTCGCCGAACTCGTCGACGGCGATCATGTATTCCTCTTCCGAAAGGAGCTGGAACTCCTTCAGGGTGGTGAGGCCCGGTTCGGTGACGACGTAGTTCTCGAAGTAAAGGACCCGCTCGATATCCTTCAGCGTCATATCGAGCAGCGTACCGATACGCGAGGGAAGCGATTTCAGGAACCAGATATGTGCGACCGGGGCGGCCAGTTCGATATGGCCCATGCGCTCACGGCGCACGCGGCTGAGCGTGACTTCAACGCCGCACTTCTCGCAGATGATGCCTTTGTACTTCATGCGCTTGTACTTGCCGCACAGGCACTCATAGTCTTTGATCGGACCGAAGATGCGCGCGCAGAAAAGGCCATCGCGCTCGGGCTTGAACGTGCGGTAGTTTATCGTTTCCGGCTTCTTGATCTCGCCAAACGACCACGAAAGGATCTTGTCCGGGCTCGCGATCGAGATCCGGATGGCATCAAAATTCTGGGCGGGAGCCTGAGGGTTGAAAAGATTTGCAACCTCTTGGTTCATGCCGTTCTCCTATCGGGGTGTAGTCCCCGTTGACTGCGCGGATGGATGAGTCCGCTAAATAATCCCAAAACCCGGCCAAACAATGAATGCTGCTGGCCAGCGCGGTCACAGCGCCGCCGGACGGGTGGGTCCGGCGGCGCGCCGTCAGTTACTCGGCGGCATCGGGCAGCGCCTGCTGCTCTTCTTCCAGGGGCGCCGCACGGGTGGAGTCGAGTTCCACATTGAGGCCGAGCGATCGCATTTCCTTGACCAGCACGTTGAAGCTTTCCGGAATACCCGCTTCGAACGTGTCGTCGCCGCGCACGATCGCCTCGTAGACCTTGGTACGGCCCGCTACGTCGTCCGACTTGACCGTAAGCATCTCCTGCAGCGTGTAGGCAGCGCCGTAAGCTTCCAGCGCCCAGACCTCCATCTCGCCGAAGCGCTGACCGCCGAACTGCGCCTTGCCGCCCAACGGCTGCTGGGTCACGAGCGAGTATGGGCCGATCGAGCGTGCGTGGATCTTGTCGTCGACAAGGTGGTGCAGCTTCAGCATGTAGATGTAGCCCACCGTCACCTGCCGGTCGAACGGTTCGCCGGTACGACCATCATAGAGCGTCGACTGGGCGGACTCCTTGAGCCCGGCCTTCTTCAACATCTCGTTGATGTCCGCCTCGACGGCGCCGTCGAAGACGGGCGTCGCGATCGATACGCCGCGCTCGAACTGCTTGGCGATCTCGATCACGCCATCGTCGTCGAGCTTGGCAACCGGTTCGTTGCGGTCGTTCGCCGGGATGAGGTCGGTCAGCGTTTCACGGATCTGCGATGCATCGCCGTTCGCGCGATAGGCTTCCATCATCTCGCCGATCTTGCGCCCCATGCCTGCACAGGCCCAGCCAAGGTGCGTCTCGAGGATCTGACCGACATTCATGCGGCTCGGCACGCCGAGCGGATTGAGCACGATATCGGCATGCGTCCCGTCTTCCAGGAACGGCATGTCCTCGATCGGCAGGATCCGGGAGACCACACCCTTGTTGCCGTGGCGGCCGGCCATCTTGTCGCCAGGCTGGATCTTGCGCTTCACCGCCACGAAGACCTTGACCATCTTCATCACGCCGGGCGGCATCTCGTCGCCGCGCTGCACCTTCTCGACCTTGTCCATGAAACGCTGTTCGAGGCGCTTCTTGGAGTCGTCATACTGGTTGCGCAGCTGCTCCAGGTTGTCCTGGACCTTCTCGTCGGCGACGGCGAACTGCCACCACTGCGAGCGCGGATAGCCGTCCAGCAGTTCGGCGTTGAGCTTGGCGCCCTTCTTGAAGCCCTTCGGCCCCGCGATGGACTCCTGACCGTCCAGCATCTCGGCCAGACGGCCGAAGGTGTTGCGGTCAAGGATCGCCTGCTCGTCGTCGCGGTCCTTGGCGAGACGCTCGATTTCCTCGCGCTCGATCGCCATGGCGCGTTCGTCCTTCTCCACGCCGTGGCGGTTGAAGACGCGCACTTCGACGACGGTGCCGAACGCCCCCGGCGGCATGCGCATGGAGGTATCGCGGACGTCGGACGCCTTCTCGCCGAAGATGGCGCGCAGGAGCTTTTCCTCCGGCGTCATCGGGCTTTCGCCCTTCGGCGTGATCTTGCCGACCAGGATGTCGCCCGGGCCGACTTCGGCGCCGATATAGACAATTCCGGCTTCATCGAGGTTCTTCAACGCCTCTTCCGAAACGTTCGGAATGTCTCGCGTGATTTCCTCCGGTCCGAGCTTCGTGTCACGCGCCATCACTTCGAATTCCTCGAGGTGGATGGAGGTGAACACGTCGTCGCGGACGATCTTCTCGGAGAGAAGGATGGAGTCCTCGTAGTTGTAGCCGTTCCACGGCATGAACGCGACGAGCACGTTACGCCCGAGCGCAAGATCGCCCAGATCCGTCGACGGACCGTCGGCGATGATGTCGCCCTTGCCGATCACGTCACCGACACGCACCAGCGGACGCTGGTTGATGCAGGTCGACTGGTTGGAGCGCTGGAACTTTTGCAGCCGGTAGATGTCGACGCCCGACTTGGAGGCATCGAGGTCTTCCGTGGCGCGAATGACGATTCGCATCGCGTCGACCTGGTCGACCACGCCTGTCCGGCGAGCTGCGATGGCCGCGCCGGAATCGCGTGCAACGATCGGCTCCATGCCGGTGCCGACGAAAGGCGCTTCGGCGCGCACCAGCGGCACGGCCTGACGCTGCATGTTCGAGCCCATCAGAGCGCGGTTGGCGTCGTCGTTTTCCAGGAACGGGATGAGAGCCGCGGCGACCGAAACAAGCTGCTTCGGCGAAACGTCCATCAGGTCGACCTGTTCGCGCGGCGTCAGCATCACATCGCCCGCATGACGGCAGATGACGAATTCGGAAACGAACGAACCGTCCTCGCCGATCTCGGCATTGGCCTGGGCCACGTGGTGCTTGGCTTCTTCCATCGCCGACAGATAGACCACATCGCTGGTGACCTTACCGTCGACGATCTTGCGGTACGGACTTTCGATGAAGCCGTATTTGTTGACCCGCGCGAAGGTGGCCAGCGAATTGATCAGACCGATGTTCGGGCCTTCCGGCGTCTCGATCGGGCAGATACGGCCGTAATGCGTCGGGTGAACGTCGCGGACTTCGAAGCCCGCGCGCTCACGCGTCAGACCGCCCGGTCCAAGCGCCGACAGGCGACGCTTGTGAGTGATCTCGGAGAGCGGGTTGGTCTGGTCCATGAACTGCGACAGCTGCGAGGAACCGAAGAACTCGCGCACGGCGGCGGCGGCCGGCTTCGCGTTGATCAGGTCCTGCGGCATCACGGTATCGATCTCGATCGAGGACATGCGTTCCTTGATCGCGCGCTCCATGCGCAGCAGGCCAACACGGTACTGGTTTTCCATCAGCTCACCGACCGAACGCACGCGGCGGTTGCCAAGGTTGTCGATGTCGTCGATCTCACCCTTGCCGTCACGCAGGTCGAGCAGCGTGCGCAGGACCTCCATGATGTCTTCCTTGCGCAACACACGTACGGTGTCCGAGACATCGAGCCCGAGACGCATATTCATCTTCACGCGACCGACTGCGGACAGGTCGTAGCGTTCAGAATCGAAGAACAGCGACTGGAACATGGCTTCCGCCGTTTCCATCGTCGGCGGCTCGCCCGGGCGCATGACACGGTAGATGTCGAACAGCGCGTCCTGCTGGCTCTCGTTCTTGTCGGCCGCAAGCGTATTGCGGATATAGGCGCCGACATTGACGTGATCGATATCGAGGATCTTGAACGAATCGTGGCCTGATTCGAGCAGTACTGTGATCGTCTTCTCGTCGATCTCGTCACCAGCTTCGAGATAGATCTCACCGGTTTCGAAATTGACCAGGTCCTCAGCCAAGAACATGCCGAACAGGTCCTCGTCAGTGGCACGCAGTGCCTTGACGCCCTCCTCGGCGATTTGGCGCGCCTGGCGAGCAGTCAGCTTCTTGCCTGCCTCCAGAACGACTTCGCCGGAATCTGCATCGACCAGGTCGGTCGTCGCCTTCATGCCCTTCATCCGATCGGCCGAGAACGGCACGCGCCAGCCCTCACCGTCGCGCTGGTAGTCGATGGCGTCGTAATAGGTGTTGAGTATTTCTTCGGCATCGAGGCCGAGCGCCATCAGCAGCGACGTCACCGGAATCTTGCGTCGGCGGTCGATGCGGGCATAGACATTGTCCTTGGCGTCGAATTCGATATCGAGCCAGGAACCGCGATAAGGGATAACGCGCGCGGCGAACAGCAGCTTGCCGGAGGCATGCGTCTTGCCCTTGTCATGGTCGAAGAACACGCCCGGAGACCGGTGCATCTGCGAAACGATAACGCGCTCGGTGCCGTTGACGATGAAGGTGCCATTGTCGGTCATGAGCGGCATGTCGCCCATGTAGACGTCCTGCTCCTTGATGTCCTTGATCGACTTGGCGCCCGTATCCTCGTCGATATCGAACACGATCAGGCGCAGCGTCACCTTCAGCGGCGCTGAATAAGTCAGGTCGCGCTGGCGGCACTCTTCCACGTCGAATTTCGGCGCTTCGAATTCGTAGCGGACGAATTCCAGCATCGATGCGCCGGAAAAGTCCGAAATCGGGAAAACCGACTTGAATGCAGCCTGCAGACCCTCGTCCAGGCGACCGCCGGCCGGTTCGTCGACCATCAGAAACTGGTCATAGGATGCTTTTTGAACCTCGATCAGGTTCGGCATTTCGGCAACATCGGGGATGTGTCCGAAATATTTTCTTACTCGTCTGCGTCCGTTGAAGGATATGGACTGAGCCATTGCCGCTCCTTAATTCTGCCCTGCCCGGGCTGTCGAATGATGCTCCGCGCGCCGCGGAGCCCTGCCAGAAAGAGCGAAGACCCATGCGCCCGGCCTTCCAGCTCTTGAAACGGTAAAAACCCGTTTCCGGAAACCGCTCGCGGCGGTCTCGGGAAAAGGGTTCACGCAACAAACTTGCGGCAGGCGGAGCGTATCCGCCCGCCGCAGGCTTTACTTACTTCATCGACGCCTTCGCGCCGGCTTCGGTCAGCTTCTTGACGAGCTCTTCGGCTTCGCCCTTGGAGATAGCTTCCTTGACCGGCTTCGGAGCGCCCTCGACCAGGTCCTTGGCTTCCTTCAGGCCAAGACCGGTAATCGTGCGGACTTCCTTGATGACGTTGATCTTCTGAGCGCCGGCGTCTTCGAGGATGACGTCGAATTCAGTCTTTTCCTCTTCAGCGGCGGCGGCCGGAGCAGCACCACCGGCAGCAGCAACCGCAACCGGAGCAGCGGCGGAAACGCCCCACTTTTCTTCCAGCATCTTCGACAGTTCTGCAGCTTCCAGAACAGTCAGGCTCGACAGGTCGTCGACGATTTTCGCGAGATCAGCCATTTTTAAGTTTCCTTCGTGATTTCAGGTTCGAACTAGTTTGGTTGGTTAGTGAAGACAGCCTATGCCGCCTCGTCCTTCTGGGCATATGCGTTGAAAACGCGGGCAAGATTTCCTGCCGGTGCGTTGACAACCTGAGCGATACGCGTTGCCGGCGTGGCGATCATGCCGACCAGCTTGGCGCGCAGTTCATCCAGCGACGGCAGGTCGGCAAGCGCCTTCACACCGTTTGCATCCAGAACAGTTGCACCGAGCGCGCCGCCGAGCAGAACGAGTTTGTCGTTCGACTTGGCGAATTCCGCTGCGATTTTCGGAGCCGTGACCGGGTCGCTTGCATAAGCAATGACCGTCTGACCTGTGAAAAGGTCGGACATGCCTTCAGCTTCCGTGCCCTTGAGAGCGATTTTGGCAAGACGGTTCTTCGCGACTTTCACGGTTCCGCCCGCATCGCGCATCTTCGAGCGAAGATCGCCCATCTGCGCAACGGTAAGACCCGTGTAGTGGGCCACGATAACCGAACCGGCTTCATTGAAGACGGCGTTCAGTTCCGTGACGAATTCGCGTTTTTCCGCTCTATCCACTGCGTCTCTCCATTATGCAGGCCGTACCGAAATACCGCCTGCGGTTGCCTTTGCCGCCAGGAGACCCTTGGGACCACCCGACGACGCTCGAGGATCCTGCCCCCTTACGCCGGTCTTGCGATCGCGGCACAAGGCAATACGTCCGAACCCTTAAATCTACGGCCTTGCGGCCGAAAATCCCTTGGGCCCTTCGCGTCTCATGCAGGCTCGTGAAAATTAAGGCGAACCACCTGCAATCTCGGACAGGGACCGGGCTTTCGCCCGGCTTTCCGAACCGGCGGACCCGGTCGGAAACTTTAACAGGATCAGCGGTTTGTCCGCTGGTCCTGAGAATTCAAATTATGCCTCGGCGGACAAAGTCGCCGGGTCGATCTTTACGCCCGGGCCCATCGTCGAAGAGACGGCCACGCGCTTGACATAGGTGCCCTTGGCGCCTGCCGGCTTGGCCTTGTTGACCGCATCAGCGAAGGCGCGGATGTTTTCTTCCAGCGCCTTGGCGTCGAACGAAGCCTTGCCGACGCCGGCATGGACGATACCGGCCTTCTCGACGCGGAACTCGACGGCGCCGCCCTTGGAAGCCTTGACGGCCGCGGCGACATCCGGAGTCACCGTGCCGACCTTCGGGTTCGGCATCATGCCGCGCGGGCCGAGCACCTTGCCGAGACGGCCGACGAGCGGCATCATGTCCGGCGTTGCGATGCAGCGGTCGAAATCGATCGTGCCTCCCTGGACGATATCGACCAGGTCTTCCGCCCCGACGACGTCCGCACCAGCCGCCTTGGCTTCCTCGGCCTTGTCGCCACGGGCGAAAACCGCCACGCGTACGTCACGGCCGGTGCCGTTCGGCAGGTTTACCACGCCGCGGACCATCTGGTCAGCATGGCGCGGATCGACGCCGAGATTCATCGCCACTTCGACGGTCTCGTCAAACTTCGCCTTGGCGCGGTCCTTGATCAGGCCGACAGCTTCGTTCAGCGCATAGAGCTTGTTACGATCGATGCCGTCGCGGATCTGCTGGGTACGCTTCCCAATCTTAGCCATCGCCTCAGCCCTCCACTTCCAGGCCCATCGCGCGCGCGGAGCCTTCGATCATGCGCATTGCCGCATCGATGTCGGCAGCGTTCATGTCCTTCATCTTCATCTCGGCAATCTCGCGAACCTTGTCGCGGCCGATCTTGCCGGCGGATTCCTTGCCCGGCGCCTTGGAACCGGACTTCAGCTTGGCGGCCTTCTTCAGAAGATAGGACGCCGGCGGCGTCTTCGTCTTGAAGGTGAACGACTTGTCCTGGTAGTAGGTGATGGTCGTCGGGATCGGAGATCCCTTTTCAAGTTCCTGCGTGGCGGCGTTGAACGCCTTGCAGAATTCCATAATATTGATGCCGCGCTGACCGAGCGCAGGACCGATCGGCGGCGACGGCGTGGCCGACCCTGCCGGGACCTGGAGCTTCAGCTGGCCTGCAATTTTCTTAGCCATTTTTACTCTCTTGTTTCATCGTGCCGGCGAGCCGGCGGTTCGAAGAGTTGGTGGTGCGATCCGGCGTCCGGCTAAGACGCCTATTCTCCCACCGCTCATGCGGCCTGCGCCGCGCCGGTCAGCCCTTTTCGACCTGACCGAATTCCAGCTCGACCGGGGTGGCCCGGCCGAAAATCGAAACTTCCACCTTCAGGCGCGAACGCTCCTCGTCGACTTCCTGAACCGTTCCGTTGAACGACGCGAACGGACCGTCGGAGACGCGCACCTGCTCGCCGACCTCGAAAGAGACGGAGGGCTTCGGCCGCTCCACGCCTTCCTGGATCTGGCCGAGGATCTGATCCGCTTCCCTGTCGGTGATCGGCATCGGCTTGTTGTCGGAACCGAGGAAACCGGTGACTTTCGGCGTATTCTTGATCAGGTGGAACACGTCGTCGGTCAGGTTGGCGCGCACCATCACGTAGCCTGGGAAGAATTTCCGTTCGGCGTCGACCTTGCGGCCGCGACGCACTTCGATGACCTTTTCCTTGGGAACGAGGATTTGCTCGAACTTGTCCCACAGGCCTTTCGCCTTGGCGGCTTCCTCAATGGAGTCCGCGACCTTGTTCTCGAAGTTCGAGTAGGCGTGAACGATGTACCAGCGGGCAGGCATATACAGATCTATCCGTTAAGTGTGATTAGCGGCCCAACCCAAAGACGAGGTCGAAACCCCATCCGTAGAGCTGGTCGACCGCGAAAAAGAAAATCGATGCAAGGACGACCATCGACAGAACCATGATCGTGGAGATCATGGTCTCGCGGCGAGAAGGCCACGTCACTTTTGCCGTTTCTGAGCGAACCTGCTGCAGAAAGGTGAAAGGGTTTGTCATTGCCATGGCGTCCATTCCAATGTGCGGTTTCGCACCGTGCGGCGTTCATTTATTCATGGCGCTGGCGAGAGGCCAAAAAAGGACGCTCGAAGCGAGTCACGCTTCTTACACCGTCGTCAGCTTTCCAAGAATGCGCACCCGTCCGACCGGACAATACCAGCGCACTGCGCCAACTAAAGCCGATTCCCTGCAAAATCAAGAGGGTCGGATCAGAAAATCTCTCCTCCGGCAAGAATCAACGAGTCGATTCCTGTCGGGCGCTCAGCCGTCGGTCGCCTTCATGTATTCGCTGTCGCGCTCCAGTGCAAGACGCGTGCGTACGCTGTCGCCGTCATATCCGAATTCCTCCAGCGCCCTACCCGCCAGTTGCAGCCCCGCCTCGACTGCTTCGGGAATAACGAAATTTGCGCCCGCCAGCATCAGTTCCTGTGCATGCGCCTTGTCGCGGGCCCGCGCGAAGATCGGCGTTCCGGGCGCGAGTTTGCGGAAGGCGCGCACCATGGCGCTGGCGCTCGCCCTGTTGTCGACGGTCACGACCAGCATCGCCGCGCCCTTCGCGCCTGCCAGTTCGAGGATTTCCGGACGCGCCGCATCTCCGTAATAGACCTTGCGGCCGTCGCGCCTTCGTTCCCCAACCAGCGAGGCATGGCTGTCGAGCGCGACGAGATCGACATCCTCCGTATCGAGGATCCGCGCAATGGCGTGACCGACCCGCCCGAAGCCGGCGACGATGACGTGGCCCTCCAGATCGGAATAGTCCGATACAGTTGGGGCCTCCAGCAACGGCTTTGCGGCTTTCTCGGCGAGGTTCGCGGCGAGCCTCCCGGTCAGCGGTGTCAGCACCATGGAGAGACCCGCGATCGCGGCTATGACGACGCCTTGCCCGGGCTCAACGACGCCAGTCGTCGTCGCGACGCCGAGCACGACGAAGGCGAACTCGCCGGCCGGCGCAAGCAGGCCCGACGCCTCGACCGCCTTGGCCGTATTTCCCGATACGAGCCTGATCGCCAGCACCGCCGCCGCGCCCTTGACCAGGAGCAGCAGCACGATCCCAGCGATCACAACCGGCAAATTGGCGAGGATGATCGCCGGGTTTAGCCCCATGCCCACCGTCATGAAGAACAGGCCGAGGAACAGCCCCTTGAACGGCTCCAGATCGACTTCGATCTGGTGCTTGAATTCGGTCTCTCCGACAAGCAGGCCCGCAAGGAAGGCGCCGAGCGCCAGAGACAGCCCGGCCCCCGCCGTGATCGCCGCGGCCCCGAGTACCGTCAGCAGCGTCAGCGCCATCAGCAGATCGCGCCCGCCCGCCGAGGCCGCGCCGTGGAAGATGCGCCTCAGCGCGAAGCGTCCGATTAGATAGATCGCCAGGATGGCGATCGTCCCCTGCACCAGCGCTCTAACGATGACCGTGGTGATGCTGCCGTCACCGTCTCCACCTGCAAAACCGATGAAAATGAGGATGGGCGCCACCAGCAGATCCTGGAACAGCAATATGCCGAGCGTCGCGCGCCCGACCGGGGCGGCGATCTTGTGCTGATCGATCAGCATCTGCGAGACGATGGCCGTCGACGACAATGCCAGCGCCAGCCCGGCCGTGATCGCCCCTGCCCCGCCGGTTCCGGCGAACCAGGCCGCCAGCGTCAGGAACACCGCGCTCAGCCCAACCTGCAGGCTGCCTGCCCCGAAGACGAGATGGCGCAGCCCCCACAATTTCTCGAAGGAGAATTCCAGCCCCAGCATGAACAGCAGGAACAGCACGCCCAGTTCCGCGAATTGTTCCGTCGCTTCCTGTTCCGTGATTGTGAAATGGCCGAGGAAGGGATGGTCCTGCGCCAGCGCGCCGAGCCCGTGCGGGCCGAGCGCCGCGCCGGCGATCACGAAGCCGACGATGATCGGCAGATGCAGCCGGCGAAACAGCGGCACGATGATGCCGGCGGCAAACAGGAAGACCAGCGCATCCTCGAAGAATACCGCCCCGTTTCCGTGATCCATGCGCTTCCCGTCCTGCCGTCCCAGACCGTATGGTCGTCAGGCAGCAAGTCGCATGCCATGTCGGCAAGCCGCCGAAACGAGGCTGATTGCGCCCGGGTCGCGAAAGGAATGCCAAATTTTTAGGCTTTTGGCGCGGCAAAAAAAACTGGCAGGGGCAGCAGGATTCGAACCCGCGACCTACGGTTTTGGAGACCGTCGCTCTACCAACTGAGCTATACCCCTAAGGCCGCTGTCCCGGTGACCGGGACGGCGGGTCTCATATTACGCGTGGCGAGGCTTGTCCAGCGCTTCAAGGTCAAAGGTGGCGGATTTCTTCCGGGGGATTCCACCAGTTGTCGTTCAGCCCGTCACACCACATGACCGGCGTCGCGACGAGCTCCTCAATAGAGGCATCGTCGATCGAGGCGATCTGCAGCGAAACGATGTCGCCGCCAAGCTCGGGAACATTGCCGCGGCCGAACAGATGCACACCGCATTTAGAGCAGAAGCAATGCTCCGGCCGGCCCTTCGTAAAGGCATAGCCGGTCACAAGATTCTCGCCGCGCGTGATCCTGAGGCTTTCAGGCTTTACCCGGAACCCCCAACTGCGCGTCTTGCGGCAATAGCTGCAATTGCAGCGCGCGGTTCCGTCGTCCAGATCGCCAACCGCCTCGTAAGCCACCGCACCGCAATGGCACGACCCGCGAAAGCGCTTCTCCATTTCGAACTCCCTTGGATTGAAGATGGAGACGACTATAAGCCCGCCCTCCTGCCAACCCTGTGTCAGGAGAGATGCGTGCGGATTAAGCAGCCCTCAGCGCGGCGAGATCGCATCCTTCGATTGCGGGCCTCGCCCTTTCGATTCGCTCGATCTCCCAGTCCCACCAGGAAATCTCCAGAAGCGCCTTCACGGTGGCGGCGTCGAACCGCATCCGCCGCACTTCGGCGGGATTGCCCGCGACCACGGCATAGGGCGGCACGTCGCGGCTGACGACGGCCTTCGCGCCGATGATTGCGCCGTCGCCGATCGTCACGCCGGGGAGCACGGTCGCGCCATAGCCGAGCCAGACATCATTGCCGACGACGGTGTCGCCATGGCCCGCGACCTCGTCGACATAGGCGGTCATTGTATCGGGGTTGAACACCGCGAAGGGATAGGTCGAAAACTCCTTCATCGGATGATTGGCCGAGGCGGTGATAAAACGCACCCCATTCGCCATCTGCACGAATTTGCCGATTACCAGCCGCTCCGGAGACCCGGGATAGATGTAGGGGGCGATACGGGCGGCATAGTCGTCCACCGGCTCGAAATCGGAATAATAGGTGTAGTCGCCGACCTCGATATTCGGATGGTCGATTGCGCGGGCGAGATGCACGGTTGCAAGATGGCGATCGCCGGTCGGCAACATGATGGGATAACGCGCGGCGGCGTCGAGAAACGGACGTGACATGGCTTCTGTTCTTTCGGTTTGAACTGCGTTTAGCGGATCAGAACAGAGCTTTGGTCACGTCACCCTCCATTGAATTGATGCCCGTAAGTAGGCGATCCGCCGCGTGATTGCAATTCACGGGAAGATCGAGAGCAATGTTCGTTGGCTCGATTGTCCCGGTAAGCCCATTAATCTATGACGCCAAGGACACTGCAACCGTGGATCCGGAGACATCAGCCATGCCGATAAGCCCCGCGCGGTGCGACGCCATCCTGTTCGACGTTGACGGCGTCATACTCGATTCGAAAGCGAATATGGCCGCCGCTTGGGCAGCGGTGCGCGCGCAGACCGGTACGTCGATATCGTTCGAAGCCTATTTTTCCGAGATTGGAAGACCGTTTGCCGACATCATGGCGCGCCTCGGGCTTGCTTCGAAAGCTCCGGAAATAGAGAGAGTCTTCCGCACCACCTCAGCCGCCGTCATGGCAGAAACGCCGATCTATGCCGGCATTGGTGAAGTCCTTAAGACGCTGGCCGCCGCCAATATCAAGCTTGGTATCGTCACATCCAAGGACGCAACACGTACGGGTCTCGTCCTCGATCGCCTGCCGGTCGAATTCCAGTGCGTGACCAGTCCCCGGCCGGATCTGCGGGGCAAACCCGCACCGGACTGCCTGCTCTATACCATTGCAAAACTGAACATCGATCCGGCACATTGTTTTTACATTGGCGACATGGATTCGGACGAACTGGCCGCGGCGCGTGCGCACGTTCCCTATGCTCATGTCAGCTGGGGATACGGCGATTCCAGGGATCCGGACATACCAATCCTCCAAACGCCTGAGGATATTCTTTCGCTCACCGGCCTTGTGAAACCCTGAAAAAAAGGAAGTCTGAATGTCGACAATCGGGATCATACCCTGCCGGTACGGCGCTTCACGGTTCCCCGGAAAGCCGCTTGCGGATATTCATGGGAAGCCCATGATGTGGCACGTTTACCAGCAGGCACGAAAGGCAAAGAGCCTCGATGGCGTACTGATCGCGACCGATGACGAACGCATCCGAAAGTCATGCGAAATTCTCGACCTTCCGGTCATGATGACACGCAGCGACCACGTATCTGGCACCGACCGAGTGGCCGAATGCGCCACGCGCCTCGACAACGATATCTTCGTCAACATCCAGGGCGACGAGCCCATGATAGATCCGGAGGCGGTCGACGCCGTCGCAAATGCGCTCGCGAGTTGCGATGACGACCGCGTCGTGGCGTCAAACGCTTGGAACTATATCGGCGGGACAAGCGACGCGATCGACACCAACGTCGTCAAGGTTCTTGTCGGCTCGAACGCGCGCGCGTTGGCGTATTCCCGCCTACCCGTTCCCTACCCCAAGACAGGCACAGTCGTGCATCGGCGTCAGTTCGGTCTCTACGCTTTCCGACGGAAGGGCCTGAAGCTTTTCTCCGAACTGGAACCGGGCGAGTTGGAACGCGCCGAAGGCGTCGAAATGTATCGCTTCGTTGAGCACGGGCATGACGTATTGATGGTGCAGGTCGCAGACGATCCTGCAGTGCCGGTCGACACGAGAGCGGACCTCGAGCGCGTGCGCAGCCTCATGAAACCTGCCTAGGGCGGACGCTCAGCGCCGGCGAATCAGCCCGCCGAGCCCGAGCCGCCCGAGATTCTTGCGCAATCCGATCTGGGGATTGATCTTGCGCCACGCCCTTTGCAGCAGGTCGTCGCTGGCGTCGATGCGCCGGGTGATGGCGTCGGCGTAGAACCCGGCCAGGTCCGCCGGGTCCATGTCGGGATAGCGCGCCACGAGGCCGGTGTAGCCGGTCCGGGGAAGAACGGCGTCGGGCAAGTGGTGCAGGCCACCCTTGCGGGTCTCGACCAGGAGCACGGCCTGTTCGAGTGTGAAATGGTGATGGTGGGTCACCAGCTTGAACCGGTCCCCGACGACGCCCGTGAAACCGCACAGATAAAGCGGGACGTTCGGGAAACGGTCGCGAAACCACAAGGCGGTCGAGAACCCGGTCGAAGGCTCGCGGTTCTCGGGGTACCAGCCCCTCGTCATCGACCGCGCATCGATCAGGTGGGCCGCTGCCGGCTCGACGTCGGCGTCCGCGAGGTCCGCGGGGAAATCCCGCTTCGAATAACGTTGCGAGATGATGCCCACATCTCCCAGGAAGCCGCCGGCCGACAGGTTGCGTTCTCCCGTCCGCCGTCCGCGCTCGGACATGCCATAGCGCCTCGTCGCGCCCTCTATATGGTGGAAGAGGACGCTCGGACGCGAGAACCCCGGACAGGACAGGACATTCGCCTGGCCGTAGAACACGTGCAGCGTATCTTCGGGCAACATCGTCGCCACCGCGTCGACGTCGAGCGCGTCGTTGTTGGCGATCAACGCCACGGCCTTGAACTTGCCGACGAGGTCGCAGAATTTCCGTTCGCGCCCAAACATGCGATCACATCCCGGCTGGTTCGGCCACAGCGCGAAACGGACGGGCCGAAGCCCGCCTTTTCCGATTACCGCGTCGTGTCTGTCAATCACTGATCCCGGTGAAGATGCCTGCACCGCGTCCAGAACACGTTTGCGCGCATTTCGCAGCCGGTCGAACGCCGTCGGCTCGCGACGGCGTTCTTCCGGTCATCGATTACTCGATGATCTTCGCGACAATGCCGGCGCCGACGGTGCGGCCGCCTTCGCGGATGGCGAAGCGCAGGCGCTCTTCCATCGCGATCGGCACGATCAGC
>Ga0208328_1000351_pt1 | contig 22297 bp, 18 predicted proteins | sample DeeseametaMP2633_FD_184170 | JGI IMG/M metagenome (GOLD analysis project Ga0208328, IMG submission 184170) | Marine microbial communities from the Deep Atlantic Ocean - MP2633 (SPAdes) | ecosystem: Environmental > Aquatic > Marine > Unclassified | place: Northeast of Antigua and Barbuda, North... | reverse complement strand
AGCGTGGTCTTGCCGTGGTCAACGTGACCGATCGTGCCGATGTTGCAGTGCGGTTTCGACCGCTCGAACTTTTCCTTTGCCATGGATTTGGCTCCTCTGTCTTGTCGGATGATGGGCCCAGGGCCCACCCTACGGTGGTGGGTAGGGCGGGGTCGCCCCCGCCACCCGGCTTATGCGTATTTCGCCTGGATCTCTTCCGAGATGTTCTGCGGAACCGGATCGTAGTGGTCGAACTGCATCGTGAACTGCGCGCGGCCCGAGGACATGGAGCGCAGAGTGTTGATGTAGCCGAACATGTTGGCCAGCGGCACGAAGGCTGCGATGGCAACAGCGTTGCCGCGCGGCTCTTGGCCGGACACCTGACCACGACGGGAGGTGAGGTCACCGATGATCGAACCGGTGTACTCTTCCGGCGTGACCACCTCGACCTTCATCATCGGCTCGAGCAGCTTGGCGCCCGCCTTGCGGAGACCTTCACGCATGCACATGCGCGAGGCGATCTCGAAGGCCAGGACCGAGGAGTCGACGTCGTGGAACTTGCCGTCGATGAGCGCGACCTTGAAGTCGATCACCGGGAAGCCCGCGAGCGGACCGGAGTCCATCACCGACTTGATGCCCTTTTCGACACCCGGGATGTATTCCTTCGGAACCGCACCGCCGACGATCTTGCTCTCGAACGAGTAGCCTTCGCCCGCTTCGGTGGGGCTGATGACCAGCTTGACCTCTGCGAACTGACCCGAACCACCCGACTGTTTCTTGTGGGTGTAGGTGTGCTCGATCTCGTGACCGATGGTCTCGCGATAGGCCACCTGCGGGGCACCGATGTTGGCTTCCACCTTGAACTCGCGCTTGAGGCGGTCGACGAGGATGTCGAGGTGAAGTTCGCCCATGCCCTTCATGATGGTCTGACCGGACTCGAGGTCGGTCTCGACGCGGAAGGACGGGTCTTCGGCGGCCAGACGGGCCAGACCCTGGGACATCTTCTCCTGGTCGTTCTTCGTCTTCGGCTCGACCGCGATCTCGATCACCGGATCGGGGAAGGTCATGGTTTCAAGCACGACCGGCGCGTTCTGGGCGCAGAGGGTGTCACCGGTGGTGGTCTCCTTGAGACCGGCCAGCGCGATGATGTCGCCTGCGAACGCTTCCTCGATTTCCTCGCGGTTGTTCGAGTGCATCATCATCATACGACCGATGCGCTCTTTCTTGCCCTTGGTCGAGTTCATGATCGAGTCGCCCTTCTTCATGGTCCCGGAGTAGATCCGGGTGAAGGTGAGCGAGCCCACGAACGGGTCGTTCATGATCTTGAAGGCGAGGCCCGAGAACGGCTCTTCATCCGACGCGTGACGCGCGATGTTGCGCTCTTCGTTCTCGTCGTCCGGCGAGAAGCCCATGTAGGGCGGCACGTCGAGCGGACCGGGAAGGAAGTCGACCACGCCGTTCAGCAGGGGCTGGACGCCCTTGTTCTTGAACGCCGAGCCACCGAGGACCGGAACGAAGGACAGCGACAGGGTGCCCTTGCGGATCAGCTTCCGCAGGGTCGCCACGTCGGGCTCTTCGCCTTCCAGGTAGGCTTCCATCGCGTCGTCGTCCTGCTCGACGGCGTTCTCGATCATGTGCGAGCGCCACTCGTCGGCGAGGTCCTTGAGCTCGTCGCGGATCGGGCCACGGGTCCAGGAGGCGCCGAGGTCTTCACCCTTCCACACCCACTCTTCCATGGTGATCAGGTCGACGATGCCCTCGAGCTGGTCTTCGGCACCGATCGGGAAGTTCACGGGCACGGGGGTCGCGCCGGTGCGGTCCTTGATCATCTTAACGCAGTTGAAGAAGTCGGCACCGATCTTGTCCATCTTGTTGACGAACACGATGCGCGGAACCTTGTAGCGGTCGGCCTGGCGCCAGACGGTTTCGGTCTGCGGCTCGACGCCTGCGTTACCGTCCAGAAGGCAGATCGCACCGTCGAGAACCGCGAGCGAACGCTCGACTTCGATGGTGAAGTCCACGTGGCCCGGGGTGTCGATGATGTTGTAGCGGAACTTGGTATCCGACGTGCCTTCGGCCGACGGATCTTCCTGCCACTGCCAGAAGGTGGTGGTGGCGGCGGAAGTGATGGTGATACCGCGTTCCTGTTCCTGCTCCATCCAGTCCATCGTGGCGGCGCCATCGTGAACTTCGCCGATCTTGTGGGAACGGCCGGTGTAGTAGAGGATGCGCTCGGTCGTCGTCGTCTTGCCCGCGTCGATGTGGGCCATGATGCCGAAGTTACGGTAGCGCTCCAGCGGATATTCGCGTGCCATGATGGACTGCCTTTCCGGAGGGTTTTTCGGTTACCAGCGGTAGTGGCTGAACGCTTTGTTGGCGTCGGCCATCTTGTGGGTGTCTTCGCGCTTCTTCACGGCAGAACCACGCGACTGCACCGCATCGAGAAGTTCGCCGGCAAGACGCTCTTCCATGGTGTTTTCGTTGCGGGCGCGCGAAGCAGTGATGAGCCAGCGGATGGCCAGCGCTTCACGACGCTCGGGGCGCACTTCGACGGGCACCTGATAGGTGGCACCACCGACGCGGCGCGAACGCACTTCGACGGACGGCTTGATGTTGTCGAGGGCCTCGTGGAACACTTCCACCGGCGCGCGCTTCACCTTGCCTTCGACGCGGTCGAGCGCGTTGTAGACGATTTTCTCTGCGACCGACTTCTTGCCGTCGATCATCAGGTTGTTCATGAACTTGGTCAGCACCTTGTCGCCGTATTTGGCGTCGGGCAGGACTTCGCGCTTCTCTGCAGCGTGACGACGAGACATTTCCGTATCCTCTTACTTGGGACGCTTCGCGCCGTACTTGGAGCGACGCTGCTTCCGATCCTTGACGCCCTGCGTGTCCAGCACGCCGCGAAGGATGTGATAACGAACACCGGGAAGGTCTTTCACACGGCCGCCGCGGATGAGCACAACCGAGTGCTCCTGCAGGTTGTGGCTTTCACCCGGGATGTAGCTGATGACCTCGAAGCCGTTGGTCAGGCGCACCTTGGCGACTTTCCGCATAGCCGAGTTCGGCTTCTTCGGGGTGGTGGTGTAGACGCGGGTACAGACGCCGCGCTTCTGCGGGCACTGCTCCAGGTGTTGCGACTTCGAGCGTTTGACTTTGGGCTGCCGCGGCTTGCGGATCAGCTGCTGGATCGTGGGCATTGTGGGTCTCTTCCCCGTATTCTCACATATGTGCTGCACGGGGCGTCCCGTGCGGGTTCCAATTTCAAGGCGCCCTGCGCGTCCGCAGGTCACCGGCGATGCGCTGTCCCCGGCGGTCAGCAGAGACGACGCAAAGCACCGCATACGCTCCCAGAAGGGAACGACGCGGTGGGTGTCCAGAGGATCGGGGCCGGGGCCCGGATCTTGACCGCTTCAGTCTGTAGAATGCGCCGGACGCACTAAGGCCCCGACGAATTGAGGCGCGTATAGGGGGAGTCGCGGGGGTTGTCAACATAAGCCGGTGCTTGTCACGTCAAAGCGGCAATGCGATGCAGACGGTGCCTATCTTTCAGAGGAGCGCGCCGGATGCAAGTGGTCGGGTTCTGCCGGTTTTCATACCCCGCGGAGGGCGGCTTCCAGGTCGAGCACGACGACATCGCCACGCGCGAGGCGTATCTCTACTCTGCCGCCCGGATGGACGAGCGGTTCCGGCACTTCGAAACCATCTGCCTGCCGGGCCTGAAGGCGCAGACGGACCCGGATTTCACCTTCCTGATCCTCGTCGGCACCTCCCTGCCCCCGAAGCTGCGCGCCCGGCTCGAGGCTCTGGTGGCCGATTTCCCGCAGGCCCGCATCGTCGCCCACCCCCCTGCCCCGCACCGCGCGGTCTGCCAGGAGGTGATCAACGAGGCCCGCGACATGGCCGCGCCCTGCCTGCAGTTCCGGCATGACGACGACGACGCGGTGGCGGTGGATTTCGTTGCCACCCTGCGCGAGGCCGCGCGCGACGTGACGTCACTTATGGGCAAGCACCGGCTGATGGGCTTTGACTGGAATCGCGGCTTCATCGCCCGTCCCGACGCCGAGGGGATCCTGGCGGAAGAAACCGTCACCCCGTTCTGGGGCGTGGCGCAGGCGATGGCGGTTCAGCCCGGCGTGCGGCAGACCATCATGAACTTCGGTCACAACAAGATCCTGCGCTTCATGCCGACGGTCACCTTCACCAACCAGCCGATGTACGTGCGCGGCCACAACGACCACAACGACTCGCGGCAGAAGAAACACGTGACGCCGGTCGAGCTGCGCCGGCTCGACGCGGCGGGCGAGGCGCTGTTCCGCGAGCGCTTCGCCATCGACGCCGATCAGGTGCGCCGCATCTTCGCCTGAGCCACCGCCCTGCGCCGAAGCTGCGACTCGCGCCAGAGGTTGAAGCTGCCGGTGGCGACGATGATCGCGGCGCCGATGAGGGTCAGCGCCTTGGGCCAGTCGCCGAACACCACGAGCCCCAGCAGCAGCGCGAAGATCAGGCCGGTGTAGCGGAAGGGCGCGATGAAGCTCACGTCGCCGATGCGCATCACCAGCACCGAGAGCGTATAGCCCGCGATGACGCAGGCGGTGGCCCCGCCCAGCAGCCACGAGAGATGCGGCGTGAGCGGCTGCCACGGCTCCCCCACCGACATCGCCGCGGCGAAGATCACCACGCCGATGGCCGAGGTCAGCGTCACCAGAAGCGACGGCGCCGCCGCCGACATCCGCCGGGTGGCAAGGTCGCGCACCGTCACGAAACCCACCGCGATCAGCGCGTAGACCGAGTAGAGCGTGAAGCCCTCGGTCCCCGGCCGCACGATCAGCAGCATCCCGATGAAGCCCGCCCCGATCGACACCCAGCGACGCCAGCCCACCGGCTCGCGGAACACCAGCGCCGAGCCCAGGGTGAGCGTCAGCGGCAGCATCTGCAGCAGTGCCGTGACATTGGCGAGCGGCATGTGCCGCAGCGCCGTCAGGAAGAAGTAGGACGAGCCCACCTCGCCCACCGAGCGCAGCAGCATGAGCCAGCCGTCCTGTCGCGGGACGCTCATCCGCAACGCCCCCATCCGCCACGCCAGCAGCGCGATGAAGAGGCTCGCGAAGCTGCCGCGGATCACAAGGATCTGCGACAGCGGCAGGGCCTCGCCGATGGCCTTCACGCAGGCGTCGCCCATGGTGAACGCGGCCATGGAGCCCATCATCAGAAGCGCACCGCGGGTGTTGGGGGAAAGCGTTGTCATGCACGGATCGGTAGCACCGCCACAATGCCTGCGCCATCGCGAAAGCGACGTTGCGTCAGTCGCTGAAAGGCCGCGCCGCAAACGCAAAAGAGCCCCCGCGTTTCCGCGGGGGCTCTTTCAGAATTTGGTCAGGCCATGGGCCCCGGGCGATTACTCGCGGCTTTCCGGGGTATCCACCACCAGCGTGTCGAACTCGTCGCCGCCGATCACGTCGTTGCCCGACATGTCCGCTTCCGGTGCCGCCAGCGCTGCCGCGGCTTCCGCCTCGGCCCGCTTGACGTCGATCACCTTGGCGTCGCGGTCGGTCGCGATCTTGCGCACGCGCTGGGTCGCACCACCGGTGCCCGCCGGGATCAGGCGGCCCACGATGACGTTCTCCTTGAGACCGACGAGCTTGTCCTTCTTGCCCTGCACCGATGCCTCTGTGAGGACCCGGGTGGTCTCCTGGAAGGAGGCCGCCGAGATGAACGAGCGGGTCTGCAGCGACGCCTTGGTGATGCCGAGCAGGATCGGTTCGCCGGTGGCCGGACGGCCGCCCTTCTTCTCGATCTTCTCGTTCGCCGCGTCGAACTCCGCCTTGTCGACGTGCTCGCCCTTGAGGAGCGTGGTGTCGCCGGAGTCGTGGATTTCCCACTTCTGCAGCATCTGCCGGACGATGACCTCGACATGCTTGTCGTTGATCTTCACGCCCTGCAGTCGATACACGTCCTGCACCTCGTCGATCATGTAGTTCGCCAGAGCCTCGACACCCATGATGGCCAGGATGTCATGCGGCGCCGGGTTGCCGTCCATGATGTAGTCGCCCTTCTGGACGTAGTCGCCCTCGACCACCGGGATGTGCTTGCCCTTGGGGATCATGTATTCCTTGGGCTCGAGCGTATCGTCGGCGGGTTCGATCGAGATGCGGCGCTTGTTCTTGTAGTCCTTGCCGAAGCGCACGTAGCCGTCGATCTCCGCGATGATCGCGTGATCCTTCGGACGACGTGCCTCGAAGAGTTCGGCCACACGCGGCAGACCGCCGGTGATGTCCTTCGTCTTCGCACCTTCACGCGGGATACGCGCGACCACGTCACCGGCCCGGATCGCCTGACCGTCCTCACACGAGAGGATCGCGTCCACCGACATCGGGTAGGTGATCGGGTTGCCCGCCGCGTTGCGCACCGGCTCGCCGTCTTCATCCATGAGGATGATTTCCGGCTTGAGCTCGTTGCCCTTCGGCGCCGCACGCCAGTCGATCACGATCTTCTGGGTCATGCCGGTGGCATCGTCGGTCTCGTCGCGCACCGCGACCCCCTGGATGAGGTCGACGTGACGCGCGATACCGTCCGCCTCGGCGATGATCGGCAGCGTGTAGGGGTCCCACTCGAACAGCTTGGCGCCACGGCTGACTGTGTCACCTTCCTTGACGAAGAGCTTGGTGCCGTAGCCCAGCTTGTGGCTGGCGCGCTCGGCCCCGTCCTCGCCCATGATCCGCAGCTTCATGTTGCGGCCCATGACCAGGGTCTCGCCGTTGAGGTTCTCGAGCGTCGAGGTGTTCTCGAACTCGATCAGGCCCTCTTGAGACGCCTCGAGGAAGGACTGCTGGCCACCCTGCGCAACGCCGCCGATGTGGAAGGTCCGCATCGTCAGCTGCGTGCCGGGTTCGCCGATGGACTGCGCCGCGATGATGCCGACGGCCTCGCCGGTGTTCACCATGGTGCCGCGGGCCAGGTCACGGCCGTAGCACATGGCGCAGACGCCCTCGTCCGCCTCACAGGTCAGCGGCGACCGGATCCGCGCGGTCTGCACGCTGGCCTCCTCGATCGCATCCGACATGCGCTCGTCGATGAGCTGGCCGTGACGGACGATGATCTCGTCGGTGCCCGGACGCATGATGTCCTCGGCCGCGACACGGCCCAGAACACGCTCGCCGAGCGACGCGACGACTTCGCCGTCGTTGACCGCCGCTTCCGCGGTGATCGCGCGATCGGTGCCGCAGTCGTGCGCACGCACGATGCAGTCCTGCGCCACGTCCACCAGACGACGGGTCAGGTAACCCGAGTTCGCCGTCTTCAGAGCGGTGTCCGACAGACCCTTGCGGGCGCCGTGGGTCGAGTTGAAGTACTCGAGAACGGTCAGGCCTTCCTTGAAGTTCGAGATGATCGGGGTCTCGATGATGTCGCCGTTCGGCTTCGCCATCAGGCCGCGCATCCCGCCCAGCTGCTTCATCTGCGTGACCGAGCCACGGGCACCGGAGTGCGCCATCATGTAGACCGAGTTGGGTTCCATCTCGGAGCCATCTTCGGCGCGCTTGGCGGCCGAGATGGTGTTCATCATGGCGTCGGTGACCTTGTCGTTACACTTCGACCAGGCGTCCACGACCTTGTTGTACTTTTCGCCCTGGGTAATCAGGCCGTCCATGTACTGCTGTTCGAAGTCCTTGACCTGATCGCGGGTCTCTTCGACCAGCTCCCACTTGTTGTCGGGGATGACCATGTCGTCCTTGCCGAAGGAGATGCCCGCCTTGAACGCCTCCTTGAAGCCCATGGACATGATCTGGTCACAGAAGATGACCGACTCCTTCTGACCGCAGTAGCGGTAGACGGTGTCGATGACGCGCTGGACGTCCTTCTTCCGCAGCAGGCTGTTGACCAGCTCGAACGGAGCCTTGGCGTTCATCGGCAGCAGGGCGCCGAGGCGCACACGGCCCGGGGTGGTCTCGTACCGCTTGACGATCTCCTGGCCGGTCTCGTCGATCTGCTTGACCCGGCAGGTGATCTTGGCGTGCAGGTGCACCTCGCCCGCGGTCAGGGCGTGTTCGACTTCCTCGATGGACGAGAAGGCCATGCCCTCACCCTTCATGCCTTCGCGCATGATGGTGGTGTAGTAGAGACCGAGGATCATGTCCTGCGACGGCACGATGATCGGGCTGCCGTTTGCGGGCGACAGCACGTTGTTCGTGGACATCATCAGGACGCGCGCCTCGAGCTGCGCTTCCAGCGACAGCGGCACGTGGACGGCCATCTGGTCACCGTCGAAGTCGGCGTTGAACGCCGAGCAGACGAGCGGATGCAGCTGGATCGCCTTGCCCTCGATGAGCTGGGGTTCGAAGGCCTGGATGCCGAGACGGTGCAGCGTGGGCGCGCGGTTCAGCAGAACCGGGTGCTCGCGGATGACCTCGTCGAGGATGTCCCAGACTTCCGGACGCTCTTTCTCGACCAGCTTCTTCGCCTGCTTCACGGTGCTCGACAGGCCCTTGGCCTCGAGGCGCGAGTAGATGAAGGGCTTGAAGAGCTCGAGCGCCATCTTCTTCGGCAGGCCGCACTGGTGCAGCTTGAGTTCCGGACCGGTCACGATGACCGAACGGCCCGAGAAGTCGACGCGCTTGCCGAGAAGGTTCTGACGGAAGCGGCCCTGCTTGCCCTTGAGCATGTCCGAGAGCGACTTCAGCGGACGCTTGTTGGCGCCGGTGATGACGCGGCCGCGACGGCCGTTGTCGAACAGCGCGTCGACAGCTTCCTGAAGCATCCGCTTTTCGTTCCGGACGATGATGTCCGGAGCGCGGAGCTCGATCAGGCGCTTGAGACGGTTGTTCCTGTTGATCACGCGACGATACAGGTCGTTGAGGTCGGAGGTCGCGAAGCGGCCGCCGTCCAGCGGAACCAGCGGACGCAGTTCCGGCGGGATGACCGGGATCACCGTGAGGATCATCCACTCGGGACGGTTGCCCGACTCGAGGAAGGATTCCACAACCTTGAGGCGCTTGATGATCTTCTTGGGCTTCAGCTCGCCGGTGGCCTCCTTGAGGTCGGCGCGCAGCTGCTCGGCCTCGGCTTCGAGGTCGATGGCCGCGAGCATCTCGCGGATCGCCTCGGCGCCGATGTTGGCGGTGAAGGCGTCCATCCCGAACTGGTCCTGAGCGTCGAGGAACTCGTCCTCGGTCAGCATCTGGCCGTAGGTCAGGTCGGTGAGGCCGGGCTCGATCACCACGTAGTTCTCGAAGTAGAGAACGCGCTCGAGGTCACGCAGCGTCATGTCCAGCATGAGGCCGATGCGCGACGGCAGCGACTTCAGGAACCAGATGTGGGCGCAGGGCGCGGCCAGTTCGATATGGCCCATGCGCTCGCGGCGCACTTTCTGCAGGGTGACTTCGACGCCGCACTTCTCGCAGACGACGCCGCGGTACTTCATGCGCTTGTACTTGCCGCACAGGCACTCGTAGTCCTTGATCGGGCCGAAGATACGCGCGCAGAACAGGCCGTCACGCTCGGGCTTGAACGTGCGGTAGTTGATGGTTTCCGGCTTCTTGATCTCACCGTAGGACCACGAAAGGATCCGCTCGGGCGAGGCCAGCGACACCTTGATCTCGTCGAAGACCTTGGGCGGCGTGAGCGGGTTGAAGGGATTGTTCGTCAGTTCCTGGTTCATGTCGTCTTCCTAAATGACAGGGCTTGGAGAGAGGAACCGCGCGACCGCAGGGGGCCGCGCGGTGGCTGGAAGGGCCGTTATTCCTCGTCCTCCGCGTCCAGGAGTTCCATGTTCAGGCCGAGGCCGCGGACTTCCTTCACGAGCACGTTGAAGCTCTCGGGAACGCCCGCCTCGTAGTTGTCCTCGCCCTTGACGATGCTTTCGTAGACCTTGGTCCGGCCGGCCACGTCGTCCGACTTCACGGTCAGCATTTCCTGCAGGGTGTAGGCGGCGCCATAGGCTTCCAGGGCCCAGACCTCCATCTCCCCGAAGCGCTGGCCGCCGAACTGCGCCTTACCACCCAGCGGCTGCTGCGTGACGAGCGAGTACGGTCCGGTCGAACGTGCGTGGATCTTGTCGTCGACAAGGTGGTGCAGCTTCAGCAGGTACTTCACGCCCACAGTGACGCGACGGGCGAATTCCTCGCCCGAGCGGCCGTCGAACAGGCGCGACTGGCCCGAGGTGTCGAAGCCGGCACGCGTCAGCGCGTCGTTGACGTCTGCTTCCTTGGCGCCGTCGAAGACCGGGGTCGCGATCGGAACGCCACGGGTGACGTTGGCCGCCGCTTCCACGAGGTGCTCCTCGTCCATGCCGGCGATGCCCTCTTCGTAGACATCGTCGCCATAGGCGATGCGCATCGCTTCACGCACCGGCGTCAGGTCGCCAGACCGGCGATAGTCCTGCAGCGCCTCGTCGATCTTGATGCCGAGACCACGCGAGGCCCAGCCCATGTGCGTCTCGAGGATCTGACCGACGTTCATGCGCGACGGCACGCCCAGCGGGTTGAGGCAGAAGTCGACCGGGGTACCGTCCTCGAGGAACGGCATGTCCTCCATCGGGACAACGCGGGAAATGACGCCCTTGTTGCCGTGGCGGCCGGCCATCTTGTCGCCCGGCTGCAGCTTGCGCTTCACCGCGACGAAGACCTTGACCATCTTCATCACGCCCGGCGGCAGGTCGTCGCCACGACGGACCTTCTCGACCTTGTCCTCGAAGCGGGCATCGAGCGTGCGCTTCTGCGCCTCGTACTGCTCGTGCAGGGCCTCGACGATCTGCGCATCCTGCTCTTCGGCAAGCGCGAGCTGCCACCACTGGCCGCGGCTCAGGCTGTCGAGCAGCTCCTCGTTGATCTCCGAGTTCGGACGCACGCCCTTGGGTCCCTTCACCGCGGTCTTGCCGAGGATCAGGTCCTTGAGACGGGCATAGATGTTGCGGTCGAGGATCGCGAGCTCGTCGTCCCGGTCACGGGCCAGACGTTCCACTTCCTCGCGCTCGATCTGCAGCGCACGTTCGTCCTTCTCGACGCCGTGACGGTTGAAGACCCGCACTTCCACGACGGTGCCGTAGTCGCCCGGCTTGACCCGCAGCGAGGTGTCGCGCACGTCCGAGGCCTTTTCGCCGAAGATGGCGCGCAGAAGCTTTTCTTCCGGCGTCATCGGGCTTTCGCCCTTCGGAGTGATCTTGCCGACGAGGATGTCGCCCGGCTCCACGTCCGCACCGATATACACGATACCGGCTTCGTCGAGGTTGCGCAGGGCTTCCTCGCCGACGTTCGGGATGTCGCGGGTGATCTCTTCCGGTCCGAGCTTGGTGTCACGGGCGGCGACTTCGAATTCCTCGATGTGGACCGAGGTGAAGACGTCGTCACGCGCGATGCGCTCGGAGATCAGGATGGAGTCCTCGTAGTTGTAGCCGTTCCACGGCATGAAGGCCACGATGACGTTCTTGCCGAGCGCCAGTTCCCCCATGTCGGTGGACGGACCGTCCGCAACCACTTCGCCCTTCTCGACCAGCTGACCCACCTTCACCAGAGGCTTCTGGTTGATACAGGTGTTCTGGTTCGAGCGCTGGAACTTGCGCATCCGGTAGATGTCCACGCCGGCGTCGCCGAGTTCCAGGTCCTCGGTGGCCCGGATCACGATACGCTGTGCGTCCACCTGGTCGACGATGCCCGCCCGGTGCGCCTGGATGGCAGCGCCGGAGTCGATGGCGACCTTGCCCTCGATGCCGGTGCCGACCAGCGGCGCCTCGGAGCGCAGCGTCGGCACGGCCTGCCGCTGCATGTTCGCGCCCATCAGTGCGCGGTTGGCGTCGTCGTTCTCGAGGAACGGGATAAGCGAGGCACCGACCGAGACCAGCTGCTTCGGCGACACGTCGATCAGGTCCACCGACTCGCGCGGGGCGAGGGTGTAGTCGCCCGACTGGCGGGTGTTGACCATCTCGTTGACGAACTTGCCGTCATCGTCGAGCGATGCGTTGGCCTGCGCCACGGTGTGACGCATTTCCTCGGTCGCCGACATGTAGTGCACTTCGTCGGTCACCTGGCTCTCGCGCACGACGCGATAGGGGGTCTCGATGAAGCCGTACTTGTTGACGCGGGCGAAGGTGGCCAGCGAGTTGATCAGACCGATGTTCGGGCCTTCCGGCGTCTCGATCGGGCACATCCGGCCATAGTGGGTCGGGTGCACGTCGCGAACCTCGAAGCCGGCACGCTCACGGGTCAGACCGCCCGGTCCGAGGGCCGAGAGACGGCGCTTGTGGGTGACTTCCGACAGCGGGTTGGTCTGGTCCATGAACTGCGACAGCTGCGACGAGCCGAAGAACTCGCGCACGGCGGCGGCCGCGGGCTTCGCGTTGATCAGGTCCTGCGGCATGACGGTGTCGATCTCGACCGACGACATGCGCTCCTTGATGGCGCGCTCCATGCGGAGCAGGCCGACGCGGTACTGGTTCTCCATCAGTTCGCCGACGGAGCGGACACGACGGTTGCCGAGGTGGTCGATGTCGTCCACTTCGCCCTTGCCGTCACGCAGCTCGACCAGCGCCTTGATGCACTTGACGATGTCGTCACGGTCCAGCGTGCGCTGGGTGTCGGGCTTCTCGAGGTCGAGACGCATGTTCATCTTCACGCGGCCCACGGCCGAGAGGTCGTAGCGCTCGCTGTCGAAGAACAGGGTGTCGAAGAGCGACGAGGCTGCCTCGACGGTCGGCGGCTCGCCCGGACGCATGACGCGGTAGATGTCCATGAGCGCAGAGTTGCGGTCCATGTTCTTGTCTTGCGCCATGGTGTTGCGCATGTAGGCGCCCACCGTGATGTTGTCGATGTCGAGCACGGGGATCTCGGTGATGCCCGCGTCGATCAGCTCCTTGAGGGAGCCGCCGCTCACGTCACCGTCCTTGTCGACGGTCCAGGTCAGCTCGTCGCCGGCTTCCACGTAGATGGCGCCGGTGTCCTCGTTGATGATGTCCTTCGCGACGAACTTGCCGACGATCTGCTCGAAGGGCAGCAGCAGCTGCTTCACCTTGCCTTCGTCGATCAGCTTCTTGACCGCGCGCGGGGTGACCTTCTTGGTCGCCTCTGCGATGATCTCGCCAGTGTCCGCATCCACGAGGTCATAAGGCGGGCGCGTGCCGCGCACCCGCTCGGGGAAGAACTTGGTGACCCAGCCTTCGCCACGACGCAGCGAATAGCTCACGGTGTTGTAGTAGGCGTCCATGATCGCCTCCTGGTCCAACCCGAGGGCATAGAGCAGGGTCGTCACCGGCAGTTTGCGGCGACGGTCGATACGGGCGAACACGATGTCCTTGGCGTCGAATTCGAAGTCGAGCCACGAGCCGCGGTAGGGAATGATGCGGCAGGCGAAGAGCAGCTTGCCCGAGCTGTGGGTCTTGCCCTTGTCGTGGTCGAAGAACACGCCCGGCGAACGGTGCATCTGGGACACGATGACGCGCTCGGTGCCGTTCACGATGAACGTGCCGTTCGGGGTCATGAGCGGCATGTCGCCCATGAACACGTCCTGTTCCTTGATGTCCTTCACCGACTTGGCGCCGGTGTCCTCGTCGATATCGAACACGATGAGGCGCAAGGTGACCTTCAGCGGCGCGCTGTAGGTCATGTCGCGCTGCATGCACTCCTCGACGTCGTACTTGGGCTTTTCGAGCTCGTAGTTGACGAACTCGAGCACGGCAGTCTCGTTGAAGTCCTTGATCGGGAAGACCGACTGGAACACGCCCATAATTCCCTCGCCGTCGCTCGGCTGGGGCTGGTCACCGGATTTGAGGAAGAGTTCGTAGGAGCTTTTCTGAACCTCGATGAGGTTCGGCATCTCCAGAACCTCACGAATCTTGCCGTAGTATTTGCGAAGACGTTTCTGGCCAAGGAAACTTTGCGCCATAGGTCTGTTCACCTTTCAGCTTCTCACCGGACGCGCGTGCTGTCGGGCACCAGCGGCACGTCCATCCGAGACGGCGATTCCGATCCATTCCTGGCCTCTGTCCCACCAGAGGCCTCCCGATCCTGGAACTCGCCTGAGAAAAACCCCTGTATGGCTCGCGGTCGCGAAAGGGTCTCTCTGAGACGGGTTCGGCTGAGCCCGGGAAACACCCGGACCCAGCCTGAATTTCCGATCACATGAGGTGCGGATGCACCATGCGTGATTACTTGAGCTCGACTTCTGCGCCTGCTTCTTCGAGCTGCTTCTTGATCGCTTCGGCTTCGTCCTTGGACACGCCCTCTTTGACAGCCTTGCCGCCGGCTTCCACCAGCTCTTTGGCTTCTTTGAGGCCGAGGCCGGTGATGCCGCGGACTTCCTTGATCACGTTGATCTTCTTGTCGCCAGCCGACTTGAGGATAACGTCGAACTCGGTCTTTTCCTCTTCTGCAGCAGCTTCGCCGCCGGCAGCCGGACCGGCCATCATCACTGCGCCGCCAGCTGCGGGCTCGATGCCGTACTCGTCCTTGAGGATGGTTTTCAGTTCTTGTGCTTCGAGCAGGGTCAGACCGACGATTTGCTCTGCAAGTGCTTTAAGATCAGCCATTTTGCCTTTTCCGTATCTCTAGATGTGTTCCAACGTGCGGGTAATCAACCCCACGAGTATCTCGGGTGCGCTTACGCCGCCTTTTCCTCGATCGTGGTGAGGATGGAGGCGATGTTCGAAGCAGGTGCGCCGATCGCACCGGCGATGTTCGAAGCGGGTGCGCCGATGCAGCCGACGATGGAAGCGATGAGCTCCTCGCGCGACGGCATTTTCGACACGGCTTCGACACCGGCCCGGTCAAGGGCCGTCTCACCCATTGCACCGCCAAGGATTTCAAACTTCTTGTTGTCCTTGGCGAAGTCCTCGACCACCTTGGCAGCTGCCACGGGGTCTTCGGAATAGGTGAGAACGGTCATCCCTTCCAGGTAGGACGAGATGCTCTCGCAACCCATACCCTGAAGGGCGATCTTGGCGAGCCTGTTCTTGGCGACGCGGACCTGCGTGTCGGCCGCGCGTGCGCGCGCCCGAAGATCCGTCATCTCGGCAACCGTGAGACCCTCGTAGCGGGAAACCACCACGACGCCAGAGCTTTCGAAGATCTGGCCGAGTTCCTCGACCACTTTCTCTTTCTGGGCTCTATCCACAGTTTTACTCCAATTGATGGAGGGGCGACCCCCTCCGGCTCGATCAAGCCGGGTTTCCCCGGCCAAGACAGTCCGATCGGGTCGTCGCAGCGCGTCGCCGGAACACATAGGTCCGGAACGTGTGTCTCTTCCCGTCTCGGGCAGGAATTACAGGATTGCTCCAACCCACCGTCTCGGACGAAATGAAGGGCACCCGCGAATCGCGAACGCCCTTGCAAGGCCTCTGTTACATGCTGTGCGCGCCTTTGCCAACCCGCAGCGGCAGGTTTCCCCGACGTCGCGAGCGCACAAGACCACCTGCGCCAGAGCGGCTTGACCGGCGCCGCCGGCACCTCTATCTCGTCAGTCAGCCGAAAAACGTCCGACCGGTACGGTTATCCCGGTCCCCGCGCACGCATCCGCGGGAGTTAGTCGAGTTTCGATCCCACGGCGCCACCTCCCTCACAGGGTCGGGGCGTACCGTGAGGATGTGGTCCTTGCCCCGCGCCGACCTGACACAAACAGGATTCCGGAATGCAAGCCACCGAAACACCCCCCGCAAAGTCCACCGTCATTCTCGCGCAGGTCTTCATCTCGGCGATGATGGCCTTCCTCATGACGGGCATCTTCACGGCCCTTCCGCTCGGCTTCGCGCCGGGTTGGCTCGGGATCTGGATGACCCGCTTCGCGACGGCATGGCCCATCGCCTTCGTTCTCTCCATGGGCGTCGGACCCCTGGCCTTCTGGCTGGCGAGGCGCACGCAACGCCTCACCGACATGGTCCGGGGATGATTGCCACCGCCTACCCTGCCTTGCAGATGGCGTTTCCTCCGTCGGCACACATCGCCGATCCGGTGACGAAGGACGCATCGTCGGACAGGAGGAAGAGAGCGGCCCGTGCGATCTCTTCGGGATCCGCCATGCGCTTCAGCGCGTGAAGCCCCGCCACCTGCGCGTGGACTGCCGGGTCGGTGCCCGCCATCTCGGTAAGGGTTCCGCCCGGCAGGAGCGCGTTGGCGCGGATGCCCTCGGCACCGAGTTCCACCGCCAGCACCTGCACCAGCCCCACCAGCCCCGCCTTCGCGGCGGCATAGGCGGCCATGCCGGGCAGTCCGATCCCCTGCCCCACGAAGGAGGATGTGAAGACCATCGCCCCTCCCCCGGCGCGCCGCAGCGCCGGGATCTGGTGGCGCGCGGCGACATAGGCGCTGGTGAGGTTGGTGCCGAGCACGTCGTCCCAATCTTCCGGCGCGAGCGCCTCGAGCGGCACCCCGGGCCCGGTGATGCCCGCGTTGTTGAAGGCGCCGTGCAGCGCGCCGAACCGGTCCTCGGCAAGGCGCACGAGCCCCTCGGCGCTCGCCTCGTCGCGCACGTCGCCCGCAAGGAAGGTCGCCCGGCCTCCCGCAGCCCCGATCTCGTCGCAGAGCGCGGCGAGCCGGTCCTCGCGCCGGGCGCCAAGCACGAGGCTCGCCCCTTCCGCCGCGAAGAGACGGGCGGCGGCGGCACCTATGCCGCTGCTCGCCCCGGTGATGATGATGGTCTTGCCCTTGAGTCGCATGATCCCGACCTCACAGTAATGAACATGGGACCGGGTTAGCGCGGAGGGGCAGAAGCGCGCGACCCGGATCATGAGCATTGCAACGGGGCCCGCGAGGGCGGGGCCACAAGAGCCCCGGAACAGCACGCGGAAACGCAGAAGGGCGGACCCGCAGGCCCGCCCTTCCGGAATTCACGTCGTGATGAAGATCACTCGGCGGTGGCGGTCGCCACGTCGAGGGTCACGCCCGGGCCCATGGTCGAGCTGAGCGAGATCTTCTTCATGTAGGTGCCCTTGGCGCCGGTCGGCTTGGCCTTGGCAACTGCGCCGATGAACGCCTTGACGTTCTCGACCAGCTTGGCCTCGTCGAAGGAGACCTTGCCGACGCCTGCGTGGACCACACCGCCCTTTTCAGCGCGGAACTGGACCTGGCCACCCTTGGCGTCCTTGACGGCCTGGGCGACGTCCATGGTCACGGTGCCGACCTTGGGGTTCGGCATCAGGTTGCGCGGGCCGAGGATCTTGCCGAGACGGCCGACGATCGGCATCATGTCCGGGGTCGCGATGCAGCGGTCGAACTCGATGGTGCCGGACTGGATGGTTTCCATCAGGTCCTCTGCACCGACGATGTCCGCGCCGGCGGCCTGGGCTTCTTCAGCCTTCGGGCCGCGTGCGAACACGGCGACGCGCATGGTCTTGCCGGTGCCGTTCGGCAGGCCGATCACGCCACGGACCATCTGGTCTGCGTGACGGGTGTCGACGCCGAGGTTCATCGCGATCTCGACGGTCTCGTCGAACTTGGCGTTTGCGTTCGCCTTGATCAGCGACACGGCCTCTTCGATCGAGATGTCTTCCTTGCCGGCGAAAGCTTCGCGGGCGGCGCGGGTGCGTTTTCCGAGCTTTGCCATCTTACTTCACCTCGATGCCCATGGACTTGGCCGAGCCAAGGATGATCTGCATTGCCGCTTCCACGTCGTTCGCGCTGAGGTCCTTCATCTTGGCCTCTGCGATCTCGCGGACCTGAGCAACGGTGACCGACGCCACGGTCTCACGACCGGGCTTCTCGGCGCCGCGCGGACGGTTGCGCTTGCCGACGGGCTTCAGGCCGGCTGCTTTCTTCAGGTAGTAAGACGCGGGCGGCGTCTTGATGTCCATAGTGAAGGACTTGTCCTGATAGTAGGTGATCACGGTCGGGCACGGCGCGCCGGGCTCCATCTCCTGCGTCTTGGCGTTGAACGCCTTGCAGAATTCCATGATGTTGATGCCGCGCTGACCCAGGGCGGGGCCCACGGGCGGCGACGGGTTGGCTTTGCCTGCAGGGATCTGCAGCTTCATCTTGCCGGCGAGCTTCTTGGCCATCGGCGTATCTCCTGTTCCATCTCCCCGCGCGACGCGTCGCCGGGGCGTTCATGTGGCGTGGTGTGGTCCGGATCCCGCGAGACCCTCGCCTTCCACGTGGACTGCCGCTCCGGCACGAGACCGGGGCCGACAGAGCGGCGCCTTACAGCGGAGCCGGGCGGAATGCAAGCGATTCCCCCCGATCCGGGCGCCTCTCCCGCCCGTCCCTGCCGAAGACCGGCAGCGCGGGGCGGGACACGAAAAAGGCCGGGCAGAAGCCCGGCCCTTCCGTAAGACTTGGGTCCCGGTCAGCCCTGCTTGCTGACCTGGGTGAATTCCAGTTCGACCGGGGTCTCGCGGCCGAAGATCGAGACCGACACGCGCAGACGCTGGTTGTCGTCGTCGACGCCTTCGACCATGCCGTCGAAGCCTTCGAACGGGCCGTCGTTGACCTTGACGCGCTCGCCGACCTCGAAGTGGATGAGCGTGCGCGGCGCATCCTCGGTCTCCTGGACGCGGCCGAGGATCGCCTCGACCTCGGCGTCGCGCATCGGCATCGGGCGCCCCTGCGGACCGAGGAACCCGGTGACGCGGTTGATCGAGTTAACGAGGTGATAGCCCTGATCGGACATCTCCATGTGCACGAGCACATAGCCCGGCATGAAACGACGCTCGGTCGTCACCTTCTTGCCGCGGCGCACCTCGATGACTTCCTCGGTCGGGACGAGTACTTCGTCGATCTGCTCCTGCAGCCCCTGCTCTTCAACAGATTGCCGGATCTGCTCTGCGATCTTCTTCTCGAAGTTCGACAGAACGCTGACCGAATACCACCGCTTCGCCATCTGGCCCCTCTCGAGTTCTTCCGCCGACAGTCGCGCCGGCATCGTCCTGCCCCAAACAAAAACCGGCGTGCAACTCGAATCGCTGCACGCCCGCCTGAGGTAAGTTCCGTGTCCCTATCGCCCTCCCCCCGCGATTTCAAGGGGACGGACAGGCATTTCGCGCCCGGACCTATCCGAAGATCGACAGAAGCCCCTGCAGGCCGCTGCGGATCAGGATGTCGACGAGAGCGAAGAACGTGGCCGTAAGCGCCGCCATGATGAAGACGGTGACCGTCGTCAGGATCACTTCGCGCCGGGTCGGCCAGACGATCTTGCCGATCTCGGAGCGGGTCTGCTGGATGAACTGAATGGGATTGGCCATTTCGGCTCGCTTTCGGTTTCCGTGCGGGTTTCGGGGCATATACGCAGAAGGCCCGGCGCTGGCAAGCCTCGGGCGGCCGACACTCTGTAACGCGCCCGGATGACGCTGCGCCCACCGGGACCCGTCCACCGCCTCGCCCTCCGTTCACCACCACGCGACCCGGGATCACGAAACTCTGTCCGAATGGGCGCCATGCGCGATGCAACCGCCAGCAGGGCTTCTGCGTTCACGCGCGCGCTGCCTCAAAACCCCTTGTGGTCAAGGGCTTGCCCGGGGTCTGGACCGACGATTCAAGCCGGGAACCAATGCGCCCGCAAGGTTGTTGTGTGGCCAGAAGCGCAGAGCACTTACGGCACTGCACACAAGGATCGATAGAAAGACGGAAAGGACCTACCCATGAAACGCTTTCTGACCATCACCGCCCTCTCGACTGTCATCGCCTCCAGCGCATTCGCCGCGAGCGAAGCCGAGATGACGGCGATCAGCACCTACTACCCCGACGCCAACTATGAGACGCTGACCGATCAGCAGGTCGCCGAGATGTTCGCCATCGCGAACAGCGGCAAGGACGACAGCGAGAAGACCACGCAGATCCGCACCATCGCCGAAGCGGACAACCCGAACCCGGCCACCACCGAGGTGGAACTGGCGAAATACGTGCCGGAATGGCGCCTGATCGAGATGTCGGCTCCTGAGAAAGAGCGCGTCATGGCTCTGATCCACCGCAGCGAAGACCCGGAAGCCACCCGTGTGCAGATTCTCGAAAGCCTGCACAGCGCCACGCCGAACCTGACTGAAGGTGAAGCGCAGAAGGTGAAGGATGTCGTGCCGTCGGCCGATCTGACCGTGCTGACCACCGAGCAGATCCAGGACATTCGCGCCGTGATCTACAACGGTGACGAAAACGATGCGAACAAGAAGTCCCGTATCGAACAGATCCTGTCGTAATCCGACACGTCCGATCGCAGAAGGCCGCGCCCCGTGCGCGGCCTTTTTGCATGCGCAGGTTTGCATGGACGGGCGCAGGCGTGCTCGCGCCGGACTGGAGCGCACTGTCTTCTACGATGTCTTGGAAGGTGGCAGGGGCAGCAGGGTTCGAACCCGCGACCTACGGTTTTGGAGACCGTCGCTCTACCAGCTGAGCTATACCCCTAAGGCCGAGCCTCCATTTACGGAAGGGCTGGCAGCATTGCAAGCGGGAAAACGGCGGAAAGCGTCGGGGAATTTCAGCTGTCCGCCCGCCCCTGCCGCTCGCGGCTCCGGGCGGCCGGCGGCAGCGTGCAAAAGACGCCCCGGCGCTCAGATCCAGCGCAGCTTTCGCAGGATCGCAAGCTGCAGCCCGACCACCACGACCAGCCCGCCGCAGAAGTACCAGAAGGCGTGCGACTCGCTTGCCCCCGGCATCCCCGCGACGTTGATCCCGAAGAGGCCGGTCAGGAAGCCCAGCGGCAGGAACAGCGCCGAGAGAATCGACAGCAGGTACATGTTCCGGTTCAGCCGGTCCGAGAGCTGCCCGGCCAGCTCGTCGCGCACCAGCGCCATGCGTTCGCGCATGGCGTCTGCATCCTCGACCACCCTCTCGAGCGCGTCGAGTTCCTCGGCCAGCTGCCGCAGGTCGTCGGTCTCGAGCCAGGCCGGATGCGCCCCCTGCAGCCCGCGCAGCGCATCGCGCTGGGGCGCAAGATAGCGGCGGAGGATGATGGCCCGGCGGCGCAGCTCCACCAGCTGGGTGCGGATCTCGGGGGCGGAGGTGTCGAGCACCGCTTCCTCGAGATCGTCGGCCTCGTCGTCGACACCGCTCCAGAAGGTCTCGATGCGGTGGGTGAGCCGCTCCACCAGCGCCACGAGGAACTCGGCGCTGTCGCGTGGCCCCTGCCCTTCGGCGAGACTCTGCGCGATGTCCTCGATGGCGCGCACCCGCCGCCGCGACAGGCTGACGATGCGATGCGGGTCGATCCAGAGCCGGACCGAGACCATGTCCTCGGGGTCCTCGCCCTCGATGGTGTTGATGCCCCGCAGAATCACGATGAGCCCCTTTCCCACCATGGTCACGCGCGGGCGCGTCTCCTCGGCCACCAGCGCGTCGATGATGGTGGGATCGAGGTAGGAGAGGTTCTCGACGATCCACCCCGGCGTGTCCGGGTGCTGCGCCCGCAGGTGGACCCAGCCCAGCGTGTCGCTGCGCAGCACGTCCGGCGCCTCGGACGGGCTGAGCCGGTGGCCATGTCCGGGGCCGTCCAGCGTATAGCCGGTCAGGATGACGTCGTCGGGGCTTGGAACGAGCTCGTGCATGTGGGGCAGGATAGTTCCCGCGACGGCGGCGGCAAGCGGGGCCAATGCGTCTCAGGACACGTCCCGACTATGTGCACAGGCGCACATCGAGGGTCGCACCACCCCGCTTGCCGGGTTTCGGCCCCTTCGCCTCACGCGGGGATCGCCGGAACGATGACGGTTGAAGGAAATTATTTCCTTTATTGCCAGACAGTTACAAACCCTATGCACCCCGATGGAAAGCAGGAGCTCACCTTCAAGGGCACGTTTCCGCGACCGGGCGAGAGCGATCCCGTGATTTGCTAATCGCCTGCCGGAGAACAATATTCCGAGTGTCACCGGACAACGGGACATCGGAAAAACGCACAATCGGGTGCGTCTCCCCAGAAAGGACAAAGATCATGAAAAAGCTCATCGTTCTCACTGCCGCAGCCGTCACCGCCTTTGCAGGCGTCGCCTCCGCACAGGGCTACAACACCGGCGATTTCGCCCGTGCCGCGCTCGAGCGCATCGCTCCGGAAGCCGACGCATCGGGCCTGACCAACGCCGAAGCCGTCGCCATCTACAACCAGGTGCAGGACGAAACCGGCGCGGGCAACGCGAAAAGCAAGGCAGAGTCGCTGATCCGCTCGTACCAGTGAGCCGCGCAGCGAGGAAGAGGCCGGACATCGTCACGGCCTCTTCCCGACCGGCCACCGACGTGGACCGGAAAAGCAACAGGGGCGCCCTCGGGCGCCCCTGCTTACGTCTGTAGGAATGGTTGCGCCCGCATCGTTGCAGCGGGCGCGTCCCGAATTACGCGAGGATCTTGGAGACGACGCCCGAACCGACGGTGCGGCCGCCTTCGCGGATAGCGAAGCGGAGACCGTCTTCCATGGCGATCGGTGCGATCAG
>Ga0208328_1000349_pt1 | contig 22441 bp, 16 predicted proteins | sample DeeseametaMP2633_FD_184170 | JGI IMG/M metagenome (GOLD analysis project Ga0208328, IMG submission 184170) | Marine microbial communities from the Deep Atlantic Ocean - MP2633 (SPAdes) | ecosystem: Environmental > Aquatic > Marine > Unclassified | place: Northeast of Antigua and Barbuda, North... | reverse complement strand
GTTAGCATTAGTCTCGGCATGGTAGTGAGTTGTTCTTTTACTTTTGGCGAAGCAAATTATAACTCTTTACCATGCCGGTCAAAAACTAATCACGAAAGATCAACAGGCCTTAGCAATGAGCCTAAATTATCTAAAGTTTTTACTTCTACCGATTCACTAGCAGTAACAAAGCTCAACACCTTTTCAATATCCGGTTTTTGTCCTCTGTTAGCATAAATGACGACATTACTAGAATTAAGTGTCGCCAGCTCCTCTTGCATTTCAAGGAGGAGGGCTGGATCTAGAAAGCACACACAATCAACCGATAAAGTCATGCCGAACACACATGCTTCTGCGTTATCACTGGACAACAGCTCAAAAAAAGCGCTAGATAATTGTCTCTGAATTTCCCGCGGTCGTGGTAGGTGATATAGGAAAACTTTTTTACCGCTGCTCATAGTAGAAGTTATAGCTTCATATAGTTCAATCGCTACCCTGCTTTCACTAAAATCACCAACAAAAACTGTATCGCCAACCATTTCATAAAGGTTCTTAGAAATCATTGTAGGGGGAACAGGAAACTTACGAACACCATCAATATCCACGAACAAGTTAGACGGCTCTTTTGAGTGCCACCACTGACTGGCTTGCCGATAGATATGGCGCATACCTTGGTACATCGTTTTTATATGAGTTGCTTTATTCCTAGTTAGCGAGTTTTGATCGTCCAAAGCAAATGCTAACGGAACGTCTGAGTGAATTTTCTTTACGGAATGAAAACCGAAGTGTGACTCTACCCGCCAAATATATTCTGTATCACCGCCCACTAAAACTGAATCCCAATAGCCCAACTCATCGAAAACTGCGCGTCGAAACAAAAAAGAGGAGTGGGACCAATGAATCAATCTAGGGTTAAGCCGCCAGTTATGCTCAAAATTAAGCGTAGGCGTAGCTCTTACCCACTGAGTACAAACTCCCATGACAGCTTCGTTTTGATAAAGAAATTCCATTTGCAGCTGTATCTTCTGGGGGTGTGACCAATCATCGGCATCATGTGTGGTAATAAAACTGCCTTTTGCAACTGAAAGGCCTGTATTTCGGGCTCGATAAGCGCCGCCATTTTTAGGTTGTTTAATTAATTTTATCTGAGGATATTTTGTCGAGAGCGACTCTATTACTGATACTGTATTATCTTCACTACAGTCATCCACAACGATAATTTCTAGTTTTTTCCATGATTGCGCTATTAGTGACTCTAGCGCAGTTTTTATTGTTCTCTCCGCATTGAAGCAAGGAACAATTACGCTTACGAGTTCAGTACTTATACATTTATTTTCTGCACTATCTGCTGCCAGATTTTCTAATGAAAGTGCCTTATCGTGAATTTTTAAAGCCAGCTCGCTTAAACCATGCCTACGGTAAATTTGATTAAGAATAGAAAACTTTTCTTCGGCAGAACCAGCGCAGTTGGATAACGCCAAGAGTATATCTTCGTCGAAGTTACTATCTTTATAGTAATTTCTTATAAAAGCTTCAGACTCTGTTAGTTTGCCATTCTTTTGCAGACACAAAGCATGCATGAGAACGCCGATTTTTCCATAAACGTGAGGCGCTATTTCCGTTATTGCCAGTTGTGAAAAGCTGAGCGCCTTCTTATATTCACCTAAGTAATAAAACCACCTGGCAGAATGCCAGATAGCGAAGAACCTTACGCTTTCATCTAACGAAAGATTCGAGTAAATTTCTTTAAATTGAGTTAGGCAGGGTTCAGGCAATCCACGCCATAACAGCTGTGGCAAGTGTTCTTTATCTACTCCAAGCCCATTTATTTCTTGCGAATGAAATTGAATTCTGTTGGTTGCACGCCCTTCGTTTCGACCATGCTGGATATAGTGCACAAAGGGATTTACCCCACTATTTGCAACATCTTCATAGTTGTTTCTATACCAGTCAGTGTCAAACCATTTATTTGGGCAGTAACCAGCTACAGTTCCCTCGATTAAATAGTGGCGTATAATATTAGCGTTAGGATTAAGGTTATAGCGGCGCCGATAATAGTCACCGTCAAACAAGTCACTTCGTCTAATTAGCTGCTCCATGCGGCGCAGCCTTAAAAAAGAGGTAAATTCGCTTTTTTTTCTTGTAAGGAAATTTTTCATTCTGTGACGAGGCCGGAATGCGAATATTAGGTGGCTCAAGGTTACTTGGGGGCCCCAAATAACCTCGAAATAAATAGCAAAGTTAAATACTAATATTGGAGACTGTCAGAATTTCTTCGTATGATTTAATATCGCCCCCTTTTTCATGAGCAAATTGCAATGCCGACTTATCAAATATGTCTTTGGGAGTGTAAATCAAAAAACGCTCAGCCATTAGTGAAAGGACAACATTAGGCTTCAAAATGTCTATAGCATCGTGCTCAAGCAAAGGGCTATGGATGATGAAGAGTTTACTAAAAGACTCAGCTAAGAATCGTTGTATTTTCCACCCATACGAATCAGTAAACAAGACACAAGTTGGTAATGAGCTATTAGGATTGACCCATACGGACATATGGCCTCGGTTTGTAACACCATTGTTCCAAATTTTCTTTGCATTACCCTGCTTTACTACACATTCTGTGTAGTCGGCTACACGGTGTGGACTAAATTTTTCACCTAAGTCTCCTGAGCCCCTCTTGGTAATGAGCTCAACATCATCGTCTTTGAGAATAGGTATATTGACCCTCAAGTCTTGCATGATTCGCTTGTAACAAACATATGCACCATATGCTGTGTAATGCGAGTCAACAGGGTGATAGGATTCCCCTCTCTTCGCGGCATCTATCAGCTCTACAAGTGGATAACTAATGTACGAGCGGTCATACAATGCTGAAGTAATTTGGTCTATCGGTCGCTCGGCGTTAACCTTGTCTAACTGCGGCAATTCATCCTTATGCACGGCATGAGCATCAGGAACTATCATCAACCTATAAGAAACTCCTTTCACTGTGCAAAAGGCATGTCTTGTTTCAATAACTCTTCGCCAAGCTTTTATTTGAGAATCATTTAAAAGCCTCTCACCACGATGTTGCTTTATGACTTCATTTGAATCGTTTGCTATGAAAAGGCGTTTGTTTCTACCTTCTACTACCTTGCCGTCTCCAGCTGCATTTAATAAAACAGGAGGCATACTAGATGAGGCGTTTATTTGCTTTTCTATGAATTTTTTCGCGCCATCTACACTTTCAAATAATCCCCGTTCAACCCAAAGCGAAGCAATAAAGTCAATTTCATTTACTTTCAATTGGCTAAAACGCTTACTATGAACAGAAAACATCCAGACGTTATCTTGTTTGGTACTTTCTAAAACTCTTTTTATATCGCCTTCTGATTCTGGCCACTTAGTAAACAATGTGGCGTATGGCTTTGTTTCTAAACTATAGAAGTGCTCTATTCCACCGCGATACGTTAAGTATGAAAAGTAAAGTAAGAATTCAGTGATTTTATCATTCTTAGAAATAAGTTCATAAATGCCATTCCCTTCACGCTTTTCTACTTCTTTGAGTAACTCTTTTACCAAAGAAGTTATCATGAGATATGGAGTAACTGTTGGTAATACTGCTTTATCTGGGTCGACATCCACATCAAAGTAGCTGCAAGATTCTTTTAAACAAGTCTTTAAATAGCCCCCGTGAATCTGGAGATGGGAAATAGGCTTGCCGCTTTCACTGAACAAATCATCTCGTTTTAGCTTTCTAATAAAATGATTCTCAGCGTCTAAAACAAGGTAGTGTTCTTTGTCGGAAAGCGCCGAGATGGAGAGTTTCAATGCCTGTTGAGCTATGTAGGGGTTAGCCTCGTCCTTATGATTTATTCCCAACGAAATAGCATCTACAAGACATATCGCTTCTTTAAAATTTTCGAAGAGTGGCAATACTGTTTTTTCAAATGCTTCTCGGCATTGTGACGGGTTTACTGCGTTATTGATAAAGTATATTTTATCAATCAAGCTGGATTCACAATGTAATTCAATAGATTTTACAAGCAAAGCAAGTATATCTATTTCTTTTTCGTAAAAAACAACTGCTAAATCAATTTTTTCCATTTACTTTTACCGTATTCCTATAACGAACTAGAAGCTTTTACGAAGGAAGCTTATATTTTTAGCTAAATTTTTCCAATCGAATGTGGCTATCGCTTCATCAAATTGCTCATCGACGAAAAGACTTATTTCTCCCAGAGCTACCATCTCCATTTGCTCTTGCATATCATCAAAAGAATCAAACAAAAGGCCAATCTCAGGGGTAATCACCTCTGGTAGGATTCCTATTGAAGGAGCGAGAACTGGGCAACGCATAGTCACACTGAGCATTGCAGCTCCAGAGGTTAATACTTGCTCATAAGGCAAAACGCATAAATCAGCACTAGAAAAGTAATCTATTACTTCATCATTTTGAACGAACCCAGGCCTAAACAGAATATTCGCATCCATTGTTTGCTTGGTCAGCTCCGGCATAAGCTCTTGGTCTAGCACTCGCCCAGCTATAATAAGATAAATATCGTCACGTCTTTCACGAAGTTTTTGGAAACGTGACAAAAGATTAAATATTCCTTTGTAACCCTTTATATTTCCAAAAAACAGGAAAACAGTAGACTTAGCTGGGATACCGAACTTCTCTTTTGCTTGAGTTTTGTCAATCTTCTCGCCGTAAAAATCGCCATAGGTACCGTGAGGAACTATTTCTATACTGTCTTCAGGCACTTCAAATTCTTTGATTAAACGCTGTTTTGCTAACTCGCCGTGTGCTAAAGAGTGATCTACGAAAGATAGTATCTGTTCTCTGTATCGCTTTTCATCTTCAGCGTTTTCAGAATCGTGCGAGGAAATATTGTGCGCAGTATATATAATTTCAAAACCGTTTTGCTTAGCGTAGCTCAGTGCTTCTATCGTGTTTTCCAGAACAGATGGGTCTTTAAAATCAAAAAAGTTATGTAACCAGTGAAGGTGAATAAACTTAAATTTGTCTTTTTTTCTATCAATGAGCTCTTTGCGAAGCCCCTTCTGATCATAGCCTTCAACTGCTAAGTCAAAATGCTCGTTCAATGCTTGATAAAATAATTTTTGATATGGATTATTGGTTAACCAACAAGGAAAAAACATGATGCCCGCGTTTTTTCCTTCAAGCTGATAGCGAGGTGTAATTAATTGTTCGACTGTTTTTGCTTTAGCGGCTTCTTCTTTCTCGTTAAGATATAGTTGAACATCCTCTGCGCTGTGATCGCGCACTTTCAAAAACTCTTTGTAAAGCCACCACTTTTGGTTCTGAACACAATATTCTTTAAATGACACTGCATCCACGTCTGTAAAAAGTGCTTTCACTTTTTCAAACACGCCATCAAAATATTCATCACTCACCATTTTTAGTGTATACATCAGCGAGCTTACAAGCTTAATGTCTATAGTTGCGAAATAATAACCGGCAACACTGTTCTCATTAGCCCATTTTCTTACATTCGAGAAGGCCTGAAACTCAAATTCACAATTTGAATTTTTACGATGGGCCACAGTAACCGATGATTCTGACTCGCGTCGGTAGTTATAACCAATGAAGTCATCGTTGAAAACAATGTTGGCAGCATAATAATAAGCTGCGAATACAAAAGGTACATCTACAGCAGCTTTTGTTTCGCCTAAGCGAATGTTGAACATTTCTAACATTGAGCGCTTAAACACTTTGTCCCATATCATAAAGCTATCATGAGTCTTAAACCTGGAGCTATTCGGGTCATCAAATCCTTCAGCGGTATAGGTTCGCTTACTTACTCTCCCACTCGCTTCATGATTATTAAACCCTCCAGAAAAAGCGATATCGGCTTTACTTTCTAGTGCCATACTCATTAATTCTGAGTAAAAATCTCTATTAATCCAATCATCGCTGTCTACAAACCCAACGTATACGCCTTTCGCTATGGCTAGAGCCTGATTTCTAGGTGTGCCCGGGTTGCCGGAAGCCTGAAGGTTAGTCAAAACTTTAATTCTAGAGTCTTCAGCTGCATGGCGCTCGATAATCTCCGCAGAAGAATCCGTCGAGCCGTCATTGATTAAAATAAGCTCAAAATCAGAAAACTCCTGTTCTCGTATCGATTGAATGCAGAAATCTAAGTATTGACCAGAGTTATGAATAGGCACGATAATGCTCAAGCGCGGGGTTTCCTGATGGCTATCCAGCGTCGGCAGACCTTTCGTAGAGGTTACGATTGTATCGTGCGGGTCTGCTGCTTTGTACTCATACATCAAGCGTTCTATTTTATCTATATCCCCCTCGAAGGCTAGCGAATATAAATAGTTCCTAAAAACATGCTTTAAAATAGGCTTACCCATTAGAGTGTTTGCGAGTTCTTTTACATTCGAGGGAAAGCACTGTTCATATATGGCGCGTGCATCGCTAAAGTTTTGTCCTAAAAACGCTTTGTTGGCTGAAAGCAGCACGTCATTAACCACTACATTATCTCCATGGGTTCGTTATATCTGGGGGCTCGATGAAAGAAAGTTCTGAACTAACTAAATAAGAACTCGGCCTTCAGCTTTACCGTGTTTTATATAGTGGAGAAGCGGATTTATCCCCGAATCCTTCACATCAGGGTTCATCGCCAAGTAGGATTTAGTATCAAACTTTTCAGAAGGTGAAAGCTCAAGCTCTGCTCCGAAAGAAATGAAAAACTCTAGGGGGTCTTTTACTTTAAGACCTAACTGGTTCAGCTGACTGGCAACATACTCTTTGTTAAAGTATCCGCTTTTATATATTAAAGCTTTGTCTTTTCTATAACGTTTAGATTTGGAAAAAGGCAAAACTGTTCTTTCGCTGACTTTACCTTCCATTTTGTTTATCACTTCAACTAACGCAGACTGCAAAGTAGAGCCATTTAACGAAAGGCTAGAGCCAAGATTCCCATTTGTAGGAATGAAACAGCTTTCTTCAGATTCCCCTCTGAGCCAACTCACTTTATCTTCTAGGTAGCTGTTTCGCTTTTTAAAAGAAGTAACTTGGTCTTCAAGCTCTAGCGCTTCACGTTGAAGCTCTACTAAGTTATTTAATAAAAACTCTCTAGTTAGGAAAAATGAATTATCCATGTTATCGAACGATTCTTGATTTTGAACAACAATACTAGAACTCAAATCCCCCAAAGCTAGACTTTTTATCAATGCTAAGATTTTTTCGCGCTGTTTTTTTGAAAGTGAAGCTTTCTCTTCTGAGTTAAATATTATTTTCATTGTTTATACCAATTTTCGTGGCTAGTGCTTGGCTATATGGGGCAATTCAAAGTCTCGTTGATTTGAGAATATCATAACAAGCAGTTTAGAATAAACGAGCAACTCTACGAAAGGACTGAAAACAATTTTCAATGAATTAAAACTTACAAACTTTTCGAACAGTTTAAACGTGATTCCTCCAATAATAACGCCTAAAAATCTCACCCTTTTAGATACCATTTACAATGGTCGTGCACTTTATCATTTGCCAGCATACTAGTTTTATGAAACCACTTATACTGGTTATGCTGCACATTTGGTAATGTCGAAATATCAATATCGGATAATAATTTGTAACCTAATGCTATGTAGTGAGTAGTAACTCCCTCGCCAAATACATAATCATTATAAAAGTGCTCATATGGACCTAAAAACTCAGCTTGCCGAAGCTCAAACGTGATCCCAAGTTCGGCAGAAGTTAAACGCTTAAATGCACACAACATAGGTTCATCTTTAAGAATTCTTCCGCCTGGAACAAACCAATAACCCTTCGCCGGACGGTTGTTTCTGTAACCTAATAATATTTGTCCTTTTGTATTCTCAACTAGCAAGTCGATAGAGACTAAAGGGGTTGCAGCTATAATATTAGTAAATTGTGCTTGGGTTAAAAAGCTCATAACATAATTCGATACGATTAGAAATCGAAAAGCAGTGCGGTTGCACTGCTTTACTGGTGACAAAAACCAATCAGGCTTTTAAAGTTTGCTCGATCAGCGTTGCTATTGCTGCTAGCTTGCTTCTCACATCATAATGGTGATTGCCAATGAAGAAACCTGAGCTATCTATTAGCGATGAATTAGTCATCTCACCATGTAACTCGTAATCAAAATAGCTCATCACTTCATTCTTTGTAAAGTCACCAGCCACTATCGGTCGACAATCGACATCTTCATTGGTAAGCGCTTCAACAAGCTTATCTCTCATTTCGCTTCCGGCGTCACAGATAATGGCAAATCCAAACCAACTGCTATTTCCGGTCTCTTGTTGAATACTGATTCCTTCAATTTTAGAAAAAGTTTCAACAAAGAATTTTGCATTCTCTTGACGACCACTAATAATAGCGGGAAGCTTTCTGAGCTGCTCTTTTCCCAACGCCCCAGACATATCTAACGGACGAACGTTGTAGCCAGGGAGTACAAATCTAAAGGACTCATGGAATGCGTTATCGCTTTTTTCTACAACTTTGTTGTCTTTGGGTAAGTGGCGTGTCCATCCGTGAGAGCGGATAGAAAGCAATATATGGTAAAGTTCTTCATCGTCAGTTGCGATTAGACCACCTTCCATAGTAGAAATATGGTGACTAAAGAACGAGCTATATGTTCCCATCACGCCAAATGTACCAGCTTGCTTTCCGTTTAACGTAGCACCTAGTGATTCACAGTTATCTTCTAGAAGATAAATATCCTTACCCTCTATCAAAGACTCAACTTTGTTATAATCAATTGGGTTACCCAACAGATTGACAGCAAATATTGCCTTTGTTTTCTCTGTAATTGCACTTTCAAGTTGCTTAAGGTCTAAGTTGAGCGTGTCTTTATCAATGTCGACAAACTTTAATTTCAAGCCGTATTGCTGAAGTGGATAATACGTTGTTGACCAACTAACTGCAGGCACGATAACTTCATCACCCGCTTTTAGCTTTCTTTCTTTTTTAAAAAACAACGCAGCTACAGCCAGTAAGTTTGCGGAAGAACCAGAGTTCACCATTACGCTATACTTCGAACCTACAAACTCTGCAAACTCGGCCTCAAATTCTGCGACGTGTTTACCCATGCTAAACATGCCACTTTCAATTACAGAATTTAGTGCAGCAATCTCTTTATCATCCCATGTGGATGTTGCTAGAGGCAGTGACATTAACAATGCTCCTTCAAATAAAATTGATATGTTTTTTCTAAGCCTTGCGTAAGCGAATGCTTCGCACTCCAGCCTAATTGTTCTAACCTTTCAACTGATACAAGTTTTTGCTTCATCCCAGCAGGTTTAGAAAGATCGTATGTGAATTCACCGTCAAAACCAACTAGTTCAGCTATGGCCGAGTAGTAGTCTGAAATAGAATAGTCAAAGCCCAGACCAACATTCGTAAGTTGCTCTAAAGCATCAAATTTGCTCAACGCGAATAAGCAAAAGTCAGCCAAATCTTCTGCGAACATGAATTCTCTTCGCGCTTTTCCATCCCCCCAAATATCAACTGAATCAGCACCGGCTACTTTTGCATCATGTATTTTACGTATAACTGCTGGAATCATATGCGAATGATTTGGGTCGAACTTATCCCAGTATCCGTAAAGGTTACATGGTATTACTGTTTTGTAATTGGCCCCGTACTGTACATTAGCGTAGTCACACAAACGAGCAGTCAACACTTTTGCAATCGCGTACCCTTCGTTAGTGGGTTCGAGTTCACCTTTGAGAATATCACTTTCATTCAACGGGTTTACAGCATCGCGGGGATACATACATGAACTGCCAAGGTTTATAACCTTTTCAACATTATTGTCTAACGCAGCTTTTATAACGTTTAAGCCAAGAAGTGCATTGATATGTGCAAAATCAAATGGGCTTTTTATATTAGCCTGAATCCCACCGACAAGCCCAGCACAGTGAATGATGGCATCGGGGCGCTCACTTTTAATGAATGACGATAGCGAATCGAAATTCATTAAGTTTACTTCTTTGCTAGATGGGGCAATTATTTCATGTTCTTGGCTTGATGAGAGCGCAATAATATTGCGCCCTACCATGCCCGAACCGCCTGTTACAAAAATCTTCATTTATTCAACCGAAAACGACACGTTATAACCAGAGCTTTTGAGTAGTGCGTGCTGCTTGGCTTTGTCTAAATCAGCTTGTACCATTTCTGCGCACATTTCTTCTACTGAAATCTCGGGTACCCATCCAAGTTTTTCTTTTGCTTTGGTGGGGTCGCCAAGTAACGTTTCTACTTCGGCAGGACGGAAATAACGAGGGTCGACTTTTACAATCACATCGCCTTTTTTTACGCCTGGTGCGTTATCACCCGCAACGCCAGTAACAGTTGCAATTTCATCAACACCTTCACCACTAAATTCAAGCGTGATACCTGCTTCTTTAGCCGACATTGTAACAAATTCACGTACCGAGATTTGCTTACCTGTGGCAATTACAAAGTCTTCAGGTTTATCCTGCTGTAACATCATCCATTGCATGCGTACGTAATCTTTAGCATGGCCCCAGTCACGAAGTGCATCCATATTACCGAGGTACAAGCAAGACTCTAACCCTTGTGCAATATTAGCAATACCGCGGGTAATTTTGCGAGTTACAAAGGTTTCGCCACGGCGTGGAGATTCGTGATTAAATAAAATTCCGTTACATGCGTAAATACCGTAAGACTCGCGATAGTTCACTGCAATCCAATACGCATACATCTTGGCTACTGCATAAGGCGAGCGTGGGTGAAACGGTGTAGTTTCTTTCTGCGGAATTTCTTGCACTTCACCGTATAGTTCCGAAGTAGAGGCTTGATAAAACTTGGTTTTCTTTTCAAGGCCTAGAAAACGAATAGCTTCCAGCAAACGTAGTGTTCCTATTGCATCTACATCAGCAGTGTATTCTGGTGCTTCAAAAGATACCGCAACGTGCGATTGCGCGCCCAGATTATAAACTTCATCTGGCTCGACCTCTTTCATTATACGGATCAAGTTTGAAGAGTCTGTTAAATCGCCATAATGCAATTTAAAACGTGCATTTTGAACATGTGGATCTTGAAAGATATGGTCGACACGTTCAGTATTAAACGATGAGGCACGACGCTTTATACCGTGTACTTCATATCCTTTTTCTAACAAAAACTCGGCTAAATAAGAGCCATCCTGGCCGGTTACACCGGTAATCAATGCTTTTTTCATTTTTTAACTACCTAAAATTCTTTCGACTAATTTCTTTGCTGGTTTCATTCTTTCGTCATTTACGTAATCAGTTTGGCAAATTATTGAATTATAGCTTTCCGTCAACAATTCTAATCTTTCAAAGTATTCCGCAAAACTCATAGATTCAATTATGTTACGAATTCCTTCAAATTCGACGAGATCTGCATTAGAACTTATATGGATTGCACCTGATACATCCATGACTTGGTTTATCTTATTTTCAAAACAATAGACAGGCAAAAGCCAACTTTCTATAGCATGAGCAAGTTTCTCTGTTGCATAGTTAGGCAAGAGCGTATTTTCGATACATATAGAGAATGAATGTCGCTTTCTAGACTCCTCTATTTTTATCCGTCCCCATGACTGCGCATCAGTACCTGCCCTACTTTCTGAGGTAACATCTAAATTCCACTGACCAGTCCAGTTCTTTCCATATACCGTGCAAGCACTATGATCATACATATATTTGATAAAATCGTTTCTCAGCTTAAGAAGTGAATCTCCGATTTTATGGTAAGTCCCATGAAAACAAGTATTATAAGCGCAAACTTTAGAGGCACCATCTGCACTTTCAAAGCGTTTTTTAAGGACTCCTTTGTCTGGCATTTCTAACTTTGTTAACCTAGAGTCGCTCCAAAGATACCCCCCCACACCAAAATAAAATGAAAAAGGCGATAGAAAAACATCGTCTGTGTAGCAATTCATGAACCGAACGTTTCTCCCAAAAAGAACACGTTCCGACTCTAAAGTTCTATCCCAAAAAGTTTCATGTGTCCAAAATATAATCCTAGCGGTAGGAGCACTGTCAGAAAAAACCTTTGAGAATATATTAATTTTTGCAGCGTTTAACAAAATATTTAATCGAAGCACAACTATCACATCGTACTTTTTTAAACTCGAAGCTTGAGTATTCAGAAACTCTTCTTCTGAGCAAAAAAATGAATTGATAGTACTAGAAGCAATAACACTATCTAAACCATGGAATTTACTTCCTATAAATAACACATCCACTTTAATTGCCCTTAAAAATTAATTGTGATTTATTTTCGTCTTCAAGTGAAGCTACATATTTTAATCCCATCCGAGATAATGATGAGTTCACTACAACCGCAGTGTTCTTCATCTGTTCAGAAAAGTTCTTTATGGAGGTATTGTCACCATGAAGTCGTCTGCGATACCCGACAACGTTCAGGTGTTTTGCATTGCATACCTCTGACAATTTTAAGTACATGTCATAATCCACTGCATTTTTAATTCGCTCGTTAAAACCTTCGGTTCTGCACCAGTAAAGTTTTCGAAACATTCTGAAATGGTGTGCAATCATTGCAGTAACGAGCTTTTCTCTGAGATAAACTGGGTAATTATACCCTTGCTCTATCCGCCCATCTTGATACTCGTTTTCATACGTTGTGTATACAAGTCCAATGGACAGGTCTTTATCCATTTCCCCTACGCACTTTTCAACCACATCTTCGGCTAAATAGTCGTCGCTATCTAACTGACCTATGTAGATACCTCTACAAAGTTTCACAGCCGTATTAGAAGCAGCTCCAATCCCCCCATTCGCTTGACTGACCCACCTAACTCTAGGGTTATCTGAGTAATACTTTTCAAGAAGCTTTACAGTGTTATCAGTTGAACCATCATCACAGATACACGCTTCGACATCTTTAAAGGTTTGATTAAGTACACTTTCTACCGCATCTAGTATTGTTTTCTCTGCATTATATGCGGGTATATAGATGGAGACCTTTGGAACTTCCCAATTGTCTTTTTTATCGACTAAATGTCTATAGTAAGGACAGACTTCAGCGAAATGCTTTTTACTTTTTTGCTTACCCGCTTCGCGATCCGTCTCATTTTCCCCTCCTAAGGGTTCTTGGTGTAGTGCGAGAGCAGGCAATACAGGTACCATGTACAAGCCTGCGTTGAAAAATCTAAATGCAAGCTCGGTGTCTTCATACCCCCACGAATTAAAACGCTCGTCAAACTTACCAACTTTCAAAAATTCGGCTCTTGAAAATGCTACGTTACCAGAAGCGAAAACTCTAAAGGGAACTTTTTCATTACGGAGCATATCGGTTTTGTCGAAGATCTCAAGCCGCCAATCAACCGACTTTTCGCCCGAGATTTTACCTGCAACCTTATTATTGGTGACAACATCTTCACAATCTTCAGCATATGAACTGTTTTCAATCAAAAACTGTGAACTAACGTTATTTAAATCAATATATCGCCTTGGACCAATAAGAACTGTCTTATCAATAATAGGGGCATATTTGACGTATTCCCGCACCAAGCCTCTCGATGGATACATATCAACATCAAGCAAAATTACAAAGTCGTTTCGCGCTACATTTACCCCATTATTTCTTGCAGCTGCGGGAGTAAATCCAATATCTCGATGCCAAACGTACTTTATATCAAGCTTATTTGAAAACTCTCTTACTGCATCTAATGCGCTGTCTTTACCACCATCATCAACAACAATGACTTCGATATTTTTTATAGGGTAATTTTGATTTAATATACCAGCAAGTGTTCTTTTAAGGGGGTCCGTTCGGTTGTATGTTAAAACTACAATCGACACTGCTACATCATTACTTTCTTTTGCAAACACCTCCAAGTGAGAGTAGTCATTCTTGAGCCCTTCAATTTCCGGTAATTTCAACCCTTTAGGAAAAGACTTGGGTGGATTGTAATAATTTTTAAGCTCTTTAGGTATTTCAACATTCTTACACTTAAAGGCGCGATAGCTAGTTGGTACACCATTATCACCAACTTTTGTTTTTCCTTCGCTAATCTCTTTTAACTTTTTATCGCATAAATATAAATTATACTTGACCGTATCTTCGCCGAACACCTTACCTGCAGCATTATAAAGCTCGCGAGCTTTGTAAAAGTCTCCATTTGAAAACGCTTCATGAGCATCGCGAAACAACAGCGTCATTCTTACCACCTTATTTATATAAATATTTTTGCTTGATTGTAATTTTCAAAATTAAACTGTTTAACTCAAGTAAACTAAAGAAAATAGCTGACCATGTTATCGGTACTTTATTTTTTTGGAAAACTGATTTACGAACGGGGTAGCACTCTGAATATAGAAAACCCTTTTTCACTTGCTATTATTTCATTAGAGTAGTCGAAACCAGCTTGCTCTACGTCTTTCTTCCACTTTTCAACTACTTCTTTTTCTTCTTGCCTTCCATAATCATCTACCAAAAAATCCACACTAAAATTGTTAAACCCAATTTCTTCCATAATTATTGGAAGTGCGGGGTATCGTGCATGAAGATTAGTAGCCCCAGGGGGACCATCAACTAAAACAAGTATCTTATGTCTACTTCCTTCAAACATTTCTGCAAATTTCTGTAAATGCTTTCTACATGCATAGTACTGAAACTCAACGCCACCAAGTTCTTCTACGATTAGTTCACAGTAATTTAAATCAACATAACTTGAAACTTCATGAAGAGTTAACAGCTCTTTTGTTTTTTCAAAATATTGGGCATTATGGTCAAAAGATATAAATGGGATGGGTGTAGAATCTAAGGCAATTCGTTTCAAGACTCTTCCTATCAAGGCAGTTGAAGTGCCACTACCAAACTCTAAAACACCAGAGTAACTCCCAGTTGACAAAAGTGAAACTATGTGTAATGACACATCTGGGCTAATAGGCCAGCCGTGAAATGACAGCGGTTTGTTGCCATTGTCGATGTAATTTCTTACAGAAAAAAAATCTTCTATTTGCTTACATATGTTTGAATGCGACTTCGTCACAAAGGCTTGAAGACTTCCTACTCTTGCTTGAATTTTACTGTCGATATTGTTACTCAAGTTAGAAATTTTCTCGTCTACGATTTCTTCAAACCGTTCAATTTTTTCATACAACGATTGCAGCTTATCTTTATTTTGTTCTAATAACTTGCTTAGATTTCGATTGGACTCGCGGAGGCCTCGAATCTCCTCATTTTTCTTAGATAAACAAAATTCATGTTTCGAAAAATGATACTTAGATACGTTATAGCCCCCCTCTTTCAACGTTGATTCTCGAATAAAGTGATGTTCTCTTAGCACAGAATCATTGTCACCATAAGAGGGCCCCATGCTCGTATCGTTCCACTCAGAGAGGTACAACTCATCGATGAAACCAGCATCACAGTGTTCTAGAATAAACTGACTTAAACGTGTACTTAAACTTGGAATCTCACAAATTATTGATAGGCGTGAAGTTTCCGACCCTACAAAACTTAAGACATCGGCAAATCCGATTGATTTAACTTTAAACGAATCTATAACATCAACATGCGGAGGTTTTTTAGCCTCTTGCCCAGAAAAATAAGAATACCTCCCATCTGACATCTCGTAAAAGGTTCCTTCCACAGAAGATTCAGACACGACGTTGTTAAGTATAATTGTTGAGCATTCGAGGTCTTCCGCAAAGCCTTCAACTTCCCAACAAGCATGTTTTAAACCATCAACAAATATAACCTCGTCAAATTTGCTAAAGTTTAAATTCAAAAAATTAGAGGCAACGTTGCCACAACCAAGCCAAAGTAAAACCTTTTTGTCTTCGTACATAGTTCACTCTTAGGATTTGATTAGAAGGTTGTGAGAGGTTTTACGGCCCTCGGCCTGTCCGTATTTAAGATAGTGAATTAATGGGTTTAACCCTGAGCTTTTCACATCTTCGTAATAATTAAAATACCAGTCACCATCAAATCGGATGCTAGGCATCCTTCCCTCTTTGAAACCGTATAACAAATAGTGTTTCGCTGGATCTATGCTGTCCGACTTCACATCTGGATAAGTGCTAAGATACCATTCGGCATCGAATAATTCACTTGTATATAAAAGCCCAACATTTGCAATAATTTCTTCTTGATGCAATCGGCTTAAATTACCCATTACTTTATCTTTCACTTTTATTACAGGCGAAATAGTCTTCCATGCTGTTGAACACTTGATGGACTCTAACTCACTTTTTAGTTGATAATACAACGATTGGTAAGATTTCAGTTCCTTCTCGAGCTTTTTACGTTCAGAACCAAGTTTGTCAATTTCCCTATCAGACTTTACCTTCAATGTAACAAAATCCTTGTTACGCTGAGATTTTTCAACCTCTAATTTCTCTTTGCTTCGAGACAAAGACAATAGCTCTTCTTCATAATTCTTTACAAGATTAGCTATTTTTAACTCACTATTCTCTGCGACTTTATTTTTATTGGCTAATTCCTTCTCTAATGCTTTTTGCGTCGCTATAAGTGCTTTTTCCAATTCATTTTTTTCTTCATTAGCTATTTCTAGTTTACCATTTAACTCCTCAACGAGAACGTGGCTATCCTTCAGCTTTTTTGAAGCTTTATTTTTCTGCTCTTCTTTTTCCCGGTTGGCTGCTTCCAGCTTTTCTTGTAGAGCACTAACCGTTATTTCTAATTTCTCTCTTTCATATTCTAGTTTTTTAGAAAGGCTGGCGTATTCTTTTTCTGCCTTCCTTAACATTTTATCTGATTCAACGAGAGCTGTGTTTTTTTCCGCCAATCTCGATTTAACATCCAAAAGAGCCCGTTTATTTTCTTTTTCTTTTAGATCCAGTTCTTCGTTTTTAGCTCTCAAATCTTCTCGAGCTAAGCCCACCATTAGCTCGACAGAAGGCGTACCTCCAACACTTACAGAGTTAAGCAAGTACTCAATTCTACTAGCCTTATCGTTACTAGCTTTAATAGATAAATAACCAACTACGTCGTCAAAACTTAATTTAAAATCAAACGCTCTCAAGTTAGAATGTAGAGAAGGGGCGACTTTTTTTAATTTCGTAGGATCAAATAAGTCTAACAAGTTCACTAAGGTAATTTGTTTTTTGTGCTTATAAAAAAAGTCTAGAAGTTCTGTAGCATTTCCCACTGAATCTAATACAACTGAATTTAAATCACCTTCGCTTTTTTCAATATTGTTAAGGACTAGCGATGGGGGACAATAAAATATAACTAATTGCTGCGCAGGGTTAGTTATACAAAATCTCAAGAGTTCCTTAGTATCAACCTCTTTTTTTAACAAACTATAAGCGTTACTAATAGTTATATCATCGAAACTTTCGACTACATGTTCGGAAAAAGAAGAAACAAAGTCGTCCCAAAGGGAGTTAGCTTGTGTAATACAATATACTGCCATTTTAAAAGCGTATCCTTGATGTAAATCTACTTTGGTACGAGTTGCTTGCTAGAGTCTAACAGACAACCTGTAAACGTTCTCATTGTATTCAAAATGATGTTGTTCTTGTGCCGTTCAAGAGCTTAACTTTAAAGGTGCACTTTGTTTTACCCGACATAACTTGAAAAACTTTTGTTTTCATTGAGGGCGAACCTTGCTTTTAGAATTATACTCTAAACCTAAAAATCTAAGAGCACTCTTGCCAAAATATTCCTAGTTTACCCGCCCATATCTATCAGAAAAACGCACAATATCGTCTTCTCCAAGATATGCACCTGACTGAACTTCAATAAGCTCTAGAGGGATCTTTCCAGGGTTTTCTAACGCATGAACTGCACCAATAGGAATGTAGACCGACTCGTTTTCTGTAACTAGCTGAGTTTCTTCATTAATAGTTACGTTTGCACTACCAGAGACTACAATCCAGTGTTCAGCGCGGTGATGGTGCATTTGAACCGATAATTTCTCACCAGGCTTAACCGTAATGCGTTTTACTTGGAAACGGGCGCCGCTGTCGATAGAATCGTAGCTTCCCCATGGACGGAATACTTCACGGTGGAATTCAAACTCTGGGCGATGTTCAGCTTTAAGTTTGTTCACAACCGTTTTAATGCTTTGTGCATCATCTTTGTGGGCAACCATTACGGCATCTTTAGTTTCTACTACGATAACGTCCTCTAAACCAATTACAGAAACCAAACGCTGCTCAGCATTTACGTAACTGTTCTTTGTGTTTTCTAGAATAGTATCGCCTACAGTAGCATTGCCATTTTCGTCTTTCTCAGCAGTTTCCCACAGTGAAGACCAACTACCTACATCGCTCCAACCTGCGTCTAATGGAACCATGGCAGCGCTATCTGTTTTTTCCATTACCGCGTAATCGATTGAATCGTCTGGGCAGGTTGCAAAAATGTCGTGGTCTACACGGATGAAATCTAGATCTGGTGTTTCTGTATCGATAGCACGCTTACACACGTCTAACATTTCAGGATTATGTTTCTGTAGTTCCTCTAGGTAACGACTTGCCTTAAACATGAACATGCCGCTATTCCAGTAATAACTGCCCGAATCGACATATTCTTTTGCAGTTTCCAATGCAGGTTTTTCCACAAACTGTGCTACTTCGAAACCATCGCCCGCGTGCTCTCCGGCTTTGATATAACCATATCCCGTATGCGGCTGATCTGGGACAATCCCGAAAGTAACGAGTTTACCCTGCTCTGCTAATTTCTCAGCCTTGGCAATAGCATTATGGAAGGCTTGGTTGTCTTTGATAAGGTGATCTGCTGCCAACACAAGAAGAACGGGATCTTCGCCGTTTATCGTCGCGTGAAGCGCCGCAAGAGCTATTGCTGGTGCCGTATTACGGCCAACAGGCTCTAATAGAATTCCACCATGTTGAATATCTTTTTGACGAAGCTGCTCTGCTACAAGAAAGCGATGAGCATCATTACAAATGAATATTGGATTTTGAGCCGGCGTGCCTTTTAAGCGAGTGATTGTGTCTTGCAGCATAGTACTGTCTGATGTGAGAGACAGAAACTGCTTTGGAAGCGCGGCACGAGATTTAGGCCATAAGCGACTACCTGAGCCGCCAGCTAATACTACTGGTTTCATTTGTAATATCCTTGATGTGTGGGTGCTTGGCCCACGTCCTAATAGTTTTATATTCAGTAGGTAGTATACAAAGGTTTGTATTGCGATTAAATGGCAAAAACTGGGTGGGAATAAAAATAGGGCCAAGTACAGCACTTTTGCCCTATTTTTTAGTGTTGTTTCGTGATTAATGATTAGACAATAATTATTCAGCGCGTATAAGGGCTAACACTTCTCTAGTTTTTTCTCCCATTAATGAAATATCGCCTTTACTTTCTACATTAAGACGAATTACTGGCTCTGTATTCGATTTACGTAGATTAAAGCGCCAATCGTCAAACTCTAAGCCTAGTCCGTCAGTAGTATCGACAACGTTAGCTAGGGGTTGATACTTTTTAGTCACACGTTCTAGCGCTGCATCGGCATCTTTTAGTTTGCTGTTTATCTCGCCTGAAGAAGGGAACGCTTCTATTCGCTCTTTCACCATGCTGGCTAGAGTTTGTTGTTTAACGCACACAAGCGCTGCAATTAATAACCACGGAATCATACCTGAATCACAGTAGGCGAAATCGCGAAAGTAATGGTGTGCACTCATTTCGCCGCCATATACTGCATCTTCTTTACGCATTCTTTCTTTGATAAATGCGTGGCCAGTTTTTGACTTAATAGGAGTGCCGCCGGCGTTTACTACAATGTCTTCAGTGTTCCAATACACGCGTGGGTCATAAATTATTTTGCTGTCGGTATTTTTCTCAATAAAGGCCTCAGCAAGAAGGCCAACTATGTAGTATCCCTCAATGAACTCGCCGTCTGCATCGAATAAAAAACAACGGTCGAAATCGCCATCCCAGGCTATACCAAAATCGGCACCTGAGGCTTCTACTGCATCGGCGGTGTCTGCACGGTTTTCTGGTAAAAGTGGATTAGGAATACCATTTGGGAAAGTACCGTCTGCGTTGTGGTGGACTTTGACAAATTCAATTGGCACGTTCTGTCTTTGCATCTCATGCTCAATGGCATCGATTGCAGGGCCAGCCGCACCATTACCTGCGTTAACCACAACTTTAAGGGGGGTAAAATTATTAAGCTCAACGTACGACAGCATATGAGCCACATAATCATCTATACACGATTGTTTGAGGTACTGGTCGGTTTCTTCTAGTTTCTCTAGTTGAATATGCGCTTGCCCGTTAAAAAAAGCTTCAGCATTTATAATTGCACCTGAAGTATAATGAGATAGGCGACTTGAAACGAGCTCATCGCTTAATGCCTCGGCTCGCACCTTAATTGCGTTTCAACCTGTATCGCCACTTATAGGAACAGAGCCGGCTTTAACTAGCTTCATACCATTGTAGTTTATTGGATTATGACTTGCCGTAACTTCTATACCACCGTCCACCCTAAGGTGTTTGGTTGCAAAGTAAATTTCTTCGGTGCCAGCCATTCCAATATCAGTCACTTTAGCACCGGCATCAATCAGACCTGCGCTTAGTGCTAGCTTTAAGGGTGTGGAAGTTAAACGAACATCACTGCCAACCACTACCGTTTTTGCACTCAACTCTGCAGCAAACGCGTAGCCAATTCTGTATGCTATTTCTTCAGTAAGTTGCGTATTTAATTCACCACGAATGTCGTAGGCCTTAGAGCACGTAATTTGGCTTCCCATCTCTTGTATTTTCCTTGGGTTTTAATTGTGGATAGATTTACAAAGCTTTTCACGCATTCATACGTTGAAAAGCATAGGGTGATATTACAATAAATCACTATTGAAATGATAAAACATCCACTTCTTCTCTACGGAATGCAGTTCTAATTATAACCTATAGAACCCAACAACCCCAAAACCTGGTCATCGCTAGACTTAGCCTGTGCCCTTACAGAAATACTCGCTTGTTCTACAATTTGCGCCTGTGTTGATTTAGCGGTTTCTGCGGCAAAATCAGTATCAAGGATTTGAGAACGAGCTGCCATTAGGCCTTCATGCATACGCTCGTTCACTTTTAATGCCGACTCCATTTGATTCATTTTTGCGCCGTAAAACGCACGACTCTCGCTAACATACTCTAAGGCATCATCAATTTTCTGTAACGCTACTTCTGCATTTTCAAAGGTGAGCACATCGCTTTCAACCATATTTAGGTCAGATAAACCCACTGGCGTTTTTGCAAGATTACTGTAGTCCGTACCCTCGCTTAACGAGTTGGTGGCGGTAATGTCAACGGGGCCGGCTTCAAAGCTGTCTCCACCACTTCCGGCAGTACCCAACGTATCCCAATCTACTGTGGCATCAAATACACCTTGCCCTACTACTGAAATAATGAGCGGCTCGTTAGTATTATCGATGGTTAGAGTTTCTGTTGTTACCCCTGGATGTTGGTCGCCTGAGAAGGTAATGTTGTTCCGTTAATCGTACCAGAACCACTAGTAATCAATGAACTACCATCGTAGCTTGCTGTTGGGGTATAGCCTTCTTGGGTTAAGAACAAAAGGCTTTTAATGTCGCTACCTGAACTTACACCATTAATAATCCATACATTATCTAAGAGAGGCGTACCGACCAAGTGCCTTCCGCTTGTGGTAAAAACTTGAAGATCATCGTCTAGTGAAAAGCTATCAATATCTAAAGAGATGTTAGTAGATCCTGGCGGAATGTAAGCAATGGAACGCAGACCGCTATTTAAGCGTGTTGGGCTACCCTGTACAAAGGTATCACCTATGGATGATACATTATCAGACAACAAGTCGTTATCGCCTAGCAGGGGCAAACGATTAAATGCTTCAGTATTGTAAGCAATGCCATTGAGCACGTTTTTTAATTGCTGGAATTCTTTATCTAATGCGCGCCTATCAGCATCTGTGTTGATGCCGTTTTGAGACTGCATAGCTAATTGCCACATACGCTGCAATATATCGGCAGATTCTTGCAGCCCGCCTTCCGCTATTTGCGCGTAACTAATGCCGTCATTCAAGTTACGGCGAAGCTGGTCCTTGGCATTAGACTCTGACGTTAGCCTGTTTGATATCTGTAAACCTGCACTGTCGTCTGCAGCGCTATTTATTCAAAGCCCTGAACTTAGCCGTTCATACGCTGTAGACAGCGTTTTACTAAACACAGGGTTTGATGATAGCGACTGCGTGAACGATGAAACGGATAACATAAACTTCCTTGCTCTGAAAAACTGAAATACGTCAATTACGAAAAATTAGCAGAGAACAACGTTTTCAATGCACGGTTTGAATACTTACTTGGAGTTTTTGCAAACAACACGCCAAAGTGATGAATAGATGTTTAAAAAGTAGATTTAATTGCTTGATACAAAAAAAGGGGCCTGAGTTTTCACTCAGGCCCCTTTTCTAATCGAGTATTAATTACTCTTCAGTTGCTTCTACTGCTTCTTCTTCAGCTTCTACAACTGGACGGTCAACTAGCTCAACATATGCCATTGGGG
>Ga0208328_1000347_pt1 | contig 22508 bp, 21 predicted proteins | sample DeeseametaMP2633_FD_184170 | JGI IMG/M metagenome (GOLD analysis project Ga0208328, IMG submission 184170) | Marine microbial communities from the Deep Atlantic Ocean - MP2633 (SPAdes) | ecosystem: Environmental > Aquatic > Marine > Unclassified | place: Northeast of Antigua and Barbuda, North... | reverse complement strand
GCTGGCCTGCAGCTTGGTCATGACGCCGCTGGACACATAGTCCGACAGCGGGATCAGGCGGGACGCACGTCGACGGATCGTAAAGCTCGGTGCGCTGACGACCGGCGGCAACAGCCCTTCGAAGCGGTGCCCGTCGATCGGCAATTCGCCGGAGATGATCGGCTGTTCGTCGTCGACCTCCGTTTGCAGGGCATGGGCAACGCTGCCGATTATGATCTCGGCTGCGCCTGGCTTGAGCTCGCCGATGCGCTCGATCCCCTCCCCCAGCCGTTCCACGAATAGCCGGCCGTCCGGATTGAGCATCACCTCGACGACATCGACGTCCTCGAGCGCAGCGCAGATCGTCTCACCAAGAGCATCGCGCAGCTTGCGGATCAGCCGTGACCGAGAGGACGACGCAGTCATAGCGTTCCTCCTCTCGGTGCAACCTGGGCACCATCATTACGACCAAACAAGGCTTGCATGACATCCGCCGCTGCTACTCAAAGGTGAGTTGCGGCTTTTGCCGCATGAGGCGGAATCGGTCATCCCGGCAGTTCTGCCGGGGTAGACCTATGATTGGACCGTCATCCCTTCCTTGCAGGGCGTTCATGCGACTCACCTCGCTGAGTCTGGTCGATTCTGGCGGATTTCCGACCAAGACAGTCGGATATTGGGAAGAGTTGTGATCGGACCCGGCAAAACTGCCGGGTTATCCACGGCGCATCATCGGCTCCACGCTAATCCGTAAGCCACTGAAAGGTTTATCTAAAACCGCGTGTCTCTTGGTCGCGCGACGCGGGAGCTCCAGCGAACGCTTAAGCTTCTGTTAACCTTATTTCCCTTGCCAGAGCCCAAGAATCGGAGATACTGGCGCCAAATTCACTCTTTTGTTCGATTTGGCGCTATTTTCTACTCAGGGGGCTTTCCGCGTATGTCGGCTCTTCCATCATTCGAGTTTGACGACAAAATCCTGACCCAGGGCGCGGAGATTTCGCGCAAGCTGGACCAGTTGCGCGTAGAGAAATTCCCAACAACTGGGCAGAAGACCCTGCGTCGGTTCGCAATGGCCGAGGTGGCACATTATCTCGGCGTCAGCCCGAACAACTTGAAGCGGCTCCATCTGGAAAACAAGGGGCCGGTCCCATTTGTGGGAAGCGGCGGCCGACGCTTCTACTCCGCCGAGCAAATGTCCGAACTTCGTGACTATCTCGACAAGAACGGTCGATCCGACGCAAAGCAGTATGTCCCCCACCGTAAAGGTGAAGAGAAGCTTCAGGTCATCTCGATCGTGAACTTCAAGGGAGGCTCGGGAAAGACCACCACGACGGCCCACTTGGCACAGCATCTGGCGCTGACCGGGCATCGTGTTCTCACCATCGACCTGGATCCCCAGGCGTCATTGTCGGCACTCCACGGGTTCCAGCCTGAACTCGACAAGAACCCCTCACTATACGACGCCATTCGTTACGAAGACGCTGTGCCAATCGACGAGGTCATTCGGGAAACGAATTTTCCTCTGCTCGACATTATTCCCGGGAATTTGGAACTCCAAGAGTACGAGTATGACACGCCGTTGGCGATGCAGTCTGGCGCGCAGGATGGCAAACGGTTCTTTGTCCGTATCGCAAGAGCGTTGGAGGCGGTAAACGATCGTTACGACGTGGTAGTGATCGATTGCCCGCCGCAGCTTGGCTACCTCACGCTTTCCGCTCTTTCCGCCGCCACGTCGGTGCTTATTACCGTTCATCCTCAAATGCTGGACTTGATGTCGATGAGCCAGTTTCTACTCATGCTCGGCAACATCATGAAGACAATCAAAAAGGCCGGGGCTCACGTACGCCTCGATTGGCTTCGGTATCTAATCACCCGTTACGAGCCGACCGACATTCCTCAGGCCCAAATGCTTGGGTTCATGCAGTCGATGCTTGCCGAGGAAATCCTGAAAAGTCCAATGCTGAAATCGACGGCGATCTCGGATGCTGGGCTGACGAAACAAACGCTCTACGAAGTTGATAGGGCGAATTTCAACCGTGACACCTATGACCGCGCCATCGATAGCATGGATAGCGTCAATTTCGAGATCCAAGGGTTGATTCACAAAGCATGGGGTCGACTGTGATGTTGACTGCCGTCAAAACCACTAGAAACCTCAAGAATTTCAAACCCGTAAGTCGTTTTGCAGGAACTTAAGCCGATGGCCCGGAAAAACCCCTTTGCGAGCATCATGGATGATGAAGGCGGAAAGACTGATAGCCCGGTCGCACTCGACTATGCGATGAAAGGGGCGTCGCGTTCGATCATCAGTTCGATAGACGAGATGGCCGCACACGCCGACAAGCTCCTTGAAGGAGAAACGATCGTTGAAGTAGATCCGGACCTCGTGGACGAATCCTTTGCTCGGGATCGAGTGAACTTGGACAAGGCGGATTACGAAGCGGACTATAGGCAGGTGCTGGAGTCGATCCGCCAGTCAGGGCAGAACACCCCTGCACTCTTGCGCCCCCACCCCGATTCTCCTGGGCGATATATGCTCGTCTTCGGCCGCCTACGGCACCGTGCTGCAAAAGAAATCGGGGTCAAGCTTCGAGCCGTCGTGAAAAAGATGTCCGACCGCGACCATGTGATCGCCCAAGGACAGGAGAATAATGCGAGAGCTAATACCTCTTTCATCGAGAAGGCTCTATTTGCTGCGCACATCGTGCAGAAGAACTACGACGCAGACAATTCCACGGCGCTTGCGGCGATCGGTGTTGACAAGCCAACCTTGTCAAAAATGCTGTCTGTTGCATCGCTTGACGCAAACCTGATCAGCGCGATCGGTAGAGCGAAGAGCATCGGGCGTGACAGGTGGTACGAACTGAAGCTTCTGCTCGACAAACCTGGAAACGCCGACATCGCATTAAACGTGGCGACTAGCGCCGATGTTGAGGAATTGTCGAGCGAGGAGCGGTTTGATCGGGTTGTCACGAAACTCAAAGCTTCAAAGGGACGAAAGTCAAAACAAGCACGCCCAGCTGAGAAGGCCTGGAGTCTGTCGAACGATGCCGTCAAGGTCTCCACAAAGGATAGCGGGCGGGCGTTCACCTTGGCCCTGAAGTCCAAGGACGCATCTGAGTTTGGCGCCTTTCTCTCTATGAGAATGGAGCGCCTCTACGAAGAATTCCAGGAATCAACAAAGGAGGAAACGACGTGAACCAACGGCCGTGAACTCGCGGCCATCTCAGAAGACGGCAAAGAAAAAGGCCACCGAAATCGCTTCCGGAAGCCCTCTCTTAGTGTGGTAGCTAGAGAATCGCACTTCCCGGAATCACAGTCAAGACTCTTTTGGGTCCTTAGCGCCGATTCGGCGAGCGGATTTCTATTGCCTAGCGATAGGTCAAAGAAAATGCAGACGCATATCACAACGACGCCCTTTGGGCGGCGGCCGATGACGCTTGGCCTGATGGCAAGCCAAGTCGCCGCGAAATCCATGCCGCAAGGCGCCAAGGTCGAGAAGTGGAAGACCTTTCACGCGATCCGGGATGCCAAGGAGCCGCTTGGCGCCACAGATCGTGCTTTGGCGATCCTCAACGCGCTGTTGTCGTTCCATCCGGAGAGTGAACTGACATCTGAAGGCGAACTGATCGTTTGGCCTTCCAACGAGCAATTGACGGCCCGGGCAAACGGTATGTCGCCGGCGACCCTTAGACGTCATCTGGCCTGCCTGGTTGACTGCGGGCTAATCATCCGCCGCGACAGCCCGAACGGAAAGCGGTTCGCGCGCAAGGGCAGGGGCGGCCAGGTCGAACAGGCCTACGGCTTCGATCTCTCGCCGATCGTCGCTCGCGCTGAGGAGTTCGCGGAGCTCGCAGAGGCCGTCCAGGCCGAGAAACGCGCCTACAAGGCCGTCAGAGAACGCCTGACCCTGTTGCGGAGGGATATTGTCAAGATGATCGACGCCGGCATCGAGGAGGGCGTACCGGGTAATTGGGGCCTGATGACGCGGACCTATCAGGAAATCATGTCCAAGCTTCCCCGCACGGCGCCACGTCAGGTACTCGAGGATATTTGCGAGGATCTCGAATTGCTCTGGGTGGAAGTCCATGAAGCGCTGGAATCATTCACGAAATCAGAAAATATGAGCACCAATGAGTCTCATTCTGAGCGCCACATACAAAATTCAAACCCAGACTCCATATCTGAATCTGAAAAGGGCTCTCGAAAAGAGAATGAAGCGAGCGGCACCGCCGAGGAAAACGACAACCTGCGGAGCTTGCCGAAGCGGGAGTTGCCTTTGGGTATCGTGCTGGATGCGTGCAAAGGCTGGCGCGATCTGGCCAAAGACGGGGAAATCCGAAACTGGCGGGACTTTTTGGCGGCCGCGGAGGTCGGTCGCGTAATGCTGGGGGTCAGTCCAAGCGCCTGGCGCGAGGCCTGCGAGGTTCTCGGCGATAAGCACGCGACGATTACGCTCGCTGCGATCTATCAGCGGGCCGATCAGATCAACAGTCCCGGCGGCTATCTGCGCAGCCTGACCGACAAAGCGCGGGAAGGGAAATTCTCGGCCTGGCCGATGATCATGGCGCTGCTGAATGCCAAGCTCGAGGCGGACAAGGCCGCGGCCCAGGCATCTTCTCAGGCCCAGCAAACACCGGAGAGCCGGGAAGGGGGCTTTGAAGTGTCTGATGCTCTTCGTCAGTCGGTGAAAAAGTGGAATTCATGACGCGGATCGGGGTAGGAGAACGGGTTCTCGCCAGGCCCGTGCGTCATTCGCCGTCGACGAGACAGTCGAAAGCATCGAGCAGGGTGTCGACAATCGTCTGGCCGAGGGTATTGGCCGCGCTGGAGAGCTTTTCTTCATCACCGGATCGAGCGGCCGTGGCAAGCGCAGAGCCTTGCTCAACGACGATCGTGTTGGCGCGATCGATGGCCCATTGCGCAAACTCCTCGCGATTGTTGATGACCATCGTATCCATGAGTGTGCTCCCGGCTTTACGGTTTGTTTGCCACGTTTCGCCTACGCTCGAGGCGCGCGATTTGTACTGCGTTCGCGCTTGTCTATCACCCAGGCACTTCTGCCTCGCCGGCGTCGATCAGGCCGCTGCGTTTTGCGCGGTCGATAAGGTTCTTGACGGAAGAGGGCGCCCATTTGGTTCCGCCCCGTGGCGTGCGCTCATGCAGTCGTTCGAGCTGAGAGCCGATCTCGCGCAGTGTAAGCTCTGGATTGGACGAATGGATTCCGGCGACGAGGGTCATAAGTCGATGTTCCGGCGGCCGCGGCGGCGACTTCCGCAAAAGTGACGCATCGGCCATGCCTTCCGAGACCATCCATTTGACCGCTCGCCGCAGCCGTTCCGGCGTCCAGTCGAAACCGCGCTGTTTGAGAACCCGGGCAATGTCGTCCCATGTGTGGTCCGGGCGCATCCGCGTCACAGTCGGAAGCCATTGCGAGGCTGTTGCCTGGAGGCGTTCGCCATACGCCGCTTGTTGCGCAAGTTTCATCTTCGAAAGCATCTCTGGCCGCCGTTCGCGGATTCCGGGATTGCCAGGGAGACGTCCCTTGGCTTTGGCCGCTGCGATTCCCGCCTTGGTCCGTTCGGAGATCAAGGCACGTTCGAGCTGGGCCACGGCGCCGAGCACCTGCAGCGAGAACATGCCCTGGGGCGTGCTGGTGTCGATCGGATCCCTAAGCGAGCGGAAATGCGCGCCCTTTGCCGTCAGGTCCTCGATGACGTCGAGAAGATGGCTCACAGAGCGCGCCAGGCGATCGAGGCGTACCACAACCAGCGTGTCGCCGGCGCCGATGTCCTGAACAAGCCGTGAAAGGGCAGGGCGGGCGCGAGAGGCACCTGAACCGTGTTCCTGGACGATTGTTTCGCAGCCGGCCGACCGCAGCTCCATTTCCTGCGCCTGTGTCGCCTGCTCGTCCGTAGAGACGCGCGCATAGCCGATAAGCCGTCCCTGTGGTCGACGAGACGTGCGATTTCGTGTGTCAGTGGCCATTTGCAGCGCCTGGGAGATCATTGAGAGCCGGATTTCCAAACATAAAAGATACGGATAACTGATCGTTTGTAAGCGTCTCTAGACTGGGTGCCGCCTGTGAAACTGTCGTGTGGCTACCAGCGAGGATCAGGCCATTCGGCATTTGCCCATTGCGCCAGTTCTCCGGGAGACAAAAGGTTTTTTTCTCCCCGTTGGAGGCGGAGCACATAGTAGCTATCGTACATCGGGTCAAAGCTTGTCAGAAGCTGTAGAAATTTTCGCTTTCGTTCTGCCTTTGTCCACGAGCAGAAGATTGCACCTCGGGTCTGAAGCATCTTGAAGACTTCTGGTTGCGCGGGGTTTATGCGTTGCCAAAGGGAAACCGCTTCTTTCCCTTGCGCTCCAAAATCTTCCCGAAGGGCTTCGTCGATAATAGCCTCCAGTGCATAGGCAATGGCCTGCGTCTTTGCTGACTGGTCAAGATAGGCGAGCGAATGCCTCAACATTCGCTGTTGAACGAGCAGAACCGGCCACAAGGCCTTCACCGCGTAGCGGACACCCATCTCATCGTATTGCGGCGGAGGCGGGATAATTTCTCTCTGGCGCTCATATGCCTTGCGGGCATCGTAGGCGAGGTTGAGAAACATGCCTTCCTTGTCACGGACGAGAGGCGATCGCTCATTCACGTCGTGGACAACTTCGTGGAGCCAGCGAAGCGAGGTGTAGTCTCCGACTAGCAAGATGCCGGCATGGTTCTTCAACAGGCTATACGACAGCAATTCTAACCCTCCTTCTTGCAGTCTTTTTCAGATGCATTGTCTGCCGTGCAGATCACATGGACCACGGGTCGATGAGATTTATTCCGAAGCCGTCAAAATCCTTCGTGTTTCGCGTCGCTAGGGTGAGATTGTGTGCAGCGGCGGTCGCAGCGATCAATCCGTCCATCGAAGACAGGCCGCGACCGCTTCGCTTTGCGAGGCCCATCAGGTCGCCCCAGGCCAATGCAACGGGTTCATCGACTGGAAGAACGCGGTGTTCGAAGCGATAGGGCAAATCCTCCGCGAGCCACTCGGCCAGCGCCTCGCGTTTCCGACCGGGATCTATGAGTGCGACCCCGCGTCGGATCTCGGCGATCGCCACGACGCTTATGAATGAACGATCCTCGTCCAGCCTGTCCAGCCATTCCAGAACACGCGTATCCGGCGCTGGCCGCGTCACCTCGGACAAGACGTTGGTGTCGAGCAGGAGCCTCACAGGGGCAAATCGCGGGGGTTGTCTTTGAGCCGATCAATATCCAATTCCGCACCGCGCAGTGGCGATTCCAGCAGGAACTCCGCAAGTGTCCCCTTGCGGGCGGTCTTCCGCTCCCACTCATCTGCCGAAACGACAACAACGCTCGGTTTGCCGTTTCGCGTAATCGTTTGTGGGGCGGACTGCGCGCGTTCGATAACCTGCGAAAGCCGGGCCTTTGCGCTTGCGACCGTCCAACTGGTATCCTCTTTGACTGTGGGCTGCATGCCTGTCTCCATGACCACTCTGACCATTCTGACCATTCTGACTATATAGGGAAGGTTGCCGAGCGACAACAGGGCGGGGGAGGGGACTCTCAGAGCCCCGAAGCCTTGGTGAGATTGACCCGGAAACGATCGCGCCGCCGCTGATATTTGCGCGTCATCTCGGCACTGGTGTGGCCAAGCTGCTTCTGAACATAGCGTTCATCAACCTCGGCAGAAGAGGCCAGGCCAGCTCGTAGCGAATGGCCGGCAAAAAGCTTTCCGCGTTCGCCCTCGGGCAGATCGCCGCGCACTCCGGCGGCCATTGCTGTGCGCTTGACGAGGCGGGCGACCTCCTGGTCGTTGAGCCGATCAGCGCCGACCGCCTTGCCCTGGCCGGTAACACGCCGAAACAGAGGGCCGTGGGAGATGCGCGCGAACTTGAGCCAGGTCTCGAGTGCAACAGCCGGGCAGGTCGCGTCGGACGAACCGCGGCCGATCTCCACTTCTCGCCAGCCGGTCTTACCGCGTAGCGTCACTAGCAGGCCCCTGTCGAGGATTTCTATCCAGCCGCGGCCATCTTCCGTTTGGTCGCGACCGCAGTCCAAGCCGACGACTTCAGAACGGCGCAGGCCGCCGGCAAAGCCCAACAACAGCATGGCGCGGTCGCGCAGGCCGCGCAGGCTGCCGCGGTCAAGCGTTTCCAACATGGCGATAAGATCCTCGGGCAGGATGGCTTCCTTCTGGCGGGGAGGGGCGGCGTGCCTGTTGCGGATGCCGGCGATAACGGTGGCGATGTGGCGGTCCTTCCTGTCGAGCGGCTGTCCGCGCTGCGCGTAGTTCCATGTCAGCGAGGAAAGCCGGCGTTCGATCGTCGATACCGAGTTCGCCCTTTTGTCACCGGTCGCAGCCCCTGAGGCGCAAGCGGTGATGTAAAGGCCGACAACCTGCGGATCGGGCGGGAGGATCTCGACACCTTGTCGACGGCACCAGCTCGCGAAGTGCTTCCAGTCGGAAGCGTAAGCGCGACGGGTGTTGGCGGAACTTGCCGCTTCGACGTAATCGCGCGCACGGTCTGCGAGCGCGTCGAGGCCCGTTGGCAGGCGGGCATGCGAGGCGACGGGAACGGAAGGTGAGGGGCTCTCGATCTCGTCGCCAGCGCTCGCCTGGGGTTCCTCGTTGAAAATGGCGTCCAGGTCGATATCGGGCAAATCGTCTGCGGAATCCGCCGGAGCGGTTTGATCGACAGCCTGGGACGCTTCCTGTGATCGAGCGGAGCGTCCATGCGCACGCTTTTCGGGGTTTTGATCGACGAGAGAGGCCATTTCCTATATAAAGAGCAAAATGAATGATAATGCAAGATTATCGGTCATTTTAATTTAGCGACAGGCACGGCGGTTTTTGCGCGAAATGATAGCCTTAAGCGCCGTTCCATGATAGCCAGAATCATGGTGAAATCCCCTCGATTCGTGCTCCCGTCACCGCCGTCCATTGCGCCGCTGCCGGCCGTGTTGCGTCCCAAAACCGAGCCGGAAGGCTCGGCGGATGCCGGTTTTCTTGCCGGGGCGGCGCTGGCCTGGCTGCACCGAATAGCCTGCGACGAGCATCCGGTCGGCGGCCTCTGGCGGCAGCGCATGGCGCTCGCCAATGCGGCGGCCTTGATGCCGCTCCTGGGGCGGGCCGAGGATGAAGCGGCCCTGCGCGATGCCGTGATGCTTACCCGACCCGGGGATGATCCTGGGCCGGCCGGGCAGGTTGTCCTGGCGTGGCGGCGGCTGGCCGAACGGCAGACCCAGCTCGTCGATGATTGGTGGCTGTCGGCGTCGGCCGTTTTGGGACTCAGCGTCGATGATCGGATGAGCGATGTCTACGCCGTAGCGGAACGCCTCGCACGCGGCGAGGCCAACCCGATCGCCGCTGCGGCGGAAATCGTCGCGGTTTCGATGAAATTCCGCCCCGACGCCGAACTGCTGGCACTGTGGCTGGCAGACGCCATGCTGGCGGCCCGGTTGAAATGGCCGCGTCCGGTGCCGCTTCTTGCTCTTGAGATCAGGCGCAAGGACCTGCGCGCCGCGCCCGAGCACCTCGACGGCACCGGGCGCTGGCTGGCGACCTGTGCGTTGGCCTATGCCAGAGCCGCGGCGCGCGCCTCGGATCTGCATGCCGAACTGTGCCGGCGCGCGGGGCGGCTCGTGGCCGCGGCGCCGAAGATGCGCGCGAAACATGCCGACGAGGTGATGTTGATCCTCATGATGGAGGACGCCCAGACGGCTCGCTCGGCGACCGATGCGATGAGCGAGCGCGCCGCCCGGCGGCTGTTCGAGCGTCTGGAGGCATTCGGCGCCGCGCGGGAACTCACCGGGCGGTCGACATTCCGGCTCTACGGATTGTGAGCGCCATGGGGGATAGTTCGGCCAAGCGGCGGAAGGGAAGACAGGGAGGCAAAGGCCGACCGGACGACGGTCGTCCAAATGACCATTTGTTCGACCGCGAACTCGATCACCTGCCGCCGGAAGTGCGCTGGCGCGAATGGATGAACCGCGTCGAGGCGGTTATTTTTGCAGCAAGCGACCCCGTGAGCCGTGAAACTTTGGCGCGCATCGTCGGCAAGAGCTGCAGTATCGATCTCATCATCGATGACATCCGCGAGGAACTGCGCGGCCGTCCCTACGATCTGGTTGCTGTCGCCGGTGGTTGGAAGCACCTGACGCGCCCATCCTATGGCGACGCGATCCGTACCGCGATCGGCACCAAAGAGCCTATGATCGATCTCAGCCAATCCGAGATGCTGGTGTTGATGTGCATCGCCTATTTCCAACCCATCACGCGTGCGGAATTATCGTCGTTCTTCGGCAAGGAGATCAGCCGCGATCTGATCGGCAAACTACGCGGTTTCGACATGATTGCGTCCGGGCCGCGCAGCCCTACGCCTGGCGCGCCCTACACCTACGTGACGACGCCTCGATTCCTCACGGAGTTCGGTCTGAACACGTTGCGAGACCTGCCCGACTTCGAGGCGCTTGAGGATGCAGGGTTGCTTTCGAGAGAAAAATTGCTGGCCGGCGAGATCCTCCCAGAGCTTGCGGGCGCGGACGATAACGACGCGGAGGCCGCCACCGAGGAATAGTTGAGCTATGCCTGCGCCGGCGGCAAACGCGGGCTTGTTTGTCCCGATGCTTGGATATGTGGCTTGAAGAAGGGCACACCGCCGACCACGCGCGAATAGGCGGCCAGCAAGTCGGCGAGCCGAGCACTGGGTCGAGTTGAGCAAACCGGTTTCGGCGTCGATTGGCTTCTTTCCAGGAAGCCAACGAGGTTCGCTATCATTCGATCGTGAGCGCCGGCCGCCGCTATCATGGCGCGCCGACACGCAACCATGAGATCTGCATCGTCTACCAGCCAGTCAATTGGCATCGCCGAGAGTGCCTCGAAGCAGCGAATACGCGCGCTTGTCGACAAGCTTGTGATCGATACCGCCAATCCGGAGCCCGTGGCGACGAGAGCCCGACGGATTCGCGAGATGAGATCGCTGGTCTCCGCAAAACGACCGGCCGCTTCAACCTTGAGGATATCCCCGATCACACGTTCCAGCCTGCGTGCATCTGACTTGATCGAGACTCTCGGGGCGGCGCGCAGGTCGTAGCCGCACGATGCGCAGAAATGCTGCGGGACAAGATCTTCTTGGTGGTAGGAACTGATTGCGGTGCGGCAGGCCGGGCACCGGTCGCGAAGACCACAACCATGCGCAAAGCAAGACACGCGCGACGCCAGCCGCCACTGCCGGCGAAAATACGGCGTTTCGTCCTCGGCAAGGCATTGCGGGCAATACTGAATCCAGGTCGAGCGTCCTCGGTGCACACTTTCGCGCAACGGCAGCAGGAGCGGCGTCAACGCCCAGCTACTCAAGATCATTGTGGAGATCGCTTCGCTCGGCAGGCCAGATTGTTCACAGAGAAATGTCGCGAGGTGGCTGGGAAGGTGGAGGTCGAGTCTGGGCGCCCACATCCCGTCCCCGCATCCGATGACGCGGGAGAATGGCCGTGGTGCCATTCCGTTTGCGAGCGCGAGGCGGTTGATCCAGCTCGACAGCAATTCGTCCGGTAGAGGATCGACTGAGACCGGCCATCGATCCTTGACGACATCGCCGTATCGCTCGCGGATCTCTATCGCGACGGGTGGAACGATCGTGCATTCCCTCACAGCAGACCGTCACGTGCTGGCGCTTGCTGCCGCCTCGAGACCGGGACATGGCGAAGCGCTTCGATCCCGGATACCGTGATCCGCTCTGCCCCGGACTTCACGGCGGCGGTCGCCGCAGCCGTCACGATCGCGACGATCTCGCCTATCAGACCTTCGGAGAGATGGAAAATCATCCGCGCCACCGCTTCATCAGAGAGATCGGAAGCATGGGCGAGCGGGAGGGCAGCTTCCAGGCTGTCGAGCAGCGCGAGGTATTCCTCGCCATATTGCCATCGCGGGACTGCGTGGAGCTCGAAACGAGTCGCCATTTCAGCGGTCTGGTTGACGAAGTCGTAGACGGCCACCTCGCCGATCAATACGGGTGAGATGTCGAACTGGCGGCCGATCCGCCGCAAGAATGCAAGAACCGCCTCGACATCGCGGTTCCGGCCGCGCAACGCGTTGTGGAATTCGTCGAATATCAGGATCCTCGGTTTCAGCCTGTCGAGGAGGTGATCGATCTGCTCAGCCTTGCGGCCGACATCACGGCTGTTTCCCGTTGGAGCGCGAAACGCGTGAAGGATGCTTCCATAGAAGTTTGAAAGTCCGGCCCCCTCGCGAGTCTGAACCATCCAAACCCGCTGCCGCTCGGCGGCCCTCAGATGCCCGACGGCAAAACACTCGGCGATCATCGTCTTGCCATTCGCAAAAGGTCCGACCAGCATCAGTCCCTTTGTCCGCAGCGAAGGCGGACGGGACAGCAAACCTGCAAGGCGTTCATGCGCCTCGACGGCAACCTGATGACCGATCCATCGCGATGCCTGGATGTAGGCCAGTCGCTCCTGCAGGCTACAGTCGAGATACGGACGGGCTTTGTCGAGCAGATGGTCGGCCATGTCACCAATCCTCGATCGGTAGACGGCGTTTCCGGCGAGCGGGATGTTCAGCAGGCGCTGGGGTCGCGGGCCTCAGGACATCGTACGGCTTGGGCGCTTCGATTGCATGGACCTTACGCACGGCATTACGCAGCTCGCGTTTCGACGGTTTCGATCCGCCGGCGATTTCAGCAATCCTGCGTCGCAGCGTTACCCTCTCGACATCGTTCCGCGCATTCGCGGCGCGGCGCTGCAGCCGGTCGGCTTCATGTTCCCACAATGTCATTGAATCCAGCGTGCCGTCTCGTCGCCCAACTGGTCGGAACTCGCCGGTCTCCGGGTCCCTTATGTAGATGTGGCTGATGTCGCGAGGATCATAGCGCAGGTCGAGTTTGCCGAGCCGGTCGCGTTGTGGCACGAGAGCGCCCAGCCAGGGCGAGTAGTAGTCGAGCGCGAACATGCTTACGCCTTGTGGGGTCAAGCGTCTTTGAGCTCCGGGTAGAAACGCCAGCAGGGCTCCCGGAATGTCGTCATCGAAGCGTGCAATATCACTCGCCTGGCGATCCCATTCTTTCGCGGGCACCTTCAATGTCCTCGCGTTTTCCTGCTGGTTGTGATCGATCACGATGAGTGCAACGCAACGCTCGAGTTCGGCGAAGCTGAGGCGGGCTCTCCTCTCTGAAGGATATTCGTCGCGATCAGCTACGGATCGGCCGGTCGAACCCGGCTGCGTTGACAGGACGGAATTGAGTTTTCCGAGCAGTCTCTCGACCACGCCGCCCTGATGAACGCGGCCACGGTCGCGGTAGCGAATGCGGATGCCGTAGTCCTCGCACCCGTGCTGGAAGGCATTGCCCTTGAACTCCTTGGCGGAGTCGGTGACAAGCGACCGCGGTCGGCCGAACATTGGCCACCCGTATTCGATGCCTCGTGACGCCAACCATGTTTCCTTCGGACACATGGCCTGCGCGAGACACAGCGCAACGGACAGCGATGACGGTTTTTCGAGCGTCAGGCAGAAGCCGAGAATGCAACGCGTCGCCACGTCGGTGACGATCGTGAGATATGCGCGCCCTACAAATGTCCCGCCTTCGACGACTTCCACAAAATTGATGTCGGTCGGCGTGTGATCGATCTGGCAGACATCGAGCGGCCTCGCAGCATGGATGTATCCCGGGCGGGGCTTGAGCCGCTGAAGATGTTTCGGGTTTGCGGATCGCTTCTTCGCGATTTCCTCCGGTTCGAACAGCAAAGGTATGCGGCGAGCAACGGTGACATAGGACGGTGCTCTTACGCCGGCCTCCTCGCAGCGGGCGCGGATTTCGGCCACGACCGGAGCAAGCGGGGGCGCTTCCAGGATCAACCATTGCTCTCGTAGGGTCGCCGCAATGATCTTCTCGACTTGCGGCTCAACACGTTTCTTGCGCGCTCGGGTGCGCCGGGGCAGAAGAGACGTTACGGTCCGATCAGCGCGGTAGCGCGCCAGCAGATTGTAGATTTGTCGGGTCGAGAGACGCAGTTCGGCCGCGGCGCGCACGAGAGCAGTCCGCCGGGGCCCAGCACCGTCAAGAATCTTGTCCAGCTCGCGCGCCACGCGCCGTGCCACCGACCAAGCTTCGTCAGAATGCGCCGCGGCAGGCGCCGGCTCCGGGTTGTGAAATCGTTCCGGCATAGGGTTCCGATAGTGAAATCGTTAGTGAAAAATTACACCGGTCATACCGCCTGAACCCAACGAATACGTGACAGCCGATCGATTGAAATTCGGAACTGAAAGCGACAGCGGAGGATGCGCTTGCGCGCCTCGATGAGCGCGTTGCCCGATCCGAGGTCGGCGCAGGCTTTGCCGAGCGGGCCGATTTCTTCGATTCCGTTTCCAGTATGTGGGTCGGCGGCGAACTCGTCCATCTCGAGGATCTGGTGCTCCACGATGCACAGATGGACATTCGCGCACCGAGCCATGAACTCGTGATCGCTCACCGCATCGTTCGGGCCCGACGCCGGGTCGTGAGGAACGATCCGGGTTGGGCGGTTTCGCGGTCGGGCATCATGGCGCTCGCCGGGGTCGCCGAGGAGCCACCTCTTGAGATTGAACCAGCCGACAGGGGAGGGGAGGGGGTGGAGCTCGATTTGGTCGATCACGATGCACTGTCGCCCGAGCTGGCCGAGATCGACGAGGTTCTCGCTCGCACGAAATGGCTTGTCGGTGGCAACGAGTCCGCCGAGCCAAGGAAGCACGAGCCCGAGATCAGTGTCGGCGAGCTGCTCATTCGCGATCCCGATTGGGATGAAGGCGAGCGTATCGGCGAGTGGCTCGAGCTGGCCAAGAAGGTCGAACGGCTTCCGGCCACACTCGCCGCAGCGGTTCTCTGGGATGCATGGGAACATCTCGAACCCCTGCAGCGGCAGCATTGGCTCGGGCAGGTGCTCATCTCGGATTTCCTCCGATCGCGCGGCAAGGTTCGTTCGCACTTGTTCGCCTATGCGGTTGGCCTGCGAGAAATTCCACGAGAGCGCCGCCGTGCTCGCGATCTAACGACGAGACTGGTCGCTTATCTCGACGCAATGAGCGCTGCCGCTGGAGCAGGGATCAAGGACATTGACCGACTGACGCTCGCGAAGCGGCAGCTTGAGCGGAAAACAGCAGGCAGGCGGACGACGAGCAGCCTTCCGGTCGCCATCGAACTTCTTTTGTCGCGGCCGATCGTTTCGGCGCACATGGTTGCGAAGGCGGCAAGGATCACCCCGCGCGGGGCCTTGAACCTGGTCGGAGAGCTTGGCGTGCGCGAGTTGACGGGGAGGGGACGCTATCGGGCGTGGGGCATTTTCTAGTCGCCGGGGCACGCATGGCGCTTGGTCAAATCGCGTTGGATGTTAGGGTAAGGACGACCGCAAGGAGCTCTTCATGCCCGACGCCCTGTTCTATCTCGCCATATTCTTCATTATCGCGCTTGTCTGCGCGCTGGAGCCGGGGCCGAATTTCCTGCTGCTCGCCCGCAACGCTGTGGCACGCGGAAGGCGCCATGGTTTCCTGACGGCCCTGGGCATCCATCTCGGCGCCTATCCGGCCATCATACTGGCCGCGACGGGGATGGCCGCGCTGGCCGCCGCCGTTCCCTCGGCACTGTATTTCATCAAGATCGCCGGCGCCGCCTATCTGATCTGGATGGGCATCCGGTCGTTTCGCGACAACCCCGCGCCGGCTGAAACCGGACCGGCCGGCACATCCCGTTCAACCGCGGGCCGCTCATTCGCAAACGGATTCGTACAGGTGCTGCTCAACCCGCCGACATACGCCTTCTATGCGTCCTTGCCGGTCATCTTCGTCCTCGTCGTCGATGCGTTGCCGGTGGCCGGGGTCGGAACGCAGATCGCGGTGTTCGGTGTGGCGACCAATCTTGTGTTCCTTGCCGTCGATCTCGTTTTCGTGGCGACGCTCGACCGGTTCTCGGGCCGTGTCTCGCAAAAACCGGCTGTCCGCCGCGCAATCCAATGGCTGACCGGAACGGCGCTCGTTGCGCTAGGGGTTCGGCTGGCGACCCGCAGCGACTAGATGCAAGAAAGCCTCAGTCCACTCGGCCATATGAAACCCGCCGACCTTGATATCGCTTGGCAGTTAATTGCGAGAATGCGGTCGTTTCAGTCACGTTGGGCAGTTAATGGAGAAAATCGCGTAGCTCGGATTCTCAAATTAACTGCCCATTCTCAAATTGTGTGCGCAGCTATCTCATTGAAATCGTTGCAAAGCCGTTCTCACACTTAGCTGCCAAGCGACAGCGGCGCTATCGAGCGTGGGGGATCCTCTGGCCACGATCTTCAGCACATACCGATCACGGAGTTACTGCCCACTACATCCAGCCTACAAGCAACGGCAGCGGAGGGCGGGTGAGCGGCATCGCATTCTGCGCTAAATCGGCTCAGTTTTCCCGAAATAGGGGCAAAAACCGAGATATCGGGTGACTTTTTGGCCAATCCGTCTATGATTCACGCGACCGATTTGAAAATGCGAACCTAGAGCGATAAGTGGCAAGAAGTGACCTCATAATCGATCTTGTTAAGGCCGGAGTCTCCGGTGATCATGAATCTGTGCGCGTCACGGCTGAAGCTATCGCCGCGGACGAACGATCCAAGAAACACGAAGGTGTCGCAAACCGCATCTCAAAGGTTTTGTCGACGCCCCCGAAACCTGGCGTCAATGGACGACCGGCAAGCCCAGCGACCAGGTTGCGCGACGGGTCCGGTGGCATTCAGCGCAAAGAGCCCGATCGTCCGCTCCACGATCTATTTTTAGAAAAGCAAACCCGCGCGGCCTGTCTGGAACTCATTGAAGAGCAGCAGCGGGCGGATGTGCTGCGTGCTCACGGTCTTGAGCCAAGACATCGCCTGCTATTGGTAGGTCCGCCAGGCAACGGCAAAACGTCACTGGCGGAAAGCCTCGCCTACGAAATGGCACTGCCATTGTTCGTAGTCAGATATGACGCCGTCATCACTAGCTATCTCGGCGACACCGCGACGCGGCTCAGGCGGCTCTTCGACTTTGTACGAACCGAACCCTGCGTGCTGTTCTTCGACGAGTTCGACGCCATCGGGAAGGAGCGCGGTGACCTTCATGAGACTGGTGAAATCAAGCGTGTGGTGACGACGCTCCTGCTCCAACTAGATGACCTTCCTTCTTATTGCGTGCTCATTGGCGCAACGAACCATCCGGAATTGCTGGACCGGGCAACATGGCGCAGATTCGAGATGAAGCTGGAGCTTGGACGGCCAAGCGACGACAAGATGACCGACTATTTTGCGTTGAGAATGAAGGAGTTTTCGGAAAATTTCGGGTTCACCGCCAAGCGGTTGAGGACTGCGATTGCACCGAAGAATTTTTCCGAGGCAGAAGATTTCTTTATGGATATTCATCGCCGTCGCGCATTGGCGCAAGGCAACATCACGTTCCGGACATTGGTTAAAGATCGCGTCAATGCATGGGCGTCGCAGCATGGAAGTGTAGTCCGAGATGACAGATCGACCGATCCTGCGGCTGCCTGATCCACAACCCACTGTCCGCCTGACTGGAACCCCCGATCGACGAAGACGACCTCGAGGCGCTGGCCGACAGAACCAAGAAGCTCGTTTTGGCGAGGCCTTCGAGCGTTTAGAGGAAGCGTTTCAGGGTGAGGCCCCCGACGTCATGCTCCGTCAAGATCCGACGGGGATCGCGCCGGAGCGTGCGCTGGTCTTCGAAACGCTCCTACCGATCCCAAACTTCCAAAAAGCGGCGGCAAGGATCGGGTTCGAGCTTCTTATCGAAGACCGTCTGGACGACGCGTACGAAATTCCAGACGAGATGATCGACGAATACGTCGACGCGGCATCTCCTACGCTCTACGCGACGATGCCGTCCTCAGCGGATCTGCAGAGAATGCTACAGCTCTGGCGTGCCTATCAGAATAACGAAGAGAAACCCTACGGTCTGGCGCCGTGGTGGAACCTCTTTGAAATGCTGGCTGACATTCGCGTCTGGGGACCGCGGGATCGTTTAACTCCTCAGGCACAGGCTGAACTCATTCGGCAACTGTCCGACAATGACGAGGATCCAATTCGTCTTGAGTTGGAAATATGGCCAACAGCGAACCAGGCACAACGAAACCGTTGGCAAAACGATACCCGGGTGCGCGTCGAGGCGCTTGGTGGGCGGGTCGTTACCATCAGTTCCATCAGTCTGGATGGATTTGTCTACGAAGCTGCATTGATCGACATGCCTTCTGGCAACGTTCGCTCAATGCTGGAGAACCCTTTCGCTCCGAACGGTCTGGCGACGATTGAGGGTCTCCAGTTCGTCTTGCCGCAGACGATTGCGCAATCCTTCCCGGACCTGACAGAGAGCGAACCCTCTGGAGGGTTTGAAGAGTTCGCTCCCTTCAACCCTGACTCGCCGGTTCGAGTCGTTATGCTCGACGGCACGCCTATCGCCGGTCACCCCCTCCTCGATGGGGGAGTCGTCATTGAAGATGTCCACGATCTTGTTCGACTATCTCAGGTACAGCATCGCCGCCACGCGACCTCGATGGCCTCGCTCATTTTGCGTGGTGACCTGTTGGCCGACGGACAGCCCCTTGCCGATGGCAGATTGCTTGCGATCCCCGTTCTCGTCGACGATGCAAATGGTGCTTCCTCCCCCAACGACAGATTATTCGTCGATATGGTTCATGTGGCCCTGACCCGCGCGTTCTTAGGGGATGAACCGCTCGCGCCGGACGCGTTTGTCGTGAACTTCTCGATTGGTGTGCACCGATCTCATTTTGCGGGCCGCATAAGTTCCCTGGCGCGTCTCCTCGATTGGTGGGCCGACCATCAGGGCATTCTCTTCACAGTCTCTGCCGGCAACATGTCGGATGACTTAGTCGTTCCAAACATCACCTCCCTCGAATTTGAAGATTCTGGGCCAGCTAGGCAAAGCGAGCTTGTCGACGAAGCGTTGCGAAATGCCCGCCATAGCCGGACCATTCTTTCGCCGGCCGAGGCAGTGAACGTCGTTACGGTCGGTGCGGCTTCGGAAGATCTTTCCGACCCGGCTTCGCCTATTGGCCCGGGTATGTTGTCGCTTGAAAACGGGGGAGGCGGGCGGCCTGCAATCACCTCCGGCCTCGGTCTTGGCGCGTTCAGGTCAATCAAGCCAGACTACATTCATACCGCTGGCGAGCACGATGTCCGCATCTTTCCGGCCGGCGAGCATTTAAGGCTGACCGTACCGAACCAAAATCAGAGAACAGGTTTGTATGCGGCGACGGTTCAACGTGGTGCTCCGTCCCAGTATCGCGTCCGAGGAACCAGTTGTAGCAACGCACTCGCTACTCGCGCCCACGTGAATTCTGCAGCTGAACTCGTCACCGAGGGCGGCCCTTTTGCTGGCATTGATTTGAGCCGCCGCGATCAGGCCCTCATAACAAAGGCTCTAGCTGTCAATTCGTCACGGTGGCCTGACAAAGCGATCGCTCACTACGATGCCGAGCGTGCACGACTAGGTGGCAACCATGCAGCTGCCCGCGAGGATGTGTGCCGCCATTTCGGCCACGGAAAACTCAATGAGCCATTCATGCGAGAGGCGCCAGAGCTAGGCGCAACGCTCATTGGCACGGGCACTATCCGCAAGGATCGCGCCGCGCTATTCAACGTTCCGCTTCCACCATCTCTGGCAGGGGAGCGGATCGGGCGATCTATGTGGGTCACCATCGCATGGTTCTCGCCGGTGTTGCCGACTCGGGCCAGATATCGGCTCGCGCTTCTGGAGGCCATTCCTCACGGTACCGATCTGTTCGGCGACCTCACCGTTGATGACGGCTGGCGCCTCGACATGAGGCCACAGCAGCTCGACGCCAACATCATCAAGCGCGGCACGGTTTGGTCAAGGCGCCTCATCCACAGTGGGGCGACTGTCCCGAACTACGATGATGAAGCCGCTCTCCCAATTCGAGTCCAATGTCGGGACAATTCAGGTGGCGGGCTGAACCCTGATGACGATATCAGATTTGCCCTGGCGGTCACGCTCGAACTCGAAGCGGAAACGCGTTTCGATATTCACGAGGAAATAGAGCACGAGCTGCGTGTTCGACTGCAACGTGCCGGCTAAGGACCGCCAGAGAGGATATGAAATGGAGGACTTGGCAGGGCTCGGGAAAATCGCGACAGCGATCCTAGACAAGGTCGCCGCCGTCACCGGTACACTCTATGAGCCCACCAGAGTGCGCAGGCTCGGCAGAGCCGAGGCAGATGTCAAAGCGGAATTGATTCTGAAAACCACTGCGGCTGAGCTCGAAGCCGAGGACATGCGGCGTCAGCATAAGGCTGAACTCAAGACAATCGACCACGACCCTGAGCTTCTACGCGAACGTGCGGGGCAGCGCTTAATTCGGCAGGAAATCAAACGCCAAAGGAACCTGGAGGTGATCGTTTACGACGCCTTGGATGACGCCGGCGACGGAGATCCTCGACCGATCGAAGACGATTGGATGGAGGCATTCATTCAATACGCACAAGACATCTCATCTGACGGTGTGCGGCAGCTTTGGTCCCGTATTCTTTCCAGCCAAGCAGCAGACGGGCGCCCGGCCGTTTCAAAAGCCACGCTGGATGCTCTGCGGCTCCTTGAGCCGCACCAGGCAGCGAACCTTCGGCGAGCCTTGCAACTCCATATCGCTATGGGTCAGATCATGGACGTCGATCCACACGGGGACAGCGAGATTGCGTTCAATGTCAATGCCCTTGAATCGCTGGCTTTGGAGGACATCGGGTTTCTAAAAAGACTGCAGGAGAAAGAGGCTGGAATCGGTTTGGCCAACTGTACCCTCAGTTTCTGGGAACCTTACGCCCAAGTATCTGAAGATGATCGCAACAAGACAGCTTGGAATACGAAAGAGTATTTCCGAAAGATGATACCACGGATAAAGCACGTCTCTGCGGGGCACTATGACGTCGATGGACTGCGCAAGCAGACACCTATTGACCGTTACATCCTCACCTCGCGCGGCTACGAACTTGGGTCGATCCTGATCGATGGATTTTATGATCTAATGCATGCCGACGAGAGCCCCCACGATCCGGGGCTTGGCCGGTATGCCGACGCCGATGTACGTGCCGGCGTTCTTGCCTTCTGGGCAGAGCAATTTTCGGAAAAGGGCGCCGTTGTTATCCTGAATCGGTCCCAACGAAATCAAAACGGTAGGTCTGAAACTGTACCCGAGCGCCTTTTTGATGCCGAGAAACGCGAGTGGATCGATATTTCAGAGCTTTAGTCAACGCGGCTATATGAGACCCGGTGACCCTGACCAGTCACTCGCGTCGCAATAGCAGCCGTAATCGGGTTGCTGAAATCCCGTTCGATGAGGTTAAACCGGTCGCTGCCAGCGGCCGCGAAGCGTGTTCCGCCGGCTCTCTCTATCGCCGTCCGCAGCCTACTGATGAAGTTTTCCGGGCCGGTCGCCGTCGAAAACGAAACGGAGTGGGTCGGTCTGGTCAAATCATCGACCTCAACATATGCGTGGAAAGACCCTGACTTTGGAAAGTCCTCCCAACGCAGTCCGCGAATGCCGGACACCGGGTAGGTGTTGCCCCTGGGCATGGTGATCGTTCCGGCACGATAGTCCACGCGTACCCGGCGCTGCGTAAATGAACTAGGCGTTATGATCGGCCGTTCCACATAGGTGATCGCTATCCTTTTGAGCCACTTGAGACCGATCCAAACCAAGGCGAGGCCAACGAGCCAAACCCACCATGGCTGGCTCCTGTAAATCTCGACAATTTCGTTCCAGGTGATGCTCATGAACTTCGGTCTGGTTTGCCTCTTTGGTCATATTATGTGCGCATTCTGGCATCGCATATGGTTTTTTGCGAAGCGGGCGCATTTTCTTGAGCTCATGGTGCATCAGGCACTCAGAAACCGCGCTATTTGCTCTGCATTCCAGGGCATGCGGCATTCCCGGTCAGCTGTGGCGTTTACCGATTTGGCTTGATATGCTCGAAAATGTGCATATATTGTGCAATGAACAGTGCGGAGATTAGTCATGGCACATACCCTTGCTGAACAAGCCAACGTAGTCGTATCGAAGTTCGTGGATAGTCTCCAAGAACCTCGGACGCCTTATATCTCGCCGACGCGCTTTTCCGAGGTTCTCGGCGTGAAGGTCATGGCTCTGGCGGAGCTGACCGGCGTGCATCGCAACACGCTGCGCAATCCATCGTCTGAGCGTCTGCAATTAAAGATGCGTGAGATGATCAAGGTGATATCGGCTGCTGCCGAACTTACGGGCGATATTCAAAAGGCCATATATTGGTATCGAAATGAACCCATCGCCGACTACGACCACCGGACGGCGGCAGAACTGGTCGCCGATGGTCATGCTGATGCTGTCCTGGCCTATATTCGCGATCTTGAGAACGGAGCTCGCGGGTGAAAATCACCCGCATTGGTCCAGACGCCGTCTACCATAGATATCTAACACCGCGATGGGCATTCCTTCCGACCAGCGGGGCGGGA
>Ga0208328_1000346_pt1 | contig 22525 bp, 19 predicted proteins | sample DeeseametaMP2633_FD_184170 | JGI IMG/M metagenome (GOLD analysis project Ga0208328, IMG submission 184170) | Marine microbial communities from the Deep Atlantic Ocean - MP2633 (SPAdes) | ecosystem: Environmental > Aquatic > Marine > Unclassified | place: Northeast of Antigua and Barbuda, North... | reverse complement strand
CGGGCGAGCCGGTGGTGGGGATCGCGTATTTCTACACTTCATCCTTCCTGTGGTTCTGCGTCTTCTACGTGGTCTGTGCGGCGTTCTGGTTCCTCTGCGACCCGCACCGCTGGCAGATGTGGTCGATCCTCGGCTCGGCCTTCATCCTGTTCACCACCTGTTACGGCGTGCAGGTCAGCGTCACGATCGACAACTAGCGCCGGCCGTTCTTCGACGCGTCCCAGAAGGCGCTCTCGGGGGATGGGTCGGTCACCGCGGGGGATCTCTACGAGGTGATGGTGATCTTCGCCGAGATCGCGCTGGTCTCGACCCTGATCTACGTGATCACGAGGTTCTTCGTCAGCCACGACGTGTTCCGCTGGCGCACCGCGATGAACGATTATTAGGTGTCGCGCTGCTCGACGATCCGCAACATCGAGGGCGCCTCGCAGCGGGTCCAGGAAGACACCATGCGCTTCGCCACCATCATGGAGGGGCTCGGGGTCCCGGTCGTGGATGCGCAGATGACGCTGATCGCCTTCCTGCCGGTGCTCTGGGGGCTCTCGCAATACGTTACCGAACTGCCGCTGGTGGGCGCGATCCCGCTCCCGCTCTTCGTGGCGCTGATCTTCTGGGCCGCCTTCGGCACCGGACTGCTGGCGCTGGTGGGGATCCGGCTGCCGGGGCTCGGGTTCCTCAACCAGCGGGTCGAGGCCGCCTACCGCAAGGAGCCGGTCTACGGCGAGGACGATCCCTCCCGGGCGCAGCCGCCGACCGCGGCGCAGCTTTTCTCCAACGTCTGGCGCAACGACTTCCGGCTCTGCTTCCACCACATGTATTTCAACGTCGCGCGCGGCCTCTATCTGCAGGCGGACAACATCTACGTGAACATCATCCTCGTGCCGACCATCGTGGCGGGGAAGATCACGCCGGGCCTCTGGCAGCAGATCCTCACCGCCTTCGGGCAGGTCAGCGGCTCTTTCCAGTGCCTCGTGAACTCCTGAACCACCATCGTCTAGCTGCTGTCGATCTACAAACGCCTGCGCGCCTTCGAGGCGACCTTCCGCGGTGAGGAGCTGTCGGAGATCGAGCAGGACATCGGCGAAGAGGGCTTTGCCCAGCTATCCCCGACCCGGCGCCGGGCGAGGGCTGGCACAAGCAGGTGCACGACTTCGGGAAGTGACGCCCGGAATCGGGCCGGCGCATCCCCGGTACGGTCCCACGCCCATGCCGCGAGGCTCTCGAACAGCCGGGCCACCGCCTCGGCGCCCGGGTCGACCTGTCCCTTGAACTGATCTGCGTTGATGTAAGCCGAGCGTCCGGCCTTGGCGCTCTCCATCGCCGCGGTGCGGTCGGCGCCGTTCTCGGCCAGCGCCCCCGCGATCTTGTGCACGAAGAGCGTGCCCGCGACGCCGCGCGCCTGCGGCAGGATGGGCGGGGCGATATCGTCATCGACCACCACCATCGCGACGTTGAGCCCGGACGCCCGGACGAGCTCGGCGGCGAGGCCGAAGTTCAGTCGGTCGCCGGTGTCGTTCTTCACGATCAGCAGGCAGCCCGCCGGGCCGGTCACCGCGAGGATGCCCGCGAGCACCGCGTCGACCGAGGGCGAGGCGAAGACGTCGCCGCCCGCGGCAACACCACCTTGTAGAAGGCCTGGACCCACGTGTCGCCGTCGATCTGCGCCGCGTCCTCGTATTCCTGCGGGATCTCGTCGATGAACCCCTTGAGCAGCCAGACCGATAGCGACAGGTTCACCGCGGTGTAGAGCTGGATCATGCCGGCCTGGGTGTGCGAGAGCCCGAGCGAGCGGAACATCAGGAAGATCTGGATCGCGACCGCAATGGGAGGCATCATCCGCGTCGACAGGATGGAGAACATCAGGTCATCCTTCAGGGGCACCTTGAAGCGCGAGAAGTCATAGGCCGCGAGCGTGCCGAGGCAGACGCTGAGGAAGGTCGAGCCGAAGCCGATGATCACCGAGTTCATGAAGCGCTCGCCAAAGCGCGAAGGCCTCGCGATGGTCAGCCCCTTGGCCTGCACGATGCGCTCGTCGCAGGTCTCGGGCGGGTGGCTGTGGACATATTCGGCGGTCTGGCAGGTCTGGGTGGTGAAAAGGTTCACGTAGCCCTCGAGCGGGGACTGGAACACCAAGTTGGGCGGGTAGGCGATGGCATCGGCCGGGGACTTGAAGCCGGTGGCGAAGGTCCAGACCAGCGGCAGGATGGTGATGATGGCGTAGAGCGCCACCAGCGCACCGGCGACCCGTTTCCGCCCGGGCGAGGGCTCGGTGACGGAGAAATCGCTCATCTTTCCATCACCTTGTTCAGGGCCCTCACGCAGATCGTGGCAAGGCCGAAGACGGTCAAGAAGAGGAGGATGGCGCAGGCCGAGGAATAGCCCGTCCGCCATTTCTCGAAGGCCTCGCGCTTGAGGTCGATGGAGGTGAGCGTGGTGGTATTTCCGGGACCGCCGCCGGTGGGCTGCACCACGAGGTCGAACATCTTGAAGGTCTCGATGCCGCTATCGAGCGGATCGAAGAATAGCGCGAGGCATTTCTCACCGAGTCGCTCGAGATCTCGATGCGGCGGGTGCCCTCGAACGACCCGCAGGTGACCGCAAGGGTGCTGGCGCGGATCACGCTGGCGCGGGTCGACGGCGCGGCGATCATGGCCCCCGAGAGCCCGCAGGTCCGCGATGCGTCCACCCGCCTTGTCGAGCGCGGCGTCGAGGGGGTGCAGGTCATCTCGGGCCAGCCGGGCCTGCGCCCGCTCGATTTCGTCGGCCTCGACAACCATCAGGTGGGGCGGTGGCGGGTCGGCTGCTCGGGCGAGCGGCGCCGCACGATCCTCGTGCTGTCCGAGACCATGAACTCGCTCGACAGTGTCGAGCGGCGGCTGGGCTTCGACACCGTTCTGACGGCGGGTTTCCCGCAGCTGACGGCGCTGCCCTCGGTCGAGACCTTCGGCGATCCGGTGCGCACGCGGATGGTCATCGCCAACTCCCATGCCAACCATCCCGACATCGTCGGCGCCTGCATGATGGACCGGAGGCGCGGCAGGCGCTCGACACGCTCTGTGACGCCTCCGACGCGACGCGGCAGGTGATCATCGCCCGCGAGCGCACCGATTACGCCGAGGAGAGGCTGCGCAGTGGCGCGCTCGACGCGGTGATCGCGCAGAACCCCGGCCACCTCGTGCGCAGCGCCATCCGCGTGCTCAAGGCGCGTTCCGAAGGGCGCGGGCCACTGGCCTCGCAGGAGCGCATCCGCATCGAGATCTACATCCGCGAGACCCTCAGGGAGGACTGACGGCGCGCCTCTCGGCGGCGGTGAAATTGCCCGGATCCTGCACGGCTGCCCGGAAAACTGCCATGAAATAGTATATCATAACAGGTGTTTGGGCGGCTCAGGCAGGCAAATCCCGGTTTCTTTTTGTGTCACTGACAGCTTTCTCGCGAAAGGTCACGCCAGCGTTACATTCCTGCAGTCTGGGTCGCTCCGGACGGCGCGCGGCATCGCGCGCCCTTTGGGACACACCAAGGAGTTGACCATGAAGACGACCCTCTCCATCTCGGCCATCGCGCTGGTTTCCGCGACCGCTGCCATGGCTCAGGACCTGCCGCAGGCCAGCAGCCAGTGGTTCACCGACGGTCAGGCGCACATCGAGGCCATGATGGCCCGCCAGCCCAACACCTCGCGCGCGAAGAACGTCATCGTGCTCGTCGCCGACGGCAACGGTGTCGGCACCAACTACGCCGTGCGCCTGATGGACGGCCAGCTGAAGGGCATGCTGGGCGAAGAGAACGTGCTTCCCTACGAGACCCCCGAGTTCCACTCGGCGCTGGTCAAGACCTACAACATCAACGCCCAGACCCCGGACTCCGCCCCGACCGCCGGCGCGATGAACACCGGCGTGAAGCAGCGCTTCAACCTCATCAACCTCGGTGAGAACGCGATCCACGACGATTGCTCGACCGTCGCCGGCAACGAGCTGACCACCTTCGCCGAGATCGTCTCTGGCCAGATGGACAAGTCGGTGGGCATCGTCTCGACCGCGCGCATCACCCACGCCACCCCGGCCGCCGTCTACGCGAAGACCGCCAACCGCAACTGGGAAGGCGAAGTCCCCGAGGGCTGCACCGCCCAGAAGGACATCGCGGCCCAGCTCATCGACCAGATGGAAGCCGGTGTCATCGACCTCGCCATGGGCGGCGGTCGCCGCTACTTCGCCGGTGAGGACGTGACCCTCGACGAGGGTGGCAAGGGCCGCCGTCCCGACGGTCAGAACCTGATCGAGAAGGCCACCGGCATGGGCGCCCAGTACGCCTGGAACACCGAGACCTTCAACCAGCTGACCCTCGACGGCACCACCCCGGTGCTGGCGCTGTTCAACGACAGCCACATGGAATACGAGGCCGACCGCGCCGATGACGACGAGCCCTCGCTCGCCGACATGACCAAGGCCGCGATCGAGTACCTGAGCCAGAACGAGAACGGCTACTACCTCGAGATCGAGGCCGGCCGCGTCGACCACGGCAACCACGACGGCAACGCCTACCGCACCCTGACCGACGGCGTCGCCTTCGCCGAGGCCGTGGCCATGGCCGACGAGCTGACCGATGACGCCGAAACGCTGATCATCGTCACCGCCGACCACGAGCACGCCATCGCGTTCAACGGCTACTGTGGCCGCGGCTCCGACATCCTCGGCCTCTGCTACGACGTGGCGAAGGAGGGCATCGAGCACTCCGACGAGCTGCTGCTCGCCGACGACGGCAAGCCCTACACCGTGATCGGCTACCTCAACGGCGCCGGCTCGGTGCTGAAGCAGGTCGAAGGCGGCAACGACTACGCCGGATCGCGCGCCGAGCTGACCCAGGAAGAGACGACCGACATGGACTTCGTGCAGGAAGCGCTGATCCCGATGTCCTCCGAGACCCACTCGGGCGAAGACGTCGCCGTCTACGCCAAGGGCCCGTGGGCGCACCTGTTCGACGGTACCATCGAGCAGAACGTGATCTTCCACGTCATGAACCAGGCCGTGACCGCCGAGTAAGGCCGGCCGTCACCACACCAAGGCAGGGGGCGGTCACGCCCCCTTGCCCGTTCCGGGGACCGGCCGCACACTGGGCCAGCCCGGAGGACCATCCCAGAAAGGACCTCGCCATGCTCACCCGACGCAGCTTCCTGATCTCCGCCGCCGCCACGCCGCTGGCCACCGCCGCCCGCGCCGAGGACGAGATGATCAAGGTCCGCGATCTCTACGAGCGCCGGGGCAACGGCCTGTCCGAACTCGCCACCGGGCTCGAGGGCAAGCGCATCCGGGTCGAGGGCTACATGGCGCCGCCGCTGAAGGCCGAGAGCAACTTCTTCGTGCTGACCCGGCGCCCGATGGCGGTCTGCCCGTTCTGCGAGACCGAGGCGGAATGGCCCAACGACATCCTCGCCGTCTATGCCAAGCGCGTGGTCGAGGTGACCCCGTTCAACGTCAAGATCGTCACTTCCGGCGTGCTCGAGCTCGGGGCCTACAAGGACCCCGATACCGGCTTCCTGAGCATGGTGCGCCTCGCCGACGCCACCTTCTCCTGAGGCGCCGATGTCCCTGTCCCTTTCCGTCAACGGGCTCGAGGTGCGCAGCCCGCGCGGCCGCGTCCTGATGTCGCTGCCGTCGCTCGAGGTTCCGGGCGGCGCGCTGGTCGGCATCCGCGGCCCCTCGGGCGCGGGCAAGTCGACGCTGCTCTATGCGCTGGCCGGGCTGCTCGAGCCGGTCTCGGGATCGGTGCGCTGGGGCGACACCGAGCTGCTGGCGCAAAGCGCCGGGCGCCGCACTGCCTTCCGTGCCGCCAACGTCGGCATGATCTTCCAGGATTTTCTCCTGTTCGAAGAGCTCGACGCGCCGGGCAACGCCGGCGTCACCGCGCTGTTCCGCCCCCGCGCCGAGCGCGCCGCCCTGCGGGCCCGGGCCGAGGCGCAGCTTGCACGGCTGGGGCTCGACGATGCGCAGCGCAGCGTCGCCAGCTTCTCGGGCGGCGAGCGCCAGCGCGTCGCCATCGCCCGCGCCATGGCCGCGCAGGCGCCGGTGCTGCTGGCAGACGAGCCCACCGCGAGCCTCGACCGTGCCGCCGCCGACCGGCTGATCGACGACCTCGTCGCCCTCGCGCGCGAGACCGGCACCACGCTGATCGCGGTCAGCCACGACCTGCACCTGATCGAGCGCATGGACCGGGTCCTGACGATCTCGGACGGCGCCCTGACCGAAGACCGGAGCGTGGCGGCATGAGCGACCTGTGGTATTCCCTGCCGCCGCTGCTGCAGGACCTCCTGAAGCTGGCGCTGCTGCTGCTGCCGGGCCTGCTGGTCGGCGCCATCGCCCTGCGCGGCTACGCGCCCTGGCCGCTCACCCGGGCCATCCTGACGCGCTTCCGCTGGTCGGCGGTGATGTTCGTGGCGCTGATCGCGATCTCGGTCGGCATGGGCATCGGCCTTCTGGCGCAGGAACGCGGGTTGCGCCGTGGCACCGCGCAGGCGGCGGACAAGTTCGACCTCGTGGTGGCGGCGCCGGGCAGCGAGCTGAGCGTGCTCTTCGCCGCGGTCTACCTGCAGCCCAGCGACATGGCTCTGCTCTCGGGCGAGGTCTACGACGAGATCGCCCGCAACGAGAAGGTCGCGGTCGCCGCGCCGCTGGCCTTCGGCGACAGCTACGGTACCTCGCCGCTGATCGGCACCACCGAGGAGTTCGCCCGTTACCTTTCGGACGACCGGATCGAGGGGCGGATGTGGGCCGAGCATCACGAGACCATCGCCGGCGCCTTCGTGCCGCTCGGGATCGGCGACAGCTTCGAGCCCGCGCATGGCATCGGCGACGCCGCCGAGGACCACGCCCACGAGGGCGAGGGGCTCACGGTGGTCGGCCGCATGGCGCCCACCGGCACCCCGTGGGACAACGCGCTGCTGGTGCCGGTCGAGACGGTGTGGGAGGTCCACGGCCTCGCCAACGGTCACGCCCCCGAGCGCGAGGAACAGATCGGGCCGCCCTTCGATCCGGACTATTTCCCCGGCACCCCGGCCATCGTGGTTCATGCCGAGGAGCTCTGGGCCAATTACGCGCTGCGTTCGGAGTTCACCCGCGACAGCGAGACCATGGCGTTTTTCCCCGGCACGGTGCTTGCCAATCTCTACCGGGTGATGGGCGACGTGCGGCAGGCGATGTCGGTGATGGCGCTGGTGACGCAGGTGCTGGTGGCGGCGAGCGTGCTGCTCGGGCTCTTCATCCTGTCGCGGCTCTTCCGTCGGCAGGTGGCGCTGCTGCGGGCGCTGGGCGCGCCGTCGCGCTTCGTCTTTGCGGTGGTCTGGTCCTTCGGCGCGGTGCTGCTGCTCGCGGGCGCGGCGCTGGGCCTGCTGACCGGGCTCGGCACCGCGGCGCTGCTGTCGCAGGTGGTAACAGTGCGCACCGGCATCCTCGTGACCGCGCCGCTGGGCTGGGCCGAGATCCACTTCCTCGCCGGTTTCGTCAGCGTCACCCTGATCCTGTCGCTGCTGCCCGCGGCGCTGGTGCTGCGCCAGCCGGTGGTGGACGGGCTGCGGGCCTAGCCGCAGCCTGTGTTCCCGGTGCCAGGGGATGTGGTCCGAGCAGGCTGCTGCCCCGCCCGCGGGACCTGGGCTCAGGCCACCCCGGCGCGCAGCGCGTCGTGGATGTGGACGAGCCCGACCAGCGTGCCGTCTTCCTCGACGGCGAACAGCGACGAGATCTTGCGCGCGTTCATCATGCCGAGTGCCTCGGTCAGCAGCGCGTCGGGGGCGACGGTGCGCGGGTTCGGCGTCGCGACCTCGCCCGCGGTGCGTTCCATCAGCCCTTCGAGGTTGCGGCGGAGGTCGCCGTCGGTGATCACGCCCTTGAGCTTGCCGTCCTCGACCAGCGCGGCGACGCCGAAGCCCTTCTGCGACATCACCACGAGGGTCTCGCCCATCGACGTGTCGGCGTGGACCGTCGGCAGCTCGTCGCCCCGGTGCATCACCGCCGAGACCCGCAGCAGCTGCGCGCCGAGCGAGCCGCCGGGGTGGAACGCGAGGAAGTTCTCGCGGTCGAAGCCGCGCTCCTGCATCAGCGCAACCGCCAGCGCATCGCCAAGCGCCATGGCCATGGTGGTCGAGGTGGTGGGCGCCATGCCGATGGCGCAGGCCTCGGGGGCGTCGGGCATCAGCAGCACATGGGTGGCCGAGCGCGCCAGCGTGCTGTCGGCGCGGCGGGTCATGGCGATCATGGGAATGGCGAAGCGGGCGCAATGGGCGATCATGTCCGCAAGCTCGCGGGTCTCGCCCGAGTTCGAGATCATGATGACCACGTCGTCGGGGGTGATCATGCCGAGATCGCCGTGCGAGGCCTCGCCGGGATGCACCACCTGCGCGGGCGCGCCCGTCGAGGCCAGCGTTGCCGCGATCTTGCCCGCCACATGGCCGGACTTGCCCATGCCCGAGACGATGATGCGGCCGTTGATGTGCAGCAGAAGGGCGATGACGTCCTCGAACGAGGGCGGCAGCTCGTCGGCGAGCCGGCGCAGGGCCTCGGCCTCGGTGGTCAGCACCGTGCGTGCGATGTCGGTCGGAGTCTCTGCCGGTGCCTGGGTCATGTGCGCTTGCCCCTGAAGATCATTCCGCCTGTTATCCGGCTCTGGCCCGCATGTCCAATGGCCCGCATGTCCAACGGTGCGACGGTCGCGGCGCCGTGCCGGTCCGGGGCCTCCGTCAGTCGCGGGTCTCTTCCGCGTCCACGCCCCAGAGCGCCGCCTTGTGGGCCCAGCCCTCGTAGCCGCCGGCGGAGATCTCGCACCAGTCGACGGTGCAGTCGCCAAGCTTGGCGATGACACCCACCGCGAGCTTGGCCTCGACCGGCATGTTGTCGCCGGGGCGGCTGTGCAGCTCGAGCATGTCCTCCTCGACCAGCACGGTGCGCACGCCCGAGATCAGCGAGTAGTGGACCCAGCCGCCGGCGCCGTCGACGTCGCGGACCCGGCGCCAGTGGCCGTATTCCGCGGTTACCTCGAGAGGCATGCCGCGACGCTTGTAGACCCAGTCGATCCGGTGGGTCAGCGACGGCCCGCGCCGCACGTTGGTCTCGCCCGCCTTGAGGGAAACGAAGCGTGGGATCGGCAGGTTGGTGACCGCTCCGCGCTCTTCCGTGGCACTGGCGGCGCCCCCTGCCAGAAGGGCGGCGATCAGACCCGCAATCGAAGCTGCCTTGCTCATGCTCTGTCCTGCCCGCATTTTTTCGGCGAGGTTCTTGTGCCCCGCACGCGCATGAGACACTGTGCCAAACAGCGAGAGCCATGGAAAGGGAGGGGAGGGGCACCATGCCTCAGAAGCGCCTGAGTGTTGTCGTTACGCGACGCCTGCCGGAAGCGGTCGAAACCCGCCTGACCGAGCTCTTCGACGTGACCCTGCGCGAGGACGATACCCCCATGACCCGCGCCGAGCTGGCGTCGGCCATGTCCGGGGCGGATGTGCTGGTTCCGACCGTGACCGACCAGATCGACGCCGGCCTGATCGGTCAGGCCGGCGAGCGGCTGAAGCTGATCGCCAATTACGGTGCCGGCATCGACCATATCGATGTCGAGACCGCGCGCCGCCGGGGCATCCTCGTGTCGAACACGCCGGGCGTGATGACCGACGACACCGCCGACATGGTGATGGCGCTGATGCTGGCGGTGACCCGCCGCATGCAGGAAGGCCTTGCCGTGATGCAGCGCGGCGAGTGGCAGGGCTGGGCGCCGACCGCCTTCCTCGGCTCGCGGCTGGGCGGCAAGCGGCTGGGCATCCTCGGCATGGGTCGCATCGGCCAGGCGGTGGCGAAACGCGCCCACGCCTTCGGGATGCAGATCCACTACCACAACCGCCGCCGCCTGCGCCCCGAGACCGAGGACGCGCTCGAGGCGACCTGGTGGGAGAGCCTCGACCAGATGGTGGCGCGGATGGACGTGATCTCGGTCAACTGTCCGCACACGCCCTCGACCTTCCACCTGCTGAACGCGCGGCGGCTGAAGCTGCTGAAGCCCACGGCGGTGATCGTCAACACCTCGCGCGGCGAGGTCATCGACGAAAGCGCGCTGACCCGGATGCTCAAGGCGGGCGAGATTGCGGGCGCCGGGCTCGACGTCTACCAGCACGGCATCAAGGGCAACCCCGAGCTGGTGAACATGGCCAACGTGGTGATGCTGCCGCACATGGGCTCGGCCACCATCGAGGGGCGCATCGAGATGGGCGAGAAGGTGCTGCTCAATGTCAAGACCTTCGCCGACGGCCACCGTCCCCCGGATCAGGTCGTGCCGTCGATGCAATGACGCACGGGCCTGCGGGCCCCGCTGTGGCAAGGATCTGACGTCCTTGCCACATTTGCGTCCGGAATCGTGTAAAACGTTCTAACGACCGTCCAGTTTCACGAAAAACTCTCGGCAAGCGCCACGGAAACGCCGCATTCGGATGCCTTGGGCCGCCATCCACGTCCCTCACCTTCTCAGCAACTGGAAACCTTTCGGGCTGAGAGAAGGACGTGCGTTTTGGAACAGGTCTTCGGAAACTGGGCACCTGCGGGCTGGGGCGAGGCGGGCTTGGGCGACCCCGGGATCGGGGTCGAGGGCGACCCCCTCGGCGCACCGGCCGAGGCCCGGTCGCTCTGCTCGGTGGCGGGGCCGGTGCGGGTGCGCGGCGATGGCGAGGCGACAGCAAGTGACGTGCGCCGTCTCGGATCGGAGCGAGGGCTGCCGGAGCACGCGCTGGTGCTCTCGGTGGACAACGCCGCCAGCGACATCGACGAGTTCGTGCAGATGCCGGCGCTGGCCACGGCCCTCGCGCATGGCGATGCGCCGGACGACGAATCTCATGACGAGCCCCACGATGCCTCTGATGCCGAGCTTCAGCTCGTCTCCAACCGTCGCATGGGGGGCGCGTCGCTTGCCCGGATGGACACCGACGGCAGCGTGCGCAACCTGCGCAACGCGGCGGTGAGCCTCGGGCACGTGGTGACGCTCGAGATCGTCGAGGAGTTCGAGGAGGATTTCCACATCACCCCCGCCGATGGCCAGTGGCTGATCCCGTCGTGGATCGCGCGCGGCGCGGTGTTCCCCGGCGATCCGGGGTTGGAGGCGGCGCCGGTGTCGTCGCGCTTCTCCAGTACCGATGCCGGCGGGCACGAGGGGATTGCGCCGGTGGGGGCCGTGGTCGCGGCGGCGCTTCGCGTGGCGCCCACCTACACCGGCGATGCCGCCCCGGCCTTCGGCGCGCCTGGCAGCCACCCTCCGGTGACGCTTCAAGTTGTGCTGCACGCGGACGGCCACGCCGGGCAGGAGCGCCCCGAGTTGGACCTCGCCACCGCCGCCGATGCGGCAGCCAAGGGCGGCGATGCGCCCGATGATGGTGTCCTGCGTCCTCTGCCGGTCCGTGTGGAGTCCGACGGCGCGCGCGTCTTCAACGTCAGTGCCGCGCCGGCGGCGGATCTGCCCGAGCGCGCGGCAACGGTGCTGTCGCTGGTGGGGGTGACCCACTGGGGTGGCGATGACGACGACTTCCACTTCCGCTCGCACGCGGAGGTGGATCAGCAGGCCAGCCATCCGGCCGTCGCGGCAGAGGCGCCGGACGGGGACGGGCAGGGGTGGGATGCGGGTATGGATCAGGACGGTTTCGTCTGGCGCGAGGCGCCGTCGCATCCGGCGGGCACCGAGCACGCGCCCGAGGTCATGGCCGACGCCTTCGACCTCTTCGCGATCACCGCGCCCGATGCGGACGCGATGCCCTGGTAAGGTGCCTGCCAGGAAGAACACCCGCCCGGATCGCGGGCGGGTGTCTTGGGATGGGGCTCAGCCCACGTCCTTGTAGCTGATTTCCTTGACGTCGCTGCCGGTGCGGCTGCGGCGCACGTGCAGCCGGTTGAGCGCGTTCACGTAGGCACGGGCCGAAGCCACCACGGTGTCGGTGTCCGCCGACTGGCCGGTGGCGATCTTGCCGTCTTCCTCGAGACGCACCGAGACGGTGGCCTGCGCGTCGGTGCCCTCGGTCACCGCGTGGACCTGGTAGAGCTGCAGGCGGGCCTTGTTCGGGTAGAGCTTGCGCACCGCCTTGAAGGTCGCGTCGACCGGGCCGTCGCCGTATTCATCGGCGCTGCGCTCTTCGCCGCCCACTTCCATCTCGAGCACCGCTTCGGCCTGGCCGGCGGTGCCGCAGATCACCTTGAGCGACACGATCTCGAGATGGTCGGTCCCCTCGGTGGTCATCGCCGCGGTCACCAGCGCGAGGATGTCCTCGTCGAAGACCTCCTTCTTGCGGTCGGCGAGATCCTTGAAGCGGACGAAGATGTCCTTGAGCTGGTTGTCACCGACCTCGACGCCGAGATCCTTGAGCTTGGCGCGCAGGGCGGCACGGCCTGAGTGCTTGCCGAGCGGCAGCGAGGTGCCGGCGAGACCCACGTCCTCGGGGCGCATGATCTCGAACGTCTCCTTGTTCTTGAGCATGCCGTCCTGGTGGATGCCGGACTCGTGGGCAAAGGCGTTCTTGCCGACGATGGCCTTGTTGAACTGCACCGGGAAGCCCGAGACGGTCGAGACGCGGCGCGAGATGTGCATGATCTTGCGGGTGTCGATCTCGGTGAAGAAGGGCATGATGTCGCTGCGGGTCTTGAGCGCCATCACCACCTCTTCCAGCGCGGTGTTGCCCGCGCGTTCGCCGAGGCCGTTGATCGTGCATTCGATCTGGCGCGCACCGCCCTCGACGGCGGCCAGCGCGTTCGCCGTCGCCATTCCGAGGTCGTTGTGGCAGTGGGTGGCGAAGATCACCTCGTCGGCGCCCGGCACCGTCTCGATCAGCCGCTTGATGAGATCGGCGGATTCGCGCGGCGCGGTGTAGCCCACCGTGTCGGGGATGTTGATCGTGGTGGCACCGGCCTTGATTGCGATCTCGACCACGCGGCAGAGATAGTCCCACTCGGTCCGGGTCGCGTCCATCGGCGACCACTGCACGTTGTCGCAGAGGTTGCGGGCGTGGGTCACCGTCTGGTGGATGCGGTCGGCCATCTCGTCCATGGTGAGGTTCGGGATGGCGCGGTGCAGCGGCGAGGTGCCGATGAAGGTGTGGATGCGCGGGCGCGGAGCGAATTTCACCGCCTCCCAGCAGCGGTCGATATCGGGGAGCTGGGCGCGGGCGAGGCCGCAGATCACCGACTCCTTGCTGCGCCTGGCGATCTCGGAGACCGCGGCGAAGTCGCCCTCGGAGGCGATCGGGAAGCCGGCCTCGATGATGTCGACGCCCATGTCCTCGAGCAGTTCGGCGATCTCGAGCTTCTCGTCATGGGTCATGGTGGCGCCGGGCGATTGCTCGCCGTCGCGGAGCGTCGTGTCGAAGATGAACACGCGGTCTTTGGTCTGGTCGGTCATGTCTTCTGAATCCTGTAGTGTCTTCGTCCTGTGGGTTTCGCCGGCGCGAAACGTGCCTCCTCTGAGCGGTCGCGCCGGGACTGCGCGCTCAGAGGCGGATTAGGAGAAGACGCAGGCCAAGCGCAAGCGCCGCGCCGGGGGCACGGGACAGGATCGCATTATGGCCAAGGGTCATCATGCGGCGGACTATACGCGCAAAAGGATAAATGAAAACCCGCAAAATGCGCCGGGCGACAGCGGTGTGTGCCGGGGCGCCTTCGGGGCTTGAGTGACCCGCACCGGTGGCCATATCAGGAAGGTGGGGGCCCGAAGACAGGGAGATCGGGTTTGATCGGACGAGTGATACGGGCCGCGGTCCTGGCCGCCGCGACACCGTTGCTGACAGCGGGAGAGCCCGCGTTGGCGCAGACCGGGGACGGAGGAGCCGAGGTCTACGTCTTCGGCAACAGCCTCGTGCACCATCTGGGCGACGAGGCGCATTCCAACGTGCCCTACTGGCTGGCGCAGATGGCCGACGCCGGAGGGCGGGAGCTGTCGCTCGAGGGGCAGTGGGGCTTTCTGCGCGATTTCGCCGGCGGGCTGCCGCCGCGCCCGAACTGGAGCTTTCCCGAGGTCAGCGGCTTCTGGGATCCGGGCCGCGGCAGCTTTGCCGACTCGGGCGTCGACGCGGTGCTGATCACGCCCGCGAACTTCATCCAGGACCAGCCGCCCGCCGAGCCCTACGAGTGGGACAACCCGCGCAACGAGAGCCCGCTCGGCGCGACGCTGACCGTTGTCGACTGGCTGCAGGGCAGGGTGCCCGGCGTGCCGGTCTACATCTACGAGGGCTGGGCCGACATGTCCGGCTTCACCCGGCGCTTCCCCCCCGCCGACCGCGCCCTGCGGCGCTTCCACGAGTTCAACCGCGGCGACTATCACGGCTGGTACGTGCGCTACGTCTCGGAACTCCGCGACGCCCGGCCCGAGGCCGACCTGCGGCTGATCCCGGTGGCCTCGGTGCTGTCCTCGCTGCTGGGGCCGGGGGGCGTGCTGTCGGATCTCGAGGCCGAGGATCTCTATGTCGATGCCGACCCGCATGGCACGCCGAGCCTCTATTTCCTCGCCGCGATGATCGTGCACGCGACCCTCTACGGCGCACCGCCGCCCGAGGGCTACGCGCCGCCCGACACGCTGCATCCGCAGATCGTCGCGGCCTACCCCCAGCTGCGCGACCGCATCTGGGAGGCGGTCTCGGCCTCGGGCGTGCTCGACCGGGCCGCTCTTGGCGCCCCCAAACCGCCGGTGCAGACCGCTGAGGCCCCCGCGCAGACCGCCGCCGCGCCGCTGCCGCCGCGCGGGCTTGTCTCGCTGCCCGAGGCGGGGGCCGCGCCCGAGGGCGCTCCGGCGCTGGGCATGGGGCTCAACGGCATCTCGGACTGGTCCACGCAGCAGCCCTTCGTCGACCTGATGAAGAGCGCGCGGGAATGGACCGGCCACCTGCCCGGCCAGTGGGGCGGGGTCGGCATCGACGAGCTGCGCGCCCGCGGCGTGCTCGACGAGGACGGCTGGCCGCTGCGCATCCCCGAAGGTGTCGAGCGGCTCGAGGCGCTGCTCCTCACCGACCAGCCCGAGGCCGCCGGGCACCTGCGCGGCGACTACCGGGTGCTTTGGACCGGCAAGGGCGCGCTCGAGATCACCGGCCGCGCGCGCCGCGTCCGCTACGGCGAGGGCGAGGCCGGGTTCACCTACAGCCCGGGCGAGGGCGCGGTGGGGATCTCGATCAGCGCCACCGACGAGAACGACCCGATCCGCGACATCCGGGTGATCCGCGAGGACCAGATGCCGCTCTACGAGGCCGGCGTGCTCTTCAACCCCGACTGGATCGCGCGCGTGCACGACCTGCGCAGTGTGCGCTTCATGGACTGGATGCTGACCAACGGCTCGCCGGTGACGGGCTGGGACACCCGGCCCCGGATGAGCGACTACACATGGACCGCGTGGGGCGTGCCGCTCGAGGCGATGATCGCGCTCGCCAACCAGATTGGTGCAGATCCGTGGTTCAACATGCCCCACATGGCCGATGACGACTACGTCCGCCGCTTCGCCGAGACGGTGCGCGACGGGCTCGACCCGCGGCTGCGGGCCTATGTCGAGTATTCCAACGAGGTCTGGAACCACATCTTCCCGCAGGCGGGCTGGGCCGAGACGCAGGCCGATGCGCTCTGGGGCCGATCCGAGGCCGGGTGGATGCAGTTCTACGGGCTGCGCGCCGCGCAGGTGATGCGGATCTGGTCCCACACCTTCGGCGACGAGGCCCCCGAAAGGCTGGTGCGGGTGATGGCAACCCACACCGGCTGGCCGGGGCTCGAGGAAAATATCCTCGTCGCGCCGCTGGCCTACCTCACCCTCGGCCACGTCCCGCAGGAGGATTTCGACGCCTACGCCGTGGCCGGGTATTTCGGCTACGAACTGGGCGGCGAGGAGATGGCGGCGCAGATGGATGACTGGCTGGCGCGCGCCGAGGCCGAGGCCGAGGCGTCAGGCCGCGCGCAGGGGCTGCAGCGGGTGGCGCTGCGCGAGTTCACCCGCGCTCACCGCTACGAGCCCGCGGTGGCGCCGGTGGCGCTGGCGCTGCTCGAGGGCTCGCTCTCCGAGCTCACCGACGAGATCCTGCCCTATCACGCCTCCGCCGCCGAGGCCGCCGGGCTGCGGCTGGTGATGTACGAGGGCGGCACCCATGTCACCGCGCAGGCAACGCGCACCGAGGACGAGCGCCTCACCGGCTTCTTCGCGTATTTCAACTACACGCCCGAGATGGCCAAGCTCTACGAAACGCTGCTTACCGGCTGGGCCTCGGCGGGCGGCACGCTCTTCAACGCCTTCGTCGACGTGGCCCCGGCGACGAAATGGGGCAGCTGGGGGGCGCTCCGGCATCTCGACGACAGCAACCCGCGCTGGGACATGCTGATGACCTACAACGCCACCGGCCCCTCGGACTGGGAAGACCGCGACCCGGCGGGCTTCGCCGACGGCGTGCTGCTGCGCGCAGGTCGTGGGGGCGAACGGCTCGAGGGCACGGCGGCAGAGGACATCCTGCTCGGCGGCGCCGGGGATGACACGCTGGTGGCGGGCGGCGGCGACGACCACCTGCACGGTGGCGCAGGACAGGACCGCGCGCTGCTGCCGGGCGCGCAGGACGCCTACGCCTTCACGCGCGAGGGCGCGCGGCTGGTCGCGCAGGGGCCCGGCGGCACGGTCCGCCTCTTCGCGGTCGAGACGCTGGAGTTTGCCGACGCCCCGGGCGTGACCGTTGCGGCGTCGGAGCTGTGAGCCGGGCCGCCAAAAGCTGTGGCTCGGAATGGCGAGGTCTGTAGGTCCCCACCTGCACTCCCGAAACCACTTCCCGCATCGCCAGCCAAAGGCCATGGCGCGGGTGGCACACCCGGGCCGCGCCCGACCCTCCCCACGGGAGGGCGCATTGGCGATGCCGCCCAAAACCTGGACAACATCTCTGCTTGCGAATGCAACGCGTGGCTCGGGCGGTCCGAAGGCGCCCACCCAGGATCGGGCGCGTCCCTCCGCGCGACGTGACGACCAAGGTGGTAGGGAAGGTTTTCGCTCCTCAGCCCCGCTCCTGCGCCGCGAGGATCTCCGAGACCAGCGTTTCGGCGCCGAGGCTGGCGCGGAAGTTGGCCTCGATGCAGGCCCGTCCGGCCTCGCCGAAGCGCAGCGCGCTCTCGGGGTTCTGCGCCAGCTCGCGGATCGCCCGGGCGAGCGCCGTGGGGTCCCTGGGCGGCACCAGCTTGCCGGTGTGGCCGTCGTCGATCAGCTCGCGCACCCCGCCCGCGTCGGTGCCGATGGTGGGCACGCCGCAGGCCATCGCCTCCATGTAGGCCACGCCCAGCGGCTCGTGCCACGAGGCCAGCACGAAGACGTGGCAGGCCATCAGCTTGGCCCGCACCGCACCGGCGTCGATCGCGCCCAGAAGCTTGACGTGGTCCTGCAGCCGCAGCTTGCGGAGGTGCGCCTCGAGCTCCTTGCGGTAGCCCTCGCCGCCGGCGTCGTCCTCGCCCGCGATCTCGAGCCGCACGTCGACGCCCTGGTCGAGCAGCTGCCGCACCGCCGACATCAGGTCCTGATGGCCCTTCACCACGTTGAGCCGCCCGCAGGAAAACAGCCGGATCGGCCGGCCCTTCTCGGGCCCGAGGTAGGGCGTGTCGCGCGTCAGCATGTCGACATCGACCCCCATGGGCCGGACCACCACGCGCTCGGGCAGGGCGTCGGGCATCGCCTCCTGCATCTCCGCGAGCAGCTTGCGGGTGATCACCGTGGCGAAGGCGGCGCCCTGCCACTTGAAGCGCTGGCCGGGGCCGTAATCCGAGAGCGGCCCGTGCAGCGTCAGCGAGTAGCGCGGCCCGCCGAGGCGCCGCGCGAGCGCCGCGATCAGCGCGGCGCGCCCGCAGGAATGCACGTGCACGTGGTCGAGCCGGTGCTTTGCGGCTTGGTCGGTGAGCGCCTGCGCGGCGGCCAGCGTCAGCACCACGTCCCTGCCGAAACCCGCGCCCTCGCGCGCGATCCAGAGCGGCAGCCCCTGCGGCAGCAGCGACCCCAGCGCCCGGAGCGCCGGCAGCGGGCGCCTGTCGCCGAGGTAGGTGGTGCGGGCGATGGCGTCGTCGGACCAGTCATGGGCGATGAGCCCGCTGGGTGGCATGCGGGTCGAGATCAGATGCACCTGGTGCCCCATCGCCTCCAGCGCCCGGACCTCGCGCCAGAAGAAGATGTGGGTCTGCCCCGGAAACTGGGGCACGACATAGCCGATCCGCAATTTATGCGACACGCGTCCCCCCCGCCGTCTGGTTATCCGGCGCAATCTGTCCGGCTTTTTCGACAACTTCCATGCGATTTCTTTTTTTGGCCATAGTTTGATGACACGGCGTGGCGTAGCGGGCGATGAAATCGCTCATGTGTGGCGGCATTGGTACGAATGATTGAGGGTCTGCACGAGAATCCCGGAACGCCCGCCGTTTCGGTGATCCTACCGGCAAGCAACGAGGCGGCGCTCATCGGGGCCTGCCTGCGTGCGCTTGGCGCCTCGCGCTGGCCGCACCGGGACCCGGTCGAGGTCATCGTCATCGCCAACGGCTGCCGCGACGACACCGCCGACCGGGCGCGGGCCGAGGCCCATGGCTTCGCCGCGCGCGGCTGGTCGCTGCAGGTGATCGAGCGGGCGCGCGGCGGCAAGACCGGGGCGCTCAACGCGGGCGACGCGGCGGCGCGGGGGGCGGTGCGGGTCTATCTCGACGCCGACGTGACCGTGAGCCCCGACCTGCTGGCCCAGATCCACACCGCGCTCGACACCGAAGCGCCGCGCTATGCCAGCGGCCGCGTCGGGATCTCGGCACGGGGCTGGCTGTCGCGCGGCTATGCGCGGATCTGGCGGCAGGTGCCGTTCATGGCGCAATGCGTGCCGGGCTGCGGGGTCTTCGCGGTCAACGCCGCCGGGCGGGCGCGCTGGGGCGCCTTTCCCGACATCATCTCGGACGACACCTTCGTGCGCCTGACCTTCGCCCCGGCCGAGCGGCTGGCGGTGCCCGCGCCCTATGACTGGCCGATCGCCGAGGGCTTCGGCAACCTCGTGCGGGTGCGGCAACGGCAGGACGCCGGCGTCGCCGAGATCGGCGCGCGCTACCCCGAGCTCCTGCGCAACGAAGACAAGCCCCGCCCGGCCCCGCGGCACACGCTTTCGATGGCCTTGCGCGACCCGCTGGGCTTTGCGGTCTACGCCGGCGTCGCGCTGGCGGTGCGGCTGCGCCCGGCGCCCGACGGATGGAGCCGGGGGCGATGACCGTGGCGCTGCTTCACCGCTTCAACGGCAGCTCGCTGACCGCGCGGGTCATGCGCTCGTCGCTGCTCACCGTCGGCGGCTTCGGCTTCAGCCAGGCGCTGCGGCTGGCGTCGAACCTGATCCTCACGCGGCTGCTCTTCCCCGAGGCCTTCGGGCTCATGGCGCTGGTCTCGGTCTTCATGATGGGGCTGCAGCAGTTCTCGGACGTGGGCGTCGCCCCGGCCATCCTGCAAAGCCGCCACGGCGACGAGCGCGACTTCCTGAACACCGCCTGGACGATCCAGGCGCTGCGCGGGGCGGGGCTGTTCCTGCTCGGCTGCGCGCTGGCCTGGCCGATGGCGCTGTTCTACGACGAGCCGCAGCTGCTGCACATCCTGCCGGTGGCGAGCCTCGCGCTGCTGATCACCGGCTTCCGGCCGACGCGCATGGACACCGCCAACCGCCACCTGCTGGTGGGGCGGCTGACGCTTCTGGATTTCGTCACCCAGACCACCGGTGTGGTCAGCGCGGTGATCCTCGCCTGGGTCACCGGCTCGGTCTGGGCGCTGGTGCTCAGCGGGCTCATCGCCGCGGTCACCGAGGTGGCGATCAACTCGCTGTTCCTTCCGGGCGAGCGCAACCGCTTCCGCTGGGAGCCCGCCGCCGCCTCGGAGCTCATCACCTTCGGCAAGTGGATCTTTCTCTCCACGGTCTGCGGCTTCTTCTTCAGTCAGGGCGACAAGATCCTGATGGGCAAGTACCTCTCGCTCGACCTGCTGGGGATCTACAACATCGGCTATTTCCTCGCGGCCTTCCCGATGCTCTTGGGCAGCATGGTGACCCGCCGCATCCTGATCCCGATCTACCGCGAGACGCCCCCGCGCGAGAGCCGCGCGAACTTCCTGCGGCTGCGCAAGATGCGCTTCCTCGTGACCTTGGTGCTGATGGTGCTGGTGGGGGGCTTTGCCATCGTGGGCGACGGGCTCGTCGACCTGCTCTACGATCCACGCTACGCGCTGGCGGGGGCGGTGGTGGTGATCGTGGCCTGCGCCCAGATGCCCCAGATCATCGTGCAGACCTACGACCAGGCGGCGCTGGCGGCGGGCGACAGCCGCACCTTCTTCGTGCTGGCGCTGGCGCGGGCGGTGCTGATGGTGGGCTGCATCATCGCGGGGCTCGAGATCGCCGGGCTGCTCGGCGCGCTGCTGGGGCTCGCGGCGGCCTACGTGCTGGCCTACCCGGTGGTGGTCTGGCTGGCGTGGCGCATGGGCGCGTGGGACCCGCTGCACGACGCGGTCTACGCGCTGGCGGCGGTTGTGCTCTCGGGAATCGCGGTGGCGGTGAACTGGTCCGAGATCATGGCGCTGGTCGCGTCGTGAGCGTGCGCTGGGGCAGGACCTCCGGGCCTTGTGAGACGACATGCGCCCCGCCGGGGGCCAGCGTCCCGCGCAGGGGCCAGATCCGGCGCCGCGCCGCGTGACCCTCGGGGAAAACTAAAAAGCGCCGCATTTTTTCCCCATTGGTTCTTTACGGAAGCTTTCGTGGTATGTGGCAGGGTAGGCGGTCATGAGCGTTCAGGGGCAGTACGAGGCGGGCGAGAACGACATCGCCATCGTCGGGATGGCTGCCCATCTGCCGGGCGCCGACAGCATCCTGCGCTATTGGGACAACCTGCGCTCGGGGCGCAGCGCGATCCGGCGCCTGACCGAGGCCGAGCTGCTCGAGGCGGGCGAGGATCCGGGTCTCATCCGCCACAAGGACTACGTGCCCTTCGCCGCTCCGCTCGACGGTTTCGAGATGTTCGACGCCGAGTTCTTCGGCTTCTCCCCCAAGGAGGCGGCGGTGATGGATCCGCAGCACCGCCAGTTCCTCGAGACCGCGTGGGAGGCGCTCGAGAACGCCGGCCACGTGCCCGAAAGCTTCGACGGGCAGGTCGGTGTCTTCGCCGGTTGCGGCATGGGGTCGTATTTCTACTTCAACGTCTGCTCGAACCCGGATCTGGTCGAGAGCACCGGCATGTTCCTGCTGCGCCACACCGGCAACGACAAGGATTTCATGACCACTCGGCTGAGCCACGTGCTCGACCTGCACGGGCCGTCGATCAACCTGCAGACCGCGTGCAGCACCTCGCTGGTGGCGACGCATTACGCCTGTCAGGCGCTGCTGAACGCTGAATGCGACATGGCGCTGGCGGGCGGTGTGACCATCGAGCTGCCGCAGCGGCGGGGCTATCTCTACCGCGAGAACGAGATCCTGTCGCCGGACGGCGAATGCCACGCCTTCGACCATCGCGCCCAGGGCACGGTGTTCGGCTCGGGCGCGGGCGTCGTCGTGCTGCGGCGCCTTGCAGATGCGCTGGCCGATGGCGACCACGTCTGGGCGGTGATCAAGGGCACCGCGGTCAACAACGACGGCGCCCAGAAGGCGGGCTACCTCGCGCCCTCGGTGGACGGGCAGGCGCGGGCCATCGCCGAGGCGCAGGCGGTGGCGGGCATCGGCTCGGACACGGTGGACTACGTGGAATGTCACGGCACCGGCACCTATCTCGGCGATCCGATCGAGGTGGCGGCGCTGACCCAGGCCTTCCGCGAAAGCGGCACGGGCGTCGGCCATTGCCGCATCGGCTCGGTCAAGACCAGCATCGGCCATCTCGACACCGCCGCGGGGGTCGCGAGCCTGATCAAGACCGCGCTCGCGCTCGAGGCGCGCGAGATGCCGCCGTCGCTGGGCTACGAGGCGCCGAACCCGGCCATCGCCTTCGACGGCTCGCCCTTCGTGGTCAACGACCGGCTGACGCCCTGGCCGTCGCGCGGCCATCCGCGCCGTGCCGGGGTGAACGCGCTCGGCGTCGGCGGCACCAATGCCCATGTCGTGCTCGAGGAGGCGCCCGCGCCCCGGCCCTCGGCGCAAAGCGACTGGCCGTTCCAGATCCTGACGCTCTCGGCGCGCAGCAAGGCGGCGCTCGACGAGGGCGCTGCGCGGCTGGCGGCGCATCTGCGCGCGCATCCCGAGCAGCCGCTGGCGGACGTGGCCTGGACCCTGCACGCGGGCCGCCGGGCCTTTGACCGGCGCCGGGTGGTGGTGGCCGAGAGCCACGAGGAAGCCGCGCGCCTGCTCGAGGAGGACACCCCGCGCCGGGTGCATTCCCACACCGCACTCGACCGGCCCGACGTCGCCTTCCTGTTCCCTGGCGGCGGCGCGCAATACGCCGGCATGGCCCGCGATCTCTACGAGACCGAACCGGTCTTCGCCGAATGGATGGACCGCGGGCTCGAGGCGCTGGCCGAGATCTCGGACGAGGACATGCGCGCGCTCTGGCTCGCCGAG
>Ga0208328_1000345_pt1 | contig 22570 bp, 19 predicted proteins | sample DeeseametaMP2633_FD_184170 | JGI IMG/M metagenome (GOLD analysis project Ga0208328, IMG submission 184170) | Marine microbial communities from the Deep Atlantic Ocean - MP2633 (SPAdes) | ecosystem: Environmental > Aquatic > Marine > Unclassified | place: Northeast of Antigua and Barbuda, North... | reverse complement strand
TTTGTGTTGTAAGCTGAGTTTAATGCCTGTGAGCTGGCATCGTAACCAGGTACCGGGCCATATTCACCATCGCCTTTCACCAATACCGGAGAAGGAAGGTATGTTGATACTTTGTCATCAAGGTTTTTATAGAAGAAACGGATGTGACCGTTATCTAGCATTTTGGTGATATTGAACTTAACTTGACCACCTTGATCGCCGTTGTAGCCTGTTTCTCGCGGGCCCTCTCCACCACGGGCAAAGCCAGCAATGTGGTAGTAAAGGTCGTCGCTAATTTCACCGCCATAGCGAAAATCTAAACGAAACTCTTCGTAATCGACGCCAAATGACGTTCCAATGGCACCGCCACCTACTTCGCCCGTGTTGCTGATTAAATTAATTACACCACCTGGCGAGTTACTTGCAAACGTCGACGCTGAACCACCACGTACAGCTTCTACATTAGCTACAGACCAGTCGTAGCGTAAGAAGTTGTCTGCATTACCGAAGTTGATGTCACCGTATTCCAACACAGGTAGGCCATCTTCATGTAGTTGCAAGAACTTGGAGCCACCTGTAGCAAGTGGAATACCACGAATAGTTATGTTTGCATTACCGCCACCACCAGATGATTCAGCACGAATACCAGGTAACGCGCGAAATACCTCAGCGGTAGAACGAGGAGCTAGTTTAAGAATATCGTCTTCATCGAATGCACTTACAGAAACACTAGCTTCTTGCATCGTTGCACCACCCGGTGCAGCGGTAACCACAATCTGTTCGAATTTTTCTTTCGACTTTGCGTCAGCATCAGCTGTTGATGATTCCTGTGCGATAACCGATCCCGAAAAAGCGGCGCAAATCGCTAGGGTCAAAGCGTTGAGTGTGTGATTTTTGTTCATTTTTTCTCCGGCAATGTTTTGAATTTGTTAAACCCAAGGTAGCCTCTGCCCCTTTAACGTAGGGAGGCGGCAACACGATCCAAACTTAATCGATTAAGAATTTATAACAAATAAACAAAATTGTAAACATCCTGTGAAGAGTTTTTACTCTTGCGCAGCGCCTTATTTAACTTTTATATACTAAAGTTTTAGCTATATTCAGCGGTTCACATCGCAGAGAAGAAATAAAAAGCAATATCGATTAAGAACACTACACTTTCAGGTATTCAGAAAGAACTGTGAAAAAACATAGATAAACAAAAGCGGGGTGCTTTAGTCGAATTTTAAAATGACTCCGTCATATGTATTATATTTAGCCTATACTACAATCATTTAGTGCACTTAAGTTTGTACGCTTCGCTCTATTCTGTACGACTAAATTTGCTTTTGAAGTAACGCATTAAATTTGAATCACAATGTAATTAAGGCTTTATCCGGTTGAACACGTATCAAGAATCGATATCACAAACTGAAATAGAACGAGACACCACCGACATGCTAATTGGCAATAGCTTTGTCGGCTTCTTGATGACGATATTTGCCTTTTCTGGCCTGGTATTTTTCTTTGAAAGCGACTCCCCTTCAACATTTGCAAACAAACTACAGATTTGGGGAGTAATGGTGTGCGTCTCACTTCTGAGGCTAATTGATGCATTGTATTGGCGCACTAATTTAGCAGGAAAAGCTTATAACCCGCGCCCTGCTCTGATTCGGTTTTCGACCGGGCTTTATATTACGGGTTGTATTTGGGCGCTTTACTCAGTGCTTTTCTATTCATCCATGGCAACTGTCGAACTAGCAGCGACTATGGTTGTACTCGCAGCGATGTCTGGCGGAGCTGGAACCGTCCTGTCTCCGAACATAAAACTCGTCGGGTTCTACTCTACTGCTCTTCTTGTACCTATGTCGTTATGTGCGTTAATAGATGCTAGCGGGAAATTTTTTATTTTAGGTGTGCTAGGCTTGGTTTTCTGGTTTGGTATTTTTGCCAGTGCTTTTCGCTACCATCGCTTTTTCATCAGTACATTACACCTTAAAGCTAAGAATAATAGTTTGATGGAACAGATGCGTATTGAGCGTAGTGAAACAGTTAAAGTAAACAAACTACTCATAGCTTCAAACGAAAAGCTCGATGCATCTAACGCGAACCTTGAAGCGGAAGTGGAAAGAAGAACGGCGGATTTATATCGGTTGTCTAACAGAGATCCACTGACAAATTTGCTTAATCGCAACGGCTTTCTCAAGCATCTCAACAATTTGATAGACACCACACGTGCCCTTGATAACTCGCTCGCCCTTCTATTTATCGACTTAGACGGATTCAAGCAAGTTAACGACAGTTTAGGACATAAAGTCGGCGATATTGTCCTTGCCGAAATTGCCAACAGACTTCGTAACTATACGGAAGAAAATCACCTGGGAAGATGGGGAGGAGACGAATTCGTCGCCGTAATTCCTTATGCTAATGTTGATACCGCAAAGGCCGTAGCACACGCTATGCGCAGTGGCGTCACTATTCCCATTATTGCGAACGACAATCAGGTAACGTTAGACGCCACTATCGGCATCGCTATGTTCCCCGTCCATGGCGACAGCGCTGTTGATTTAATTCAACAGGCCGACCTGACTATGTATGATCAAAAGCGTAAGCAAAGAGGCTCTATTGGCGTATTTAACGAAACGTTGCACAACGAAATAAAGCGAGAGCAGCGCCTTTGTGAACGCTTAAGATTAGCCATTGAAAATAGTGAGTTTACTGTTTTTTATCAACCTATCATTGACGTCACGACAAACTCCTTGTCGTCAGTAGAAGCGCTTTTACGGTGGAACTGCGACGGAGAAAACATCTCTCCTGCGGTGTTTATCCCCCTTGCAGAGCGCAGCGGGCTAATGCCTGAAATAGGTGCTTGGGTATTAAATAGAGCGCTTATCGACCTTTCACATTGGCAGTTCAAACCCGGCCTCGCAATGTCGATAAATGTATCAGTCGCGCAGCTGCTCGATGACAGCTTCTTTAAAGTTTTAGACAATGCCCTCAGCACAACTAAAATTTCACCAGAACGCCTCTATCTAGAAATAACTGAAAGCGTATTCGCTATTGATAAAGATCTAGTGACTAAACGAGTGAGCGAACTCGTAGCCCGTGATGTCAAAATATCAATTGATGACTTTGGTACAGGTTATTCATCTTTAAACCGTCTTCAATCTATGCCTTTCAATTTTATTAAAATTGACCGCTCTTTTATACAGAATAGCTCTGAAGAGAGTGATACCATAATAAGAGCGACACTTTTAATGGCTAAAGAGTTTGGCTGTAAAACCATTGCAGAGGGCATCGAAACTGAGCAGCAAAGGCAACACTTGTCCCAGCTTGGAACCGACTATTTGCAAGGCTTTTACTTCGCTAGACCAATGAACGCCAACGACCTTATTTCTTGGTATAACGAAAACTACTAATAACCATGGCTCAACTTTATTTTTATTACTCTGCAATGAACGCAGGGAAGTCTACATCACTCCTCCAATCAGCTTATAACTACCGTGAACGCGGTATGCATTCGGTGATTTATACCGCAGCGCTAGATGATCGATACGGCGTTGGGAAAGTCACTTCTCGTATCGGCTTACAAGCAGATGCCAAGCTATACGCAAAAGGCGATGATTTGTTTGCCTCAATAAGCAAAGACTGCGAAGCGTTAAAGCCCGACTGCATTTTTATTGACGAAGCACAGTTCTTAACAAAGGCACAAGTAAAGCAGCTAGTGGACGTAGTTGATGAACTTGATGTGCCGGTACTAGCCTACGGCCTGCGTACCGACTTTTTAGGTGAAACCTTTGAAGGCAGTCATTATTTGCTGGCTTGGGCAGATAAACTATCTGAACTAAAAACCGTTTGCCATTGCGGTAAGAAAGCAAGTTTCGTGGTGCGTTTAGACGAAAATGGCAATGCAGTAAAAAATGGTGATCAGGTACAAATTGGCGGCAACGACACCTATGAATCAATGTGTCGCAAGCACTTTAAAGAACTGGTTTGGGACTAAATCCCAACGTCGAGAAACCTAACTAAAATAAGCGGTCACTGAACCTCATATCTGTTGCGGGCTATAGCATTTATTGTCCGCTTCTCATTCTCTCAAAAATTTGCCACTCCCCCTTCTGCTCTTTGCCAGATTTCAATCGGCGTTATCCAAACTTTCTCGGTACTATCTAGAGGTAGCAAGAAAAAGCATTAAGCATTCTTGCTAGCCACGAGTAGCCGTTTATGCCCTATATTTGAATACACTCTTCTTAAACAATTAAGAAAACACTTGCGTATGAGTAAAACAACTACTATTGTTAAAACGTTGTAAATAATAAAACCTTTGTTTAACACACTCAGCAAGGTATGACTCATGAAGCACACCAGTACGTTTAAACCTGCGTTAATCGCTATTTCAATTACCGCCGCCCTTAACAGCGGTTCAGTAGTAGCACAAGACACACCAGACGACGAACAAGTAGAAATTATTCAAGTTTCGGGGATTCGAGGCTCTTTGATGCGCGCCCAAGCGGTGAAAATGGACAACGACTCCATTGTTGAGGCCATTTCCGCAGAAGACATTGGTAAGCTTCCAGACTCTTCAATCGCAGAATCACTTGCCCGCTTGCCAGGCCTATCAGGTGAGCGCGTAGGCGGACGAACGTCTGGTATTTCGGTACGTGGCTTCAAAGAAGACTTTACCGGCACCTCACTGAACGGACGAGAACTTATTGGTATTGGCGATAACCGTGGCGTAGAGTACGACTTATACCCTGCTGAAATCATGACAGGTGCCACTATTTACAAAACCTCTGACGCGTCGCTTATTGTCCAAGGTATTGGCGGTACAGTAGACTTGCAAACAGTACGCCCTCTAGCAGCCCAGGAAACCCTTACCGTCACTGGGGTCTACGAACTTGGTGGCAACGATTCAGATAATCCAGAATTCGACAATAGCGGCAACCGTTTTGCCCTTTCCTTTGTAGAAAAGTTTGCAGATGACACGGTAGGTCTCGCACTTGCCATTGCATCAACGGAGTCCCCCAGAAACGAGAGAAAATACGGTGTTTGGGGATATGGTGAGAATGACGATGGTCAGGTGCTTCCGTTTGGTTTAGACACTCAGGCCATTAGCCGCGTGCTAGAACGCGACACGATTTCAGCCATTCTTCAATGGCGTCCCACCGATAGACTAGACATTGTTTTTGATGCGCTAGATATTGATTATTCCGACTCAGGTGTTATTCGCGGTTTCATCGAACCCTTCGCTGCGGCAAATGTAAGCGGTACAGGCATTAACAACTCGGGCACGCAAGTTAACGCGAATCCAGTACTGCGTACAGATCCCGCGCAAAAAGATGGCGAGCTTCAAACCTTCGGTTTAAATATCAAATACGACATAACCGATGAGTGGTCTCTTACTTTAGACGTGGCAGACAGTGAGTCGAACAAACGTGACTTGCGTGGTGAATCATACGCTGGTTTAGCGCGTTCTGGTGCGCTCGGCGAAGGGCAATTAGGTTCACGTCAATTCGAAATGAGCACTGATGGTATTTACTTTACCGGCAGTAGCGGCCTTGATGCATTCTCTGATCCCACCATGTTACAGCTTGCGGGTCCTCAAGTTTGGGGGGGCGGTATGGCTAACATTGCCGATCAGTTTACCACCGATGTTTTACAGGCAAATGGTCAACCTTACAGCTATTTCAACGCCCAAGACGGCTTCCTGAACTTTGCTGATTTTGAAGAAGAGCTGAGCACAATACGTTTTGAGGCAGTTGGTTATGTAGATTGGGGAATCTTCAACACTTTTACGGCCGGCGTGAACTATAGCGACCGATACAAAGCAAAAGATAACAAAGGTTTCTTCGCAACCGCATCATCTTATCCATTTTCTGAAGCGATCCCTGAGCAGTATCTGTACAACGGCTTAGCTGACTTAACCTGGGCTGGCATGGGTTACGTTGTAGCCTACGACGGCTTTGCCCCTTACAACGATGGTGAATATACGCTTAATGATGCAGGGCTTCTAGAGCCTGATCGTTTAGGTGATACCTACACCATTGATGAAGAAGTAACTACATTATACGCCCAGCTAGACTTTGAGACTGAAGTTCAAGGTTTCAATGTAAAAGGTAACGTGGGTGCACAATATGTACAAACGGACCAAAGCTCAACGGGTTTCATTGGTATTGTAGGCCCGAACTTTGCCGTGTGTGACGACGATGGCAACCAAGTGGTTGATGCGGACTGTGTTATTACCGATGGCGACGATTACTCTCACTTCCTACCTAGCCTGAACGTAAGTGTCGAACTTAATGAGAATCGCTACCTGCGCTTGGCGGCATCGAAAACCATTAGTCGAGCGCGTATCGACCAAATGAAAGCATCGGGCTTTGTTAAGTTTGATCAAAATATTGAGCTGATTGCTACAGAGAATTCTGAGGCGGCGGTGAGAGAGTTCGGGTCGCCTTGGTCTAAATTTACGGGTAACCCAACCCTTCGTCCGTTAGAAGCCAACAACTTTGACATTTCATTTGAAAACTACTTCGAGGAAGAAGGTTATGTCTCGATTGCGCTTTTCTATAAAGATTTGGTCAATTGGACCCGCGATGGCAACCAGCTTATTGATTTCACGAATGACGTGACCAATGACGGTGCTAACTACTTCATCCCTGGATTCCATGACAGGATCGTGGATGTTGCTGGTAACTACGGCCCGCAAGACACGCCTTACGAAGTGGGCGATTTAGTAACTCCGCCAGACCAAGGCTTCTATTCATTCTTCGAAGATGGCCTAAAAGGTGAAATGAAAGGGGTTGAGCTAACGGCCAATGTTCCTTTGAGAATGCTCACTGACTCTCTGGATGGATTTGGTATTGCCGCTTCTGCAACAATCCTAGATGCGGAGCTTGAAGATGGAACAGCCATTCCAGGCCAATCAGACAATACGTACAGCATTACAGCGTACTATGAGATGAACGGCTTTGAGATTAGGGTTGCGGCAACCGATCGTTCTGAGTTCCTCACATATCAGCGTGGAGGTTCAAACAAAATTGAGCCAGCAACTCGTAACGCCGTTACCCAAGTCGATGCTCAAATTAGCTACGATTTTGCAGATAGCGGAATTGAGTACTTGGAAGGGCTAAGAGTGTCGTTACAAGGCGTCAACCTGACTGATGAGAAAGAAGAAACCATTGATGATGCGGGCATTGTTACGCTCCGCCGCGAGTTTGGTCCTTCTTATATGCTAAACCTCAACTATTCGTTCTATTAAAAGGGACCATCCCTTTTGAACGTACGAAAATAATGGCACGCATCTTTAGATAGTGGATACGTGCCTTGCATTACTGCCATGTAAAGTGTGGCAGTAATGCGCAACTCTGATACTGTTTAATTTCACCCTTCTTTTATTGCAGAGCCTTTAATGACAACACCACACCGAATTGTTATTGCTGGAGGCGGCACAGCAGGTTGGATGGCTGCCAACCTTTTAGCTCACCGCTGGGCTAATCAAGCTGTGACCATCACACTCATAGAATCAGAAGACATTGGCACAATAGGCGTAGGCGAAGGCTCGACACCTACTCTCAAGCGCTTATTCCAAACTCTTGATATTCCTGAGTATGATTGGATGGAAGAGTGCCAAGCAACGTATAAAGTTAATATCAAGTTCACGGGCTGGAGTGGCAATAATTCACACAGCTACTCTCACCCCTTTATTAGCCAGCTAGATGTTTTTAGTGAACGAGCATTTCACGTTAACGCCTTAACCAGAAGACTGGGCCTCGATGTTGAAACTCAACCTGATAAGTTTCTTATGGCGGGGTATTTGGCAAAGAAAAACCTTGCTCCTCTTCCCTCACATAATTTTCCATTCGATATAGAATACGGCTACCACTTTGACTCTCTAAAACTTGGACGATTCTTACGCGAGCGCGCTAAATCAAAAGGCGTATATCACGTTGTTGGTAATATTGAATCAGTGCATACCTCACCATCTGGCGACATTTCACATCTCATTTGTCAAGACGGACAAAAATTTGATGGAGACCTATTCATAGATTGCACGGGTTTTTCAGGGCTCATTTTACAAAAGACGCTAGGCGTACCGTTTAGGGACTTTAGTGACAACCTATTCAATGACTCAGCCGTTGTGTTGCCTACACCAGCATGCGCTAATTTACCGGTTGAAACCGAATCTGTCGCCATGTCGAACGGTTGGCGTTGGCAGATACCGCTTCGCAACCGCACGGGAAACGGGTATGTGTATAGTCAGCAGTACCAAGAGAAAGACGCTGCAGAATGTGAATTGCGACGCGCATTGGGGATGGAAAATACCGATGTTGAAGCAAAGCACTTGTCTATGCGAGTAGGTCAATGTGAAAGGCACTGGGATAAAAACTGTCTTGCACTAGGCTTGTCGCAAGGGTTTATTGAACCTTTAGAAGCAACGGCACTACACCTAGTTCAAACGAGCATCGAGCTTTTCGCGGACAACTATTCTTTCAACGAAACAAGTGCACAACAGAGACAGGCGTTTAATCGGGAAGTTTCAGAGCGCTTTGAACGCGTCCGAGATTATATCGTGTGTCATTACAAGCTAAACGGGCGCAACGACAGTGACTATTGGAGAGACAACAGAGCTAACATGAAGCTGTCCGGATCACTGCTAAGTTTGCTTGATGTGTGGTACAGAAAAGGGGATATTGTTGAGGAAATAAAGCGCCAAGGTATTGGTCGACATTTCAGCACTACGTCATGGCACTGTTTGTTGTCTGGCTATGGTGTATACCCACCACCGGCACTCAATCAGCCCGCTTCTTTGAAGGAAAGCGGCGATCTTTTTGAAGAAAAAAAACTTGCCGCATTTTTTAATCGCTGCTCGTTAAACTTTGATAAGCAATCTACCTTATTTAACGCGGGCTGAACCTCTTGGCTCAGCCTATACCGTTTCGCCGACTTGCAATTCAAAAGGCAGCGTACTCTTTGCTGTTACTTGATTAAGCAGTGCTTTTGTTGCTTCTACGCCTTTGCCACTGCTGGATTGGCAAACTGTAGTAAGACGCGGGCGCGCACGCTCGGCTTCCCCAATACCATCAAACCCTGTAATTTTCAGCTCTTCCGGTACCTTAATATTCATATCCAAGGCTAAGTGAAGTAGCTCAAGGGCTATAATGTCACTCATACACAAAACCACATTAGGTCTTGGAGAGCTGGTCAGGACTTCTTTGGCTGCCTGTCTTGCAAAGTGTCTGTCACTTTCTGGAAGGTGCCAAATACGCTCATTGCTTACCGTGATGTTCTTTTCTTCAGCGGCCCTTAAATAACCATCAAGTCGACGGTGAGCAATTGAGCTGTCTACGTCAATCAACGGACTATCGTAAATACGACATGTAGAAGGCGAGTCAATCAGGCGAAGCCCAAAGATTGCCACATTGTCACCTTCATTTAACGCATGAGACGCAACGCGATAGGCCGCCTCTTCGTTATCAATATTAATAGATGGCTTGTCTTCGATATCAAAGTCAACGGTGACCACAGGTTTTGGCGACACTGCCAACTCCGCTACCAAGTTGCTGTTGCGCGGTTGTCCGTAACAGATAAAACCATCAACAAAATCTACAACATCAAGAATGCTGTCAGAGTCGCCCGCGTACAGTAACAAATGCTTGCCATTTTCTTGAAGCGCAGAAGAAACACCTTTAATAAAAGTACTCGCGACGGGGTCACTCACCATATATGAAATGCTGTCGGCTAATACTAAAGCCACAATATTTGATGTGCCCTTTCTGAGGATCTGTGCTGCTTTATTGGGGCCGCTGTAACCAATCTTTTTGCACTGCGCTAAAATCTCTTCGCGCTTCGCTTTTGATAATTGGTCCGGGCGGTTAAATGCATTTGAAATGGTTGCCGTTGAAACGCCCAACTGTTCAGCAACATCTTTTAGGGTAAGTTTTGTTTTATTCATTATTTTTAGCTCTTTTCACGAAACTATCTACCCAGATTTAAAAACAAAAAAGGGTAGCAAGCGTGCGCTATGACTACCCTCTGACTATATCATTAACTTAAACGTTTAACGCGTGAAATTTAGCGCTAATTCGATGAGTTGTGTAACAAATTGCTCAATGACTTAATTTTTAGAGATTTTCGCTCTTAGCGCGTGCCAAAGATTTTGTCTCCAGCATCTCCTAATCCCGGTAGGATATAGCCTTTCTCATTCAATCTATCATCGATTGCGGCGGTAAAGATATCAACATCAGGGTGTGCTTCAACAACGGCTTTAATGCCTTCAGGCGCAGCAACAAGGAATAGTCCCATTATTCTTCGACAGCCTTTCTTTTTCAGAAGGTCGATTGTTGCAATCAACGTACCGCCTGTTGCCAGCATGGGGTCAACAATCAGTGCGGTACGTTCATCAATGTTTTTTACTACCTTGTCAAAATAGGCAACTGGCTGCAATGTATCTTCATCACGGTACAGACCGACTACACTAATCTTCGCATTTGGAATAAGTTCCAGTACGCCTTCAAGCATACCTAAGCCAGCACGAAGAATAGGGACAACAGTAATTTTCTTACCTTTAATTTGTCTTACTTCTACCTCATCCCCCGACCAACTTTTAATCGTCGCTCTTTCCGTAGGCAGTGTTCGCGTTGCTTCATAAGTCAGAAGGTTCCCTACTTCAGAGGCAAGCTCGCGAAAGTCTTTGCTGCTAATTTTAGCGTATCGCATAAGCCCTAGTTTGTGCGCAATAAGCGGGTGGGTAATTTCGTGAACGGCCATGTAAGACTCCTTGTAATCGATTTAGCTATATTTTAACCCAGAAGTATTTTAGTTAAAGCGATTAGTCGTAAAAATATGTTTATTCAATGCTTTAAAACGCCACATCAACGCTAGACAGAGTGGATAAATGCTATAACCTAGTGCGTAGGCTATAGCCACAGTTCGTGGCGCAATTCACGATCATGAATGTATAGCGCTCGCTATGAATTGTCGTAGTTACGCGCTAATGAGATCGATTGAGAAAGTTTCAGGAAGTTCAATTTTCTCATAACAGCCGAATCAAACTTACTATTCAAACCATGTTTATCTATGTCAAAAGGAATTGTTTATGCATTCTTACGCTAAACGTTTTCGCTATTTTGCTGTAATGGCACTGAGTTTCTGTGCCCATAATGCCTTTGCACAATGGGAGCAAATCACTCCTGAAAATGAGGTGGTGGTATCAGTACCTGGCGGCGGTGAAAAAACCGTTTACCCATCATGTTCTCTTCCTGCTTTACCGGGACCAGAGGGGTTAGCACCCAACCCATTCTCGTTTTATTTCGAACAAGGAGAAAGTGATAACCTACTTATCTACTTCAATGGTGGCGGCGCCTGCTGGGACAGTGCCACTTGCTTAGCGTCAATGCAGCTTGAGTTTGACGACAACCCGATGTCGCGAGCCGCTTATAACCCATCAGCCGTAATCGAAAATACGCCATTTATTTCAGGCGGAATATTTGAAGATACACAAGAGAACCCTTTTCAAACTTGGTCAAAAGTTTTCATTCCCTACTGTACTGGCGACCTACACTTAGGCTCAAAAGACACGCAGTACGTTGACGAGCTTGGTATCGTTACAGGTCTACCTGGTGCCGAAGTTACTTTGAAGCACCGTGGTCACGACAACGCGCTAGTTGTTATGCAGTGGATTAAAGAAAAACTGAACAGCGATGATTTATCACCCAACAAAGTGCTACTCAGTGGAAGCAGTGCGGGCGGTTATGGTGCAACGTTCAACTTCCCCTACTTCCAATCGCTGTTTGGTCGCACAAAGGTTGCCCTCTTCGCAGATGCGTCGCTTGGTGTTATATCCCGAGGCTTTACGCAAACAGTCCTAAACTATCAAGGGCCATGGGGGATAGAAGATACACTACCACGTAATTTCCAATCACTGATTGGCAATTTTAACCATCTAACGCTCAACAAGCAGGTGATGCTGCGACTAGCTTATCAGTACCCTTGGAACCGTTTTGCGCAATATTCAACAGGAACCGACATTGTTCAAATTCAGTTTTCTAAAATCTCTGATCAGGTCTCTAGAGGTAATTTAGACCCAACGACATGGGGTGTAACAGAATCTGATTTAGGCTACATACTTGGCTGGCAGCTTCAGGCTAATGCGTCACTTCATGCGCTGTCAGCTTTCACATGGAATTATCAATTTTACCTTGGTGAAGGCACCTGTCACATGGTGCTAAACGATTTTTGTGAAGATAATGCCTTCCCAGTATCCTCACCTAGCCCATTTTATAATGAGCAGAGTGCGCGGGGCATTTCCTTTAACGAATGGCTACACACGTTTGCTACGTCGCGCCGCTTTAGAGAAAATAGCGCGGCATACTATCACTAGGATACGTAGTGCGAACTTGTATTAAAAAGTAATCAATAACATGGCAAGTCCAACCCGGAAGTGGTTGGATTAGCCATATTTATACCTGCGGTAATACGCCGCGATTACGAACATTTTAAGTCTCGCTGAGTGGGTAATTATCTATGAGGACTGGTATTAAAACTAGGATTTGTCGTTCCTTGCTGTGCATTTATGCAGCAACAAATTAACACGCCCTACTACCCTACTTGTAAAGTAGCGCCATCAGGCATAGTTACTTCAATTTTCATGTTCCCGCCAACCGCAGCTAAATATGCAGCCGCACGTTGAAGTGAAACGTCCTGAATACGTTTTGATTCCAACTTACTTACACCAGAAGCTGTGACCGATAACGCCATTGCTACTACTTCCTGTTTAACTCTGTGCTGCTTTCTGATGTCACCTAGTGTGATTTCTTTCATTGTCTTTTACCGAGAATTACGGGCATTAAAAAAGCCCAGATGGTGATACCTTCTGGGCTTTTGCAAAACGTTCTACCTGCAGTGCCCAGAAGCCAATACTTGCCCCTGAACACCGACGGTCAGGTGCAATCAGTAATTAAAATTATAAAAATAACCAGTTGAAACGTTTTGCATGATAATTCTCTTTTCACAATGTGCTTGTACAAACGACCCTGTGCCGCGACTAAGCTAAATGTTGAGGCTTCGGTGCTTTTCAAAAACTCAGCAGCGGCCTTCTGTCACTTATCCTTAACCATACCATGTAGATAAGCAATAGCAATGACTTTCCAAAAAGGAAAGTGCCTAAAGCATGCTATGAGTGCGTAATTAGACAAGAAGTGCCTTTAAAAGGCTACGCTATCACCCACCGCCGCTTTCTTAAGTGATGCTAGAAAATTGGGAACCTGGTCGTTTCCTTCTTCAGGAGACCAGCTTGCAAAGCCTTTATCATCGGTGACTTCGTAAGGACCCTGTTTAACTTCCATGAAAACTACTGGGCTATGACACACCGTTGCGTGCCAGGTATTAGGAGGAATCTCAATTCCGCTGGTCTCTCCACGAGCCGTTAGCGTCACTCTGTTTTCAACGTCGCCATCGTCGCTGAAAAATAGAATGTCTAACTCGCCCTCTACCACCATGAAGAACTCCCACTTATGAGACTGTACATGTCGATGAGGCCGCACGTAGGAGTCAGGCATCATTGCAATAAACAAACGCTGTACCATGTCGGTATAAGATTTATGTACGTTCAAATTAGCCCGTCGGCGAGGACTTTCCTCAGCCGACTGTTTAAGCGTTTCAAACAACGCTTTATCAAAATACTGAATCTTATCCAACATCACACCCTGTCTATTATTGCGATAGTAATTTAAAGCGTATCGCTCCTCCCCCCGATGGCGCAAGCTTTAATGACAAGACATCAGCAGACGTCACTACCTTTTTCTCGATGTTCATTGCGTAGGGGTTTGCTTTCCAATGCGCTTTCTCTCCATCCAGATAGAACTGCGCTTCATACTGCTGACCTTCCTCTAGAAAGGTTAGCGGTAGTGATAACTCTCTGGGTTCTTCATTCGTAATTGCACCAACATACCAATCGTTTCCAGAGAAGGATTTGTGCTTGCTCGCTTTACGCGCCATTACAATATATTCGCCCACTTCCCCTTGAAGCGCTTTACTATGAGACCAATCTGTAGGGACGTCTTTGATAAACTGAAACGCCGGTAAATTATTCTCATAATTACGAGGCAAGTCTGCAGCCATTTGGATAGGGCTATACAGCACTACGTATTGGGCCAGTTGCTTGGCAAGTGTTGTTTGAGGGCGCATTACCTCTCCTTTGCCCCACTCTATTCCGCCGTCATTTTTCCGAACATAGTCAAAGTTGAAAATGCCAGGTGTGAAATCCATCGGACCAGCGAGCATGCGAGTAAACGCCAACATAGGAATATGGTTGGGTGGATTAGGTGCTGCCCACCCTGAGTTGTATTCCTGACCACGAGCGCTTTCTCGCGATATCCAGTTTGGATAAGTACGGCGAAGGCCGGTATCTTTTACCGATTCATGAGTGTTGATAGACAACTGATATTTCGCAGCGGTTGTGACGTTCTTAATAAAATGGTTTACCACTTCTTGGCTGTCGGTATATTCATAGCGCAGTACGTTGTTGTCGTCGCGCACTTTGAGACTTTGGCCATGGGCAACATAGCCCGTTTTAATTTGAGAAACCCCCAGCTTGTTGTACAGGGCAAAACCGTCTTCCATCTGCGCTTCGTAGTTGGTTATTCCTCCTGATGTTTCATGGTGTCCTATTAACTTCACGCCAACTTTCTCGCCGTAGCTGGTCACCGCTTCAATATCAAAGTCTGGATAACTTTCTGTGAAAGAAAATAACTCTGAATTCGCTATCCAATCACCATCCCAACCTTTATTCCAACCTTCAACCAATACACCATCAAAACCGTGTTTAGCGGCGAAGTCCATGTATTGCTTTGTGCGCTGAGTAGTAGCACCATGCTTGTCTCCAGAGCCCCACGTATACTCATCAATGTGCATTCCCCACCAAATACCTATGTATTTGCCTGGTTCAACCCAGCTCACGTCACCGAGTTTATTTGGCTCATTAAGATTCAAAACAAGGTATGAATTAACCAAATCCGTTGCGTCATTTCCTAACGTAATAGTGCGCCATGGAGTAACAAAACTGCCAGTTTTATGCACCAAACTCCCGTCGTGACGAGGTGCCAGCGACGCTGTAAAACGCCCTAACTCTTGTCTTTTAAGGCTCATACCCGCGTAATCAACAAGGGCAGCTTCATGAATAGCGACATGAGTGCCGTTTTCATACTTCACCGTGAATGGCGTGTGAGCGGTGTGAACGTCTTGCAGATTAGTGGATTGATAAACATATTCATATCTATCTCGACCATGGGCAGGGATCCAAAACGCTTTTGCTTGATGAGAATCGACTAAGTTAAATTCAGTCAGCTCTCTAGTAATTATGCGATTACCGCTTGCAGGTAGCTCGTAGCGAAAGCCGATACCATCGTTAAAAACTCTGGCTCTTACAAGAAAAGTGCGGTCTTTATCGCTAGGGTTATAGAACTTGACCAAAAGCTCATTGTGGTTGTCGCGAATGTTTCGCTGCTCTCCCCACGGCTGCTGCCATGTTTGATCCACCGTATTCCTGCTTATCTCTTCTAGTTTTAAAGTCGCGATATAAAGGGGCGGCTTTTGCAAAAGTAAAACCAAGCTTACCGAGCCCTAAAACGGGTTCTCCGTTAAATGACACCCGATATTGCGCTAATTCGCCATCATCTGTGAACGATAACTTTACTTTTTTATCTGGGGAGAGAACCGACAACTCATTAGCTATTGAAGGCAAGGAGACGGCCAATAGAAGGAGCAAAAATACGCGCATAAAATATCCAACAAAAGTTGTTAACCTAATGTTAGTATCAAGTAATAGCGAATTTTTGCAACCTACTTCTTAATCGATTAAGCCTATTTTTTGGTTAGCGCTTATTTTTCTTCATCCTACGGCTTTGTTCTTGACGCTTCTCTTCTCGTTTTTCTTTCCGATCTTTCTTATCCGGCGTTAACGAGCCTGTTTTGAATTTTGCTTTACGCTTGGCTTTCGCTTCAGCTTTCTTCGCCGCCTCAAGTGCCATTTCTTCTTTTTCGACTTCCAGTATTTCTGGTGTCTCAAGGGTTATTCGCCCTAACTTACCCGACTGCAGTTCTTTAAGCAGGATCTCGCATATTTTATGAAGGTTTACACGACCACCCGCTTGAATTGCCCCACGCGTTTTGGCGGCGGCTTCCAGAAACTCTATTTCAGTATCTGGCAACTCGTCCAGCTTGTAGCGCTCCTTCATTACCTCTGGATACGCTTTAATGAGGTAATCTGCCGCAAAAAAACCGACATCGTCGTATTCCATGGCAGTATTTTTAACAGCGCCCGATGAAGCTAACCGATAAATTGAATGTGGGTTTTCGAGCTTAGGCCACAGTACTCCCGGTGTATCAAACAAGATAATACCGCTGCCTAAATTTATGCGCTGCTGGCTTTTCGTTACAGCGGGCTCGTTGCCTGTTTTAGCAATGATTCGGTCGGCTAAAATATTAATTAGCGTCGATTTACCCACGTTAGGTATACCTGTGATCATAGCTTTAATTGCTTTTGGCTGACCTTCTTTATACGAACAAATGCTTTTAACCAGCTGCATAATTTGCTTGCTGTTGCCCGGGTTATCGCTAGAGGTCGTGATCGTCTTCACGCCGCGCTCTTTCTCTAAGCTATCCTGCCAGCGCGCAGTAATTTCTGGGTCTGCCAAATCATACTTATTAAGAATTTTAATACAGGGCTTATCGCCGCGTATTTTTGCAATTTCGGGGTTTTCACTGGAATATGGAATACGCGCGTCAAGCACCTCAATAAGAATGTCTACTTGATTAAGCGACTCTTTAATTTCTTTCAGGGCCTTGTGCATATGCCCTGGGAACCATTGTAATGCCATGGTTGTTTCCTATCGTAATCGAGTTGAGGGGAGTGTGCTTAACGGGTTAATTCATAAGCGCAGATATTCACAGCGCTGGCTAAGTTTAACGAGTCAATCTTACCGCTTCCCGCAATGGTATACGCCGTTGCGTTTAGCTTTGATAGTGCGTCAACAGGCACGCCACGGGCTTCGTTACCAAACAGATAACACTGATAATCACCAAAGGTGTTAGAGGTGATATTACTACCATTCATATCCAAGAAAGCGAAACGTTCGAACCGCTCGCCTAGGCTTTCAAGCGCTACGTTTAATTCCATGTTTACATGGAAAATAGCCCCCATACTTGAGCGTACAGCTTTCGAGTTATAAGGGTCCACACTGTTCGGGCTTAGTAATAGCGTAAAATCACCAAACCACGCTAGCGTTCTTAGTATGGTGCCTAAGTTGCCGGGGTCTTGAACTTCATACAAATAAATGTACTTTTCGGCACTGGATTTGTTTGCTGAAATGCTGGTTTGTGACCGCTCTGAATATAACGCGGAGTTAGGAAGTGGAACGAGAGCGATAATGCCTTGAGGTGACTTAGTATCGCTGAGTTGCTGCATTTGTTGAGACGATAGCGTTTCTATCCTCACGCCTTCAACCTTCATAGCAGCTTTAGAGGCAGGAAGCCTTTCTTTCACCCATGCCTCATACTCAGCCGTTACATAAAGGGTAATATCACCTAATGTACTACTGTCATGCTGAGCAACATTAATTAGCTCTAAAACTAAGTGCTCTCCTTCCACCAAATAGAATCCGAACTGCGTTCTAAATTTCTTTTGATGAAGCTTTTTAACGTCACTTAGTTTCATTTGCACTGCCCTTTTTATAACTTTCGGCGCAAGTGTAAGGTATGAAACCCAAAACGCAAAGCGGCAACGCTTAATAGTGAAACAAATAATGAGAGAAAAAGATTGTAGTGGGGAAATACGAGATAAAGGAGAGTATCAAAAAGGCGTTTCAAATATACTTGTAAACGCCTTTTTAATTACCGAGATACCAAGACACCTAAAGCGTTCCAACGTTTGCGTGGCTCACCAATTGGAATACATAAGCAGGCCTCTTCTTTTTCACTTGGTAAAATCTGACATACAACATTTGCACTTTTAAACTCGTGAGCAAGTTCTGTTGCAAATATTTCCGTCACACCTTCCACCAGCACAAACTCGTTTTGCTTTTTCAACGCTGTAGCCAACTCTTCTACCGCTTTTAGTGAAAGCGGCCACAAAGTACGCAATACTCTTAACGATGCAACTGAGGTGATATCGCCACCTTGAATTTGTACTTTAAACATTGAATTACTCGTCTAATGTTGTTGCTTCTTGAGTATCATCACTCGTTGACGCTAATGACGTGCCAGCGGCAAATCCACCTGCGCCTGCTAAACCAATACCAACGACACCGACTCCGATTTCACCAAGCGTTGCAGCGCCCGCAAGAGCAATGGGCACTGTTGCTAACCCTGCTGTGCCAACAATGGCAATACCCAAACCAATCATAGCAATACCAACGCCTAGCTGCTCCCAACCATCAAAGCCGCCGGACACCATTTCAATTTCACTTGTATTTAACTCTTTCATTTACATTTCCTTGTTTTATTAGGCTTCCATTCGAAGCCAAAAACAGGGTAAAAAATGAAATAACAAATAGAAACTGTTCGATGGACGGGTTTTAAAACACTTAAGAGCTAAAGCACCGTCCAAACTGGTTTGGTTCGCTTTTTTCCTACTGTTGGTCAGCTACAACATAAATTTCACCGTCGTAAATACCTTGGACGGTAAGCTTCTGGCTTGCCAGTGCCTGAAGGTAATCAATATGCGCTTGTTCCACTTTCTGTCCAGGAACAATAAGCGGAATACCAGGCGGATACGGTGTAATTAAACCTGCTGCAGTGCGTCCAACGCTGTTTTGCCATGGAATGGCTTCCCTAGGGCTGAAAAACGCTTTTGACGGAAGGTCGTCTAAATGAATTGGCGGAATGTCTGCCGGTAACGGACTCTTGTTCTTGCGCTTGCTTAGGTTAACGGCGCCATCATCAAGACGTTTTAACGCGTTGTATAGCCTTACAATTTTAGAGCGCATTCCGCCTAACGTAAGCAGCACTAAAATAGTGCTATGAGTAAACTTCTCGATTTCTAAACCAACTTCGTCCATTAAGAAACGATGTATTTCTTGGTTTGAATAATCAAGCGCCGATACGTCAATTAAGATTTTAAGCGGATCATGCCCAATGTTGTCACTTTCAAAGTGAGAAAACATATTCGCAAAGTCACTAGGCGAAAGTATTTTAAGTCGCTTGAACTTGGCCATTTGCGATTTGAGTTCGGCAACATTGCTCAATAGCTCATTAAGGATTTTGTAGCCTTCCATTTCCAGCTGCTGACGACATACATCAAGCGAGGCAATCAGTTGATACTTGGGCGATGTACTGGTGTGAATTGCAAACACTTCTTTAAAGAAGTCTTTATCGAAATCTGGATCGTTTACATGAATAAAGGAAGCTTGCGAGAACGCCGACACCACTTTGTGCGCAGAGTGAGTAATATAGTCTGCCCCAGCGGCGATAGCAGAGTAGTCACGCAATGCAGGGTGGAACAAGGAATACGCAAACCATGCTTCGTCAATGAACACTTTAATGCCATGCTCATGGGCTAAATTTACGACTTGCTTAAGGTCAGTCAATAACCCGTCGTAGGTACAGCCCGTCAAAACGATAAGTTTAGCGTCAGTATTTTCTTCAATAAGCTGCTTAATTTGCGCCATTTTAGGCGGTGAAAATATACCGTATTCAGGGTTGAATACGCTGTCTAAATACACCGGCATGGCTCGCGCCTGAATAATGCCGTAGTGCACTGACTTGTGGCAGTTTCTGTCGGCAATAACTTTGTCGCCCTCACGCAACAGCGTCTGCAAAATAATTTTGTTTGATGTCGAAGAGCCGTTCGTGACGAAATAGGAATGGCGAACTTCAAATGTATTCGCGACAGCGGCTTGCGCTTTCCCGATAGCGTGAGTGCCATCTGATAGTGAGCCCAGCGAGTCTACGCTTACCGATAAGTCACTAACAAACACGTTACGACCAAAGAAGCGATAAAAATCACTGATATAGGGTGAATTTCTAAAGCTTGCGCCACCGCTGTGACCTGGCGTATGCCACGAGTCGTTAGACTCCACTACATAGTCTTTGTATTCAGTCCAAAACGGCGTTTCGTTTCTATCATCAAAGTCATTGATGATATAACCCAAAATGGACTCTGGGTCTGAAATAATGTCGTTACGATAGAAGAATGATTCAATGCCATTGGCTTGGTTTACAATATCCAACCCTTTTACTGCATCGCCTAAGACATACACGGGGAGTTCAGGGCGAATGCGTTTAATGGCGTCGATAACTCTGGCGTTATTATCAATAACAGCGTTGCGTGCAGACGACTTTTCGCCTGTGGTTTTCTCGTTCGCGTTTTGTGAACTAACGCTTTCGGCTGCGGGGCTCGTATTTTCATTAAGTACGCCATTTAAAGGTACAACGTCTGTTAGCTCTTTAACCTTCGCCACCACATCCCAGCTAAATACCACAGCCTGAATGTCACCGTCTTCACGAACAAATTGTAGTGCTTTTGCAACGGAGTTCGCTTCAAGCAGGCTTATTTCAACGTCACTTCGGTCAAAGTAAGTGATGGTGTTGCCTATACTCGAGGTGATTTGTTCCAATAAATCAACAGCATCTTCTATAACAAGAATTTTTAAATGAGGGCGCATTAACCAACCATGTAATTAATAATGAGCATTTAGCGCTAGGCTAAAACTCATAAAACTAAGAATCAATAAACTAAGAATCTATAAACAAAAACAGTAAAACTAAAAATAGTGTAACTCTGAATTTCACTGGTGTCGTGTAAACTCTTGCTATGTCGTAATAAAAGTGCGTAAACGAATTGGACGAGGGCTAAATCACGCATGCACACACCTTCCCTTCAGAACCAATTCCCACACGCTTATCTCTCAAAATCAACGGAGCACACGAAGAACCTACTAGAATTTCTACACTACGCGAAAAATGTGCTCCCTTCTATTGCATCTGCAAAGAAAAACGCCTGGCCAATACATCATGACCACTGCTTTATGCGAGTAATTTTAGACAATATTGTCGGCTGTGCGTGGTATGAGGTCATTCCCTCGCCGGCCTATCAAAACCTGACCGACGAGCAAGCCAGCGCAGCATTAAACCTTGCCAAACAAATAGCCACTGAGAGTGTCTCGCTTCACGCACTCAACCAACGCTCAAAACAATGGCGCAATAAGCAGCTAAAACTGGAGTTTTAGTATGACAAAACGAACAACCATTAACGACGCAATTTTAATAGAGGATGGCCAAGACCTAGAGCGAATTGTGAAAGACAAACGAGCGCAGTGGCGGGCTAATAACGCGAAAGCGCGTCGCAGGCAACGCCGATATAAAAAGAAGCTTATTGCAGAACTTCCGCGAATTATCACCGATATTCATAGCACATATCCCGAAGATGAAGCCTAAAGCACTATCATAAAAGAAATCAATTACCTACAATCACTGCTAGAAAGTTGCGCTTAACAGAGCGTAACGTAAATTAATTCCTACTAAGAAAGTGACAGGACATACCATGGCGTTTAATTTAGCTATTAATAACGATATTGCAGTAATCACCTTTGACGACGGAAAAGTTAACGCCGTTGGCTTTGATCTTATTCAGCAGTTCAACGATGCCTTAGATGAAGCAGAGCAAAACGCAAAAGCGGTTGTATTACACGGCGGTGAAGGCAAGTTTTGCGGCGGATTTGACTTATCGGTAATGAAAGCCGATGACAAAGCAAAGCAACAAGAGTTGGTATCAAAAGGCGCTGAGCTAATCGTACGCCTATATAGCTTCCCACTACCTGTAGTCGTTGCTGCAGAAGGTCACAGCATTGCAATGGGCGCAATTATGCTTATGGCTGCTGACCTACGCATTGGTAAAGATGTAGACACAAAGTATGGTCTTAATGAAACCGCCATTGGTATGGTGCTGCCGCCTTTTGGTATGGAGCTAGCCAAAGCCAGACTAGCGAATACGTCTCAAACTGAAGCATTGCTTTTTTCACGTATTTACCAAGGTAAAGAAGCAGTGAAAGCGGGCTTTATCGACGCTGCGGTGCCTCAAGAGCAGGTTTTAGCAACGGCCATGGGTTATGCAGAAAAGTTGAAGATGTTGCCTAGACAGTCTTTTGCTGAGTCTAAAATACAATTGCGTAAAGAAACGATAGAGAAGATGAAAGCTTAGCGATTATGTTATGACAGCGCGTTGAGACTGGTTGTTTCAACGCGCTATCTAAAGCAGTTACTTTATGGGTCCAGAACGGCGTTCTATCTCTTCTTTAAGTGCGCTTCTAAGGCCTAGCTCAAAGCTTAATTCTGCAAGCACAAATAGTGGTCCTATGGCCAACCCCATTATGTCGTCGACAAACGCAGGCTTTTTACCTTCATAGTGATGACCAATAAACTGAAGCACCCAACCACCAATAAAAATGCCAAGTGAGATAGCAAGCCATGTTCCCACTTCATTCTGTGCGATGGGTTGAGCGAAATAGACCATAGCCCCCGTGATAAGCGTCATCACTATGCCAAGTTTTATATCTAACTTAATGTAGAACGCATTACCAATTGCCCAAACAAAGAGCGCTGGGCTTATGATCATTTCCCC
>Ga0208328_1000342_pt1 | contig 22758 bp, 26 predicted proteins | sample DeeseametaMP2633_FD_184170 | JGI IMG/M metagenome (GOLD analysis project Ga0208328, IMG submission 184170) | Marine microbial communities from the Deep Atlantic Ocean - MP2633 (SPAdes) | ecosystem: Environmental > Aquatic > Marine > Unclassified | place: Northeast of Antigua and Barbuda, North... | reverse complement strand
CCGACGCCCGGGACCATCCCGGTGGACAATGTCATCGGAAAAGCACAGTTCATCGCCTGGCCGCCCGGTCGCTGGGGTGGCGTGGACACGGTGAACCCGCAGACCTGACAGGAGGCCCTGACACGTGCCGGCGTGGCCGCCGAGAATGGTGATCCGCAGATCATCGGGCCTGCGCACCCTGGAGTCCGCCCTGTACCGAGCGGGCCTGGGCCCGGTGGCCGGGGTCGACGAGGTGGGACGCGGGGCGTGCGCGGGGCCGCTCGTCGTGGCGGCCTGTGTGCTCGGCCCGAACCGGCTGGAGAGCTTGGCCGCGCTCGACGACTCCAAGAAGCTCAACGAGGCCGAGCGGGAACGGCTTTTCCCGTTGATCCGGCGCTACGCGCTGGCGTACCACGTGGTGTTCATCCCATCCGAAGAAGTCGATCGCCGCGGCGTGCACGTCGCCAACATCGAGGGAATGCGCCGGGCGGTGGCCGGCTTGTCGGTGCGGCCGGGCTACGTCTTGTCCGACGGGTTCCGGGTGCCGGGTCTGCCGGTGCCGTCACTGCCCGTGATCAGTGGCGATGCCGCGGCGGCGTGCATCGCCGCGGCGAGCGTGCTGGCCAAGGTCAGCCGGGACCGGTTGATGGTCGCGATGGACGACGAACATCCCGGCTACGGCTTCGCCGAACACAAGGGATACAGCACGCGAGCGCACAGTGCCGCGCTCACCAGGCTGGGGCCGTCGCGCCAGCACCGCTATTCGTTCATCAATGTGCGGCGGTTGGTCGGAAACGGGGAACCCAGGGCGCATGCAGAACTGGACTGCGAGAGGATGCCTGAGGACATGCCGCGCGACGGCGAACTACACGAAGGACAGCTGAGTCGATGAGTGCCGAAGATCTCGAGAAGTACGAAACCGAGATGGAGCTCTCGCTGTACCGCGAGTACAAGGACATCGTCGGGCAGTTCAGCTACGTCGTCGAAACGGAGCGGCGGTTCTACCTGGCCAACAGTGTGGAGATGGTGCCGCGCAACTCCGACGGTGAGGTCTACTTCGAGCTGCGACTCGGCGACGCATGGGTGTGGGACATGTACCGCCCTGCCCGGTTCGTCAAACAGGTCCGGGTGATCACGTTCAAGGACGTCAACATCGAAGAGGTGGACAAGCCCGAGTTGCGGCTGCCGGAGTAGTCGCCTGACACACTGGTCGGGTGCGCACCACACCCCAGTGCTGGCTGACCGACATGGACGGCGTGCTCGTCCGCGAGGAACACGCGCTGCCCGGAGCGGCGGAGTTCCTGCAGACGCTCACCGAGCGTGAGCGGCCCTTCCTGGTTCTGACCAACAACTCGATCTTCACGCCGCGCGACCTGGCCGCCCGGCTGCTGCGCTCCGGGCTCGCCGTGCCCGAGGAGGCGATCTGGACCTCGGCGCTCGCGACCGCGACGTTTCTCGCCGACCAGCAGCCGGCCGGGTCGGCCTATGTGATCGGTGAGGCCGGACTGACCACTGCGCTGCACGAGGCCGGTTACACGCTCACCGACACGTCGCCCGACTTCGTCGTGCTCGGCGAAACCCGCACCTACTCGTTCGAGGCGATCACCAAGGCCGTGCGTCTCATCCTCGGCGGGGCGCGGTTCATCGCCACCAACCCCGATGTCAGCGGCCCTTCGGCTGAGGGACCGCTGCCGGCCACCGGGTCGGTGGCCGCGATGATCACCAAGGCCACCGGACGTGACCCGTACTTCGTCGGCAAGCCGAACCCGATGATGTTCCGCAGCGCCCTCAACCGGATCGAGGCGCATTCGGAGAACACGGTCATGGTCGGCGACCGGATGGACACCGACGTGGTCGCCGGCATCGAGGCCGGCCTGGAGACGATCCTGGTGCTGACCGGGTCGACAACGATCGAGGACGTCGAGCGCTATCCGTTCCGGCCCAGCCGGGTACTGCCGTCCATCGCCGAGGCGATCGAACTCATCTGATCGGTGCCGGTGTCCACCGCGGCAGCACGGGTACCCCCCGACCATGAGCAGCACGACCCTTCCCACCCTGGCCCTGAACAACGGCGTGCACATCCCGGCGATCGGGTTCGGCGTCTACCAGACCCCACCCGAGCAGACGGTCGACGCCGTCGTGACCGCGCTGCAGACCGGATACCGCCACATCGACACCGCCGCGGTCTACGGCAACGAGCGTGAGGTCGGCGAGGCCATCCGGCGGTCCGGTGTGAGCCGCGACGAGGTCTTCATCGAGACGAAGACCTGGATCAGCGACTACGGCTATGACGCCGCGCTGCACGCCTTCGACAAGAGCGCGGGCAAGCTCGGTGTCGACCAGATCGACCTGCTCATCCTGCACCAGGCCTTACCGGGGGAGTTCCACCTCACCGTGGCGGCCTACAACGCGCTGGAAAAGCTGTACGCCGACGGCAGAGTGCGTGCCATCGGGGTGTCGAACTTCATGCCGGCACATCTGCGCCGGCTGCTGGCCGAAACGGCCACTCCTCCCGCGGTCAACCAGATCGAAGTGCATCCGTACTTCCGCCAGTCCGAGCTGCTGGTCTTCGACAGCTCGCACGGCATCCTCAATCAGGCCTGGTCGCCGATCGGCGGCATCACGTTCTATCGCGACGGCGCGCACACCTCGACGCTGGACAATCCGGTGATCGCCGACATCGCCGCCGCGCACGGCAAGACTCCGGCGCAGGTGATGCTGCGCTGGCACCTGCAGCAGGGTCGACAGGTCATCCCCAAGTCAGTCACCCCGACCCGCATCGCCGAGAACTTCGACGTCTTCGATTTCGAGCTGACAGCCGATCAGCTCACCGCGATCGACGGGCTGGACACCGGGGTCCGCGGCGGGCCTGAGCCCGAGGACGTCACCCGTGAGAAATTCGGGGTGCCGATCCCCGAAGCCTGAGGCACTGCGGTCGGACGCCGGCACCGCTCCCTAAACTCGGACCCCGTGACCGAATCAGCTTCTGCCGAGGCCGACCCCACCCGTCCGCTGGCCGGGGTGCGCGTCGTCGAGATCTCCAGCTTCGTCGCCGTCCCCCTGGCGGGTATGACACTGGCGCAGCTCGGGGCAGACGTACTGCGGGTCGACCCGATCGGCGGCGCCGCCGACTATCACCGGTGGCCGCTGACCGAATCCGGCGACAGCATCTACTGGGCCGGGCTGAACAAGGGTAAGCGGTCGCTGGCGGTGGACATGCGCGCCGAACAGGGGCAGCAGCTCGTCGCGCAACTGATCGCTGACTGCGGGGTGTTCATCACCAATGTCGCTGGCCGGCAATGGCATTCCTACGACACTCTGCGGGCTGTGCGGCCAGATCTGATCCAGGTCGAGGTGTCCGGACGTGCCGACGGCGGCACGGCCGTCGACTACACCGTCAACGCCGCAATCGGTTTCCCGCTGGTCACCGGGCCCGCCGAGCTGGCCGAGCCGGTGAACCACGTGCTGCCGGCATGGGACGTCACCTGCGGTGTCTACACGGCGCTGTCGGTCGTGACGGCGCTGCGGCACCGCGACGCTACCGGCCGCGGCCAGCACATCACCATTCCGCTGGAGAATGTCGCGCTGGCCACCGCCGGCAATCTGAGCCTGCTCACCGAAGCCATGGTCAACGGCACCTCGCGGCAGCGCATCGGCAACGCGGTCTACGGCACCTACGGCCAGAACTTCACCAGTCGCGACGGAGTTGCGTTCATGGTCGTCGCGCTGACCAACCGGCACTTCCGTGACCTGACAGCGTTGACGGGAACCACCGAAGCGGTTGCGGCACTCGCGGACGCGCTCGGAGCGGACTTCTCCGACGAAGGGGACAGGTACCGTCACCGCGAGGCGTTGTCGGGACTGTTCGGCGACTGGTTCAGCGCCCACACCGGAGCCGAGATCGGCGCCGCGCTGTCGGCGTCCTCGGTGCTGTGGGAGCGCTACCAGAGCTTTGCGGACACCGCCGCCGACGCCAAGGTGACCGCCAACCCGATGTTCACCGAACTGGATCAGCCCCGCGTGGGCCGGTACCTGGCTGCCGGTCTGCCGGTGTCGATCGACGGGACCTATCCCGCCGCGCAGCCCGCTCCGGCGCTGGGTGAGAACAGCGCCACGGTGCTGGGTGAGTGGCTGTCTCTCGACGGCGGTCAGATCGACGCACTCTTCGCCGCCGGAGTGGTGGCGTGAGTGCGCTGCTCGACCTGCTCGAGGTGACCGACGCGGGCTCCGGGACCTGGCGGGGCCGGGCCAGCGGCCCGGCCGGCAAGCGCGCCTACGGCGGTCAGCTGATGGCCCAGAGCCTGGCCGCGGCCAGTCGAACGGTGGATCCGGTCAAGGCATTGACGTCGGTGCATCTTCAATTCCTGCGCGGCGGTGACGCCGGTGAGCCGGTCGACTACCGTGTCGAGGCCGTGTTCGACGGCCGCACCGCCGCGTCGCGCAGGGTCGAAGGCCGGCAAGGGGATCGGTTGCTCACCACGGCATCGGTGTCCTTCGCCGCCGCGCTGCCCGGCCCGGAGCACGGCCACCGCGCATTACCGGGCGACCCGGCCGAGCTGGCACCGACCGGCCCGCCGGCACCGGCCCCGTCGTTGCCGCTCGACGAGCTCGACATCCGCTTCGCCGACACGGCCGATGACGAGGGGTTCGTCCGGCGGCTGTGGTGGCGGGCCACCGTCGAGGTGCCCGCCGATCCGCTGGTGCATCTGCTGGTGGCCGCCTACGTCACCGACATCTATCTCATCGACCCGGCCCTGCAGGTACATGGCCACTCGATGCGCTCCCGCAGCCACCGCAGCGGGACCACCGACTCGTCGATCTGGTTCCACCGTCCCGTGCGCGCCGACCGATGGAACCTGCTGGAGTGCCGCTCGCCCGCCGGGGCACGGGGCCGCGGGGTGGTCACCGCGGATCTGCTCGGCGCGGACGGCGACCAGGTGGCCACCCTGGTGCAGGAGGGCCTGATCGCCGAGCGTGAACCGGTCGACTGATCACATGCGGTTGTAGCGGCTGCGCACGAAGCTGTACGCGCCGTAGGCGGCCAGCCCGAGTGCGGCCAGGATCAGCAGGAACTTGCCGAACGGGGCCTGGCCGAGGGTCTTGACGGCCGCGTCGATCCCGCTGGCCTTCGCCGGGTCGGCCTGCAGTGTGGCGACGATGACGAGAATGCCTGCGCCGCCGAGCACCAGGCCTTTGGCGGTGTACCCGGCGACGCCGGTGGCCACGATCGCCGATCCGCCGGAAACACGCAGTTCGTCGAGGAACTTCTGGGAGACACCTTTGTAGACGTGGTATCCGCCGATGGCCAACACGCCGATGCCTACCGCGATGAGCAGCGCCTTGCCCCAACCGGATTGCATCAGCTGCGCCGACATCCCGCTGTTCTGCTGGCTGTCGGACTGTCCGCTACCCATGGCGAAGCGGGCGGCGGAAAAGGCGAGTGCGAAGCTGACGATCGCCAGGCCGGCGGCCTTGCCCCGTTTCCACCAGCCGCTGTCGTCGCCGCTGCCGCCCTGTTCGCCGGGTCGGGATCCCATCACCGCTTCGGCGACACGCCACAATCCCAACGCGGCCAAGCCGATCGCCACGACCCACAGCATGATCTTGCCGCCGGTTTGGCCGGCCAGCGTGGCCAGGGCCCCGGACTGGTCGGCGTTGCCGCCGCCGCCGAGGGCGATCCGCAACACGATGTAGGCGAGTAACAGGTGCAGCACGCCGCTGGCGGCGAACCCCACCCGAGCGGTGTTCTCGAAGGCGCTGCTGTCGGTGGCACGGTCGGCGATGCCGTGCGCTGATCGGGGTGCGCTCTTGGTGCCCATCACGTCCTCCTGGTCGGCGATGGGGTGGCTGGTACCCCTTTTTTGACGATGTCGAAACCGGCGCGTCACATCCACTGCACGAGTTGGACGATGACGCCGTTGGGGTCCTCGAACTGACAGAAGCGCTCCCCCCACGGCTCCGTCTCGGGTGCGGTGACCACTTTGGCGCCGGCGGCCTGCAGGGCCCGGTGCGCGGTGTCGACGTCGTCGACGACGAACGCCAGCAACAGGCCGTCGCCGGTAGCTCCGGCGCGGTGCGCGGGCTTGAAGCTGGGGAGGCCGGTACGGAGGTAGACGATGTTCGGCCCACCGTCCGGGTGGGTCAGCGAGACGAACCCGTCGGCCTCCATGGCGACGGTGTGACCGACGTGGCGGGACAGGAAGTCCGCCGATGCCTGTGGGTCGGCGACGTTGAGTGAGATGGCTGTGGCCGAGACTTTCATGGACGCTCCTTTTTGCGTATTGCGTACGAAAACAATTATCCGTACGTTGTACGAAAATGCAAGGAAAGGTGGCGTTCTGTGAACACCGTCGACCTGCTGTGGCGCCGTGAACTCCCCGCGGGGCCGCGTCGGGGCCGACCGCCCAAACTGACCCACGACCAGGTGGTGACCGCCGCCGTCGCGGTGGCCGACCGCATCGGCATCGCGTTCACGCTGCGTCACGTGGCGGAAGCCCTTGGCGTGCCCGTGATGTCGCTCTATTCGTATGTGGATGGCCGTGAGCAACTGCTGGAGCTCATGGTCGACGATTGTCGGGCGACAATGGCTGTCGGTGCTGTCCCCGTCAATGTTTCCGGAAATGTCCTCGGTGATGGCGATGGTGATTGGCGCGCCCGGCTCACCGTGGTTGCGGACGACAACCTGGCGCTGTTCGCCGACCATCCCTGGCTGGCCGACATCGAGTCGGAGCGCGCCGTTCTGGGGCCGGGGACACTAGCCAAGTACGAGCGGGAGCTCACCGCCGTCGAGTCGCTGGCCGTCGGTGATGTGGAAAAGGATGCGGCGCTGTCTCTGGTGCTGGACTTCACCCGCTCGGCGGCGCGCGCGTTTAGTCACGCCGCCCGGGAACGCGACGGCGAGACACCCGAAGACTGGTGGGACCGCGAGGGCGCGGACCTGGCCCGGCTCGGTGTGACCGACCGCTTTCCGCTGGCGTCTCGGATCGGCACGGCCGCCGGCCGGGCTCACGGTGCCGCGCACGACGCGCGCCACGCGTACCACTTCGGCCTGCAGGTCATTCTCGATGGTCTCGGCTGCACCGAATCGCGCTGAAGCCCCTCGCGCCTGGGGATGAACTCGCGATTGGGGATGAGCGCTGTCGAACGCATCGTTTCTGTCGGGACCCGGATGCAGCGTGAGCGCATGACCACAACAGGAGACCGCGCCGAGATCGGGGCGCTCGGGGAACAACTCGCTGCCGACCACTTGCAAGGGCTGGGGCTGCGGATCGTGGCCCGCAACTGGCGGTGCCGATACGGCGAGCTGGATGTCATCGCCGCCGACGACACAACGAACACAGTCGTGTTCGTCGAAGTCAAGACACGCACCAGCGATCGATTCGGCGGGGTGGAGCAGGCGGTGACCCCGGCCAAGGTGCGCCGGCTGCGGCGGCTGACCGGGCTGTGGTTGGCCCAGCAGCGGACCGGCTGGGCGGCCGTGCGTATCGACGTCGTCACCGTGCGGATCGGGCGGCGGCCCACCCCCGAACTGATCCACCTGCAGGGGGTGGCCTGATGGCGCTGGGCAGAGCATTCTCGGTCGCGGTGTGCGGGGTGGACGGTCAGATCGTCGAGATCGAGGCTGACATCGCGTCCGGGCTGCCGGGCGTCCACATGGTCGGCCTGCCCGACGCGGCCCTGCACGAGTCGCGGGACCGGGTTCGCGCCGCGATCACCAACTGCAAGTTCGAATGGCCGATGTCGCGGTTGACGTTGGCGTTGTCGCCGGCGACGTTGCCGAAGGCAGGCTCGATGTACGACCTCGCCCTGGCCACCGTCGTGTTGTCGGCACACGCGAAGAAATCGCCGCCGCGCCTGGAGAAGACAGTTCTGCTCGGTGAGCTCGCGCTCGACGGCCGGGTGCGTCCGGTCAACGGGGTGCTGCCCGCCGTGCTGGCTGCCCAACGGCAGGGCTGGCCCACGGTGGTGGTGCCCGTCGACAATCTCGCCGAAGCCAGCCTGATCGGTGGAGTCGAGGTCTTCGGCGTGCGGACGTTGCGTCAGTTGTGGGGCTGGCTGGCCGGCAAGCGTGAACTCGATCCCCGCATCGACACGCCCGCGCCGCCGTCCGATCTCGCCGCCGATCTGGCCGATGTGGTCGGTCAGCATCAAGCGCGCTACGCCATCGAAGTCGCTGCCGCCGGAGCGCACAACGTCATGATGACCGGACCGCCCGGAATCGGCAAAACTATGCTGGCGCAACGCCTCCCCGGGCTCTTGCCGGATCTCTCTCAAGAGGAGTCCCTGGAGGTCACCGCCATCCACTCGGTGGCCGGTCTGCTCGCCGGTGACCGGCCGCTGATCACCCGACCGCCGTTCGTCGCGCCTCACCACACCTCGAGCGTGGTTGCGCTCGTCGGCGGCGGCGTCGGGATGGCGCGACCGGGTGCGGTCAGCCGTGCGCACCGCGGCGTGCTGTTTCTCGACGAGTTCGCCGAGATCAACTCCGGAGCACTCGAGGCGCTGCGGACGCCCCTCGAGGACGGTGAGATCTTCCTGGCGCGTCGCGACGGGGTGGCGCGCTACCCGTGCCGGTTCCAGTTGGTGCTGGCAGCCAACCTGTGTCCCTGCGCTCCGCCCGACCCGCGCGATTGCGTGTGCGGTGCGGCCGACCGGCGGCGGTACCGCAGCCGGCTGTCGGGTCCGCTCCTCGACCGGGTCGACCTGCGCGTCGAGATGCACGCTTCGCGGGCGGGCTCCTTCATCACCGACGACGGAGAGCCGACCGCCGTTGTCCGCGAACGGGTCTGGGCAGCTCGACAGGCTGCCGAAGATCGTTGGCGGCCCTATGGATTCGCGACCAATGCCGAGGTGAGCGGCGCTCTGCTGCGGCGCAGGTTCCGGCCCGGGGGTGAGGCGATGAAACCCATCCAGACAGCCGTCGATCGCGGGGCGTTGAGCATCCGGGGGATGGATCGGACGGTGCGCGTCGCATGGACGTTGTGCGATCTCGGGGGCCGCACCGCGCCCAACGTCGACGACGTCGCACGCGCCCTGTCCTTCCGACAGGCAGGAGCACACTGATGGACGCCGTCACCCGCAGGGCGTGGGCCTATCTGTCCCGGGTCGCTGAACCGCCCAACCCCGAGCTGGCGCAGCTGGTGTGCAAGGTCGGCGCCGTGGAGGCCGCCGACCTCGTCCGACGCCGCGACCGAAATCTCGACGACCGTCTGAAGCGTTCCACGCAAGCCCGGCACGAACTCGACTGCGCTGAGAGCGATCTCGACATCCTGGACCGGATGGCAGGACGCCTGGTCACCGTGGACGACGACGAGTACCCCGGCCTCGCCTTCACCGCATTGCGCCATGTCACGGTCGACGACAAGCGGCCGCAGGCCCATGCCCCGCTGGTGCTGTGGACCGTCGGTCCGGTGTCGATGATCGACGTCGCGGAACGGTCAGCGGCTCTGGTCGGTACGCGGGCGGCGTCAGCCTACGGCGAATACGTCGCCGGGGACCTGGCAGTCGGGCTGGTCGAGCGCGACGTCGCGGTGGTCTCCGGCGGTGCCTACGGCATCGACGGTGCCGCGCACCGGGCCACCCTCGCCGCCGACGGCGTGACGGTCGCGGTACTGGCCTGCGGCATCGACGTCCCGTACCCGTCGGGACATTCCGCACTGTTCCACCGAATCAGCCGCAGCGGCCTGCTGGTCAGCGAGTATCCGCCCGGAATGCGGCCCACCCGGCGACGGATAGTTGACTGCACCTTGTGATCGAAAACGGGCTTCTGCTGATGCAGTCCGTACGACTATTGCCCCAAGGAGTTAGCCGACACCAGAGGAGCGCATCAGTGAAGGGAAGCAGGAACGTCCGAGGTGGACTAATGGACGGAAGCATCGCATTGCCCAGGATAGGGTCTGTTCGGCAAACGTTATCAGCTGAGGTACCGTTCGTCATCTTGGATGCGAGCGGAGTCGAGATAGATTGTGTGTCTGACTATCTGAAAGACTTGGCACTAAGTGATCAGAGCCCGTTGACTGGGCGGAGCTATGCGTATGACTTGTTGCGCTGGTTCCGGACGCTGTGGGCAGTGGGCATCGACTGGCAACAGGCAACAAGTGGTGAGGTTGCTGTCCTGGTCGGAGCCCTCCGGCACGGCGTGAATGACCAGCGGCGCAGAAGTAACCCACGTTCAGCACGACCAGGCTCGGTAAACCGGAAGACGGGGAAGGCGACCCTGAACGACGGCTACGCGGCAAGGACAATCAACCACAACCTGAGTGTTATCTCGGAATTCTACCGCTACCAAGCCCATCTTGGTCGTGGCCCCGTGCTCAACCCAGTTCCTTCTGCAGCTGAGCGACGAAAGGCGCTGGCTCATCACAGCCCGATCGACGAGCGCCAGCGCTACTCTCGGGCGCCGCTGCGCCAACGTGTGGCCAAGAGGAAGCCCACGGTCATACCCGACGATTTGTGGGATGAATTGTTCGCTGCCATGACGTGCGACCGAGATAGAGCGCTCATGCTCTTCTACTGGACCAGCGGCGCGCGCGCCGCGGAGATACTAGGGCTGACCCTGGCCGACGTCGACTGGTCGCGCAGCTGCGTGTACGTCGTGTCGAAGGGGACCCGCCTTCGCGAAGCGGTCCCAGTTTCAGCGGAAGCGTTGCGTTACCTGCTCAGATACCTTGACGCGTGCGGATCGCGGGACTCTTCGGCGCCACTTTGGCTCACGCAGCGCGGAAGACCCCGGCCGCTGTCCTACTCGGCGTTCCGGCGAATATTCCAACGTGTCAACGAGACGCTGGGGACGAATTGGACTCTGCATGATATGCGGCATTCTGCGGCGACCCGAATGGCCAATGACCCTACGCTGAGCCTGCCTGAGGTCCAAGCTGTTCTCCGACACGCGAGCATCACGACCACCGGCGAATACCTCGCAGTGCGGGTGGAAGACCTGGTCGATCGAATGCAAGAACACTACGCGCGACCCAGGCCCAAACGTTCATTCGCGCCTGGTTATGACGTTGATGACATCAAGGTGGTGTTCGGTGACTGAACGCTACACGCTGCGGTCACGCCGCCGTCCTGACACGCGACGCGGCAACGGTGAACCTGGGTTTGCCACACGGTTCCGCATCGACGAGCTTGCCCCGAAACCTGCGCAGCCCAGGAAGCGTCCCCTGCCTTGCGGAAATCTCGACCGCGCGTCGATAGATCGGATTTGCAGAGTTGTCAAAGAACGAGGCGGCGCCGACAACTCCACGTCATGGCGCAAACGCGTTGCAGGAGCCCGGGCTCTCCTGCGATATCTAGCGCGTTTTGAAGGAAAAACATGGCAGCAACGTTGGGAGGCAAGTGGTTTAGATGCCGGCACGACCCCTATACATGAGCTCGTCGAGAAGCGCTCAATAGGCCTGGTCTACGGCAACGACCGAGAGTCTGGCTACGCACTAACGAATGGCCTGCGCGCACTGTTTGCAGCGCGCGTCATCAAGCCCTCTCTCCTGGCATTCCGGCAGAACAAGTTCTTCCAGTACCCAGACTTGTTCCGCGAAGTCCAGGCTGACCCCAAACTCGACACATACTTCGATGCTGTAGACAAGGCCCAGTTCGGCCGTATCTACCGTTTCCACGCCAAGTTTGACGTATGCTGCGCCTTGACAACGCAGGGGATCCGATTCGAAGAACTCTCGCCAGAAGCGTTGCTGTACTACTCAGTCGAGTGTCGCCGTCACGGCTTAGTCCCCAACTCCAAGAAAGACAGCACGCGCTTCGCTGCACTGCTGGCCTGGGACGTGCTGTATGACATGGGCCACTTTCCAGCGGGCACGCCGCCGACCATGCGCGGCCACCTCTACCAAGGGCAGCGCAGCACAGAGGAACTCGTCGACCGCTACCCCGTGAAGAACCAGAGCGTCCGCCGGTTGCTCATCGACTATCTCGACCGCCGCCGCGGTGATACCGACTACAGCACACTCAGCAATTTGTGTGGAATCCTTGTAAGGCAGTTCTGGCAGAACGTGGAAGATGTCGCTCCCGAGCAACCCGATCTGAACCTGTCGGAGGACGTCTACCGTAGATGGCGCGAGAAGGCGCAACTCAGAAGAGACGGAACGCCACGTCTCGACTTGCAAGCGACGCTTGTGCCTATCCGATCTATGTACTTGGACATTCACAGCTGGGCACTCGAGGAACCCGAGCGGTGGGGGCCGTGGGCCGCGCCATGCCCAATTCCGCCCAGAGATCTCCGCGGATTCGGCCAACGTCGCCGGCGCGTGAAGCAGCGCATCGATGAGCGGATACGAACCCGACAGCCGCTGCTGCCGCACTTAGTTCGCCACGTTGATGACCGGTATTGCGAAGCTAGGGACCTGCTACATGCGGCCACACAGGTCGACCTTGGGGAGAAATTCACGCACAACGGCGTCACCTATCAGCGCACGAACAGCCACGCGGATCAGATGCACATCGATGACGAGTTCGCTGCTACCGTCCGTGTCCTCAACACACAGGACGACACCGTTCGCCCCATCAGCCAAGAGGAGGACGCCCGATTCTGGGACTGGTGTATCGTCGAGGTTCTCCGTCACAGCGGAATCCGCGTCGAAGAGCTTGTCGAACTCGCCCACACCAGCATCAGACAGTACGAACGCCCGAATGGCGAGGTCGTAGCGCTCCTGGTGATCGCACCGTCCAAGACCGAGCAAGAACGAGTGATCCCGATGTCGGCTGAACTCTTCCATGTCGTAGCCACAATTATCCGAAGGCTCACCAAACATGAACAGATTCCGCTGGTTTCGCGCTACGACGTTCACGAGAAGGTCTGGACCACGCCGATGCCCTTCCTGTTTCAGAGAACGACGGGAGCGGTGCGACGCGTCATGAGTCCGTCAACGGTGACACTCAGGCTCAAGCGAGCCTGCCGAGAGATCGCCGAAACCCACCCGGATTTCGCCAACATCAGCATCACCGCCCACGACTTTCGCCGACTGTTCGCCACTGATCTCGTCAACAATGGCCTTCCGATCCACATCGGCGCCGCACTGCTGGGCCACCTCGACATCCAAACAACCCGCGGATACGTCACCGTCTTCGAAGAGAACGTCGTCCAGCACTATCAACAATGGCTCGCAAATCGACGCGCTGAACGACCGGAAGCCGAGTATCGGCCAGTCACCGACGAAGAATGGACCGAGTTCGAAGCTCACTTCGACAAGCGCAAAGTCGAACTCGGATCCTGCGGCCGCCCATACGGCACACCATGCAACCACGAACACGCCTGCATCAGATGTCCGATGCTGCACATCAACCCGAAGATGATCCCCAGGCTCAACGAACTCGAAGCCGATCTAGAGGACCGAGGAAAGCGCGCAGTGGCCGAGGGTTGGCTAGGCGAGATTGATGGCATCGAACTGACATTACGATTCCTGAGAGATAAGCGCGACGAAGCACTGCGCATCAACCGCACTACCCAGCAGTCGGACCTAGGAGTTCCGCCTATTCCACGCCAGAAGCCGCGGCGCCGACAGAGACCACAAGAGATGAAACGCTGACCATCCGCTGCGCTTCGTACGGCTGAGTAGGTTACTAAGCATCGGCTGGCCAAGCCGCACTTTCGCACTCCGGTACGGTGTTGCGACTGCATCATCGAGCGAGCGAAACGACAGCCAAGTGTTGCAACCTCACCTAGAAACCACCTTGCCGCGCCGGGGTCACAAAACCGGTTGACAACGAGGCTGAGAATATGACAAGCGGGCTGAGACCCTCCAATTGTCTGCGAGGCGGCGTGTTGGTGAGGTGAGCCCTCAACCTGTCGGTGGCCTTGTCTAAACTGGCATATTATGACGGAGAACGCCAGTTCGAGTAAGAAGTGGGCCGAGCCTGACCACGAGGGTCGGGTTCTTGATGAGCGCCAATTTCCCGAACTGAACGCTGTTTTCTACAGCACTGATCCTTCGGAGTTCATCAAGATGAGGATCGAGAACCTTGCGCTGATGGCATGCAAGGACGAGGTACTGAGCCCTGCGTACGGATCAGAACGCCCCATCGGTGACAGCCTCCACTACCCAGCGACCTCTGTGCCGCATCCGAAGCAGCGGCATAAGTACGTGCGGATGGAGGCTGTGACCATCGTCCACCATGCTTCAGAAGCTCTGCTGCGGTTGTTCTTTGCGCACGTCGATTATCCCGAATGTCCTTGGCTTGGGATGTCTACATCCAGCGACCCCGGCAGCTTCAAGCGGAAGGTAGTGGCAGCGAAGAAGAAGGGTTTTGATTGCGAACAGATTGCTGCCGTCTTCCTCGGCGGAAGCGATCCCGAAGATGCCGGAATCAAGATGGGCAAGGGGAAGTTCGCCGAAACGGTTGGGGCGCTCGATCGGCTCCTCATCGAATGCGCTCACCGATTTACCGGTGACTCATTCCTGTACAACGCTGTGAAGCATGGGATGACAGCAATCGACACGGACGCCAAGATGAAGATCGACGGCGCTAATGGTGACGAGATCAAAATGCTGGACGGCTTCGTTCATGGATACCTCCACAAGAAGCGCACTCCAGCGGCAGGAAACGAAGACGGTCAGTGGTTTCTGAGCCTGGCGGACTCTAACCCCGAACGCGATCTTGCGGTGGCCACGGTCATTACCTATGCCCTCGATTCAATGTGGGCTGTAGCCCGACGACATTACATGGGTGTGCCGGGGAAGGTCTTCTGCATCAGCAGGGCTACGGTTGATGTCGCCATCTACGCGCCAATCTGCCAGTCGGAGAATGCTTTGCACCGGATGACGCACGAGCTGATCAAGTTGAAAGACGACAACGGCGAGGTGGACGGGACCGAACATCGGATGTCCCTCTATCAGATCCCGCCTGAGTTCCACCTGAAGAACAGCGTCAAGCGAAATCAGGTCCGCAAGGTAGACCTCCCGGTGCGCCCCCAGGACGTGGTCGTACCGTCTTCAAGCCTCACCTCTTACCTGCCGATTGTTCCGAAGGGATACCAGCAGGGGCACTAGTAAACGCGTTGTGATCGTGCTTAATTGAGAGCACATGCAGTACATCACTTCCGTCCACGAAGTCGAACTCAATGCCGAGCGAGCCATGCGGTTCTGGGGCTTCATGGACGCCAAAGCAACCACCGGGGGAGCTGACGGTGGGATTGGCCTGGAAGGAATCTGATGCTGCGCAACCCAGATGCGCCTGAGCCTGAGGGTGCTCTCTCGCACTGGCGAATGGTCGTGGTCAGGGCGAGAGCGTTTGCCCGGGTTCGCTCATCAGAAAGTGGGGTCGGCACGGCGAACCTTTGGAATCGAGGGTCAGTCATGGTGAGCGTCGCAGTGTTCCACAAGGGCAAGCTGCTCGAACGGCCGACCGATATCACCCCGCCAACACCGGCCTCAGACGGCGACCGGAACAGCGGAACGGAGGTCGCCTGAACCTCCCGATCCACAGAAATTGACAATTGCTCCCGAGACACTCTGGCGCGGTGAACTCGCGCGTGCGAAAATTGGATCTCCAAATGTCTCTATTGCGATACGCGGCTGATCTTGGGGGAGGCGCCGAATGATGGTCCAGTGGTGCATCAAGGGCCTCAGTCTTGACGACGACGCGGCCGCCGAGCAGATCATGACGGACCAGCGGGGTCTGTTGTGTCAGTGGTGGTTGAATTCGACCACCTTTCCCCCATTGGAGGAGATCCCTGCCAAGCTCACCCGGGAAAACCTCCTACGTCATGTAAATCAGTTCACCGGAATCGATCCCTCGACCGGCGAACCATTCAACGAGGCGAGCCCCTTTATCTCGCTTAGCGCGGGAAGCGTCGAACGCGACCTTGTGCTGGCCACCAACACGGTACACACTGCCCGGCGCACGGCCATTTACTTTGGCAGCCAGTTCGGTGCCGCAGATGTAGCGTATCTGTACTTGTGCTGGCTGGTGGTGGCACCTCGGGAGTCGGTGCCGATCAAGGGGGTCGCCGAGGAAGTCCGTGACCTGCACACCTACCGCGACTACTCCGACTTTCAGCTCGAAGGTGAGATCACCGCCAAGCTCGATGTGCCAGCCACGCAGATCTCATGTTGCGAGAAGTGGGAGAGACAGAACGGCAGCTTTTGGTGCAAAGGCATCTTCCCGAATCCGATCTTCACGCCACCTGAGACCTTGTCGAATATTAGGACAATGATCTGACATGGCCGAGCGACATCTTGAGACCCTGAGGTTAAGTCGAGACCGAGTCGAGTCCAGGGTGGAGTTCTTGGTGAGCTACGCGACGACTTGCGAACGGGAGCGAGACGTGGGCCACGCGTTTTCCGATGTTGAGGCGTCGGCAGACGATGCGAACGGGCATCCGTTGATCGGGGATCGGTGGTGGAATCGGCAGTTAGAGGCGGCGTCGTCGCTCTGCGAGGGCGGCCAGTGGGCGATGCTCATCGATCCATCCAGGGCACTCGGACTGTGGCGACGCGCCGGCCAGCTGTACCGCGAGGTCGGCTTTGGGTTCGGTTACTGCCTCTCAGTTATGACAAGCGATGTCGAACCCTCGTCCGACGAGGCGCGCACCCTCACAGGCACTGTTGCCGTACTCGGCAGCCAAGCCGCTCGGCTCCTCGACCGAAGGCCGCGAACCGGTTTCATCTACGGGGACGAGCAGGGAAGGCCCTTCGTCCCGCCTGTCACCGAAGAGATGCAATATCCACAGCAACAGGGGTACTGGCTGCTCGCAGCGGTCGCCTTCGCAGCACGCTACGGCGTGGAAGTTCTTATGCCTTCGGTTGCTGACCTACTCGAGCACTCTCCCAATCGCTTCGGGGCGGACCCGGTAGGGGCGCTGGGGATCCCGGTCCGGACCCTGTGGCGTGTCTCCAACGCCCTGACGCAACCGCCAGAGAGTGGAGTTCCAATGCTCGCTGCGACGCTGGGCGACCTTGCCCGTAGGTACGAAGAATCGATCGGCCCAGCGATGGAAAACAGCTATCTATGGCAAAACTGCGCCGCCCCAGTCGATGTCGGAAACATCGATGTCGCGGTGCTCACCCTCAGTGGCCACCTCGTCTTCGGTGACGTCTTCCGCAACGCCTTGCTAGCAGAGATGGAACGGTTGAGCGATGTCGCGGGCGCGCAACTCGACATCGCGTTGGACCTGGCTACCGAGAAGAACTGAGGCGCCGTGAGCGGCACTCAAACGATGGTCGTCGCGTTAGTGCTCGGCGGGCTCATAATCGTGGGCAGCTTCATCCTGCTGTATCGACACCAGAGTGGAGGGTTTGAATTCTCGCTCGCCGGTATCTTCAAGGCCAATCTGAAACTGTCCGACGATACGAAAAAGAAGGCAGTCCAGGCGGTCGGTGCGGCAGCCGAGGCCAAGGATCAATCCTCAGAGTTGGCGGAGACCAATCTGCGCTCCAAGATGTCCGATGTTCAGAAGGTGACACTTCGACGCGCCCTGTGGGTCGATGATCACCCGGACAACAACGTAAACGAGACAGTGGCGCTTGAGCTCCTGGGTGTGTTTGTCGTCAGCGCAACGTCCAACAGGGCTGCACTTCGCTATCTCAACGCACTTGAATTCGACGTGGTGATCACTGATCTCGACCGCGGCGGTAACAGCGAAGACGGAAGAGCGCTGCTCGACATTCTGCGCACAGCAAGCCCCCAAATGCCGGTCGTCTTTTACATTGGAAACGCTGAACGGCATCGCGACGTACTCCTAGCCGCTGGTGCCCGCGCGGTGGAAGACCAACCTTCGGCGCTGATCAGTGCCGTGCTCATGCCACCCAAGCCATCGAGTTGATCGCCAACACGATGCCGCGCTGGGCGGGGCTCGCACGAGGGCAAACAACCTCAGTTCGCGGTCGGCGCGGGCCTGGTATTGGCGGCGCATCGTCTGGGTGAGGAAGTGTGCTAGCGCGTGCTCGCGTTCATCGCCGGTCAGTTGTGACGCTCTCACCGGCATCGCGGCGCCTGCGATGGTGACCGATGCGTCGGGGTTAGCGATGAGGTTGTACGACCAGTCGGGATGGTGGGGTTGGCCGAGGTCGTACCGCGATCTTGGTCCGGCGCGGACACTGCACTGCGTGTCAAAGCTTCTGGATTGTTTCGCAGGAGGCGATCCGATACGTCGGTGGCGGTGCCGGTGTGTGCGAACGTGTCACCTGCAGAACCTGTTGGGCGGTGATGGCCGATGCGAAGCAGGTGTCGCACAATGCTGCTTGCAGCCACCTCGTCGCACGATCGGTGGGGTCGAACACCGCCGAGCCATAGTTGCCGAAGATGTGGACGGTCACACCGCCGAGGGGCTCGGTTGAGTTCGGTGTGGACGCTGGCATTGCCTTCGCGCAGATCAGACACGCGACCGCGCACAACGTGTGGGTAGCGGGGTTCTCGTCGGCGTCGTGCCCGTCGAGGGCTTGAGCAACGAGGCGCTCGATGCCAGCCAGCGCACCCTGCGCGGTGGACGAGCGGTGCGACAGCGAGCCGAACTCCACCGCGGTGCCGACGTATGCACCGTCGTGGTCGGACCACGCAACCTGAAAGGTGGGTCGTTCCGAGTGCCCGGTCATGCGGTTACTCCTTCACCGAGGTGGGCTCCGCAGGATGGGCACCACCGCACCTGCTCACCCAGAACCGCATGCAGCGCAGCCATCTCAACACCATGGTGGGAGCAGGTGCGGCGGGCCAGGTGGACCCGGATCGTGCCGAGGATGAATCGCGCCCGCTGTGTGAGGGTATCGCCATAGCCGGCGGCGAAGACGCTGCCTTGGGCGATCACCTCACCACCGGCATGCTCGATATCCTCGGCGGCGGCCGAGCCGGTGTCGTCGACTCCAGCGCCACCGCACCGTGACTGCGCGGCAGGGCGCTTGTCGAGTTCGAGATACCAGTCACCCCAGCGTTCCCGGAAATAGAAGCCGTGCCCGTCGACGGAGCCTTCCCACTGTTCGGGATAGACACCACCATGGCGAGACACCACCACACCGGGTTGGGCGGCCAGCCATTCCTGCAATTCTGCTTCCTGAGCGTCGCGTTGCTGCTGGATGCGCTGGCCCTCCGGAGAGTCCCAAAACGCCACGCTGTCAGCCTGCCACTGCTTCCACTCTCGTCGGTGCTCGTCAGCGGTCTTGGTGCAGCCGCAACCGAATCCAGCGTCGTGCAGATCACCGTCGCTCAACCGTGGATGACACCCGCATTCACAACGATCGCCGGTGGCCACACTGCGCCAATCAAACAACGCGTCGATCGCCGCCCCGGCCAGCTCTGCAGCATCGGCGACCCCACGGTCAGCGAACACGCCCGCCAGGTACTCCCGATAGCGACCCCGCACCTCAGCGCGGACACGTTCTCGCTGCTCCCGCCCCACGGCGGCGGCGTGAGTCATCGAAAAATCCGTGGTAGACGGAACTGGGTCGTCAGGCATCGCCCCTCAACAGTCCCATCACCGACAGGTCGGTGTCATCTGGATTTCTCGCCTGCCGTCCTGGCCCAGGTGAGGTCCGAGAGCCGACGCCACACGCGTTGGCGCCGGGGTCGGATGTCTGTGGTGAGAACGGCGTGCCGGCCGCTACTGCGGGCCGTCTTAGTCGCGCGCTTCCTCGGCCTCGGCATCGACGTCGAGTTGGTCCAGGTGAGCCAAGAACGCTTGGCTGTCGTCGTGAACGGTGACGCGGCCGGCCGCGATATGCTCGTCGACATCCATCTCGCGCGCGACCCACGGAGACTGCCCGAAACGAACGCAGCTCTCGTCCCCACCATCAACCACGGTGTGAGAGTCTACCGACCGGCGGGAGTCCTACCTCTAGAGATTCGACGTCGGTCACATCCCGTCTCGACGCAGCGGTCTCTGAACTACTCGGTAGCTCACCGATCGGCCACCCTGAACTGCGATCAGCTCACCGGCATCCTCGAAGCCCAACCGGCGGGTGAGCCTCAGGCTGCGCTCGTTCCAGGCCTGAACGGCCGCGCGCAACGTGACGCCTGGGTGGCACCCGTCGAGGTACTGAAGGACGATCTCCCCGAATCGCGCTCCGTTGCCGCGTCCGACTAGCTGGGGGTTCATTCCCATTCCTACGTCAACGATTGCCGGGTCGGCTTGCATACCTCCAACCCGTGCCTCTACCCCGATACAGCAGAAGCCAATGAGGTCATTGCCGATTGCGACGGTGTAATAGCTGGACAGGTTGTCGAGGACGCGTTGAGGTGTCGAGAGGTCGTAGACGGACCAGTCGCCGCCGTACCGCCAGTTGGTCAGGTCGACAGCCTCGCCAACGGTCATAGGGCGCACCCTGGCTTCGTGCCAAAGAACCTCCACGCCCGCAACGTTACCGAGGACAAGTCCCGCATGCTGGAGGCCACGAAGTCGGCGAACTCCGATCGCTCCCAGCGGGCCAGCGTACGCACTGTCGACATGCACCCCAGTCTGGTCTGTCGGCGCTGCCGCGACGGACGTACTCCAGATTCCGTAGGCAACGGTGTTAGGCGCGACACTGCGAGTCCCCGAGCCTGCAGTGCAGGATCGGGTGACAATGTCGTGGTGCGGGAGCTGGTGGCTGCGGCGGCGCAGCCTTGTGTTGTCGATGGTGACGTCGACGGGAACGTCGGTTCGCATGTGGATTCGATCCTGCAGGCCGATGCTCGGTTGGTAGTGTTCCCGGAATTGTCGCTGACGGGCTATCAGCTGGACTCTGCGCCTATCGACGTTGATGGACAACACTTGCTCGATCTCGTAAGTGTCTGTGCGGAAACGGGTTCGGTAGCTTTGGTCGGCGCACCAGTGGAGACCGCTGGTGGCCGGTTCATCGCGATGGTGCGCGTCGACGGTGGCGGCGCGACGGTGGTCTACTGCAAGACATTTCTGGGCGGGGACGAAGAGCGGTATTTCCGCCCGGGTAGCGGTCCGCGTGCGATTGAGGTAGATCGCTGGCGTGTCGGTATTGGGATCTGCCGAGACACCGGGATCGAGGATCACGTGCGTGGCACGGCCGGACTCGGCGTGGATGTCTATGTCTGCGGCGTAGTCCACCATGAGACGGAACTGGCTGAGCAGCAGCGCCGGGGGCGCAATATCGCCGTGGTATGTCACGCGCCGGTCGTAATGGCCAGCTTCGCTGGCCCCACTGGTGGCGGATACGCTAAAACTGCCGGTCGATCGGCTATCTGGTCAGCGGACGCGGTCGTGTTGGCAGAGGCTGATGATGGTCCCGGCGGCATTGCTCACACAACTTTGAGGCGGTCATCCTCCGGCGCGTTTGCGGGCGATGGTCTTGGAGGTGCGTAGCCGGTAGGACTCAGTGCCGGCGTCGAGGATGTGGGCGTTGAAGGTGCTGCGGTCGGACCGGGCGTGGGCGACGTGGTCGTCCGACAGCCACTTGACTAGTGCAGAGAAAGTTCCTGTCCCGCAACCGCCTCGTCGCCGCGCTGGGCAGGGCCACGGTGGTCGTCGAGGCCGGGGTGCGCAGCGGTGCGGCCAACACCGCGGCCTGGGCGGATGCGATGGGTCGGATGGTGGGGGCGGTGCCCGGGCCGATCACCTCGGCGTCGTCAGTCGGTTGCCACACGCTGATCGACGGAGACGCCAAGGTGATCACCCGGGCGGCCGACATCGTGGAGCTGATCGGGCGGATGGGCGAGCTCGCCCCGGATCTCGAGCGCCCGGTATCCGAGCTCGACGCACTCACCGGCGCCGAACTCGCGGTGTACGAAGCGCTTCCGCGCCGCGGTAGTCGCACGGTCGACGAGATCGCTGTCACAGCCGGCCTGCCGGTCACCGATGTGCTGGGGCCGTTGACCATGCTGGACGTGCGTGGGCTGGTCACCCAGATCGACGGCTGCTGGAAGCTGGCCAAACGCTAGGGGCCTGCGATGCGGACCGCGCTCGTATAGTCGGGTGCAGACAATCCGACGCTCAGCAAAGGACATCAAGTGGCAGGACGTCCCGTGCACACCTTCGAAGTCGTGCGCACCGAGCAGCTCACCCCGCACGTGGTCCGCGTGGTGCTCGGCGGCGCGGGTGACGGCACCGGCTTCGACACGTTCACCCCGAACGACTACACCGATGCCTACGTCAAGCTGGTCTTCGTCGACGACGACGTCGACGTGTCCGAACTGCCGCAGCCACTGACACTGGACAGCTTCACCGAGTTGCCCGCCAACCGGCGGCCCACCGTGCGCACCTACACCGTGCGCGACGCCGATCCGGAACAGCGCGAGCTCACCATCGACTTCGTCGTGCACGGCGAGCACGGTGTTGCCGGTCCGTGGGCCGCGTCCGCCACCCCCGGGAAACGGATGTTCGTGATGGGCCCCAGCGGCGCGTACTCACCGGACCCCGCAGCCGACTGGCATCTGCTCGCCGGTGACGAGGCTGCCCTGCCGGCCATCAGTGCGGCCGTGGAGGCGCTGCCCGATGATGCGGTGGGAAAGGTCTTCATCGAGGTGGCCGGCCCGGAGGACCAGGTCGAGCTCGCGGCCCCGGCCGGGGTGGACGTGTTCTGGATCTATCGAGGCGGCCGCGCCGACCTGGTACCCGAGGACAACGCCGGTGACCACGCCCCGCTGATCGCCGCGGTCAAGGAGACCTCGTGGCTGCCCGGTCAGGTCCAGGTCTTCATCCACGGTGAGGCGCAGGCCGTCATGCACAACCTGCGTCCCTACATCCGCAAGGAACGCGGCGTCGACGCCAAGTGGGCGTCCTCGATCTCGGGGTACTGGCGGCGCGGCCGCACCGAAGAGACGTTCCGGCAGTGGAAGAAGGAACTCGCCGAAGCAGAGTCGAAATAGCCCTGCCGCAGCGAGTGCCGATGGCAC
>Ga0208328_1000341_pt1 | contig 22786 bp, 19 predicted proteins | sample DeeseametaMP2633_FD_184170 | JGI IMG/M metagenome (GOLD analysis project Ga0208328, IMG submission 184170) | Marine microbial communities from the Deep Atlantic Ocean - MP2633 (SPAdes) | ecosystem: Environmental > Aquatic > Marine > Unclassified | place: Northeast of Antigua and Barbuda, North... | reverse complement strand
CCCCGGCCGCGTCTTCAGCCGCCAGCAGCTGCTGCAGGAGGTGTGGGGCTACGACTACTTCGGCGGCACCCGCACCGTCGACGTCCACGTACGCCGCCTGCGCGCCAAGCTCGGCCCCGAGAACGAGACCCTCATCGGCACCGTGCGCAACGTCGGCTACCGCTTCGTGCTGCCCACCAAGGAGTCCAAGCAGGCCGAGTCCGACGCCCGCAGGACCGAGGACACCCGCGTCGACGCCTGAGCCGTCGATCGGCCCCTTGACCGCGGGTTAGCCTCGAGCGCGTGACCCCCGAGGAGACCCGACAGGTCCTGCACGTCGCCGCTCGCGCGGAGGCCGCGGACGGCACAGGCCCGCTCGACGAGGCCACCTTGCTGGAGATCCGGATGCGCCCCGACGACGTGCGCGGCTGGGTGCGTCCCGAGGGCTTCGGCCTGCTCATCGAGGACCAGATCCACCTCTGCGTCGACCCCGACCAGCGCGACTCCGGCGTCGGCGGCGAGCTGCTCGACGCGCTGCTCACCGACGTCTGGCCCCGCCGCTCGCTCGAGGCCTGGTCGCACGCCGACCACCCGGCTGCGCGCCGGCTGGCCACGCGGCACGACTTCGAGGTCGTGCGCGAGATGTGGGTGATGCGCCGGCCCGCGGACCAGCCGCTCCCGCCGCTCGAGCTGCCCGACGGCGTACGGATCCGTGGGTTCGAGCCCGCCGACACCGACGCCCTGCTGGCGCTCAACGCCGCGTCCTTCGCCGCCCACCCCGAGCAGGGGGCGATGGACGCCACCGGCTTCGCCGAGCGGTGCGCCGAGTCGTGGTTCGACCCCGCGGGGCTGCTCATCGCCAGCGACGACCACGGCACGATGCTCGGCTTCCACTGGACCAAGATCCACGACCGCGACCACGGCGAGGTCTACGTCGTCGGCGTCTCCCCCGCCACCCAGGGCCGCGGCCTGGGTCGGCTGCTCACCCTCGCCGGCCTGCACCACCTGCACGACCGGGGCGTGCGCGAGGTCATCTTGTACGTCGAGTCCGACAACGCCCCGGCGATCCGGATCTACCGCGACAAGCTGGGCTTCACGCACCACCAGCGTGACACCCACGTGATGTATCGCCGCTGAGCGGACACCCTCCTCCCCCGCCGGGGAAGTGGGCCGACACCAAGCATCACCGCAGGTCAGACACCCCCGGGGGCATGTGGTCCAGACCACCCAATCCACCGCAACGAACCAGTAGTGCTTTCCGGGCGATGGAAAGTTAAAGTGCGCGGCGTACGGCAGCCTTCCCGCTCTCCCCTCGGGACCGAACAGCGCCGTTCCGGCCCCCGCCCCATCCCTGCCATCCCGGTGGAGAACCTGTGCTCAAGAAGCTCCGGCGACGCATCCGATGCCGCCTGAAGTACGGTCACGCCTGTCCTCACGTCGCGTCGTTCCACTGAGACGACGCGTCCTCCGACCGAGCCCCTGCGGGCTCGCCGCGAACGACTCCCGGGGTGGTCCTGAGACTCCCACTCCGGGAGTCTCGTGCTTTCCGGGGTCGCGCCCGTCCGGGGTCGTGCGCGTCAGCGCAGCTTGGGGCGGACGTGCAGACCCACCTCGGGATCCACGACGACCTCCTGGGCCGCCGGCATCCCCTCGACCTCGAGGGTGACCTCGAGCGGGACGTTGCGCTTGACCAGCGCCAGCGCGATCGGGCCGAGCTCGTGGTGGCGGGCCGAGGAGCCCACGAAGCCGACGGTCCTGGTCGCCTCCCCCGAGCCCATCAGCAGCTCCGCGCCGCGGGCGGGGAGCCGGTTCTCGGTGCCGTCGAGGTGCAGCAGCGTCAGCCGGCGCGGGGGCCGCCCGAGCGTGTGCACGCGCGCGACGGTCTCCTGCCCGCGGTAGCAGCCCTTGTCCAGGTGCACCGCCGGGCCGATCCACCCCACCTCGTTGGGGATGGTGCGGGCGTCGGTGTCGACCAGGTGGCGCGGCTCCCCGCGCGCGATCCGCAGCGCCTCGAAGGCCCACAGCCCGCACGCCGGGCCGGCCGCCTGCGCGTAGGTCTCCAGCTCCCCGCGCGGCACCAGGTCGTACGTCGGGGCGTCGGGGCGTGAGCGCCAGGCCACGGCCCAGTCGTCGGTGACCTCGGCGAGCTCCACGCGGGTCATGAAGACCATCCGGCCCAGCCACTCCAGGAGCGGCCCGGCGGCCCCGGGCTCGGTGTGCGCCCAGAACGACTCGCCGTCGTCGTACCCGGTGAACGCGTGCTCGACGTGGCCCTGCGGGGAGAGGACCAGCGCGGTGGTCCACTCGCGCGGCGCGAGGGCGAGGAAGTGCTGGGTGGTCAGCGAGTGCAGCCAGGTCAGCCGGTCGGGGCCGCTGATACGGACCACGTCGCGGTGCGAGAGGTCCACGAAGCCCTCACCGGACTCCAGGGTGCGCTGCTCGGTGTTGAACGAGCCGTAGTGCCCGGCGACCGGGGCGTCGACGCCGTCCCCGGCGACCGCGCCGGGGAGCGAGAGGAGCGGGCTGACCCGGGCGCTGCTCATGCGCGCTTCAACCGCGCCCACAGGTGGGGCTGCAGCTCCTGGCCGACCGCGGCCATGTCGTAGGCGTAGAGCAGGTCGCCCTCGACGTTGCCGTAGAGGCGGTGCCCGGCGGTGACCTCCTTGGCGGTCTCGGTGTAGCCGACGCCCGCGGTGCGCAGCTCGAGCTTGCCGTCGGCGGCCTCGCCGTACCAGATCTCGGAGAAGCCGATGTTGTGCGCGAGCACCAGCTCGACCTTGCCCGGCTCCGGGCAGCGCAGGAAGCCGGTCTCCTGGGCGGCGTCGCGGACCTTCTCACCGTTCTCGTCGATCACCCACGAGCGCGCGAAGTAGTGCAGGAAGGGCCGGCCGTCCTGCTGGAAGACCACTTCCTGGCCGTACTGGAACGGCTCGATCGTCGGGTAGTCACCGTGGCCGTTGCCGATCCAGCTGCCGAGCAGCCAGGCGACGGGTCCACAGTTCGGGTGCAGGTTGGGGGGGAGCTCGAACGCCACCACCCCACCCTAACGACCGCGTCGGCCTACGCTGGAGCCATGACCTCTCGGCTGTTGGTGAAGGTGACCTGCGCCGCGGACGCGCCCGAGCGGGCCAACCAGGCCTTCACGGTCGCCGCCGCCGGGTGCGCCGTCGGCGCGCAGGTGTCGCTGTGGCTCACCGGGGACGCCGCCTGGTGGGCCGTGCCCGGCAAGGGGCCCGACCTGGCGCTGGAGCACGCCCGCCCCGTCGAGGACCTGCTCGCGGTGGTGCTGGACCACGGCACCGTCACCGTGTGCAGCCAGTGCGCCGAGCGGCGTCGCATCACCGCGGAGGACCTGCGCCCGGGGGTGCGGATCGCCGGGGCGGCCTCCTTCGTCGAGGAGGCCCTGGACGACCGCGTGCAGGCGCTCGTCTACTGACGGCACCTGACCGGCGCGGACGCCGCGGCGGCCCCGCTCTGGACCGCCCGCGTGACGGGGGCCGCACATCCCGGGCGCGGGGGCGTGTTCTCGGTAGGCTGCCGCCACGATGAGCTCCCCCGACTCCCCCTCCGAGACCTCCGCCGGCTCCGCGACCGGTGGTGACTCAGGTCGACGCTGGCTGCGCCGCAAGGACGCCGGCCCCTCCCTGGAGGAGCTCGAGGCCCGCATCGCCGAGCAGACCGCCGCCGCGGAGCGGTTCGCCACGCTGCGCGCGGCCGCCGAGAGGGCCGCCACCGAGTCCGCCGCGGAGCGGATGATCGCCGAGGAGTCCGCCACCACCGCGCTGCGGGGACGCAGCGAGTCCGACACCCGCCTCACCGAGGCCCAGGCCCGCCTCACCGAGGCGCTGGCCGCCCGTGAGGCCGCCGAGTCCGCGCTCGCCGACGCGGTCAGCGCGCGCGAAGCCGCCGAGGTGGTGCTGCAGGAGGCGTACGCCGCCCGCGGGGCCGCCGAGACCGTCGCCCAGGAGGCGCAGGAGGCCGCCAGCGAGCAGGCCCGCCGCCGCGCCGCGGCCGACTCCAGCGCCGCAGCCGCCGCCAACGCCCGCGAGGCCGCGGAGGTCATCGCGGCCGAGCAGGCCGCGGCCGCCGAGGAGGCGTTCGCCCAGCGGGAGGCCGCCGAGGCCGCCGCCCGGGCGAGGGCGGAGGAGGCCGAGGCCGCGTACGCCGCGCGCCTGGAGGCCGAGGAGATCACCCGGGCCCACGCCGACGCCGCCACCCACGCCCACTCGGACCGGGAGAACGCCGAGCACGACGCGCGCACCGCCCACGAGTCCGCCGCAGCGGCCCACGCCGACCGCGAGGTGGCCGAGGAGGCCGCCACCGCCTCCGCCGAGGCCCGCGCCGAGGCCGACCGCGTCGCCGCCGAGCACGCCGCGGCCCGCGCCGCCGCCGAGGAGGCCGCCACCGAGCAGGCCCGCCTCGCCCAGGAGGCCCACACCGCCCGCACCGAGGCCGAGGAGGCCGCCCGCGCCGCCGCCGCGCTGGCCACCGAGGCGCAGGCTGCCCGGGAGCAGGCCGAGGAGGCGGCCCGGCTGCTCGGGGAGTTCGCCGAGCACGCGCAGTCCGACCGGCGCGAGGCCGAGCAGGCCGCCACCGCCGCCCAGGAGCTCGCGGCCGCCGCCCACGCCGCCCGGGAGGCCGCCGAGGCCGCCGCCACCGCCTCCGCCGAGGCCCGCGCCGAGGCCGACCGCGTCGCCGCCGAGCACGCCGCGGCCCGCACCGCCGCCGACGAGGCCGCCACCGAGCAGGCCCGCCTCGCAGCTGAGGCCCACACGGCGCGTGCCGAGGCCGAGGAGGGTGCCCGCGCCGCCGCTGCGCTGGCCGCCGAGGCGCAGACCGGACGTGAGGCCGCCGAGCAGGCCGCCGCTGCCCAGGGCGAGGCAGCCCGTGCCGCGGCCGAGGCCGAGACCGCCGCCCACGAGGCGTCCGCAGCAGCGGCCGCTGACGCCGACGCTGCGCACACCGCGCGGGCCGCCGCCGAGTCGGCCGCGGAGGCCGCACTCGCCGCCGCGACCGAGGCGCACGAGGGACGCACTGCCGCCGACGAGGCCGCCCGGGTCGCCGCCGAGGCCCGCACGGCCGCCGAGCAGGCCGCCACCGAGCAGACCGAGGCCGCCCTCGCGGCCCACGCCGCCCGCACCGAGGCCGAGGAGGCCGCCCGCGCCGCCGCCGCGCACGCCGGCGAGGCCCAGGCGCAGCGCGAGGCCGCCGAGCAGGCCGCGACCGCACAGGCCGAGCAGGCTGCGGCCGCGGCCACCGCCGAGACCGAGGCCCACAGCGCCGCCGCTACGGCCGCCGAGTCGCTACGAGCCGCGATCGAGGCACGTGAGCAGGCCGAGGCGATGGCCGCGGAGCAGTCGCGCGTGGCCGCGGAGGCGCTCGCCGCCCGCACCGCCGCGGAGACGGCCGCCGCGGAGGCCGCCGAGGCGCGCGCGAAGGCCGAGTCGGACGCGCAGACCCATGCCGAGCTCGCCGCGCAGGCAGCCGCCGAGCGCGAGGCTGCCGAGCGTCGTACGACGCAGGTGCTGGGGGAGCTGCAGGAGGCCCTCGACGCCCGTGCCGCCGCCGAGGCCAAGGCCGTGGAGGCGATCACCGCGCGCGCCGACGCCGAGGAGGCCGCCAGCCAGCGCGGCATCGACCGGCAGTCGGTCGAGGCGTCGGTGCGCCACCAGGCCGAGATCGCCGAGGCCGAGATGGCCGCCCGGATCGAGGCCGAGCGCCGCGCCGCCGCGCTGGCCGTCGAGCTCGCCGAGGCCCGCGAGGAGCTGATCGAGGGGGCCGGCCGGCACCGCCGCTTCGGGCTCGGCGCCACCACCGGGTCGATCCCCCGGGTGACCGAGGAGCTCGCTCCCGACGCCCCCGCCGCGGCAGCCGCCGGTCGAGGCGCGACGAGCGCCAGCGGCGCCCCCGCCGGTCGAGGTGCGACGAGCGCCAGCGGCGCCCCCGCCGGTCGAGGTGCGACGAGCGCCAGCGAGGAGCCTCGAGACCCCGCCACCCTCACGACCACCGCCGAGCCCGCCGCCGTCACGCTGCCGGCCCCCGGCAGCCGGGTGCCGTTCGTGGCGGGTGGTCTGGCCGTCGTCGCGCTGGCCCTCACCGGGCTGGCGCTCGCAACCGGCCGCGCGACCGAGCCGGTCGGGATGGCCGCCGCGCTGCTCACGGTGCTGCTGGTCTTCGTGGCCGTGCGGGCCCGGCGTACCTCGGCCCTGGTCACCATCGACGACCACGGTGTCGTCGACATCCGCTCCGGCGACTCGCACCACCGCTTCGACGTCTACGACGCCGGCACCGAGCTGGAGATCGTCGGCGTGCCCGGTCAGCGCGGCTGGGAGGTGCGGTTCAAGCGCCGCTCGCTGCCGCCGGTGGTGGTGACCGCGTCGATGGTCGACCCCGAGGCGTTCAGCCGCGAGCTGCGACGCTGGCGCCCCGGGCTCTGACCGGCCCGCTCAGTGCAGGCCGGCGCGCACCGCGTCGGCGATCTCGGCCACGGCGGCCGGGCCCGAGCGGCCGGCACCGGTGACGTTGAAGAAGCTGTGGATCAGGCCGTCGAAGCGTCGGCGGGTCACGGTGACGCCGGCCTTCTCGAGCAGGTCGGCGTAGGCCTCGCCCTCGTCGCGCAGCGGGTCGAACCCGGCCGTGCAGAGGTACGCCGGCGCCAACCCCTCGGGGAGGTCGGCCAGTATCACCGAGAACCGCGGGTCGTCGAGGTGGGCCTCGTCGGCGACGTAGGACTCCGAGGCCCGGTCCATGAAGAGCCGGGACAGGAAGAAGCCCTCGTCGAAGAGCCGCATGGACAGGAACTCCTCGCTGCCGGCGCGTGCCCCGTGGCGGGCGTCGGTGAGCGGGTAGACCAGCAGCTGAAGGCGGCAGGGCAGGCCGGTACGGGCGGCGTGGATCGCGGTGGCCGCTGCGAGGTTGCCGCCGGCGGAGTCGCCGCCGACGCCGAGGCGTTCGGGGTCGGCACCGAGCTCGCGGGCATGGTCGACGACCCAGTGGTAGGCCCGCTCGGCGTCGTCGTGGGCGGCGGGGAACGGGTGCTCGGGGCCCTGGTGGTACTCCACCGACAGCACGCGCACCCCGGCCCGCTCGGCGATCAGCCGGCACGGGGCGTCGTGGGTGTCGATGTCCCCGACGAAGAAGCCCCCGCCGTGGAAGAAGACCAGGAGCGGGTCGGAGGCACCCGTGGAGGCACCGTTGGAGCCACCCGTGGAGGAGGTGGGGACGTAGAGCCGCGCCGGGAGCCCGGCGACGGTGAGGTCGCGGACCTCGCCGATCGGCAGGTCGCCACCGGCCTGCGCGGCCTCGTGCCGGGTGGCCGCGCGGGCCTTGTCGATGGGAAGCGTCTCCACGGCGGGCAGGCGGGCGACCCTCTTCAGCCTCAGCATCAGCTGGAGGTCGGTGGCGAGGGTGTCGCCGTCGAGCACGACGGGCCGGCCGGCCAGACGGCGCTGCAGCCCCTCGGGGAGGCCGAGCACGGTGGTGAGCAGGCGGCGCTCGACGGCGTCGCGGGCGCGGGTCACAGCAGTCACCTACCGGAGAGTAGTCGGGCGCGGCCCGGGTCGGCAGTCCCGTCCGGCGTACCGGGGCGAGGCCCGTCGTGAGGCCCGTCGTGAGGTCCGTGGCGAGGTCACCTGGTGTTCACCCGGTGGTGCCAGGATGGGCGGCATGTCCGCCGAGATCGTGCCCACCCGGGAAGAGGGAGTCTCCGACGCCGCACCGGAGGAGCCCTTCGACGTCGAGCCGCCCTACGTGCCCGACCACGAGACGCTCGCGGAGGTCGAGGCCTTCGAGGACCGCTTCCTGGACCGCGAGCTGTCGTGGCTCCGCTTCAACCAGCGGGTGCTCGAGCTCGCCGAGGACCCGACCATCCCGCTGCTGGAGCGGGTGCGGTTCCTGGCGATCTTCACCAGCAACCTCGATGAGTTCTTCATGGTGCGCGTCGCCGGCCTCAAGCGCCGGATCACCGCCGGCGTGGCCGTCAAGGCCGCCTCCGGGCTGATGCCGCGCGAGGTGCTCGAGCAGATCCTCACCGTCAGCGGCGAGCTCAGCCACCGCCAGGCGCACCTGTTCAAGGACGAGATCGTGCCGGCGCTCAACGCCGAGGGCATCGAGCTGGTGCGGTGGGCCGACCTGGACAAGGCCGAGCAGAAGCAGTGCAAGCGGATGTTCAAGGAGCGGATCTTCCCGGTCCTCACCCCGCTGGCGGTCGACCCCGCCCACCCCTTCCCCTACATCTCCGGCCTCTCCCTCAACCTCGCGGTGCTGCTGCGCAACCCCAAGAGCGACAAGCAGCACTTCGCGCGGGTGAAGGTGCCGCCGATCTTCAGCCGCTTCGTCCCGCTGGGCGACCAGCGCTTCGTGCCGCTCGAGGACGTCATCGCCGAGCACCTCAACCGGCTCTTCCCGGGCATGGAGGTCCAGCAGGTGCACTCCTTCCGGGTGACCCGCAACGAGGACCTCGAGGTCGAGGAGGACGACGCCGAGAACCTCCTGGCCGCCCTGGAGAAGGAGCTGCTGCGCCGCCGCTTCGGCCCGCCGGTGCGCCTGGAGGTCGAGGAGTCCATCGACCCCGCCGTCCTCGAGCTGCTGGTCGGCGAGCTCGGCGTGAGCCAGGACGAGGTCTACCGGCTGCCCGGTCCGCTGGACCTGCGAGGCCTGCACGGCATCGCCGACCTCTCCCGCGAGGAGCTGAAGTACCCCGCGTTCCTCCCCACCACCCACCACCGCCTGGCCGAGGTGGAGTCCGCCGCCCCCGTCGACGTCTTCAAGGCCGCGCGGCGCAACGACGTGCTGCTGCACCACCCCTACGACTCCTTCTCGACCTCGGTGCAGCGCTTCATCGAGCAGGCCGCCGCCGACCCGCACGTGCTGGCGATCAAGCAGACGCTCTACCGCACGTCGGGCGACTCCCCGATCATCGACGCCCTCATCGACGCCGCCGAGGCCGGCAAGCAGGTGCTGGTCATCGTCGAGATCAAGGCCCGCTTCGACGAGCAGGCCAACATCCGCTGGGCGCGCAAGCTCGAGCAGGCCGGCTGCCACGTCGTGTACGGCGTCGTCGGGCTCAAGACCCACTGCAAGCTGGCGATGGTCGTCCGCGACGAGGGCGACCACCACGGCATCCGCCGCTACGCCCACATCGGCACCGGCAACTACAACCCCAAGACCTCCCGGATGTACGAGGACCTCGGGCTGATCACCACCGACGAGCGGGTCACCGAGGACGTCGCGCACCTGTTCAACAACCTGTCGGGCTGGTCGCGCAACGCGTCGTACGCCGAGCTGCTGGTCGCCCCCGACTCGGTGCGCTCCGGGCTGGTCGAGCAGGTCCACGCCGAGATCGCCCACCACAAGGCGGGGCGTCCCGCGCGCATCCGGCTCAAGGCCAACTCGGTCGTCGACGAGGCCCTCATCGACTCGCTCTACCTCGCCTCCCGCGAGGGAGTCCCGGTCGAGCTGCTGGTGCGCGGCATCTGCGCACTGCGCCCCGGCGTGCCGGGCCTCTCCGACAACATCACCGTGCGCTCGGTGCTCGGGCGCTTCCTCGAGCACAGCCGGATCTTCTGGTTCGAGAACGGCGGCGACGCGCAGGCCTGGATCGGCTCGGCCGACATGATGCACCGCAACCTGGACCGTCGCGTCGAGGTGCTGGTGCGGCTGCCCGACGCCGACTCGGTCGCCGAGGTCGGCGAGCTGCTCGACCTGGCCTTCGCCGAGGACACCACGGCCTGGCTGCTGGACTCCGACGGCGGCTGGAAGCGCAACGGCGGCGAGGTGCACCTGCAGGAGGAGCTGATCGAGCGGCAGAAGCGGCGGCGTACCGGCTCCTGAGGGGCCCCACGCCGCCCCGTCGCCCGCACCGCTCGCCGCCCCCTCGGGCGGCCGACCGCCCACCGTTCGGTCACCGCTCTTTCACCTCCCGTCCACCGGGGGCCTACGCTGTTCCGCGGTCCCCTGTCGTCGGCGCTGAAGAGGTAGTCGTGGGCCTGAGATTCCGTCCGGTCGAGAACGCCTTCTACGACCAGTTCGCCGAGTCGGCGGCGCACCTGGTCACGGGTGCCTCGCTGCTGGCCGACATGTTCACCGTCGGCGCCGACCGCGAGGCCGTGGCCATGGCCATGCGCGATGCCGAGCACGCGGCCGACGAGACCACCCACGAGATCGTGAAGAAGGTGAACTCCACCTTCATCACGCCCTTCGACCGCGAGGACATCTACTCGCTGGCCGCGGGCCTCGACGACGTCATGGACATGATGGACGAGGCCGTGGACATGATGCTGCTCTACGAGGTCAAGGAGCTGCCGTCCGGGCTCTCGGAGCAGGTCGACCTCATCCGTCGCTGCGCCGAGGTCACCGCCGAGGCGATGCCGCGGCTGCGGACGATGAAGGAGCTCTCGGAGTACTGGATCGAGATCAACCGCCTCGAGAACGCCGGCGACAAGAACCACCGGCGGATCCTCGCCCACCTGTTCTCGGGTGAGTACAAGGCGATGGAGGTCCTGAAGCTCAAGGACATCACCGAGACCCTCGAGGGCGCGATCGACGCCTTCGAGAAGGTCGCCAACACCGTCGAGCAGATCGCCGTCAAGGAGTCCTGAGCGTGGACCTGCTCCCCACGGGGGCCTGCTGATGGAGCTGGCGATCATCATCGCCGTCGTCGTCGTGGCCCTGGTCTTCGACTACACCAACGGCTTCCACGACGCTGCCAACGCGATCGCGACCTCGGTCTCGACCCGGGCGCTCACCCCCCGGGTGGCCCTCGCGATGGCGGCGATCATGAACTTCGTCGGCGCCTTCCTCGGCCAGAAGGTCGCCACCACCGTCTCCGACACCATCGACCCCGGGACCGGCTCCCACGCCCTGGTGATCGTGATGGCCGGGTTGCTCGGCGCCATCGCGTGGAACCTCATCACCTGGTGGTACGGCCTGCCCTCCTCCTCCTCCCACGCCCTCATCGGCGGGCTGGTCGGCGCCGCCCTGGCCGCCGGCGTCACCGCCAACTGGGACGTCGTGGTGGCCAAGGTCGTCATCCCGATGCTGCTCTCGCCGCTGGTGGCCTTCTCCCTGGGCTTCCTGGTGATGGTGGCGATCATGTGGGGGTTCCGGCGCGCCCACCCCGCCCGGGCCCAGCGCGGCTTCAGGGTCGCCCAGAGCGTCTCGGCCGCCGCCATGGCGCTGGGCCACGGGCTGCAGGACGCCCAGAAGACGATGGGCGTGATCTTCCTGGCGCTGCTCGCCGGTGAGTACGTCGACCCGGGCGACCCGCTCCCCCTGTGGGTCATCTTCGCCGCCGCAGCCGCCATCTCGGCCGGCACCTGGGCCGGTGGCTGGCGCATCATGCGCACGCTGGGCCGGCGCATCATCCACCTCGACCCGGCCCGCGGATTCGCCTCGGAATCGGTCGCCGCGTCGGTGCTGTACACCACGGCGTACGTCTTCGAGGCGCCGATCTCAACCACCCACACCATCACCTCCGCCGTCATGGGCGCCGGCGCCACCAAGCGGTTCTCCGCCGTGCGCTGGGGCGTGGCCCGCTCCATCGTCACCGCCTGGGTGCTCACCTTCCCCATGGCCGGTGGCGCCGCTGCGCTGGTCTACTTCGCCTGTCGGTACGTGTTCCAGCTGCCGTGAGTCGGGTTACGACGAATCAGATCTCACCCTTACTGCGCAGTAAGGGTGAGATCTGATTCGTCGTAACCAGGCGGGGGCCCGCAGGCCGCCCGCTCAGGCCACGGAGTCGAGGCCGCGACGGGCCAGGAGCGAGGCCCGCTGGTGCGGCAGGAGCGCGCGGCGCTGGGCGACGGTCTCGGTCGGGGTCCACGAGGGTGGCGGTGTCAGGGTGAATCGCCGGCGATCAGCCGGGATCCGCGCGGCCCGCGCGTAGGCCGACCTCAGCCGGATCAGGAACCTGGTCGTCTCCTCGCCGGCGACGCGCTCGACGTACTCCAGGCCGTGGTCGCGCAGGAGCGTCTCGCGGGTGATGTCGCGGCGGCGCTGGCTGCGCTCGAAGTGGTGGGCGCCTTGGTACTCACCCACCACACCCGCCGCCGCGTCGAACAGGTCGGGCGTGAGCAGGTGCCGGCCGTTGAGGTCGAAGATCGGTGCGTTGCACACGACCGGACCGAGCTCAGCCACCTGGGTCCACAGCAGCCGGAAACCGACCTCGGCCGGCGACCAGGCGTTCTCCGACGCCAGCGACAGCGCGTCGCGCGCCTGCTGGATGCCCGTCCATGCCTTGCTCTCGTCGACAGCCACGCCAAGCTCGGCCAAGGACACCAGGTCGTTGAAGCAGGCCATGTCCATCGCGACGACCGCGTCGCCGAGCGTCTCCGCGTGCCGCGCCTCGAACATGACCGAGCGGACGGCTGTGGTGACGGGCAGACCGTCCAGCTCGATCAGCTCGCCGGGCCTCAAGCGCTCCTTGGTGTACCGGATCCCGGGGGTGTGGCTGCGGTGGGAGGTGATCATGGTGACGGGTACGTCGCGGAGCGAGCCGTCCGGCAGCGTGCCGTCGAACCACCGGCCACCGAGCCACCGCAGTGAGGCCCAGCCCGTGACGCCACCGCCGTCCGGCACCCGGTAGGAGGCCTCCACGATGCGCTGCTCGACGGTGTCCGGCTCGCCCGCGGGGCGGAACCAACCGGGCGCCACCGCGCGCCACCGTCGGCCCTGCGACTGCCCACGGGCGGGACCCTTCTCACCCTTGGGATCCAGGCGGTGCGCCGCCTGGAGTCCGGGCCGGCGGGGGTGCCAGGGGATGGGGAGCACGTCGGTGCTCGTGATGTTCGTCGGGGTGCTGGTGCGGGTGCGAGTCGTCCTCATGGAGACGAGGATCACCCGTCCCAGCGCCCCTCAGCGGCGGGCTTGCAGCCTCTGGGGACAACCCCGTCCTGGGGTCAGCTGTGGACGGTCGCCGGCCCGGGGGCGAGGGGTGGGGAGAGCCGATCGGGTTACGACGAATTACTTCTCACCCTTACTGCGCAGTAAGGGTGAGAAGTAATTCGTCGTAACCCGATTCCCCTCAGCCGAACCGACCCGAGATGTAGGCCTCGGTGGCGTCGTTGTCGGGGTTGGTGAACATCTTCTTGGTCGGGTTGAACTCGACCAGCTGGCCGGGCTCGCCGGTGGCCTTGAGGTTGAAGAAGCCGGTGTCGTCGGAGACGCGGGCGGCCTGCTGCATGTTGTGGGTGACGATGACGATCGTGTACTCGGACTTCAGCTCGTGGATGAGGTCCTCGATCGCGGAGGTCGAGATGGGGTCCAGCGCGGAGCAGGGCTCGTCCATCAGCAGCACCTGCGGGCGTACGGCGATGGCCCGGGCGATGCACAGCCGCTGCTGCTGGCCGCCCGAGAGCCCCATCCCGGGCCGGCCGAGGCGGTCCTTGACCTCGTTCCACAGGTTGGCGCCCTTGAGCGAGCGCTCGACGATGTCGTCGGCCTCGGACTTCTTCATCTTCTTGGCGTTCAGCTTGTTGCCCGCGAGCACGTTGTCGTAGATCGACATCGTGGGGAACGGGTTGGGCCGCTGGAAGACCATGCCGATCTGGCGGCGCACGGCCACCGGGTCGATCGAGGGGTCGTAGAGCGACTGGCCGTCGACGACGACCTTGCCCTCGACGCGGGCGCCGGGGATGACCTCGTGCATGCGGTTCAGCGTGCGCAGCACGGTCGACTTGCCGCAGCCGGAGGGCCCGATGAACGCGGTGACCTGGCGGGCCTTGATGGTCATGTTGACCCCGGAGACCGCGAGGAAGTCCCCGTAGTAGATGTTCAGGTCCGAGACGTCGATGCTCTTCGCCATGGGGTTCAGGCTCCTTGGTGGTTCGGGTCGCTGGGTCGGCTCATGGGTCTCAGCGACCCGTCTTGGGGCTGAAGAAGCTGCCGACCACGCGGGCCAGCAGGTTGAGCAGCATCACGATGATGATGAGGACGAGCGCGGCCCCCCAGGCCCGCTCGATCTGGAACGGCACGTACGTCGCGAGGCCGCCGCGGGTGGCCTCGGAGAAGATCAGCACCGGCAGGGTCTGCATCGCCCCGTCGAAGGGGTTGAAGTTGGTGCCGCGCAGGGTGCCGGCGATCAGCAGCAGCGGCGCGGTCTCGCCGGCGACGCGGGCCACGGCCAGCGTCGCGCCGGTGATGATGCCGCCGAGCGCGGTGGGGAGCACGACCTTGGTGATGGTGCGCCACTTGGGTACGCCGAGGGCGTAGGCGCCCTCGCGCAGCTCCTCGGGCACCAGCTTGAGCATCTCCTCGGTCGAGCGGACCACGATCGGGATCATCAGCACCGACAGCGCGATCGAGCCGCCGATGGCGATGCGCGGCAGCGGGCCGAGCAGCAGCGTGAACAGCGCCAGCGCGAAGAGGCCGGCCACGATCGAGGGGATGCCGGTCATGACGTCGACCAGGAAGGTGAGCACCCGCGCCAGGCGGTTGCCCTTGCCGTACTCCACGAGGTAGACCGCGGCCATGATGCCGATCGGGATCGAGATCAGCGAGGCGATCAGGGTGATGATCAGCGTGCCCATGATCGCGTGGTAGATACCGCCGCCCTCGCCGAGCACGCCCTGCTGGGAGGCGGTGAAGAACTCCACCGACAGGGCACCGGCGCCCCGGCTGACCACGGTCCAGATCACGGCGACCAGCGGCATCATCGCGACCGCGAAGGTGGTCCACACCAGCGCGGTGACGAGCCGGTCGACGGCCTTGCGACGGCCCTCGACGGCCTGCGCCCACGCCGGCATGCCGACGACGAAGAAGACCCAGCCCAGCACGACCCAGCCGGCGACCGGCCACTCGAGGAAGAGCGAGATCAGCCCGGACAGGCCCCACGCGACGGCTGCGGCCAGCGGCACGGCGATGCCGGGCAGCTGCGGCTTGGTCAGCGGCACGTGGGTGGAGAGGTCGGTCGTGGGATCGGTGTGGAACGGCTGGTGGATGTCCGCGTCGTGCGGGTTCTGCGTCATCTCGGTGTCCTCCCCGCTCATGCCTTGACCTGGCCACGGGCCGCCAGCCAGCGGCCGAGGAAGTTGACGGCGAAGGTCACCACGAACAGCACCAGGCCGCCCGCGATGAGCACGTTGGTCTTGGTGCCGGAGGCGTTGGCGTAGTTGAGCGCGATGTTGGCGGCGATCGTGGAGGGGTTCTGCGAGGAGATCAGGTTGAAGGTGACGACGCCGGCGGCCGAGAGCACCATCGCGACGGCCATCGTCTCGCCGAGCGCGCGGCCCAGGCCGAGCATGACCGCGGAGGTGATGCCCGAGCGGCTGTAGGGGAAGACCGCCATCCGGATCATCTCCCAGCGGGTGGCGCCCAGCGCGAGCGCGGCCTCCTGGTGCATCACCGGGGTCTGCAGGAAGACCTCGCGGCACAGCGCGGTGATGATCGGCAGCGCCATCACCGCAAGGACGACGCCGGCGGTGAGGATCGTGCGGCCGGTGGTGACCGGGCCGGCGAAGAAGGGCAGGAAGCCCAGGGTGTCGTGCAGCCAGTCGTAGATCGGGAAGACCCAGCCCTGCAGCGTCTCGCGGCCCCACAGGCCGTAGACGACGGAGGGTACGGCGGCGAGCAGGTCGATCAGGTAGCCCAGCAGCCGCGCGATCCGACGCGGGGCGTAGTGGCTGATCACCAGGGCGACACCGATCGCCAGCGGCGTGGCGATGATCAGCGCGATGACCGCGGCCAGGATCGTGCCGAACAGCAGCGGCCAGATGTAGACCACGATGTTGTCGGCGCCGTACGCCTGGTCGCCGGAGGCTCCGATCGCGGGGATGGACTGCAGGACCAGGAAGATCGCCACACCGGCCAGGGCCAGCATGATCATCAGCCCGGCGCCGGTGGCCAGACCGCGGAAGATCGAGTCGCCGGCGCGGGTGACGCGCTGCGGGGCCTCCTCGGTCGGCGGGACCGGCGGGGCCGGCTCAGCCTGGGTGGTGGTCAACGGATCTCCCTCTCCTGCATCTGTCGACTGCTCGCGCCGAAGGCCCCGGGCCGCCCGAGGGCGGTCGGGGCCTCCGACGCTATCGGTTCTCGCTCGGATCCGTCAGCCGGCCGAGATCTGCTCGACGATGGCCATGGCCTGCTCCTGCAGGCTGTCGGCCAGCGGGGCCGAGCCGGCCTCGCTCGCGGCGAACTCCTGGCCGTCGTCGCTGAGGATGTAGGAGATGTAGGCCTTGGTGACGTCGGCCTCGGCCTGGTCCTCGTAGGTCATGCAGGCCAGCAGGTAGCTGGTCAGCACGATCGGGTAGGTGCCGGACTCCTCGGTGTTGTAGTCGAGGTCGAAGATCAGCTGGTTGTCACCGGCGGACTCGGCCTTCGGGGAGACCTCGAGGATCTTGGCCGCGGCCTCGGCGGTCGGGCCGACGAAGTCGTCGCCGACACCGATGAGGGCCTTGCCCAGGTCGCCGGCCTGCGAGGCGTCGGCGTAGCCGATGGCGTTCTTGCCGTCGGTCACGGCGGACACGACGCCCGAGGTGCCCTGGGCACCCTCGCCGCCGAACTCCTTGGGCCACACCTCGAGCTCGCCGGCGGTCCAGGTGTCGGCCGCGCGGGTGGCGAGGTAGTTGGTGAAGTTGCCGGTGGTGCCGGACTCATCGGAGCGGTGCACCGGGTTGATCGGGGCGCTCGGCAGGTCGGCGTCGGGGTTGGTCTCGGCGATGGCCTCGTCGTCCCACTGCTTGATGTCGCCGGCGAAGATCGCGCCGAGGGTCTCCGGGGAGAGCTTCAGCTCGTCGACACCGTCGACGTTGAAGATCACCGCGATCGGGGAGACGTAGTTGGGGATCTCGATGGGCTCCTCGCCGCCGCAGCGCTCGGTGGCGTCGGTCAGCTCGCCCTCGTCGTCCTTGAGGTAGGAGTCCGAGCCGGCCAGCATGTAGCCGCCGGCGATGAAGTTCTCGCGGCCGCCGCCGGAGCCGATGGGCTCGTAGGTCATGGTGACGTCGGGCTGCACGTCGGCGAAGCCGGTCGTCCAGGCCAGCTGGGCGGCCTCCTGCGACGACGCGCCGCCGACGGTGTACTGGCCCGAGAGGGTGCCGGCCTCGACACCGCCGGTCTCGTCGCTGCCGCCCTCGTTGGAGGCGGCGCAGCCGGTTAGGGCGAGGGCCAGAGCGGCGACGCCGGGGAGGACCGCGCGACGGATGGTGGGGGTCTTCACGAGTGTGACTCCTGGTAGGTCAGTGGGGGTGACGTTGAGTGACGCTAGGCAGCCCAGGTGACGCGCTCCGGGGTCGTCGGTGAACGAGGGGTGAACCCTGGCGACCGCTTCCGTGACGCCGGCGCGCCCATGAGAGGTACGTCACGTGAACAAGCCTCGGGTCTCTTGACCGCCGGGCCCGCCCGATGGCATGACCGCGCAGTCAGCCCACGAGGTGCTGCTCGGTGGCGACCACGCGCCCCTTGCGCAGGTGCACCACGAACATCTCCCCCGGCTCCAGCCGCGGATCCGTGACGCCGAGCGCGGCGAACACCGCCGGCAGCACCGGGCGGTGGCTGCACAGCAACGTCCCCCTCCGGGTGGTGTCGCACTGCTCGGCCACCTCGCGCACGACCCGGGCGGTGCGCTCGGGGTCCGAGCACTCCTCGGAGAGCTCCTTGCGGCGCTCCACCTCCAGGCCCACGGTCTCGACGTAGGGCGCCACGGTCTCTAGGCAGCGCGTGGAGCCCGAGGACACCACCCGCCCGACGTCGTACGCCGCGAGCACGGGCACCAGCCGGAAGGCCTCGTCACGTCCGCCGGACAGCAGCGGCCGCAACCGGTCGTCGCCGCGCCAGGCCTTGCGGGAGCGGGCGTGCGCGTGCCGCAGCACCACCAGGGCGGTCGTCGGCTTGCGCAGGCGCACGGCGTCCTGGAGCAGTGCCCGGTCGCGGGCGTAGGTAAGCAGGTCGGCGGCCTCGTCGCGGTCGACCCAGGCGACCCGGTCGATCTCGGCGTTGGGCTCGTAGGACGACACGTCGTCGTCGCCGACGGCGCGGCCCTGCCAGTAGTGCACCGTCTTCATCTTGCTGCCGGTCGCGTAGCGCAGGGTCGCCAGCGGGGGGCCCAGGCGCACGTGCAGCCCGGTCTCCTCCTCGACCTCACGCACCGCGGCGGTCGCGGCGTGCTCCCGCGGGTCGAGCTTGCCCTTGGGGAAGGACCAGTCGTCGTACTTCTGCCGGTGCACCAGCAGCACCTCCCGCCCGGGTCGGAACACGACGGCGCCGGCGGCGACGACGTCTGCGGCGCGAGGGGGCTGCGAGGCCATGCCCCGTAGTCTCACACCCTGGCCCGACCGGGCCGCGACCCGACCCAGGGACCCCACCAGGAGACACCCGCCCCATGCGCACCCGCATCCTGCTCACGACCGCGGCCGCCGTCCTGCTCCTCGGGGCGGGGCTGGTGGCCGTGCGGCTGCTCGGCGGGCCGGGCTCGACGCTCGGTGAGGCCGTCGCCCTGGCTCCCGCCGACGCCCAGCGCTACACCTTCACCGACTGGGCGGCCGTCCGCGAGGAGGTCGGCGCGTCCGCCTCCGAGGGCGACCTGGCCGAGCTGCTGGACGCCGGGTTCGACGCCGACCTGACCTCCGCGTCCGGGCTGGTGGCGAGCGCGCCGCTGCTGTCGGCCGAGTTCGGCTGGTCGCCGGCGACCGTGGACTGGGAGCTGCTGGCGCAGTCGCCCGAGGGCGCGGTCGAGATCGTGGACCTGGGCGGGGTGAGCGCGGAGTCGGTGACCGACCGATTGGCCGCCCTGGGCTACCAGCGTCCCGACGAGGACGACGGCGTCTGGGTCGGCGGCACCGAGCTGCTCGCCGGCATCGCCGGCCGCGCCGGCCTGAGCGCGACCCCGACCCTGCAGTACGTCGCGGTGCGCGACGGCCTGCTGTGGGCCGGTGACCGCCAGCCGTACCTCGAGACCGCCCTGGCTTCCACCGACGGCCCCGCCGAGGCGGTCGCCGACCTCGCCGACTCCTTCCGCGAGTCCCCGGCCGCCGCGGTCGTCTACACCGCCGACCACGCCTGTGAGTCGCTGGCGATGGGGCAGGCCGACGAGACCGACCAGGCCACCGCCGACCAGTTGCTCGCGGCCGCCGGCAAGATCAACCCGGTCACCGCGTTCGCGATGGGGCTGCTGCCCGGCGGGGACGCCGAGGTGCTGCTCGGCTTCGAGAACGACGACCAGGCCCGCACCAACGCCGACACCCGCGCGGTGCTCGCCGCCGGCCCCGCCCCTGGCCAGGGCGGCGACTTCTCGGACCGGTTCGCGGTCCGCGAGGTCACCGCCGAGGGGACGATGGTGCGGCTGTCCCTGGAGCCGGAGCCCTCCGCGTTCGTGCTCTCCGACCTGTCCTCGGGGCCGGTGCTGTTCGCCTCCTGCTGAGCCACCGGGTGGTCGAGCAGCGAGCGCCAGCGACTACCGGAACGCGCGCAGGCGCAGGCTGTTGCCGACCACGACCAGTGACGACGCGGCCATGGCGGCGCCGGCGAGCATCGGGCTGAGCAGCCCGGCGACGGCGACCGGCAGGGCGGCGACGTTGTAGGCGAACGCCCAGAACAGGTTGGCCCGGATGGTGGCGAGCGTGCGCCGGGAGAGCCGGACGGCGGTGGCCGCGACCCGCAGGTCCCCGGAGACCAGCGTGAGGTCGGAGGCCTCCATCGCCACGTCGGTGCCGGTGCCGAGCGCGATGCCCAGGTCGGCTGCGGCCAGGGCCGCGGCGTCGTTGACCCCGTCGCCGACCATGGCGACGACCCGGCCCTCGGCCTGCAGCCGCCGCACCTCGGCGAGCTTGTCGGCCGGCAGCACGTCGGCGACGACCCGGTCGATGCCGACCTCGGCGGCGACGGTGCGCGCGGCCTGCTCGTGGTCGCCGGTCAGCAGCACCGGCTCCAGGCCCAGCCCGCGCAGCAGGGCGACGGCCTCCCCCGAGGTCTCCTTGACCGTGTCGGCCACCACCAGGACGCCGCGGGCGCGACCGTCCCAGCCGACGAGCACCGGCGTGCCACCGGCGCCCCGGGCGGTGGCCAGTGCCGCGGCGACCTCCTCGCCCACGCCCACGCCCTCGCGCTCCAGGAGGGCGGCCTTGCCGACGACGACGCGGGTGCCCTCGACCTCACCGGTCACCCCGAGGCCCTCGTGGTTGGCGAAGCCGGTCACCTCGGGCCGCTGGCCCGGCCAGCCCTCGGCGACCGCCCGGGCGATCGGGTGCTCGGAGGCCGACTCCAGGGCGGCGGCCCGGCGGCGTACGTCCTGCTCGTCGGCGTCGATCGCGACGACGTCGACCAGCGACATCCGGCCGGTGGTGACCGTCCCGGTCTTGTCGAGTACGACGGTGTCGACCCGTCGGGTCTGCTCGAGCACCTCCGGGCCGCGGATGAGGATCCCGAGCTGCGCACCCCGCCCGGTGCCGACCATCAGGGCCGTGGGCGTGGCGAGCCCGAGGGCGCACGGGCAGGCGATCACGAGGACCGAGACGGCTGCCGACAGCGCGACCGTCCAGCCCTCACCGGCCACCAGCCAGCCCAGGACGGTGAGCAGGGCGAGCCCCACGACGACCGGCACGAACACCGAGGAGACCCGGTCGGCCAGCCGCTGGACCTCCGCCTTGCCCTGCTGGGCCTCCTCGACCAGCCGGGCCATCTGGGCCAGCGCGGTGTCGGAGCCGACCCGGGTGGTGCGCACGACCAGGCGGCCGGAGGTGTTGACGCAACCGCCGGTGACCTCGTCGCCTGGGCCCACGTCGACGGGCACCGGCTCCCCGGTGAGCATCGAGGCGTCGACCGCGGAGGCGCCGGACTCGACGATCCCGTCGGCGGCGATCCGCTCGCCGGGACGCACGACCACCAGCTCGTCGAGCCCGAGGTCCTCGGCGGTGACCCGGACCTCCTGACCCTCGCGCAGCACGGTGGCCTCCGCGGCGGAGAGCGCGAGCAGGGCGCGGAGCGCGGCGCCCGCGCGGCGCTTGGCGCGCTTCTCGGCATAGCGGCCGGCCAGCAGGAAGGTCGTGACGCCCGCGGCGACCTCGAGGTAGATCATCGAGAGGCCGTCGCCGCGCTCGGCGGTCCAGGAGAAGCCGTGGGTCATCCCGAGGTGACCGGCGTCGCCCACGGTCAGCGCGACGACCGACCACGCGTAGGCGGCCGTGACGCCCATCGACACCAGGGTGTCCATGCTGACCGCGCCGTGGCGCAGGTTGGTGACGGCGGCCCGGTGGAAGGGCCAGGCCGCCCAGGTGGCGACGGGCGTGGCCAGCGCCAGCGACCACCACTGCCAGCCGGTCAGCTGCAGCGCGGGCACCATCGCCAGCGCGATGACCGGCACCGAGAGGGCGGCCGCGACGAGCAGGCGGAGCCGCAGCGCGGCCACCTCGCGGTCGGTCACCGCGTCGTCGTCGGCCTGCGGGCGCGGCAGCTCAGCGGCGTACCCGGCCTGCGCGACGGTCTCCAGCAGCACGTCGGTGCCCAGGCCCGTGGGGAAGACGACGTGGGCCTTCTCGGTGGCGTAGTTGACCGAGGCCTGCACGCCGTCGAGCTTGTTGAGCTTGCGCTCGATGCGGTGCGCGCAGGACGCGCAGGTCATGCCGGTGACGGCGAGGTCGACCTCGTGCGTCGCAGCGACGTCGGTGGTGTGCGCGCTGCTGCTCATGCCAGCTGGTAGCCGGCCTCCCCCACGGCGGCCTCGACGGCCTCGCGGGAGAGCGGCTCGGCGCTGGTCACGACGACCTCGCCGGTCTCGAGGGTGACCGCGACGTCCTCGACGCCGGCGACCTCCTGCAGCTCCTCGGTGACCGAGGCGACGCAGTGGCCACAGGTCATGCCGGTGACGGTCCAGGTGCTGGTGGTACTCATGGATTCTCCTCGTAGGGGGTGACGGGTCGGATCGGGGTCAGGAGCGGACCAGGCGCGCGATGGCGTCCATGGCCTCGGTGACCTTCTGCTCGGCCTCCTCGTCGGAGGAGCGGGCAGCGCCGACGACGCAGTGGCCCAGGTGCTCCTCGAGCAGCCCCAGGGAGACGGCGTGCAGCGCCTTCGTCATCGCCGAGACCTGGGTGAGGATGTCGATGCAGTACTGCTCCTCCTCGACCATCCGCTGCAGGCCGCGGGCCTGCCCCTCGATGCGGCGCAGCCGCTTGAGGTAGTCGTCCTTGCGCTGGATGTAGCCGTGCTGGGTCTCACTCACGCTCATAGGGTACCCCCCTATGGTATCTACGCAAGCCCTGGGAACGCCGCCTCCGCCCGCAGGGGGTCAGGAGGCGGCGCGCGGGTGCGGCAGGACGCCGAGGATGGCGTCGATCTCCGCCTGCGAGAGGTGCTCGTCGACCTCGGAGGCAGCGATGATGAGGTTGGTGGTCAGCTCGACCTCGCCGAGCAGGTCGGCGTCCTCGAGCGACACGTCGAACTGATCGTGCACGCTGCCCTCACTCAACCCTTGGACGTCCATCGAGCACCAGAGTGCCCGAGGGACCCGGCTGCCAAACCACCCGTTTCCAAAGTGACCCGTCCGGGGGGTGTCGAACCACCCGGGTGGGCCACTCGCCGGTACGGACCAGCAGCCCGGGTCGGCTCGGCCGCGGGCCGGACCCGGCCGCGCCAGCCCCTCGGCGTACGCCCCCGGCGACGGCAACGGGGCCCCAGCCGTGCGGCTGGGGCCCCGTCGTGGTCATCGCGTCAGACGCGACTCAACCGTAGGTCAGAGAGGACGAACGTTCTCCGCCTGCGGACCCTTCGGGCCCGACGTGACGTCGAACTCGACCTTCTGGTTCTCGTCCAGGGACTTGTAGCCCTGGGTCTGGATCGCCGAGTAGTGCACGAAGACGTCGTCGCCGCCGTCCTCCTGCGC
>Ga0208328_1000338_pt1 | contig 22850 bp, 32 predicted proteins | sample DeeseametaMP2633_FD_184170 | JGI IMG/M metagenome (GOLD analysis project Ga0208328, IMG submission 184170) | Marine microbial communities from the Deep Atlantic Ocean - MP2633 (SPAdes) | ecosystem: Environmental > Aquatic > Marine > Unclassified | place: Northeast of Antigua and Barbuda, North... | reverse complement strand
ATGCAGGGGAAATGTTGGCACGGTGGCTCTTTCTCAAACCTAAGGCTGGACAGGATCTACCTATCCAGCAGTGACAAGCGTCTTCCAGTCGGTGAGAGAAGCGTAGCGGCTTTCATCGACCAGAAGCTCCGGAATTCATTCCGGAGAGCATCACTGGAGTGGTGGTGCCGAGGAGGCGAGAGCGACATCCTCACCGCGACTTTTGAGCAGCGTAGCCCTTCGGATGGATCTTCCATCTGTCGCCCGGCGGTAGGCGCTCGATCCACGCGTCTGGTCCGTGCTGGGCAATGAAGGCGGCATCGGCTTCCTTCTTGCGGTCGGCATGGAAGTCATTTGCGCGATGTCCGCTCGGACGTTTGCAGGACGCTCCGGCGGCAGCACCGCAGGAGCTGCAAGCAACGGCGAGAACCGGGTGCTTGTGAGCGACGAAATCTCTGGTGAGCATCGGAAGCCTTACTTTTCGGGACGAGGGCGCCAGGCCTTCAGGGTGTGTCCGTTGAGCGAGCAGATGAACTGGCCGCGCTCCGTGCAGGAAACCCATCGGCCCCCGCCGAATTTGCGATCGTAGTAGGCGATGTAGATGTTGCCATGGGCATCCATGACTTCGACGGGCGTCTTGTCGCTGCGGGCGGTGAAGAGGGGGCGCCAGTCGCTCTCGAGGGCGCAGAGCTTCTTTGCCTTGGCGATGACGGCCTGACCGTCCGCGGCGAGACGGCTGTCGATCTCTTGCTTCTCGAGGAGGGCATCGAACATGGAGGAGAGGCCGGAGAAGTTGATCTCGTGATCGTCCTCGTCGCTTGCAAGCAGGCTCGGGAGTATCGCCTCGGCGGCCGCCTTGCAGGATGCGAAGTGGTCGCCGACCGCGGCGCCTCCTTGGGCGATGGTGTTCCCGTCCGGATCCTGGATGGTGTAGTTCGAGCAGTCGTCATCCAGGTTGTGATCTTCCACAGAGTATCCGGCGACCTCGGAAAAGGCAGTTTCGGAGTATCGTGTGCTGCTGGTTTTCCAGATCAGGGGCATCTTGGCATCCTTTTCGGCAGTCGGATCGGTGGCGTCGACGCGTGTGAAAGCATCGTCGCCGGACATTTCGTGACAGGGCTGGGTCAGTAGATGGGGTCAGTCCCACCCGCCGGAGCGGAGGGACTGTTTGACCGCTTTGCGGTCGTTCTTGCGGAGCTTGCTCGCGATGCGCTTCGGGCGCGTATCGACGGCGACCGCGGTGCCAGCGTTGCCGGCGCGAACACGAAGGGCGAATGCTTGTTCGTTACGGATCTTCATCTTCTCTCTCCTTGGCTGGGTGCCGTTCGTCGTTTCGGCGTTCTCACGATTGAGAATGTCGACACGACGAATGCGTGTCCTGAGCCAGGCTTTTGCCTCCTATCCCGGGATAGTTGGTTCCGGAAAGGGCGCGTCGGAAATTCCGGAGGCCTTACTTCGTGGCGGAAAACGAACCCACCTCCTCGGCAGGAGCAACGACCTCGAGGAAGATTGGCATGACAAAACCAGGCGATAGAGTTCGATTGATTTCCGGCGGCCCCGTGATGACCGTGGAGCGGGTGAACAGCGGGTTTGCCCACTGCGCCTGGTTTGTGGAGGGCGAACTCAGAACTGCGACGATTTCTACGGAGGCACTTGTAGACGCGGATCGCCAATAGCGACCGTCCGTGCTCCGGAACGGCAAGGCCCGCAGGATGGCGTCCTGCGGGCCTCCTCATTGCTGGCTGATGCCCCCCCATCGCGGATGATGGAGGTGTGGCTTATACCGTCGATGCTGGGTCATTCGCCTTGGCGAATGAGACTCCTGATCCGCCCTGCGGGATCTTCCTGATCTCCAGGGTATCCGATCGACACGTTCTCGATGCGGCACCCCTGGATGTCGACATTGCTCGCATCATGCGAGTGGCCGAACAACCATTTGTCGGGTTTGCCGCGGGCGATGAGATCGGTCAGGTCGCTTGCATAGGCGGCATCGAGGTTCTCGCTGTAGTCGCGAAGAACGTCAGGATGAGGAGCGTGGTGTGTCACCACGATCTTTTCCCCGTCGAATGGAGCTTGCAGCGCCTCGGCGATGAACTTTCGATGAGCGTAATGGAGCCCGATGGTGTCTTTCGGAAGACACCGGCGGTATCCGCCGCCGGCATGTCGGATTGCCCGGTAGTCGTTCATCCGGATCGGAATGATTGCCTCATTGAAGGAGCGCCCACCTCCGAGCTCAAAATCGGTCCAGAGCGTCGCGCAGATGAAGCGCGTTTTTCCAAGGTCGATCGACTTTTCGTTCACGAACTCGGCGCCAGTTTCCTTCGCGATCTGCTCGAGGCGGTATTCCTCGTCGATGCAGGCGTTGTAGAAGTCGTGATTGCCAGGGAAGATCTTGACCACGTCGCTGCCAGTCATCTCGACAAGCTTTCGAAGGAACTTGTCCCATCGCACCTTGGGCTTGTTGGTCAGATCACCGGCGATCAGCAAGAGGTCAAGATCAGCGAGATCATCGGCGCACTCGCTGAGGTAGTCGATCCGATTTTCCTCCCAGAAGTCGAGGTGGAGGTCTGCGGCGACGAGGTACTTCATGGGAGACTTCGCTCTCTTTCGTGTCCGGCCTGTAGGTGCGGCCGAGGAGTATCGACACCGTGAATGTTGTGCCGCTTCAGCGCGAGGGCAAATCGAGTGAAAGGATCTTGGACTTTTCGCCTTCGAGGATGACCTCGAGACAGGCCAACTGCGCGTAGAAGTGATTGATGGCTTCTTTTGCCCGGGGAAGGGTGCCCCGCAGCCCCTGATGCTGCCGATACAGGATGTGGGCAACCAGGAGAATGTCTGTCTCCAGGGCGCGCAGGCTCGGGAGGTTCGGCCGTGTCGCGAGGCGCAGAAACAGGTCCACGAGTGTGCTGTGCGACTGCCCGGAGTCAGGGCGTGATGCGCGTGCCATCTCGCGCGCGTCCGAGAGGTCGGATTTGGAGACGGATGCGCATCCGGAAAGGAGAGAAGCGATGCTGTCGATGCGGGAGGTGAGCATGGTCATTGAATTCCCCTGGTCTACTCGGAGTTCTGCGTGTCGGCGTTCTCACGATTGAGAATGCCGGCAGGATGAACTCTCCCAGAGGCACAACAGCGACGCTTGCCCCGCCAGAAATGAGCAGGGGCATGACCCGACAAGCCTCAGTGGGGCGCCATGGAAAAACGCCGGACCCATCGGGCCCGGCGTCGAGAATGATCTGTCGTGTCGTTGTTTCGATGCCGCCGAAGGATCGGCCGAACTGTAAGTCCCGACGCTTGATTTTGGGCATGCGCCCATCGGGATGAGCGACCTCACGTCTGTGAAATGCCGGGTCGGGTCAGGAAAACGCGAGCTGGTAGATTTCGTCCCAGCTCGGAGGGGTGCGGCTGACCGCATGTGCGCTCTCAATGAATGCATCGAAGTTTTCCGCAGGGACGCACGAGAAGTATGAGAAATCGGGTGTGATGCCGACCCGATCGAGCGTAGAGCGGTCCGCATCCCAGCCCAGGCCAATGATGAGATTTTTGGTCGTCCGCCCGTCATCGTGAAACACCAGGGATTGTCTGATGTCGTCGACGAGGACTTCAGGGAGGCCGTGGCTGGTTGCCTCTTCCCAAGTCCAGAATGCATCGGATGCCATGCAGCCATGATCCGGATCCCACCCGTCGTTCACACGGCGACTGTCGTGGAACAGACCGAAGAGTGCCGCAGCAGCCTTGCCGCGCTGGCCGAGGTTGCACATCTCAGCGATCTTGAGCCCCTGGGAGGCGACAGCCTGCCAGTGCTTCTCGCCATGATAGATGCTTTCAGGAAAGAGGCTCTCCCCGACGGCGAACTCAACTGCGCTGTTCCATTCCTCTTTCGAGAGCATGGCGAGATCCTTTGCTGTTCCTGGAGTGGACACACCACCACCCAAGGATGGAAGTGCGTTCTTTTGTGAAGGTCCGAAAAACCCGTTCGGAGCGTCAGGCCGCGAGCACGAGATTGCTCAGTCGCTCACGCTCCAGCATCGTTTCGATGCTCTGATCGACAGTGTCGGCGACCGCGGTGTTGATGGCATCTCGGCGCGCTTGAATGACGTCGCGCACGGCCTTCAGGAAGTCCAGAAGGATGGAGGCGATCCTGCTGAAGGCTGCGGTCGAGAGATTGCCGGAGGTCGCCTGATACTTCCGACCGCCAGGTGCCGGAAGCTCACGGACCGAAAGGAGGACGGTTTCGGATTCAGGGAAGGTCATGGTGAGCTCGGAGTAGGCGCTGTCATCGGGCATCTTGCGACCGACCTTGATGTCGAAGCTCGAGAAAGACGGGTTGGCCGATTTGGCGGTTGCGATAGCCTGGAGAACCTCCGGCTGGATGTAGTCGTTGGACTTCCTCTGGAAGTCGAGATCGCATTGCTCGAGCGTGATGTTGTCGCGGTCGAAGAGTTTCTGGAGGGTCGTTTCGATGGTCCGTGCGATTTCGCGAGCGTTCATGGTATCTCTCTCTTTCGGCTGGTGCCGTCCGTTGTGGCGGCGTTCTCACAACTGAGAATGCCGACCGCGATGGAGGGTCGCTGGCCATCGACTTCCTTGTGGATCTACAGGATGCGCTCGAAGCGCCCACCGAGTGCTGCAAAGCGCCTATCGAAGCGTGACGACGAAGTAGCGCTTTCTTGCCTCTTGTTCCCCGATTTCAGAGGCAAGGAGTTGCCCGGCGATGTCCTCGGCGGCGATGTTTCTCGGCCACTCCGCGGAAGAGATTACGACGTCTACACCTTCGGTGGACTGATAGATGAGGTCGATGCGGTTCTTGGTGCCCCAGGCCGTCGCTTTGTAGCCGCCTTCGCGGTCGAATTTGCGATCTGCTGCTCCAAGGAGCTGTCCAATGGTGACTTTCATGGAAGATCCTTTCCCGGGCGACCTCCTGTGTGGCCGCGCCAAAGTGAAAAGCCGGCGGGCCCAGGTAGGGGCCGCCGGCGCGAAGGTTGTGTCGGTAATCTGTGAAGCGGCTGACCTTATGCCTCAGTGAGGATCATCGAGTGGCCATCCTGGCTAAGCTCGTGCATCTCGTAGACGATCTGGTCGACGCGGCTGCATCCGCTGACGAAGATCCCATCCCGGATTTCCCGGCGCCAGAGCTCGAGGATGGTCTGAGCCTGGGAGGGGAGAAGCATCGCGCCGTCCTGGTCCGGGTTGAGAGCGCTGGGGAACTTCTCTTTCACGCTTTCGAGCATGCCCTGCGTCGTCGCGGTCGAGGTCGAGACGTCGAAGTGGTGGATGCTTGGCGAGAGGGCCTGCGGATTGCCAGAAGTCTTGATCATGACGGCGACGAGTTCTCGGGGCATGCTGTTCTCCCTTGTTTCCATAGTCGGACCGTCCTGCGCGACGGCGTTCTCACATTTGAGAATGCCGGCTCGCTGGAGGGGTGAGTGCGCTCCGCAGGATAGGATCGCGTTGATCGACGTGACCCTCTGTGGGCGCTCAGCGTGCGTCTGCCTGGAGGCTGTCGCGGAGGGCCTTGGCGAGGTTTGTGCTCGGCTGCCTTCCGGCGTCTTCCATAGTTCTTCAGGTGGATCTCATGACGCTCCTTGACCTCTCGGCCGACCTGTTCGCTCTTGCGGAGTGATGCTGTGATCAGTTCCGCGATGCCCTCGGGGGCGTCGCCTGATGCAAGAAGGTCGAGAAGTGGTCCGCTCACCGGGGTTCGACGATAGCCTGTGCGCTGAGTGTCATTGATCCGCAGCACCTCAGTGCTTCCCTTTCGGATCGCGAGCTCGCGGGGGAGGTGGCGTCTGATGTACCACGGATAGGAGCGATCCCATCCTTCGCCGATACGGTCGCAGTGCCAACCGAGCGGAAGCCACTCGTGGCCTCGGCGGGAGCTGCGAAGAACCAGGCTGAGGTCCAACGCGGGACGGCGCCAGAAGGTGAGTGGAGACCGGCGGAAAAGCTTGGTGATTGGATCGGTCATCGGAGGTCCTTGGGGAAGTCGGTCGATCGCATCGGGACGTCTAGTCCCGTTCGCTGATCCTGTAGAGCGCCTCATCGAGATATTCGTGGGAGGTGCTGTAGGCGACACCTTCGAGATCCAGGAGTTCGGCGAACATCGAGGCGTCGTCCGGATGAACGAGATGCTCACCTGGAACCAACCATTCACCGATCTTGTCGATCCTTCCCCAGAGATGGGTCGTCAATGCAACGAAGGGGGTGCCGCCATGGAAACGGATGGCGCGAGGTTGTTGGTGAGACACAATGCAGCTCCTTTGCCTGGGGATGGCCATGTCGGCCTGCTCGCATTGGGGCAGGACCGACGCTGGCTATCCCATTCGGGACGATGACCTAACGAGGTTCTGAAGAGGTGGCCGAAGAAGGCCCTGACAGGGACCAAAGTCCGGCCACGGAGAGCAGCTCAGTGATCGAGGTCTCGCGCGGAGGAGAGCTTTGCTCGAGCGCCGGAAACTTCCTCTGCAGGGAGGGTAGCTTCGACGAAGGGGCTGATCACCCCGCAGTCGTGGAGGAGATGCTGCGCAAGAGCGACGTCCGGGTCGTAGTCCTCGGCGTGCTCAGCGAGATCGGGGTCAGGGATAGCACCGGATGCGGCTGATACACCGATCGCTTCGAAGCCGCGCTGGGCCCATGCGCGGATCTCCTCAGAGTCGTCTTCGATCACGAGAGATCCGTTGGCGACCTTCTCGGCATATCTGCGTGCGGTCATGAGAGCCGCGGGCGTGGGCTTGGGATCCTGATCCAAGGCCCTCATGAACTTGTAGAAGTCTTCCTGGGACAGTGTCGTGCGGTACTGGTTGTTGTCGCTCATGCGGCTTCCTTCGATCGGGTGGGTGACGGTTCAAGAGCGTTCCGGCAGGCAGCCGGCCGGCTCATCTCGACACGCATGAAGAGTGGGTTGGGCTGCCTGATGCGGAAATGGCCGAAGAAGGTCCTGAGGAGGACCAAATCCTGGCCAAGGAAAATCGCCGGACCCATGAGGGCCCGGCGTATATGATCAAGTTGGACTTCAGGCTGCTTCAGCGACTTCCTGGGCGCCGGCTTCCTGCATCTCGGCTTCCGATTTCTCGGCTTCCTTCTCAGCTTTCTGCTTGGCGCGGTTCTCGTCGCGCTGTGCGCTCATATCCGCGAAGCGCTGGGCATAGGGGTGGTCTTGCACCACGACGCCGGTGCGGGCCAGGACGCCGACGATGGCCGGCACGGAGCGACCGATGACCTTGACGATCTCTTCCATGCTTTCGCCGGCGCGGAACATCTCGGTGACCCGTGCGATCTCTTCATCGCTCCAGCGTTTGCCGCGGATAGTCACCAGGGCCGGATCGATTTCACCATCTTCGTAGACGCGGAGGCGAGCGTCTTCGGTGCCGATCGGTTGGGTAGTTGCTTCAATCGCGGATGCTTCGATGGTGGTGGTTGCGCTGGAGGTTGCTGCGTTGGTCATGGTTTCTGTCTGTCTTTCTTTGGTGATGGTGGAACCGCCGTATCGGCCGTCTCGTAAATGAGATGGCCGACACCGGCGTTTTCCGCTGTCGTCGTGGTGTTGGATTTTCGGGAGTTGGCTCGAGGAGCCGGGGTTCTCAGCCCCGATGGGGGATGAGTGCGAGGGCGCGTTCCTGGATCGAGTGCTTGTAGGTCGTGTCGTTCATGAGCGCGAGGGTGGGCTTCTCGGAGACCGGAGCGCAGATCGCGCTGTCAGAGAAGTTCATCTGCGGACCGCAGTCGCGGCAGTAGAGGCCGTAGGTGTAGATATTCCACCAGGTTGCGCCGGTTCTCTCGCATGCCGTTCGGTTGCATTCGCCGCCGTAGACCTGCCCCTTGTTTGGCTTCATCTCATGCCCGGGGTACCGAGAGGGATGGATGTCCCCGGTGAGGTCGAGATCTGCAGAGGGAAGATCTCGGGAAAGAGGGGAATGCGAAGAGAGGGGTTCTGAGATCTTGGTGCTGCGTTGGGCATCGCGCTTGGCTTTAAAGCGACGATTGAGTTCGGATTGGTAGCGGGATTTCTTCGCCATGTGTCGATCCTCAGGTAACGGGATTTAGGTGGAAGCCGACTCGATCAGATCGACGAGTTCGAGGTGAAGTTTCACAAGCTCGTCGAAGACTTTGCGCTCGAGGATGTAGGTGCTTGGCTTGTCGACTCGGGGTACCTTCAGGTACTTGAAGTCGCCTTCAGCGGTGTTCGTCGCCGCGAGCACCAGGTCGAAGTTCTTCTGCGACAGCAGGACATACTCGATGCCTTTGTTTTCAATGAGGACACCTTGCTGTTGAGCTTTGTCGAACACGGCGTCGAGTGCAGGGGTGAATGTTTGCGGTTCAAGCATGGGTGCCTCGTATGAGAATGAAGAACTTCTTCGGCGGGTGCGATTAGGCGTTCGATTCAATCTTGCCGTCGAGGGCGTCTCGGAGAGTGATACCGAAGCGCTGGGCGCGTTCCTGCGCATCCAGGACGGAGGCCGTCATGGTACGGAGGTATTCCTTGTGGTCGGCCTGACCCAGGAGGCGAGCCTCGAAGTCAGCGTCATGGATCTCGGCGGTGGTGCCGTCGGCATCCAGCCGGGAAACGACTTCGAACATGCGACTGTCGATTTGGGTGAGGAGGCCTTGGTAGGCGATGCCATCGCGCGTGACGACGTGGGAGATCTGGGACATCTAGTATCCTTCTCGGGAGTGGTATTGTGGGCGCAGACGGGGGGACGGAAGCTTAGACGAAAGCCTGTTTGCGCATCTCGCGCTCGAACTCGGCATCGAGGTGGGCGCGGAGGTCTTCGAGCGTCTCAACGCCCATCTCTGACCAGTGATCGAGGTCTTCTGTGAGCGGGAAGTGGGAAACGCCATCCTTCGGATATTCTTTGGCAACGCGGGCTTCGAAGTTCAAAGCGTGCAGATAGCTCGGAAGGTCGTCGAAGAGTTGGTGAGCCGGCATGAAGGAGGCTGCGGCGGTGGTTCCGAAAGTGGAGACCGCGTGGCGATACATCTTTTCTGCGGATTCCAGATCAGGTGTCTGAAAGGTGAAGTTCACGACGGCCTGACCGTTGTCGTCGAACACCAGGGACCCGTCGATGATCTGGAAGAGGGTAACGCGATGCTGGGCCATGGTGTTAATCCTGTTTCGTGGCTTGCCGTCCATCCTGGCGGCGCTCTCACAACTGAGAGCGCTGACAAGGTGGAGGTTGGCCCGCCTTCCCCTTGAACGAAGAAATGCCGACCACCCGTCAGGATGGTCGGCACTCGAGAAGATTGGCGCGCATAGCGACGGCAGAAGCTGGTTCGAGAGTTCGACCTTGTGGGGTCGTCAATCGGAAAGGGGACTGATCCGGTCGAGTTCCTCACGAAGGCCTGCGATTATCCGCTCCGCCTCTTCCTCTGTGTAGGTGTCGCTGAGAACTTCTCCGACAGGGTAGGAGCGACCACTCTCTGTGGACGTGATGCGGATCTTGCACTTCTTGCTCCAGTAGGCCTGGTCGTAGGTTTCCACCGTGAATGCTTCGCCGCCCATGGCGCGAGAAGCAATTTCGGCCCAATGACGATCCTTGAGGAGTTTGACGGCCTCGGGGATCATCGAGGAAACCAGCTTGTGAAGCTCAGCCATCATCTCGGCCGCCCGAGGTCCGCTGCACATCATCTGGGTGTTGCGCCCGATTGCGAGGGCGTCTGCGAGAGCAGGAAGGATTGCGGGTGAAATCTCCAGAGTCTCGCTAAGTCGACGATTGTCGGAAGCAGTGGGCGCAGCGAGAGGCGCCCCGCAGGTGGTGCAGGTGGACATGGTGATCTCTTCCGGATTGGATGCGGCTATTTGGTTTTGCCTGCCGCTGCCTGGGCGCGCCATCTTTCGGCGATGTTCAGGGCGTCGGCAGGGCCTTCGGCAACGACACTTCGGATAGGCATGCCGTCGTCTGCGATCTCCATGACGAGGTTGTCTCGTACGGTGACTCTGGAGGTCATCGCTTTGCTCTTTCTGGGTCTCAGATTGCCAACAGGGAAATCTCGGCTTTGTCGTCCTGGAGTTTCCAGGACAGGCGGCTTATGTTGCCCTCGAGGCAGTAATAGGCGGTGATCGCAGCGGTCGTGCAGGCCTTCTGAGCGTGCAGACTCTTGATGTCGATCTCCATCCCCGTCAGTCGTTTCTTCAGGCGCCGAAGTCGCGCGAATGCAGGCGCGCTGGGCGTCGGTTTTTTGCGGGTAGGGAGCGCCTCTTTGAGGCGAACACCGTCGGGCGTAAGGCCGCCCCACGAGATCTCCTGATCAGGGTGGAGGGACTGGAGTTCGGACAGCATGCGGGTGGCATAGCCACGCCGGCGTTGGCCCTCGGAGACTTCGATCATCTGGATATGAGGGACGGCTTCGTAGACGCTGTAATCCACGTAGCCGACGACCCGTCCGCCATCCTTGAGGAGGATCGAGCAGTCCGTCTGACCGTGATGATGGCCGCGGCAGGTGTGAGATAGAACGGGCATTGCACTGCGGGTCATGCTGAGGCCTCTGCTTCGACTGCGTGATAGGCGACCATTGCTTCGGTGCGCGCATGCGCCTGGGTCATCTCCCAACGGCGGTGCTCGCGGAGGTAGTCCTGAACCTTCTCTGCATCGCCGTACTTGGCGGCGTTTTCGATGAGTTTGAGCAGGCGACGAGTGCGAAGGATTTCATCTGCTGCGCGCTTGCCCTGCTGCATGACGGACATCGGGGTTTCGTCGAGGTCCAGAATGCAAAGCTCACCGATGCCGTTGTGAGGATCGAGCAGGTCGACAGCGGCGCGGTAGTTCTGTTGATCGCGTGTCATGCCTTACCGTCCGTGCGGAACTGCGTAGAGGATGTATTCGCGGCCTTCGATCTCGACGGTCTGGAAGGCGGTGCCCTCGTGATCCTCGAGGTCTCGGATGAGGCTGGTTCTTTCGGAGTATACCGCCTCGTGGACGCCGAATTCGTCCGTGGTCACCTCCAGTGCCTCGAGGTGCATATCGACGCCGGCGACCGTGATTGTCGCGAGAAGGCGGCAACGCAGGTTGTCGTCGTATCCGACCTCTTGCCAGGGAATGTCAGCGGGGACGATGGTAGGAGAAGTCATGCAATATCCTCGTTTAGAGCGTCGAGAAGTGTGGTGACGAGCTGTTGGTTGTCGCGGTTGTATTCGAGGTCGGAGACGAGGTAGCCGTCGGGCTCGTCGTCGTCGTAGTTCGCGCGTGGGACCGCGCGATCGATCATGAGGTCCGCGTCGCTCGGCTCGTCAGTCCCGTGGAGCGCGAAGTATGCGAGCTTGTAGATGGCTTCCCGTGCTTCGCGCTTGGTGAGCGCGACCTGGCATCCTCCAGACGAAATCTCGATACGGGCTCCATTGTTGATGACAGTCGTCTGCATCAGGCAGCAATGCCGAATGCAGTGACGTGGCAGACGTGGAATTTGCGCGGGCGACCATTGGTCTCTTCGTGATCATTGACCGTCACGAGGTTGCGGTGTGCTCGCCCTTCAGTGTCGAACTGAAGGATGTGGCGGGAACCAGCTTCTTCCCAATAGATCGCATGGGTCTCGGCGGGCCCACGGTAGGCGCCGGTGACAGACTTCGGAGGATGCGAGAGAGCCATGGAGATCCTTCCCCTGGTAGGTTTCGACATGTGCGGGAGAATGGTTTCGCTGGTTTCCTGTCGGAAAACCGGTTTGCGACGCCTTCACAAATGAAGGTGCTCGCAGAACGGGATCCGAAGTTGAGAAAGACAGAAAGAGAGAGGGGCTTGATGGGCCAGCCCATGCCGTAAATGTTGAAAACGGCACCCTTCCTCGGAGGGGCGCCGTTTTCGAGGGCCTATGGAGGCTTATCGGCTGATTTCAGCTGCGATCGCTTCGGCTTGCTTCAGCACGGTCTTGATCGCTTCCGGGGTCAGGTCAGGCGGATAGCCGTGGCGTTGAAGGATCTTTCGAACAGCAATCCGCATCTTTGCCCGAACGTTTTCGCGCCTCCACCAGTCGGTTCCGGCGTTGCTGCGCACCGTTCGAACCAGCTCAGTAGCGATGACCTGCAGTTCTTCGTTGGACATCACCTCAACAGCGCTGTTGTTCTGGGAAAGGGCGTCGTAGAAGGCGCGTTCATCCGCAGTCAGGCCATCATCTGGTTGCGCTTGGAGATCCTTCGCAATCTCAATGAGTTCCTGGAGAATCTGCAACGCATCGACGCTCCGGTTGTGATAGCGAGCAATGGCTTGCTCCAGCCGAGCCGAGAACTCCTCTCGTTTGACGACGTTACTGCGTGTCTTTGCCTTGATCTCACCATTCAGAAGCTTCTTGAGCGCCTGAACGGCCAGGTTCTTCCTTTCAGAGTTTTGGAGTTCGATCATGAACTCCTCGGAGAGCACGGAGATGTCCGGACGATCAAAGCCACATGCCTCAAGGATATCGAAAACTTCCGTGGACGCGACGGCATTGTTGACGAGCTGCTGGATCGCGAAGTCCGAGGCGCCCGACTTCTTGCCGCTCCTGTCGGCGTCGAGCTTTTCGATCCCGGTCCGGATCGCGATGAAGAAGGCGACTTCCAGCGAATGTACCGTTGCCTCGGGGGCGCCGGACGCCAGCTTGAACGCCTTCACCACGGCGGCAACGGCATCCTGGAACCGTTTGACGTCCCGCCCCTCGCTCTCCACGCCCTTTGCGAGGATGAACTCGATAGCCGAGGAGAGAACCCTTAGGCGCTCCTTCACACTACCGGTCATCGCTGACGCATAGTCGAAGCCGTGGAGCTGTTTGCGGCAGACGTCGAAGGCATCAAGGAAGGCGCGGACCGCCTCGGTTTCATTGATACCGGTCTGTTCCTGATCGGACTGTGAGTAGTGTGCCAAGGCCGATTTGAGCTCGGAGGCGATGCCGATGTAATCGACGATGAGCCCCGCTGGTTTGCCTTTGAACACCCGGTTAACCCGGGCGATAGCCTGCATCAGCCCATGCCCTTTCATGGGCTTGTCTACATAGAGCGTGTGCATGCAAGGTGCATCGAAGCCGGTCAGCCACATGTCGCAGACGATCACGAGGCGCAGTGGATCCTTTGCGCTCTTGTAGCGGTTGCGGATGGCCTCCTGGCGCGACTTGGACCGGATGTGCGGCTGCATGACCGCGGGATCGGCTGCCTTGCCGGTCATGATGACCTTCACTGCTCCAGTATCATCCGTGTCGGTGTGCCAGTCCGGGCGGGCAGCAACGATCCTGTCGTAAACCTCGACACAGATGCGTCGGCTCATGCAGACGATCATCGCTTTGCCATCGATTGCCTCGATCCGGGCGTCGAAATGCGTCAGGATGTCCTCGACCACCGTGTCCAGCCGCTTGTCCGCACCAACCAGGGCCTCGACCTGTGACCACTTGCGCCCAAGCGCGCTGGCCTCGTTTTCCTCAAGCCCTTCCGTGGCCTCGTCGAACTCCTCGTCGATATGGGAGGCAAGGTCGTCATCAAGCTCGATCTTTGCAACGCGGGCTTCGTAGTAGATCGGCACCGTCGCGCCGTCTTCGACCGCTTGGGCTATGTCGTAGATGTCGATATAATCGCCGAAGACGCTCCGCGTGTTCGCCCCAACGAGATCTACCGGCGTGCCGGTGAAGGCAACGTAGACCGCATTGGGGAGCGCCTTCCGCAGTTGGTAGGCCAGCCCGTACCGAACATCCCCGTCCTTGGTCAGTTTGGCATCGAAGCCATATTGCGTCCGGTGGGCTTCATCGACCATGACGATGACATTCGAGCGGTCCGTCAGCTCGGGAAACTCACCGCCATCGGCGGGCCGGAACTTCTGGATGGTCGAGAACACCACGCCGCCGACGGCACGATCCAGTAGCGTCTTGGCGTCTTCCACGCTCTCTGCCTGCAACGGGTCTTCGCCCAGGATGTCCTTGCAGCGAGCGAAGGTCGCGAACAGCTGGTTATCAAGGTCATTGCGATCGGTCAGCACCAGCAACGTCGGGTTGGCAAGGCCAGGATCATGCATCACCTGCCCGGCGAGGAAGGTCATCAGCAGCGACTTGCCCGACCCCTGCGTATGCCAGATCACACCGGCCTTTCCATCCCGCCCACGGGCCTCGGCAATGGCGCCCATGGCCTTGCGCACCGCAAAGAACTGGTGGTAGCCCGCGACCTTCTTGATCGGGCCCCTGCCTTCGTCTTCGAAGACTACGAACCAGCGCAGCAGGTCGAGCAACACGCCAGGGTTCAGCAGCCCCTTCGCCAGCGTTTCAAGCGCAAGTTGGGAACCTGCGGGCACCTTGGTTTCCCCATCCACGGTGCGCCAGGTCATGTAGCGGTCCAGCCCCGCGGAGAGGGAGCCGTAGCGGGCCGTGAACCCGTCGCTGATGACGTTGATCAGCGAGGTCCGGAACAGGTCGGGGATGTCGGTCTTGTAGGTCTCGATCTGGTTGAAGGCGGCCTCGATGTCCTGCCCTTCGGTGCCCTTCAACTCGATCACCACCAGTGGCAGGCCGTTGAGGAAGACCACCACGTCGGGAATCCGCGGCGTCTTGCCCACCACGTCGAACTGATTGATGGCACGCCAGTCGTTGTGCCGGTTCTCCCAGTCGACGAGGCGGACCACGGCGCTGCGCTCCTCACCGCCTTCAATGAAGCTTGCCTTGATGCCGTCGACCATCAAGCGGTGGATGCGGCGGTTCTCCTGCACGGGGTCATTGCCGACCTGAACATCCAGCACCTTCTTTGACGCCTCGATCAGTACACGCTCGGGCAGGCCGGGATTGATGGCGCGAAGGGCGTCCAGCAGGACCGGCTCCAGGATCGTCTGATGATAACTGCCCCGCAGGGACGGGTTGGCCTCGGGCGCGGCCTCCGCCCCATGCTGCAGCAGACAGCCAAGCTCGGCCAGCTCCTCCATGAGGTAGTCTTCAAGGTCGGCTTCGCTGGTAAAGGCCATCGGGGAAACTCGCTGTGTTGTATGGATAGGGCGACGTCAGAGCGCCGCCTCTGCTTGCTCGCGTGCTGCACCGATGCGGAGCTCGCCCGACATCAGGCGGGGCAGAAGCGTATCGCGGAGGGCGGCGAGGTTTTGGTTTTCGCTCGCCATCGCATGGATCTTTTCGAACCATGGGCCAGCGAGTTCGCCAAATGCAGATACGACATCAGGAGATGGAGCTATCACCTCAATTTCAGCGAGGGCTTTCGGTGGGATGCGTTGGTGACTGTTCGAAGTGCCGGTGACCCGGGCACAGGCAGCTTCGCGGAACTCATCCGATGAGAGCGCGCAGTAAAGCCACGAGGTTTCGGACGGATCGTGTGCCTTGGCGATGAAGAACTCGGTCGATGATGCAGGCGTTGCCTCACTCCCCTTTGTCCGTGCCCACCAGACGCGAGGGATGGTTGGGTTCAGGCGCGAGAATAGGATCGCGTCGTGCGGGACGAAGGTCTTGTTGCTCTTGATGGCGTCGCCAGGTTCGGCAATCGGCATCTTCCCCGCGTCATATGCAGGCAAGCTGAAATGGAGGAAGGCCTGATCGGGCGCTTCCATGGGTTTCACCGTCTTCTTTACATGGTCGCACATCTCGGAGAGTGGCGCGATCTCCCACCCCTCCGGCAGGCCGTCGTCTCCGAAGCGGTCAGGGAAGAGGGCAGCGGTGGTGGGGGGCATGTGGGCGTGGGCGCGGCCTTCGGATCTGGCGGCGACGGGGTCGAAGTCGACGAACCACGACCGATAGAGCGCCCGCGCCATCGCTTCCAGGGTCGCCGCCGTCTTGCGGTTCAGCTCGATCTTGTCATCCAGCGCCCTTAGCAAAGCGCCGATCTCGGTAGGCGAGTTGCTACCCAAGTCCGGCAATGGCAGAGATTCAATTAGTTTTCCGCTTATATTTGGTTGAGCAGAGCCATACGCCGCATTTCGAAAGAATTCGTAGGCCTCGTGTGACGAAACGAGGTAATGGATGAAGTCTTTTGAGTATTTTTCAGGCTCTTTTGGCACAAAGCGGCCGACTCGTTGGTTGATCAGCGCCATGGGTTCGCCCGGCCACACACGAGTGACCTTTCCAACATTGGCCCCGGTCATGGAAATTAGGGTGTCGCTTTCCTGTGTCCGAAAGCGTTCCGCGGTCTCTGCAATCTTATAGGGAATGCATTGCATCGAATGATACTCCATCGACGTTCCACCGGTGACATCGGCGATTTTCACGACAGGCACACCATCGCTACAAAAATCTTTACTCTTGAAAGCAAACCCGCCTTGAAGTGTGCAAATCTCCCCGAGTCTGTCAGGCATCGAAGGAAACTCCCGACAGCCGCGCTTCGATTTCGGCTTCCAGCCGTCGCCCTTCGGCGAACTGGCCGCGCAGCTCTCCCATCAGGCGTTCGAACTTCTCCTCGAAGGGCTCGCCGTCATCCTCTGCCGCCCCTGCGCCGACATAGCGGCCCGGGGTCAGGACGAAGTTGTGCCTGGCGATTTCATCCAGCTTCGCAGACTTGCAGAAGCCCGGCTCATCCTCATACGCGCCTGCGTCGGGCTCCCCACGCCATGCGTGATAGGCCGCGGCGATCTTGCCGATCTCCTCCGCAGACAGCTCCTTCTGCTTGCGCGATCCCGGCACAAGCGCGCCCATCTTGCGGGCGTCGATGAACAGCACCTCGCCGCGCCGGTCGCGCAGCTTGGCGCTCTTGGCGATCCCGTTCGACTTGTCCTTGGCCATGATCCACAGGCAGGCCGGGATCTGGGTGCCGTAGAACAGCTGCCCCGGCAGAGCGACCATGGCGTCGATGGCGTCGCCCTCGACCAGCGCGCGGCGGATGTCGCCCTCGCCGCCGGACATGGAGGACATCGAGCCGTTGGCCATAACCACGCCGCCGATGCCAGACGCCGAGAGACGTTCGTAGATGTGCTGGATCCAGGCGAAGTTCGCATTGCCGACGGGCGGCGCGCCAAAGGTCCAGCGGGCATCCTCGCGCAGCAGCTCGCCCGACCAGTCGGAGATGTTGAAGGGCGGGTTGGCGAGGATGTAATCGAAGCGTTCGTCCGGGAAAGCGTCGCGCACCAGCGTACCCTCGGAGTTCCAGCGGATGTCGGCGAAGATACCCCGGATGGCGAGGTTCATGCGCGCGAGGCCGAAGGTCGTGTGGTTGCGCTCTTGCCCGTAGACTGCGATATCGTTGCTCTGGCCGGAGTGGGAATCGATGAACTTCTCCGACTGCACGAAGAAGCCGCCCGTGCCGCAGCAGGGGTCGTAGACGCGGCCCTTGGTCGGTTCGATCATCTCGATCAGAGTGTCGACGACAGGCTTGGGCGTGTAGAACTCGCCGCCGCGCTTGCCCTCGGAGCTGGCGAACTCGCCGATGCAGTATTCGTAGATGCGACCGATGAGGTCGAAGTCGGCACGGGTGCCGTCGAGCTTGATGTTGGTGAAAAGGTCGATGAGGCCGGTGAGCATCGTCTTGTCGAGGCTGTCCTTACCGAAGACCTTGGGCAGGGCGCCCTTGAGCGACGGGTTCTCCGTCTCGATCTGGCGCATGGCCTCGTCGATCATCACCCCGACCTCGGGGTTCTTTGCATTGGCCGCGATGAACGACCAGCGCGCCTTCTCAGGCACCCAGAAGATGTTCTCTGCCAGGTATTCATCGCGCTCTTCGGCGTCAGAGTATTCGTCGGCGCTCAACTGGTCATGTAGACGTTGGAAGGCGACGGAGACGTAGCGGAGAAACAGCAGGCCGAGAGCGACGTGTTTATATTCGCCCGCATCCATCGAGCCGCGCATCTTGTCTGCGGCGGCAAACAGGGTCTTTTCTATTGTCATGCTGCTCCTCGGGGCTGACTTGGTCTTCCGATCACATAGTGGCAGAAGCCTTTGGCCCGGTAATCCAATCTACTTTTTGTGGTGACCATAACAGTCTGTTCGCCTTCGGCAATCCGTCTGGACGGTATCAGCGCCACGCGATCAGGTCGCGGGCGTAAATCTTGCCTTTCGCCAGTCCGAGCCGCATCGCAGGCGTCGCATTGCCGTTTTCAGGCAACGCCAGCATATAGTTGTAATAGAAGCGCAGGATCGCGGCCATTTTCGGGACCATTTCCGGGTTGTAGTAGGAATAGGCGTGCCAGATCCGCTGGTCGTTGGACGCCGTCGGAATGCCGCGCTCAAACCCGGCGACCCGGCGGCGCGCGAAGTTGAAGTAAGCGTCGACAGGGTGAATGGAGGCACCTGCGAAGAAGCGGGCGAGCCCGTCCCAGCCCATGTCGTCGAGATCCGTCTTCAAGCGGATCTTCTTGAGGGGCTCGGCCTTCGTGTGAAATGGCCATGGGACGCCCGCGCTGGCCAGTGTCCGTGCTCTTTGCTCAGGAGGGAGTTCCCGGTAGGTCTTCCATATAGCAATCAAGGTGATCGTCTGGAAATCGTTTAGCCTGGGGAAGTCCATCTGAACGCGAGCCATGTTATCGGCTTCCGCTGCCAGCATCGCATCGAGAAGCTGTCGACCTTCGGAGGCCATTCTCAGCCGCTCATCATTGGGCAGCCCCTTCTTGAAGCTGATTTCCGCGACGTTGACCCTACCTGACTTGATCAATTCGACATTCAGCGCGCAGACAGCGGCTGCGAGACCCGCCTCATCATCGAGGCAGTAGTTCGCCCGGGCCATCTGATCGCCGACGAGCTTCTTAACCAGCATCATGTGTGCGAACTTGAATGCATCTCCACGCACCCGACTGCCATGGCCTGGTAGCCGCAGAGCGCCTGCGACAGCCAGATCATCCTCGGAAAGCAGCCCGCCTTGGGTCCGGATAAGCGAGTCTTGGTACTCAGAAGCGGCCCACAGGCGCCCATGCCTGCGCATAGATCTCGCGAGGATGAAGTCCCCGCAGTCGTTCATCTCTTGCTCCAGATCGTCTGGCGCGACCGATGCGTCGTAATCAACCGTGGCAGCTACGACGAACTGTGAGAACTTATGGACCGTTACCATGTGGAGCAGTGGAATCGTGCCACGGCGGTTCTTTACAGGCCAGTTCACCAGGATCGTCTGGATGTCGGTCGCAAAGAAAGCTTCTCGGCCTTTGAAGCACTCGTGCATGCGTTTCTCGCGGTCGGTCGCGAAGGCCTTCACTTGCTGATACAGGAAGTCGATCTTGCCGTGGATTTGCTTCAGGCTCACATCATGGATCTCGGCGATCCTGCTGAGCGGTACTTTGTTGACCAAGGACTTCAGGATAGCTCCGGTGTCATCGGTCTGCTTGTGGCGCCGCGTTGGCTTGCCGATTGAGAAGGTCTTGCCGCACGATTTGCATTGATATCGGGGGTCGCCTTTTGCGGTCTTCCCGAAAGCGCGGTAGGCGCGCGGGCTCAAATCAACTGTGCCCCCATAGTTCTCGCAACCTGAATTTTTACAGTGTTTTCCGTTTGTTCTCCTATCTTCGCGTCGGAGCCGTGCGTACTCTTGCATCACTGCGCGGTTGTTCTTCACGACGCTCGAAACACCGCATGAAGGACAGATGAACGCTCGATCCTCTCCGGCTCCGTTCACTTTGCCGAAGTTCGGCTTTGGGCCTCTGCCGCGGCCGTCCAGCGGGTCTGGAAACAGCCCGAAGCGCTCGCAGAGCGGGTTTCGGCAGAAGTTTACGGAGAATCCACCTGGGGTTGATGGGAGGCGTCGCCTCGCAACTCTCGAAGATTTCTTCGAGAGCCGAATAGCTTCAACCTCAGGTTTGTGCGGCGCCAAAAGCTTGTCCTTATTGAAAAACGCCCCACCGGTTTACCGGCAGGGCGTCGAAGCTTCAACATTTATGGCATGGGCTGGGCTTGATGGGGCCCACCCTCATCATGGTCGCTGCTCCCCTGTGGGAGAGGGAGCAGCTCATAGGATCATATCGGCCGCGTGCCTGCCTCAGGCGCGAGACAGGGCTATGCCTTGGCGTTCTCGCCAGGCTTGGAGGGTTGGGTCTTGTTGATCCGATCTCTCGTCTTCTTCAGTAGAGAGAAGAGGGTCGGGACGTCGATGCTGGGAGGATCAGTCCGAGCGTAGTTCGGAGTAGGCCGCTCTGCACGCCAGCGAGCAGTGATGTCCTCTACTAGAGATTCAGATGGGGGAAGCATCCTAAAGACCACCTGGTTCTCGATCGACGAAGGGATCGTGTTGCGGCTGTGGCCCGGATCGTAGAGCAGATCGAGAAGGATGATCTTCCCTTTGAAGCCTGCGGACTGAAGATGTTTGATTTCGCGGGCGAGGAGGTCGATGGCTTTATCGGTAGCCCCCTCTAAGCACTCATAGACCGTGACGTGTCCATGCTCAGAGGACGGGATGAAGCGATGTGCGATACGGTCCGGGTCTTCTCTGGAGCGCAGCTCTGTAGGCAGAACTCCGAAGAAGGACCGGAAGGAGTACGGATGTCCCCTGCTTTTCAACTCATCCTCGAGAATGCTTTCCACAGCCCATCCGGGATGTGCTTTCACATGGAGAACGGACATGTCTTCCGAGGAGAGGAACTTGTCGATCATACCCGGAAGATCTGGCCTGACATTGGCGAGTGAGGTGCCCTCGCTATCGGTCGTATCGGGAGCCGGGGATACGGAGGGTTTACTCACAACCATGGAGCCCTGGAGGCTCGAGGCCACGAGGGGGCCGTCGTGGCCGGTGAGGTAGCCCCAGTTGTGCTTTGCGCCGGCGATACGAGCGGCGGCTGCGTTGAGGCACGCGGATTTCCGGGTCGAAGGAGCGCCTGCGATTTCGAGGGTGTCGCTGATGATCTTCGACAGGGTGTTCGTGTCGATGAGGAGGGGAGTGGAAGTCCTGGGGGCCATGAAGATGGTCCTTTCCGTGGCGATCGGGTGAAGCGGCTGTGGCCCTCGGCCCGGACACCGATCCGGAAAAGATCTCGGGTGGCTCGGGAGGATGTCTTGCCGCGGTCCATTTGGGCCCGGAGCGCGGCTTCGAGAGGTTGTGTGCCGCGCAATCCCGCCCTGGAAGGCGGTGCATTCGGCTTCTCGCACTCAGAGAGAAGCCGATTGGGCCGGCGAGTTCAACAGGACGATGAGGAATTTTATTGCCTCAAATGAGGGCGTGTCGGAGACTTGCCGCAGGCTATTTTAGAATGCGGTATTTCTATGAACTCTTCCCTGCCAGACCTGCCAGAGTTTCGGCTCCACGTATTTGACGACAATCCAGCACAGCACGCACTCAGGATGGCTGCGCAGCGACACGCAAGCGAAGTCCTCTCTATGCTCGGAGGTGATGTCAGCGACTTGCTTCGGTTTCACAGAGACATCGTTGAAACACTTGAGGAAACACGAAGGCTGCCTGGAGGGAGCCTCCAAATGACTTCTGATCTCTGCGAAGTTCTGGGCATGTCTGATGAGGAAAAGGCGGCAATATTTCTGCGTCAGCACAGAGACGAAGATCGGCGCGAGCAGCTGCGTAGGGATATGGAGGAAAGCCGAGCCGCCGAAGTGGAGGATGCCATGCGCAACATGTCGTCCTGGAACTTGGTCCTCAAGTTCATGAGAGAGCATCCTACCGGGAGGCATTTTTCCGCTATTATGGACAAGGTTGAGCCCCTGAGGACGCCTGCGGATCCGTTAAAACACATCACCAAGATGCTCTCACAGTATGGAGACTTCCTCGGCAAGGTTGAACCGGACTTTCGTGAGTTTGCGAAGAAGACTGGGCACCCAGTCGAGGTGGATCGCGAGGTGTGGTTGGAAGGCGCGAGCCCTGAGGAAATCGCAGAGAACAAGAACAGGATGGTGTTTCTTGACTTCCAGGTTCTCAAGGTGCCCGTATTTTCTGGCCTGGTTTCGTCGGCGCTTCGTCAGTGCATTCTTGAGAGAGCGCCGGAGAAAGTCGAGACGCTGGTGGCGTTAAGAGGGCAACTTCCTTTGTCGTACCAGAAGGTTATACCTGAGGATATTGAGGAATGGCCCGAAAGGATCGTCAGGTTCCACGCTGACCTCGATAGAGGCCTTGTGGAGGGGATCACCATTGCTGAGGCGCGGGACTTGGCGGTGTCATACGGTATCGACAGGTATCGCGTCGTCATGAAGACTTGGCTCGATGAGAGAGTGCTACATAAGCAGATCAGCAAGGGGCGACGAGGCACTCGAGTGGCATATTTTCACTGAGTGCCTCGGAGCATCGGGTGCCCGGCAGGCGCATGCGCAGCGTGCCACCTAGAGGGGAAGACATTGCTGGATGTGGCCTCGACGGCCCGGATCTCCAATGTTTCCTTGTCGGCTCCGAGGTGGACCGTGCGGCGCACACGCCGTCCTGACCTACCCCGGAAAGGCACGGCTGTGCAGTATTACTTCACGGTGATCGAGATGGGATCACCGAACAGGACGATTTTTTCCCGCCCCTTGGCCTCGGCCTTGAAGATCGCCTCGTAGACCGGCGTATCGCCATTGCAAGCATTACTCTTGCGGACGCCTTCTTTGCCGAAAACTACGGTGCCTGTAGTGAACTTGATCGGCGTCAGTTTGGATTTCGATGGCAGTTTTCCACAGTCGCCGCGAAGCCCGTGGACCACCATGGCCTGGCCGACTCTCAAAGTAATACGCTCCTTGTAAGGGACACGGTTAATGCCTTGCGCAACTGCTGGGGTTGTTGCCACGATGGCCATAAACACAATCAAGAGAGACTTCTTCACGAGGCACTCCACTATAGCTCGCTATGATGTTGTCGGACGCTAGATTGGGGCCGCGATTCTGCCAAACGGATTCTAGAGATTGCTATTGGAAATTCGCGCGAGCCTTCTGTCGAGGCTTGGAAAGAAGCGGCTGGGAGAAGGGGTTTGAACATGCGCAAGATTTGGAACATCGAGGAAAACTGCCGTCGCCAGATCATTTTCGCAACATGTATAACCGCCCCTTGCGCAAGAGGGTTTTGGGAGCAATTTGGCGCGGTGTCGGGTGCTGACATGTATCCGGCCTCGTGATGCGGCCATTGT
>Ga0208328_1000337_pt1 | contig 23009 bp, 20 predicted proteins | sample DeeseametaMP2633_FD_184170 | JGI IMG/M metagenome (GOLD analysis project Ga0208328, IMG submission 184170) | Marine microbial communities from the Deep Atlantic Ocean - MP2633 (SPAdes) | ecosystem: Environmental > Aquatic > Marine > Unclassified | place: Northeast of Antigua and Barbuda, North... | reverse complement strand
CCCGCCGGTGCTGCTCTCGGGCCACCACGGCGAGATCGAGAAGTGGCGCCGCGCGCAGTCCGAAGAGATCACCCGCGCCCGCCGCCCCGATCTCTGGGAGGCGCATCAGAAGGCGCAGGGGCAGGACAAATGACCGAGGTCACCATCCGCCGCGCCACCAAGGCCGACGTCGCCGCCATCGTCGCGATGCTGGCAGACGATCCGCTGGGAGCCAGCCGCGAGCAACCCGGACCGCCGCTGCCCGAGGCCTATCTCGACGCGTTCCGCCGCATCGACGCCGACCCCAACCAGCTGCTGGCGGTGGCCGAGCGCGACGGCACGGTGATCGGCACGCTGCAGATCAGCTTCCTCGCCGGCCTGTCCCGGCTGGGCGCCACCCGCGGCCAGATCGAGGCGGTGCGCGTGGCGGCCCCGGCCCGCGGCACGGGCCTTGGCGGCACCCTGATCGACTGGGCGGTGGAGCAGTGCCGCGAGCGCGGCTGCGTCCTGGTCCAGCTGACCTCGGACGCGTCGCGCAAGGACGCCCACCGCTTCTACGAACGGCTGGGTTTCACGGCGAGCCACGTCGGCTTCAAGCGCCCGCTCTGAGCGCCCAAACCCCCAGTTTTTCCTTGATCCGCGCGGCTCTCGCGCATATACGCAGCGCGTCCGGCGGCTCTTGCGAGTCGCACGGGGCTGTTCGGTATTGCCTGACCCGCTGCTTCGGCGGGGCCAAGACGGGCCGGACTGGAAGTTACGGAAAATGACGTCGATAGCCTCCCGCGGGCGCCCGGACCTGATCCGGGGCGGACCCGACCGAAGACGCGGAGCTCTGGGACGCGAGACACACTTCACGGGTCCAACCGTGAGCAGATAGGAGAAGGTCAGATGGATCTGATCGCACAGCTCGAGGCGGAACAAATTGCCGCCCTGGGGAAAGACATCCCCGACTTCAAGCCCGGCGACACCGTTCGCGTCGGCTACAAGGTGACCGAAGGTACCCGCTCCCGCGTGCAGAACTACGAAGGCGTCTGCATCAGCCGCAAGAACGGCTCGGGCATCGCTGGCTCGTTCACCGTCCGCAAGATTTCCTTCGGTGAAGGCGTGGAACGTGTGTTCCCGCTGTACTCGACCAACATCGAGTCGATCACCGTCGTGCGCCGCGGCCGCGTCCGTCGCGCCAAGCTCTATTACCTCCGCTCGCGCCGCGGCAAGTCGGCCCGTATTGCGGAAGACACCAACTACAAGCCGCTCGCCGGCGCCGACGCATAAGGAGCCATTTCATGAAAAAGGGCATCCACCCCGACTACCACGTCATCGACGTCAAGATGACCGACGGCACCATCTACCAGACCCGCACCACCTGGGGCAAAGAAGGCGACACCCTGTCGCTCGACATCGACCCGACGGTGCACCCGGCCTGGACTGGCGGCAACTCGCGCCTCATGGACACCGGCGGCCGCGTGTCGAAGTTCAAGAAGAAATACGAAGGCCTGGGCTTCTGATCCCTCGCCCCTTCGAATTGCCGAACGCCGCCCTCCGGGGCGGCGTTTTTCGTTTGGGGGACTGGGGGTTCTGAGCGAGCGGCTTCGTGGACACCGATCCCGGCGTCGCCCTGCTGCCCCACGGGACCCGACGCCCCGCCCTGCGAAGGTCGGCGTCGCACATCCCCTCGCGGCCCCTACGCACCGGCGATCAGCCTCCGCCGCCCCGTGCTCTCGCAAGGCGTCGCCCCGCGAAAGCGACTGAGGGGAGTTTTGCTGCGTCATGACACCCCGGATCGCAAGGTTGTTGCCCCATGCGGCGCAACAAAGCGTGACAAATTCGAATTAAAGAATATATAAGACGTCACCCAAATTCCCGTGTTTGAGGAGACGCGCCGTGGAATTCCGCAAGATCAACGACGACATCACGGTTTCACCGCAGATCACTGCCGCCGACCTGCCCGGGATCGCCGCCGCCGGGTATCGTTCGATCATCTGCAACCGCCCCGACGGCGAGGGCGCCGATCAGCAGACCTTTGACGAGATCGACGCCGCCGCCCGCGAGGCGGGGCTCGTGGCGCGCTACCTGCCGGTGGTCTCGGGCAAGGTGCAGGATGGTGGCGCCGAGGCCTTCGGCACCGCCATGCGCGAGCTGCCCGGTCCCGTCTTCGCGTATTGTCGAACCGGCACGCGGTCTGCGACGCTCTGGTCGCTGAGCCAGGCCAAGGTGCTGACACCGCCGCAGATCCTCGCCGCGACCAAGGCCGCGGGCTACGACATGGCGGGCGTCGTGCGGCGCATCGTGAACGGTGGCAAGACGCCCACCGACAGCGGCGACGCGGGTTTCGACGTGGTCGTCGTGGGCGGCGGCGCGGCGGGCATCGCCGTCTCGGCCAGCCTCAAGGCCCGCAAGCCCGATCTCGAGATCGCGGTGCTGGATCCCGCCGACATCCACTACTACCAGCCCGGCTGGACCATGGTCGGTGGCGGCATCTTCGAGGCCAGCACCACCGCGCGCACCATGGGCAGCCTGATCCCCAAGGGCGTGCACTGGATCAAGGCCGCCGTCGCCGCCTTCGAGCCCGAGAAGAACGCCGTCATCCTCGATGGTTGCCGGGTGGTGAAATACGACCGGCTGATCGTGTGTCCCGGCCTCAAGCTCGACTGGGGCAAGGTCGAGGGGCTGGTCGAGACGCTGGGCAAGAACGGCGTCACCTCGAACTACCGCTACGACCTCGCACCCTACACGTGGGAGCTGGTGAAGGGGCTCAAGGGCGGGCGCGCGCTCTTCACCCAGCCGCCTATGCCGATCAAATGCGCCGGTGCACCGCAGAAGGCGATGTATCTCTCGGGAGACCACTGGTTCCGCACCGGCATCCTGCCCCGCATCGACATCCAGTTCATGAACGCGGGTGGTGTGCTCTTCGGGGTGAAGGACTACGTGCCGGCGCTGATGAATTACGTGTCGCGATACGACGCGACGCTGAACTTCTTCCACAACCTGATCGCCGTGGACGGGGCTGCGAAGACGGCCACCTTCGCGGTCAACAAGCCCGACACCGCGCCCGCGACGGTCGAGGTCGAATTCGACATGATGCACGTCTGCCCGCCGCAGACGGCGCCCGACTTCATCCGGGTCTCGCCGCTGGCCGATGCCGCGGGCTGGGTCGACGTCGACCAGAGCACCCTGCGCCACAAGACCTACGACAACGTCTGGAGCCTTGGCGACGTGATGAACGCGCCCAACGCCAAGACCGCCGCGGCCGCGCGGATGCAGGCGCCCATCGTGGCCGAGAACGTGGCTGCAGACATCGACGGGCTCTCACCCCACGCGGTTTACAACGGCTACGGCTCCTGCCCGCTGACGGTGGAGCGCGGCAAGATCGTCCTCGCCGAGTTCGGCTATGGCGGCGCGCTGCTGCCGAGCTTCCCGAAATGGCTGATCGACGGCACCAAGCCCACCCGCGCGGCGTGGCTGCTGAAGGAGCAGATCCTGCCGCCGGTCTACTGGAAGGCGATGCTGCGCGGCAAGGAATGGATGGCGAAACCCGAGAAGGTCTCGGCCAGCTGAGCGCTGACACGCGGGCACCATGGCGGGCGGGGTCGAGGAACCCTGTCCGCCGTTTGCCGCCTTTTCCGGAAAAATGTTCCATCATCATGAAATTCGTGCGAACAAATCTCCAAGACACCCCTTCACTAATTCCGTATTTTGAATATATCTAGCGCCAAGGCGGTCGCGGCGACTCTTCGGGCCCTTCTCCCGCGCCGGCCACCGCACCCCATGACGGACCCAGGACGGACCCCATGACGAACCCCCGCCGCTCACGCGATCTTCTCACCCGCTACCTGCCGATCCTGACATGGGCACGCGGCTACGACCGGGACACCGCGACCTCGGACCTCGTGGCGGCGGTGATCGTCACCATCATGCTGATCCCGCAGTCGCTGGCCTATGCGCTGCTGGCGGGGCTGCCGGCCGAGATGGGGCTCTATGCCTCGATCCTGCCGCTGGTGGCCTACGCGATCTTCGGCACCTCGCGCGCGCTGGCCGTGGGGCCGGTGGCGGTGGTCTCGCTGATGACCGCGGCGGCGATCGGGCAGCTCGGGCTCACCAGCCCGGCCGAGATCGCGCTGGCCGCCGTCACGCTGGCCTTCATCTCGGGCGTTTTCCTCACGCTGCTCGGGGTGCTGAAGCTGGGTTTCCTCGCGAATTTCCTCAGCCATCCGGTGATCGCGGGCTTCATCACCGCCTCGGGCGTGCTGATCGCGGCCTCGCAGCTCAAGCATATCTTCGGCATCAGCGCCGAGGGCCACACGCTGCTCGAGCTCGTGGTCTCGCTTGCCGAGCACATCGGCCAGACCAACCCGATCACGCTGGTCATCGGCGTCGGCGCGACCGCCTTCCTGTTCTGGGTCCGCAAGGGGCTGAAGCCGCTGCTGGTCCGGGCGGGGGTGGGTCCGAAGCTCGCCGACATCTTCGCCAAGGCCGGCCCCGTCGCCGCCGTCGTGGTGACCACGCTCATCGCCTGGGGCTTCGGGCTGGACGCGCGCGGCGTGAAGCTGGTGGGCGACATCCCCATGGGCCTGCCGCCGCTCTCGGCGCCGTCCTTTGACCTGTCGATGTGGTCGACCCTGCTGCTGCCCGCGGTGCTGATCTCGATCATCGGCTTCGTCGAGTCGGTCTCGGTGGCGCAGACCCTCGCCGCCAAGCGCCGGCAGCGCATCGACCCGGACCAGGAGCTCATCGGTCTTGGCACCTCGAACATCGCCTCGGCGATCTCGGGCGGCTTCCCGGTCACCGGTGGCTTCTCGCGCTCGGTGGTGAACTTCGACGCGGGCGCCGCCACCCCTGCCGCCGGCGCCTATACCGCCGTGGGCATCGGCATCGCGACGCTGGTGCTGACCCCCCTGCTCTTCTTCCTGCCCAAGGCGACGCTTGCCGCAACCATCATCGTCGCGGTGCTCAGCCTCGTGGATTTCTCGATCCTGAAGAAGACGTGGAACTACTCCATGGTCGACTTCATCGCCGTCACCGCGACCATCGTGCTGACGCTGCTGGTCGGGGTCGAGATGGGGGTCTCGGCGGGCGTGCTGCTGTCGATCTTCCTGCACCTCTACAAGACCTCCAAGCCGCATGTGGCCGAGGTCGGGCTGGTGCCGGGCACCCAGCATTTCCGCAACGTGAAGCGCCATGACGTCGAGACCCTGCCCGGCGTGCTGACCCTGCGCGTGGACGAGAGCCTCTACTTCGTCAACGCCCGCTTCCTCGAGGATTACGTGCTGGCGCGCGTCTCGGAATGCGGCAACCTCAGCCACGTGGTGCTGATGTTCCCCGCCGTGAACGAGGTCGACATGAGCGCGCTGGAGACGCTCGAGGAGCTGAACCGCCGCCTTGGCGAGCAGAAGATCACCCTCCACCTGACCGAGGTGAAGGGGCCGGTGATGGACCGCCTGAAGCGGTCGCATTTCCTGCATGACCTGACCGGACGCGTGTTCCTGTCGCAGTACGACGCGTGGTGCGCCCTAAAGACTGCTGCGGCCGAAGGCACCAACGAGAAGCGGGTCGCGGCCCAGTAGCAGCACCGCATGGAGCGGGCGCCCGTAGCCCGCTCCGCCGTCGAGGTTCAGGCGGTTGTCGTAGAGTTCGGGCATCTGCAGCGCCGTGTGGCCGTGCACCACCAGCCGGCCGTAGTCGCGGGTGTCGCTGAGGAAGGGCTCGCGGATCCAGACCAGATCGTCCTCGGCCTGCTCTTCCAGCGGCACGCCCGGCCGCAGCCCGGCATGGACGAAGATGTGCTCGTCGGTCTCGTGGATCCGCGGCAGCCCGGCGATCCAGTCGCGGTGGGCCTGCGGCACCGCCGCCAACGCATCCTTGTGGATGTCCTCGGGCCAGCGCCGCGGGTCGGTGTCCACCCCGTAGGAGGCCAGCGTCTTGTCGCCGCCGATGGGCGGGTCGGTGTAGTAGAGCGGCCGCGAGGTCTCGGGGTCCTGATAGGCCGGGTTCTCGAGGTAGCGCAGCAGGTAGCGGTCGTGGTTGCCCATCAGGCAGGTCCACGGCTTGCCCTCGGCCTGCCCCTGCATCAGCGTGTCGATGACGGCGGCGCTGTTGGCGCCCCGGTCGACGAAATCGCCGGTAAAGACCACGGGGGCGTCGGCCTCGGCGTCGCTGGCGATGTGGTCGAGGACCTTGTGAAGCTCTTCAAGCTGGCCGTGGATGTCTCCGACGGCGAAAATCGGCTGCATTGGAATCGTCCTTTCTGACGCCCCTACACTTGGCCTTGCTGCAGCGCAGAACAACCCTGCCCGACCGAAAATGTTAGCGCCGTATATCGGGGATGCGCGGGCCACGCCGCGCGGACTGGAACTGCGAAATGAAAAAGGGCGCCCTCAGCGGGCGCCCTGTGCGTTCTGTGCAACGGACCTGCCTCAGGCCAGGTCGAATTCCAGCGGCTTCACCTGGCGGAAGAGCCCGGTGTCCTTGAGCGCCTTCACCACCCCATCGTCCAGTGCCTCGTCGAGGTAGGAGATGGCGATGGCCTCACCGCCCTGTGCCGAGCGGCCGAGGGTGAAGTTCGCGAGGTTGACCTTGTGGTCGCCCAGCAGGGTCCCGAGCTTGCCGATGATGCCGGGCACGTCCTCGTTGGTGGTGTAGAGCATGTGCTCGCCCACCTCGGCGTCGATGTTGATGCCCTTGATCTGGATGAAGCGCGGCTTGCCGTCCGAGAACACGGTGCCGGCGATGGACCGCTCACGCTCGGTGGTGACCACGGTGACCTTGATGTAGCCCTCGAAGGCACCCGACTGTTCCTGGCGGGTGGTCGAGATCTGGACGCCGCGCTCCCGCGCGATCACCGGGGCCGAGACCATGTTCACCTCGGGGGAGATGGACTTCATGATGCCGGCGATCAGCGAGCAGTTCAGCGCCTCGAGGTTCATGGTCGAGGCTTCGCCGTCATAGAGGATGTTGATCGCCTTGATCGGCTCCTCGGTCATCTGGCCGATGAAGTTGCCGAGGTGGCCTGCAACCTTGATCCACGGGCCCATGACCTTGGCTTCCTCGGCGGTCACCGACGGCATGTTGAGCGCGTTGCTGACGGCACCGGTCAGCAGGTAGTCGGACATCTGCTCGGCAACCTGAAGCGCCACGTTCTCCTGCGCTTCGGTGGTCGAGGCGCCGAGGTGCGGGGTGCAGACCACGTTGGGCAGGCCGAAGAGCGGGTTCTCCTTGGCGGGCTCTTCCGAGAACACGTCGAAGGCCGCACCGGCGACGTGGCCGGACTTCAGCAGCTCGGCCAGCGCGGCCTCGTCCACCAGACCGCCACGGGCGCAGTTGATGATACGCACGCCCTTCTTGGTCTTGGCGAGGTTCTCGGCCGACAGGATGTTGCGGGTGCCGTCGGTCAGCGGCACGTGCAGGGTGATGAAGTCCGCGCGCTTGAGCAGGTCCTCGAGCTCGACCTTCTCGATCTGCATCTTCTCCGCCTTCTCTTCCGACAGGAAGGGGTCGAAGGCGATGACCTTCATCTTCAGGCCGCGGGCGCGGTCGCAGACGATGCCGCCGATGTTGCCGGCGCCGATCACGCCGAGGGTCTTGTGGGTCAGCTCGACGCCCATGAACTTGGACTTCTCCCACTTGCCGGCCTGGGTCGAGGCATCGGCCTCGGGGATCTGGCGGGCCACGGCGAACATCATCGCGATGGCGTGCTCGGCGGTGGTGATCATGTTGCCGAAGGGCGTGTTCATGACGATCACGCCTTTCTTGGAGCTGGCTTCCTTGTCGACGTTGTCGGTGCCGATACCGGCGCGGCCAACGACCTTGAGGTTGGTGGCATGCTCGAGCAGCGACGGCGTCACCTTGGTCGCGGAGCGGATCGCGAGGCCGTCGTACTGGCCGATGATCTCGGCGAGCTTTTCCTTGTCCTTGCCGACATCCGGCAGGTAGTCGACGTCGATGCCGCGATCCCGGAAGATCTGGACGGCGGTTTCGGAGAGCTTGTCGGAAACGAGAACCTTGGGGGCCATGGGTCTTGTCCTTTGGATACGATGAGAGAAAGCGGTGGGCCGATGGGCCCGTTCCGCAGTGTCAATCTTGGTGTCTTGGTAGGTCCGGGTGGTCGGGTGGGCGTGTCGCCCACCCCGGGAGATCACGCGGCGGCGGTCTGCTCTTCGAGCACTTCCTCGAAGGCCCACTTGAGCCAGAGGGACAGCGCCTCGACGTCCGAGCTCTCGATCGTCGCGCCGCACCAGATGCGCAGGCCGGCCGGGGCGTCCCGGTAGGCACCGACGTCATAGGCGGCGTTGTAATCCTCGAGCTTCTTGGCCACGGCCTTGGCGAAGGCGGCACCGTCCTTGATGCGCTCGTCGGTGAACTTCAGGCACACGCTGGTGTTCGAGCGCGTCGCCGGATCCACCGCGAGGTTCGCGATCCAGTCGTTGCGGTCGCAGAAGTCCCACAGCACCTTGGCGTTGGTGTCGGCGCGCTTCATCAGCTCCGGCAGGCCGCCAATCTTGCGGGCCCACTCGAGCGCCACGAGGTAATCCTCGACGGCCAGCATCGACGGCGTGTTGATGGTCTCGCCCTTGAAGATGCCCTCGATCAGCTTGCCGCCCTTGGTCATGCGGAAGATCTTCGGCATCGGCCATGCGGGGGTGTAGCTCTCGAGCCGCTCGACAGCGCGGGGGCTCAGCACCAGCATGCCGTGGGCCGCCTCGCCCCCCATCACCTTCTGCCAGGAGAAGGTGGTGACATCGAGCTTGTCCCAGGGCAGGTCCTGCGCGAAGGCCGCCGAGGTGGCGTCGCAGATGGTCAGGCCGTCACGGTCGGCGGGGATCTTGTCGCCGTTCGGGACGCGGACGCCCGAGGTGGTGCCGTTCCAGGTGAACACGACGTCGGTGTCGAAATCGACCTCGGCGAAGTCGACGATCTCGCCGTATTCGGCGGTCTTCACTTCGGCGTCGATCTTGAGCTGCTTGACCACGTCGGTGACCCAGCCGGAGCCGAAGCTCTCCCAGGCGACCATGGTGGCCTTGCGGGCGCCAAGCAGCGACCACATGGCCATCTCGACGGCGCCGGTGTCGGACGCAGGAACGATGCCGATGCGGTAGTCAGCGGGGATGCCGAGGATCTCGCGGGTGCCCTCGATGGCAGCAAGGAGCTTTTCCTTGCCGACCTTGGCACGGTGCGACCGGCCGAGAGCGGCGTCGGCGAGCATATCCACGGTGAATTGGGGGATCTTGGCGCAGGGGCCAGACGAAAAACGCGGATTCGCCGGGCGAGCGGTGGGGTGCTTATCAGCCATTATGTAGCCTAACCTTACAGATAGATGCCCTTCGTTGGGGAAGGGTGTCCCGCCGCCGGGAATACGCCCGGTTTTCGGACATGGCAAGCGTTCTGTTGGAAGGCGGCCCCGCACATGGCACGCGGGGCCTTTTCCGCGGCGTCACGGCCGGCGTTTCGTGCGGCTCGGGTCCGCGACGATTTTCGGGCAAAAATCGCAGCCGCGTCAATCTGTTGGGCGGCTTCCCGGGACTGCGCAAATTCCCCCGCGCACCCTGCGGCATCGCGCCGCGAAATTCGCGCCTCGAACCCCCTCGACGCCTGCCGACAAGGGCCCGAAGATCTCCCGCAGATTGCGCAGAGGCTCCCGGACGAGGCCCGGGAGCTCTCCGTTACTCCATCATCCCCGGCAGCCAGAGGGTGATTCCCGGGATGAAGATCAGCGACAGCAGCACCAGCAGATCGACCACGACGAACCAGCCCACGCCCCGGAAGATCGTCGTCAGGGACACCCGGTCCCCGAGCGCGCCCTTGATGATGTAGACGTTGAGCCCCACCGGCGGGGTCAGCAGGCCGATCTCGAGCAGCTTCACGAGGATGATGCCGAACCAGATCAGGTCGAGCCCCGCTTCGTTCGCCATCGGAAGGATGATCGGCATGGTCAGCAGCAGGATGCCGATGCTGTCGAGGAAGCAGCCCAGCAGCAGGTAGAGCAGCGACACCGCGAGGATCACCATCAATGGCGAGCTGCCCCATGCGATGAAGGCGTCGGCGACGAAGCCCGGCACCCCCGAAAGCGCCATGAACCGGCCCAGCAGCGAGGTGCCGATCACCACCATGAAGATGCTCGCGGTGCTGATCAGCGTCTGGCGGAAGCCCGCCAGCAGCACCTTCCACGTCAGGCTGCGCTTGAGCGCCGCGACCACGATGGCCAATGCCGCGCCCACGGCCCCGGCCTCGGTCGGCGTGAAGATCGCGAGGAAGATCCCCGCCAGCACACCCACGATGATCACCGGCAGCGCCCAGGTATCCTTGACCGCCTCGAGCACCTCCTCGCGGGTGAAGCCGGTCTCGACCTTCGGCGCCAGCGAGGGTTTGCGGATCACCCGGAGCACGATCATCACCGTGAAGGCCAGCGCGGTGAAGATCCCCGGCATCACCCCCGCGGCGAAGAGCTTCGCCACCGAGACCTCGGCGAGGTAGCCGTAGAGCACCATCAGGATCGACGGCGGGATGAGCGAGCCCAGCGTGCCCGCCGCCGCGATGACGCCCGTGGCAAGGCCCGGGTCGTAGCGGTAGCGCAGCATCTCGGGCGTGGCGATGCGGGCGAAGGCCGAGGAGGTCGCCACCGACGAGCCCGAGGCCGCCGCCAGCACCGCGCTCGCGCCCACGCTGGCCACGGCGAGCCCGCCGGGCAGCCAGCTCAGCAGCATCCGCATGGTGCGGAACAGCCCCGACGACAGCCCCGCCTCGGAGGCGATGAAGCCCATCAGCAGGAACATCGGGATGGCGGTCAGATTCCAGTCGCCGACGAAGTTGAACGGGATCGCGGTGATGATCCCCCAGGCCGCGCGCATGTTCAGCAGCACGGCGATGCCGATGAAGCTCACCAGCCCGAGCGCGACGCCGATCTGCACCCGCAGGAGCAGCAGCACGATTCCGGCGCCTAGGCCGATGAATCCGATGGTGACGTTTTCCAAACTTCCGGCTCCCGTCTCAGATATGGCCTTCGGTGGGGTCCGCCGGCTCGGCCGAGAACTCCGGATCGATCGCCGCGTGCACGGCGTGGCGCAGGGTGACGAGGCAGATCCCCGCGAACCCGATGGGCAGCACGAATTTCGCGGGCCAGATCAGCACGTAGACGTTGCCCATCATCATCTCGTTCTTGGCCAGGGCGTTCATGGCATCGAACCACGTGCGCCAGGCGAGGATGGCGAAGAAGGCGGCGCTCACCACGTAGCCCAGCACCAGGACCGCGCGTTGCAGCCAGTCCGGCATGATGCGCCAGAGCAGGTCCACCTGGATGTTCTCGTGCTGCCACTCGACGAAGGCGAGCGGCAGGAACACGACCAGGACCATGTGATAGACCGAGATCACCTCGAGGTTCCCCGGTATCGGATGGTTCCAGAAATTGTCGGCGACGACGTCGGCCACGGTCTGGATCATCATCAGCGCCAGCCCCGCGGCCGCGATCATGATGAGCCCCCGTGCGAGCCACAACAGCCCCTTGTCGATCCCTGCCAGCATCGTCGCCTCCTTGGTTACCCGATCAGAGCCCGTAGCTCGTCACGTCCAGCTTGTCGTAGACCTCGGTCTTGAAGAGCTCGGCCATCGCGTCGAGATCGTCCGCCGGAATGTCAGCCATCAGGCCTTCCCACTTGGCATAGGTCTCCTTGAATCGGGTGGTGAGTCCCTCGGGATCGACGGCGCCCAGCTTCTCGCCGGTCTCGACGGCCAGCCCGTCGACCTGCGTGTCGATGAACTCGCGCAGGCTGGCGGCCAGCTCTTCCGACGGCTCCTCGATGGTCACGCCGTGGTCGGGAGCCTCGGCCAGCGCCTCGTCGACGGTGCCGATGTAGGCGTGGGTCATCTGCACGATGTTGCCGGGAATCGCATCCACGAGGATCTGGCGGCTGCTCTCGGACAGGCCCTGCCACGCGCTCCGGTCCATGCCGTACATCCAGCCCGCGAAATAGGGCCCGAAGTCGAGCAGCGTGGTGTATGTCGCCACGTCCCAGAGCGAGCGCGACTTGAGATCGTTGGCGGCGTTGATGGCGCAGTCGAGCTGGCCCTTCTCGAGCCCCGAGAACATCTCGGACGACGGCACGGTCACCGGCACCGCGCCCACGCTCTCGGCCCATGCGGCGTGCACCGGCGAGGGCATCCGCAGCTTCTTGCCCTTGATCTGGTCGAGCGTGGTGATCTCGGACGAGCACATCATGGTGTATTGCGGCGAGGCGTAGGAGCCGAGGAAGGTGATGCCGAGACGGTCGAACATCCCCTGCATGACCTCATCGTTGATGTAGAAATCGGCCATAGCCATGGCCGCGGTCATGCTGTCGGGCAGCGCGATGGCCAGCGCCGCGACGGTGTTGTCCTCGGGCAGGTCCGAGGGCGTGTAGGTGCCCGCGTGGTAGGTCATCTGGACGATGCCGTCGGTCAGGCCCGAGAGGTGCGCCACCGGCGGCAGCAGCGAGGTGCCGGTGTAGAGCGTCATGGTCAGCTCGCCGCCCGAGGCGTCCTCGATGGTGTCCTTGAGCGCCATGTAGCCCGCGCTCGTCATCGGGTGGGTTTCCGGGAACCAGATGGAGGCGGTGATGTCTTCCGCCGCGACCGGGGTCGCGACGCCGAGCGCCGAGGCGAGCAGCAGTGCTTTGGTCTTCGTCATGGTCGTCTCCCTGTTGGTGCCGGTCTTTGCCGGCGTCGATTGCGGCCCGCCCGTGCGGGGCGATGCCGTCTCAGCCTCCGCTTGGGGGGGAGGCGAAATGTCCTGCGGCCCCGGGCGCGGGACCGCCGGCCGCGCCTCAGGAGGCGAAGCCCAGCTTGTCCTTCATCCAGTAGTAGCGGACGCCCACGTCCATCACCGGCCCGCGCAGGGCGTGCCAGGCGATGGGGCGGATCCTGGTCTCGGGCAGCGGCAGCGGCGTGCCCTCGGCAATACGCGCGGCCATCGCGGCGCCCATGCCGGTGGCCATGGCGACGCCGCGCCCGTTGTAGGCCGCGACCGCCCAGAGCCCGGGCTCGGGCTCGTGCAGGTGCGGCAGGTGGTCCATGGTGAGCGCGAGGTGACCCGACCACGCCTTCTCGATCCGCACCTCGCCCAGCTGCGGGAACATCCGGCGCATCCCGCCCTCGAGCGCGTCCTGCAGGCCCTGGCTGTGCTCGGGCCCGGTCGCGCCGCGCCCGCCGATGGCGAAGCGTCCGTCCGGGGTCATGCGGTAGTAGAAGGCAAGCTTGCGGACCTCGGAGGCGCAGGCGCCCTGCGGCAGGATGGATTTCGCCACGTTGCCGGTCAGCGGCGCGGTGGCGATGATGGTGGACTGCACCGGCAGGATCGAGCGCGCGAGCTTGGGCATCAGCGTCGCGTCATAGGCGTTGGTGGCGAGCACCACGGTCTCGCCCCGCACCGTCTCGCCGCCGAGATCGAGCGCCCAGCCCGCGCCGTCGCGGGTGATGGCCTTGACGCGCTTGCCGGTCACCACGGTGACGCCCTGCCCGCGCGCGGCGCGGGCGAGGCCCCGCGCGTAGGCCAGCGGGTTGAGCTGGCCCGCGCGCATGTCGCGCCAGCCGCCGGTGTAGCCCACGGCGCCGGTGGCATCGGCCATGGCCGCTGCGTCGTAGATCTCGACCGGGGCGCCCTCGGCCTCCCACTCGCGGGCACGGCCGTGCACCGCCTTCAGCGCGATCGAGGAATGCGCGCCCTGGATCCAGCCGTTGCGCGAAGCGCCGCAGGCGATGGCGTAGCGGTCGATGAGGTCGAAGACCGTATCCGCCACGCCGCCCGCGAAGGCCGCCAGCCGCCCGCCCGCCTCGGCCCCCCAGCGGGCGCGCATCTCGGCGGGGTCGAGCTTCAGCCCGGGGATCACCTGCCCGCCGTTGCGCCCCGAGGCGCCGTAGCCGATCTTCTCGGCCTCGATCAGCGTCACCGGAACACCGCGCTCGGCGAGGTGCAGCGCGGTCGAGAGCCCGGTGAAGCCCCCGCCCACCACCAGCACCTCCGCGTCGGCGGGCGCATCCGAGCCCGGGTCGGGCTCGTCCGCCGTCGCGTACCAGAGCGACTTGTCCCAGAGATCCGCGGACCGCGTCATGCAAGCGCCTCCATCTGCGCGGGATAGGCCGCGCGCGCCGTGTCTTCGGTGATGAGCCCGTTGCGCAGGTCGTCCGCGACCAGCGCCGCGGGGCGGTCCGCCGCCGGGCCGTAGCCCGCGCCGCCACCCAGCCGGAAGACCACCAGATCGCCCGCCTCGAGGTCGGCCATGTCCTTGGAGGTCAGCCGTATCACCTCGTCGCCGCGGTGGATCTCGCAGGCGCCCATGGTCCCCGCCTCGCCACCGAACAGCGGCTGCGGCGCGGTGGTGAAGCGGTCGGCATACAGTGCCACCGTCGCCCCGTCGCGCAGGATGCGGAAGGTCTTCACGAAGCCGGTGCCGCCGCGCATCGTGCCGTGGCCGAAACTGTCTGGGGTGAGCGCGTATTCCTCGACCCGGAAGAACTCGTAATCCTGGTCGATGGCCTCGACCGGCGTGTTGGCGCAGTTCGACATCGGCCCGTCGATGGCGTCGCAGCCATCCTCGGCCACCGAGGCGCCGTAGCCGCCGCCGAAGATCTCGAGATAGACCGAATAGGCGCCGTCGTTGAGCCAGCTGAGGCAGGCCACCGTGGTGCAGTCGAAACCGTTGGCGATGACCTTCTCGGGCACCGCCTGCGACAGCGCGATCATGGTCGCGTTGAAGGCGCGGTAGCAGCTTTCCATCCGCGCCCGGACCGGGGCCGGGTAGCGCGGGTTGAGGATGCTGCCCTCGGGCACGATCACGTCGATGGACCGCGTCAGCCCCGCGTTGAACGGGATGTCGGGCGAGGTCAGCGCCGATTTCACGCAGGACATGGTGGCCGAGATCGCCGCCGCGAGCGGCGCGTTGAGGTTGGTCGAGACCTGCGGGTCGGTGCCGGTGTAGTCGACCGTCAGCCGGTCGCCTTCGATGGTGACTTTCGACGTCACCTTGACCGGCGTGGTGCCGATGCCGTCGTCGTCGATCACCGCCTCGCCGAAGTAGACACCGTCGGGCGCCTCGGCGATGGCGGCACGGACGCGGCGCTCGGTGTAGCTCTGGAACTCGGCCATGACCTCTTCGACGGTTTCGGCGCCGTAGCGCTCGCACATCTCGCCGATGCGCTGCGCCCCGATGCGGTTGGCGGCGATCTGGGCGTTGAAATCGCCCATGGTCTGCAGCGGCGCGCGGACGTTGGCGCGCAAGATGCGTTCCAGCATGCCGCCGTTCCAGTCGCGCGACATCGAGAACTTGGTGGGCGGGATGATGATGCCTTCGGAGTGCACGTCGCGGGCATGCACCGACAGGCCCGGAGAGCCGCCGCCGATGTCGAGGTGGTGCGCCACCGAGGCCGCGAAGCCCACGCGCCGGTCGCCGGCGAAGATCGGGTGGAAGAAGAACACGTCCTGCAGGTGCTGGCCGCCGGAATAGCTGTCGTTGATGACGAAGAAATCGTCCGGCCCCACCTCGTCGAGATCGTACTCCCGCGCGCAGGCCTGGAACACCGAGCCGATGGTGCCCAGCTGCATCGGGATCAGCTCGGCCTGCGCCACGGTGTTGCCGTCGCGGTCGAGGATCGCGGCCGAGCCGTCGCGGGCCTCGCGCAGGATGGTGGAATAGGCCGAACGGATGAGCTTTGCCCCCATCTCGCGCGCGGCGGCGAGGATCGCCTGGCTGAGAACGGCGTAGTCGATGGCGGAAACGGTCATTGCGGGGCCCTCGTCAGGATCAGGTTGTCTTCGGCGTCGCGGGCGACGGCCCACGCGGGCGGCACGTAGGTGGTCGAGGAATAGCCCTCGATCAGGGCGGGGCCGGTGACCGGTTCGCCGACCTTCAGACTCGACGCGGCGTGCACGGCGGCGGTGCCGGGGGTGCCGTCGGGCAGCACCACGGGGCTGGTCTTCGGCGTCGCACCCTCGCTGGCGCGCTCGCGGAAGGCGGGCAGCTCCTCGATGGCGCGGGTCACGGTCATGCGGAAGCCCACGACCTCGATCTTCTGGCCCTTGGAGCCGCCGTGCAGGAAGATCCGGTGGTGCGCCGCCTGGAACAGGTCCTCGAGCTTCTGCGCATCGAGGTGGCACAGCGTCTGCGGCGACAGCTCCACCGGCACCTCGAAGGCCTGGCCCACGAAGCGCATGTCGGCCACGAACTCGAAGCTGAGCCCGTCCCTGAGCCCGTAGCTCTCGAAATCGGCGCGGGCGGCGGCCTCCATCTCGGTATGGGCGGCACGGACCTTTTCCGGCGCATCGGCATCCACCACGAAGCGACGGGTGATGGCGGTGATCTTCGAGAAGTCCGAGGCGATGAGACCGTAGGCCGAGAGCACCCCGGGGTTCGGCGGCACCACCACGCGCGAGAGCTGCATTTCCTCGGCGATCTCGGCGGCCAGCAGCGGCCCGGCCCCGCCATAGGGCACCAGCGCGTAGTCGCGCGGGTCGTTGCCCTTCTCGGTCGAGACGAGCTGGATGGCGCGCACGATGTTGGCGGTCGAAAGGCGCAGCGCGGCGGTGGCGGCTTCGGCCACGGTCAGGCCCAGCGCCTGCGCGATGGGCTCGAAGGCGCGCTCGGCGGCGGCGCGGTCGATCTCCATGGTGCCGCCGAGGAACGCCTCGGGGCGAATGGTGCCGCGAATGACGTGGGCGTCGGTGATGGTGGGCAGCGTGCCGCCCTTGCCGTAGCAGGCCGGTCCCGGCTCGGCCCCGGCGCTGCGCGGCCCCACCCGCAGCATGCCGCCGTCGTCGATCCACACCAGCGAGCCTCCGCCCGCGCCCACGGTCGCGATGTCGATGACCGGGGTGCGCACCGGCAGTCCGTCGAGCTCGGTGTCGGGCGAGATGCCGGGCTTGCCGTCGGTCACGAGGCAGACGTCGGTCGAGGTGCCGCCCATGTCGAAGGTGATGACGTTGCCCGTCCCGGCCCGCTCGGCCTGACGGATGGCGCCGACGACGCCCGCGGCGGGGCCGGAGAACAGCGCCGAGATGGCGTTGCGGCGCATGGCCGTCGCGGGGATGCGCCCGCCATTCGACTGCATGATCGAGAAGCGCGCCGCGAAGCCGCGGGTGCCGAGCTCGGTCTCGAGCCGCGACAGGTAGCTGTCGATCACCGGCTGCACGTAGGCGGCCAGCGTCGCGGTCGAGGCGCGCTCGAACTCGCGGAACTCGCGGGTGACATCCGCCGAGGCCGTCACCAGCATCTCGGGCAGCGCCGCGTTGAGTGCCGCGCGCAGCGCCTCTTCGTGGGCGGCGTTGGCGTAGGAGGACAGCAGGCAGACGGCCACCGACTTGTAGCCCCCGGCGCGCAGCAGCGGCACGAGGCGGGCGACCTCGGCACTCACGTCGAGCTTCGACACGATGGTGCCCGAGGCATCGACCCGCTCGGCCACCTCGAAGCAATCGGCGCGGTCGACCACCGGGCGCGGTCGCTTGTAGCGCAGGTCGTAGATGTTGCGGCGGTCGTGGCGCTGCAGGAAGAGGATGTCGCGGAAGCCCTGCGTGACGACGAAGGCCACCTTGGCGCCCTTGCGCTCGAGCAGGGCATTGGTGGCGACGGTCGAGCCGTGCACGAGATCGCCCACCCCCGACAGCGCCACCCCGGCCTGATCAAGCGCGTTCAGCACCCCGATGTCCGGGCTCGACGGCGTGGATGGCACCTTGCGCAGCTGGATCTCTCCACCGTCAACAGCCACGAGATCCGTGAAGGTTCCTCCGACTTCCACCCCGACGCGCATCCGATCCTCCTTATTTATGAATTTCTTTTGTCAGAAATTCATTTTTATACTCACCATGCAAGATATTTTTCATTTTTACGCTTGAGAATTTCAATTTCTGCGTAAACTTGCATGAGATTTGATGTTCTGGGACAAGATCGGCAGGGCCAGTGGACAGGGCGGCATGAAAGATCACGGACGAAACGACTCGACCCTCGGCCTGCGCCTGCGGGCGCTGCGCAAGAGCCACGGACTTTCGCTCAAGGAGCTGTCGGCGCGGGCCAGCCTGTCGGTGGGCTCGCTCAGCCAGATCGAGCGTGACCTGTCCTCGCCCTCTGTGCGCACGCTGAACAAGCTGGCGACAAGCTTCGACGTGCCGCTGTCCTACTTCTTCGCGGACCCGGCGGCGGACGAGGTCGACGGCATCGTCATCCGTCGCGACACCGGCCACGAGATGGACGTCAGCGCGCAGGGCATCCGCAAGCACCTGCTCACGCCCAAGGCGCTCGACGGGCTGCAGCTGATGATGGTGCGCATGACGCCCGAAAGCAGTTCCGGCCCCGAGGCCTATGGACACGAGGGGCTCGACGCGGGCTACGTCCTGAGCGGCGCGGTGCGGCTCGAGGTCGAGGGCCGCGTCTACCTGCTGACCGAGGGCGACAGCTTCGGCTTCCCCTCCACCCGCCCGCACCGGTTCGAATGCGTGGGCACCCAGCCGGCCGAGGTGCTCTGGATCAACACCCAGTGGCGCAAGCCCTAGCATGACAGCGCCATCCCGTCGGTGGCCGGATCCGCGCCACCCTCGGGACCGGCTTCGGTCATCCGGATGCCGTGCACCCAGGCGATGCCGTAGCTCTGCGGGCTGCGCACGACGCCATAGCCCTGTTCCTCCAGCGCGCGGGTGACCGACCACGGGATGCGGTTCGTCACGTCGATGAGGTTCGAGGTCGCCGAGAACCGCGGCCAGCTCACCGCGTCCGACATGGAGGCGCCGAAATCGAGCACGTTGAGCGTCGCCTGCAGCACGCCCATGGCGATCTGCGTGGCGCCCGGCGCGCCGATCACCAGCACCGGCTTGTCGTCCCTGAAGACGATCGACGGGCAGACCGAGCTGAACCGCGCCTTGCCCGGCGCGATCGAGCCCGCGTGGCCGGGGCGCGGGTCGAAGACCCCCATGCAGCCGTTGTACATGAAGCCGAGCCCCGGCGTCACCACGCCCGAGGGCATGCCCAGCGAGTGGGTCATGCTCACGCAATTGCCGTCGTGGTCGGTGACGCAGAGCTGCGTGGTGTCCCTGCTCGGCCCGTCGGGCGAAAAACGCGGCACGTCGGCCTTGTCGCCGCGCCGGATGCGGTCTGCGACCTCTGCGGCGTAGGCTTTCGACAGCAGCCGCTCCGTCGGGACGGTGACGAAAGCCGGATCGCCGATATGGGCGTCCTTGTCGATGGTCGCCTGCTTCATCGCCTCGCAGACCACGCGCAGGTACTCGGCACTGTTGTGGCCCAGCGCGGCGAGGTCGAAGGTCTCGAGGATGTTCAGCATCTCCGCCAGCATCAGCCCGCCGCCCGGCGGCTGGTTGGTGGTGACGCGGTAGCCGCGGTAGTCGGTCTCGATGGGCGTCTGGATCTTCGCCCGGAAGGCGGCAAGGTCCGAGGCCGAGAGCAGCGCGTCATTCGCCGCCATGTCGGCGGCGATCACCTTGGCGATGCTGCCGGTGTAGAAGCTGTCGGCACCTTCGCGCGCGATGGTGCGCAGGGTCCGGGCCAGGTCGGGGTTCACCACGCTGTCGCCCACCTGCTTGGGGCTGCCGTCCTCGCGGCAGTAAAGCGCGCGTCCCGCGTCCGAGTAGGCGATGCGCTCGTAATTCGCGACACGCCCCATGTCCGAGGGTTGCGACCACCAGCCGTGCACATGCGGGCGCACCACCCAGCCCTCGCTCGCCCAGCGGATCGCGTGGCTCAGCAGGTCGGCCCAGGGCAGGCGCCCGTGGCGTTCGTGCGCGGTGGCATAGGCGCGCAGCGAGGCGGGTACGCAGATCGAGCGGTAGCCGATGTCGTTGACCCGCCCCTCGAGCGTGAAGCCGAAGCCGTCGCGGGCCTCGCCCTCGATCAGGTGCTCCCACATGTCGGGGGTCGCGGCGGCAGGCGCCGGGGCATGGAAGTCGATGTATTCATGCGCCCCGTCCGAGGCGTTCCAGACCGCCATGCTGCCGAAGCCCGCGATGCCGCACATCAGCGGGTCGACGACGCCCTGGACAAAGGCCATGGCGATGGCCGCATCGACCGCGTTGCCACCGGCGCGCAGCACCTCGACGCCGCATTCCGCCGCTTCCGGCTGCGGGGCCACGGCCATGGCCTTTGTTGCTGTTTTCGCCATCCGTCCCGTCCCCGTCAGTATTTCGCGATCGTGTCCATGAGGATCCGTCCGACCTCCTGAACCCGCTCGGGCGTGTATCTCTGGATGATGTTGCCGACGCTCACCGCACCTGCGAGCGTGCCGTCCCCGTCGAAGATCGGCGCGCCGACCGCGACCACGTAGTCGAAGAGGTCCTCGTCCCCGACCGAGAACCCCGCCGCCCGCACCGAGGCCAGCCGCGAGCGCAGCGCCGCCGGGTCGGTCATCGTGTGCTCGGTCCGCTTGGCCAGAGGCGTCGCAAGGTACGACTCGATCTCGGCCTCGGAGGCATAGGCCAGCAGCGCCAGCGGCGCGCCCCCGCAATGCAGCGGCAACTCCATCCCCACCTCGGAGGCGAAGATGCGCACCGGCGCCGAGCCCTCGACCCGCTGCATCACCAGCGCCTTGTCGCCGCTGCGGATCATGTAGAGCGCGGTGTCCTCGGTCTGGTTGACGATGTCGCGCATGATGAGCTCGACCCGGCTCAGCACCGGATTGTGGGCCAGCGCCTTCTGCACGTGGTGCAGCAGCGCCGGGCTCACCGCATAGAGCCCGGTGTGGCGGCCGCGCTCGATGAAGCCGTGATCTTCGAGCGTGGCGATCATCCGCACCGTCACGGTGCGCGGGTAGCCCACGGCAGCGGCGATGTCGGCGATCGAGCAGGGCCGCGCGAAATCGCAGATCGCCTTGAAAACGACAATGGCCTTGCCGGCCGAGAGACTGGTATCGCGCGCCATGTGTATCCGATTATCGGTCAATAAATCCGCTATTCGAGCGTGACCGACTCCTCCCCCACCTGTCAAGCATCCTGAGCCAGGTCGCCCCGTCGCCCTGGAACGGCCCCGGGGGCGCTGCCGGGCAACCGGACAGCGCCGCCCGATTGCACCGGGCGGTGGGCGCGGCTACCAAGTGCCGAAGCGGAAGGGAGCCGGGACATGGGATCGCCACGAGACGCGGCAGGGCACGCCTGATGCCGGCGCTGATGATACAGGGCACCGGCTCGAACGTGGGCAAGTCGATGCTGGTCGCCGGGCTCTGCCGGGCGGCGCGGCGGCGCGGCCTCTCGGTGGCGCCCTTCAAGCCGCAGAACATGTCCAACAACGCCGCGGTCACCTCGGACGGGGGCGAGATCGGGCGGGCGCAGGCGCTGCAGGCGCTGGCCTGCGGCCTGCCGCTGCACACCGACATGAACCCGGTGCTGCTGAAGCCCGAGACCGACACCGGCGCGCAGGTGGTCGTGCAGGGACGGCGCATCGCGCGTGCCGAGGCGGGCCGCTACGCCGAGCTGAAGCCGAAGCTGCGCGGCGCGGTGCTCGAGAGCTTCGAGCGGCTGCGCGCGGCGCATGAGCTGGTGATCGTCGAGGGCGCAGGCAGCCCCGCCGAGGTCAACCTGCGGGCCAACGACATTGCCAACATGGGCTTTGCCACCGCCGCCGGAGTGCCCGTGGTGCTGGCCGGCGACATCGACCGGGGCGGCGTCATCGCACAGGTGGTGGGCACGCAGGCGGTGCTCTCGGAAGAGGACAACGCAATGATCGCGGGCTTCCTCATCAACCGCTTCCGTGGCGACCCGCGGCTCTTCGACGACGGCTACCGGCTGATCGAGGCGCGCACCGGCTGGCGCGGCTTCGGCGTGCTGCCGTGGTTCCCCGACGCGTGGAAGCTGCCCGCGGAGGACGCGCTCGACCTGCACGCCCCCCGCCGGACGGACGGGCTGCACGTGGTCTGCCTCGCGCTCTCGCGCATTGCCAATTTCGACGACCTCGACCCGCTCGCGCAGGAAGACGGCGTGCGTCTCACCATGCTGGGGCCGGGCCGCGCCATTCCCGGCGACGCGGACGTGGTGATCCTGCCCGGCAGCAAGTCGACGCGGGGCGACCTGGCCTTCCTGCGGGCGCAGGGCTGGGACGTGGACCTCGCCGCACACCTGCGCCGCGGCGGGCACGTGCTGGGGATCTGCGGCGGCTACCAGATGCTGGGACAGAGCGTCGCCGACCCCGACGGGATCGAGGGCGCCCGGGGGCGGGACGCGGGCCTCGGCCTCTTGCAGATCGACACGGTGATGACCGGCGACAAGCGCCTGACCGAGACCCGCGCCACCCACGCGGCGACCGGCCTGCCCTTCGACGGCTACGAGATCCACATCGGCCGCAGCGACGGGCCCGACCTCGCCCGCCCCTTCGCCCATGTGGACGGCCGCCCCGAGGGCGCCACCAGCGCCGACGGCCGGGTCACCGGCAGCTACCTGCACGGCATGTTCCGCGACGACGCCTTCCGCGCCGCCTGGCTCGCGGGGTTCGGCGTCGCCGCCTCGGGGCGTTACGATGCCACGGTCGAGACGGTTCTGGACGCGCTCGCCGACCACATGGAGGCGCATCTCGACGTGCCCGGACTGCTGGCGCTGGCACGCTGACCCACACCGACGGGCAGGAGATCGACGTGGGCGACGTCTCGGGCATCAACACCAGCCTGTCCGGCACCGCCAAGGAAGAATGGCTGCTCGGCAACGGCCCATTGACCACCGGCATCGATTTCATCGACGAGAAGGCGGAGGCCGCCCCGGGCACCTCGGGCAAGGAACCCGCTATAACCGCAGCCTCTTCGCGCAGGCACGGCAGGACCTGACCGACCGCGTGTCGGTGAGCTACGGCGCGCTCTATGACCACCAGTGGTCCGAGGGCGCCGACGGCAGCGCCTTCGAGAACGACGCCACCGACCCCGACCTGCGCGGCCACGAGGTGCTGAACCCCTACACCAGCGACACGCCGCCCAGCTTCGACAACCTCGATCTGCGGCTCGATCTGGGGCAACATCTTCGACCGGACCTGCGCGAGCCGCAGCTCTGACGGGCTCGGTCACCCGCTCGGTGGCGCCGCTGACCGAGCCGGGCCGGACCGTCC
>Ga0208328_1000336_pt1 | contig 23070 bp, 13 predicted proteins | sample DeeseametaMP2633_FD_184170 | JGI IMG/M metagenome (GOLD analysis project Ga0208328, IMG submission 184170) | Marine microbial communities from the Deep Atlantic Ocean - MP2633 (SPAdes) | ecosystem: Environmental > Aquatic > Marine > Unclassified | place: Northeast of Antigua and Barbuda, North... | reverse complement strand
GGAATAAAAAACGAGTTCATGGTGCTTTCAGAAGTAATCTTAAACGCAACGGGTTTATTGGCTGGAAACACCAATTCATTGACCGTTGCGATACCTTGTTCAGGATAAATAAACAGCCACTTCCAGTTGAGCGAGACTACTTCGACAGTAAGATGCTCTCCTTGACCTTCTAGCGGTGCATAAGGGTCGAGTGCGTGAGTAGAGCGCCAGGTGATCACACTCAACGACACGACAATGAGAATTGGAATGGACCACACCACCGCTTCTATTTTGGTCGAATGTGCCCATTTAGGGGTATAAATTTCGAAATCGCGACTAGCGCGATACTTCCACGCAAAGTAAAGCGTAAGAAAAATAACGGGAACAACAACAATCAGCATTAGGATGGTGCAAAGAATAATCAGATTCTTTTCATCCATACCCACTTGCCCTTTAGGGTCAAGCACGCCACCGCTGCAACCGGCCAACGTCAGCCCTGCACCAGCAACAATTAAAGTAAAAAGGTTACGAATAGACAAAACAAGTTCCTATAACCCACAAGTTAAACGGCGATGACTGGGCCGCTTAATAGAGAATGGCAGCGTTACAGCATCGAAAAACACACCGGTAAAGCTTTGTCACACATACTGCGCAACGCTTTCGGCGTTAGATAATCAAATCGGAGACGTTTAACTAAAAAGTGGGGGCGCTCTACTGCCAACCGTCTGAACAAAAGGCTGGGGGAATGTAGGGCAAAGGTAAGGAATAGGTCGGCGCTGTTTTGTTATTTGCGCCTTTGCTATAGCCGTGGCTTTAACCAAGAGACCAACTAACACTAATGCAATAGTGGGAACAATAAATTGCGAAAGCGTGTGATTGGCCAGTGCAATGAAAAAAGGCTCTACAACCAAACTTTCATTAAACGCACTGACAAATTCTGCCGAGTCAGCCAAGGTACCACTGATAACTAGCGCAATGTTCAGCAATAACACCAGATTAGCCAACCACAGCATAGCGCCTACACCACTGGTGTAGTTTATTGCGGGTCTAATCGAAGAATTCAGTTCGTCTAAAAAAACGAAAGAACGTGGTGCCATATAGAATGTAATGCCTTACAAGAACAGTGCTCTAAGTTTAACGCTGCTTCAAATGAGAATGAGAAAGCAGGCGTGGCAGAGTAATCTCAAATAAGGACAAGTACAAGCCACCTATCGACGGGCTAAAAAGACCTAGTAATTAAAGCACCAGACATAAATGACTATTTTATTAACATTCAAAAGGTAAGACTCTGCTTCCACAGATTTATCGTCGCCCTTAGCGTAGATGTCAGGCGTTCATTCACTTTTTCGCTCGCTGAGCCTTCAACTTGCACCTCGACAGCACCTACACATGTTAATTTTTTGTTTTAAATATACAAAATTAAACCGCTTACCGGATGCGGTTGATAAAGCGTTAACCTTCTTATGGATGCGATGAGTTGCACGACAGTTTTCTCTCTTTTCTCAATGTAATTGATTTAAAAATCATCAATAATTTAAAATGCCACCGGTAGCATTTTGTTTAATTCGTGTTAATATCGAGCAATATTATCTTGATTTCGGGACCGCAAAAAGATGGAAAGGTATGTTATTCCCAGTGTTATGCAGGCGCTGCAGCTATGTCAAGCCATCGCCGAGTCTCGCTCAGGTTTAAGTGCCTCTGAAATTGAGTCAGCGCTTAAACTTCCCCGCACATCAGTATTTAGATTACTTAGAACATTAACCAGCGAACGGGTAGTCGAAAAGCGTGGTACAAAATACTTCTATGGCACACGCATTTACGAAATTAGCGCCGCTAACTCGCGCAGCAGATACGTTCAGAGAATCACTGCACCTGCACTTTCGAAACTTATAGCTGCAACCAACGCTAGCGCAATCATCTGCACATTAGGCGACTACTGCGCGTTTGTAATTGACGTTTTAGATGCCAGAGAAAAGCAAATAACAACAATTAGGCCAGGGACAAAACTGCCCTTATTTGAATCTGCTGCGGGTCATGTCATGTTGGCCTACCATCCCAAGTATCAAAACATGAACGACAGCTCACACCCCGCAAACTTTGATGAACAACAAGCCGCGAAATTACGAGCAACAACGTGTACCAGAGGCTATGCCGTCAGCCACTTCGCACCGCGCAACGTAACGCTTGTTGCCGTGCCAGTCTTCATGCGAGATGGAGAGCTTGTATCAATTTTAGCAATAGAGTTAGAAGGTATGATCCACGACGTTAAGGTACTCCAAGCATGGAGCGCTAAACTCAAAGACATCGCCCGCCAACCAACCACCGGTGCCCACCCTTACGAGCAGGACATGCAGTAATGAAATATATTCCAATTCAACTGATTGTCGCTTTCGTCGCGTTTCTCGCCTTGTCTAACTGTCACGCACAATCATTGGCGTTTGAAGGTGCGCTGGGGTTCGGAAAATACACACAAGGTGGAAACCAAGGAAAAGTGTTAGTTGTTAGCTCTTTGTCTGATAATGCTAAAAGCCCACAAGAGGGAACATTGCGATGGGCTATTGCGCAAGACTATCCCAGACTGATTGTCTTTAATGTGTCTGGCGTGATCGCGCTAGAAAAGGAGTTAGAAATAAAACATGGCAACGTCACCATTGCAGGACAGACATCTCCCCACGGAATTGTAATTTCTGGCGCATCAACAAGCGTTGAAGCTAATCAGGTCATTATTCGACACATGCGCTTTAGGCCGGGGAAAGACAGTGAAGAAGGCGATGCAGTAACCGTTAGAAATACCACTGATGTCATTATCGATCATTGTTCGCTAAGTTGGTCAAAAGACGAGGTAGGCTCTTTCTACAATAACCAACGCTTTACACTGCAATACAGCATACTATCAGAGAGTTTAAACAACGCGGGTCATCACAAAGGTAACCATGGCTATGGCGGCATTTGGGGTGGCAGTAATGCTAGCTTTTTGCGCAATATATTGGCCAATCATACCAGTAGAAACCCGCGCATTAACGGATGGCGACTGAACCCGCCTTACCCACAGCAGCAAGAATTCGTTGATATCAAAAATAACGTTATTGCCAACTGGCAAAAAAACTCAGCTTATGGCGGCGAAAACGGCACCGCAAATCTGGTTGGGAATATTTATGCCCCAGGTCCCGCTACGAAAAAGCTATGGTTTTTCCAATTATGGGACGATAAGGAATCACTCACTCGACTGTATGTTGCTGAAAACGTGATGAAGGGCTATAGCGACATGTCTGAGGACAACAGTAAAGGCATAGATGTCAAGAGCGCCAAAACCGGTTCAAAGAAAGAAAAAGACGTAATCACTCGTTCTCTTTCAACGTCGCCTTTTCATCAGAATGAAATAGATAAATTAGGCGATGCGCAACTTACTGCGCAGCAAACATGGACAAGCTTGATTGAAAACCAAGACGTAGGTGCTAATCTCACCCGCACAGGTAAAGATCTAGACCCTGTAGACTCGCGCATACTTAAGCAAATACAAAGCAATCAGTACACAAGCAAAAATGGGATAATTGATAGTGAATTAGATGTGGTTGACTGGTCAATTTACAGCAGCTACTTTACTGCCAACCCCGCGCCCTCTCTTACTTTTCATGAAGAAAACTCATGGCGGGTACTCGCAGGAATCCCAACACTGTGATCACTAAATATTCATATATTAATAATTTGTGAAATAAACGTTAAATATTAGTGCATTCCTATCTGACAAGATCAATACTGCCACCGGTGGCATAGCAAAATACAAATACTACAGCTATGTCGATTTTGGAATTTAGGAGTTCAAAACATGAAAGTGTTTCAATGGACAGCCCTCGCTCTAGCCGTGTCCACGGCGTTTTCCAGCATGGCGCAAACTGCACCCGCTCAGGAAAATACCGAGCAAACTGAAACAAATGAGACCCCTAGCGAAATTGAAGTAGTTGAAGTAAAGGGTGTTAAACAGGCAGACCTTAAAGCGCGTGACTTAGAACGCATGAAAAGCGGCTTTAGCTCTGTTATTTCTACCGATGATTTAGGCAATTTTGTTGATCAGAACGTGGCGGAGTCCCTTCGACGACTGCCGGGTGTTACGCTACAGCGCTCTGAAGGCGAAGGTAAGTTTGTCACCGTACGGGGCTTAGGACCCGGCTTCGTGTCGATAAATATGAACGGCGCACAAATGTCTGGTGCAGGCGAAGAACGGAAAGTAGGCTTGGACGCCCTTCCAGCAGATTTGCTAGGCACTATTGAGGTTTTAAAAACACTCACCCCAGACCAAAACCTAAATTCCATTGGCGGTACAGTCAACGTTAAAGCAATTTCAGCTTTCGATCGCGGCAAAAACACATTAAAAATGCGTGTTCAAGACGCATATTCAGAAGCGCGCGAAAAGCACTCTCCGAAATTTAGCTTAGACGGCACCCAGTTTTTCCTCGACAACACCTTTGGTATTGGCTTTGCCATCTCTCACGAAGACCGCAAAACCCAGATAGACGAAACGCGCCACCACAGCACCAACGAAATGAAGTTTTACACCGCCGACTTGGGTAAAACAGAAGAAGAAATTGCCCAGGGTGACGAAATTCTTGCGCCTTCTCAGTTAGAAGTTCGTCGCGAAATTGCAGGAAGAACTCGTCAAGCTGCAGCACTAAACCTCGAATACAAGCCCTCTGCAGACGCTTACTATTATGCCAAAGGCACGTTCACTCAGTTTGAAGATGATGATCGCGCACAGCGAGAATTTTACGATTTTCAAGATGCAGGCTCTGTCGGAAACGATGAAATTGTATACGTAAACGGCGCTACGAAAGAGTTTATTCTTAGCGATATAGACGTATTCCACCAGCATTTCCTACAAGAAAGTAAGAACAAAACCATAACGTTCAGCTTAGGGGGTGAAAACCGTATTGCTGAACGTTTCGTGTTTGACTATGAATATGCTCAATCTCGCTCAGAAGAAGACTCAACCGGTGACCGCCGCGTTCAGTTTCGTGAACGAGACCTGATTGTTTATGGCCAAGGTGGTCGAGACAACATTAATGCTCGTATTTTAAGCCCGCAGGAAGCTGCGGAAATCGCAGGTCTAACCTACGACCCGGAAAACAGCATTTTTGGCACGTCGGGTAGCGGCGATGGTTCTGACCTTTCAAATTATCAATTTGATAATCTGTTTTTAGAAGGCGGAACGCGAATTGATGAAATTAAGACGGTAAACCTTAATCTGCGAACCGACATTTTTAATGACTGGTTAAACACCATTAAGTTCGGTGTGCAGGTAAGTGAGCGCGACCATGTACGCGATAAAGACCGTTGGAGCTTTGACCCTTCTGCCAGTGACTGTAGCGACGACGCATGTATTGCCGCAGTCAACTCTACTCTTGCCGACTATGACACCCAGATTCCTTCAAACAGTGCATTCCAGTTGCCTTTTGAAAGACTCGGTGTAGTGGACCAAATTGTTAATGCAACCCGTCAAACGGTGGTACCTGCCACTAATGGCGAAGTATCCATTGAAAGCACTAAGGGCGACTACAGCATCACCGAAGATACGCAGGCGGTGTATGCTATGGCAGAGTTACCTCTGGGGCCTGATGCCACGTTAATAACAGGTGTTCGTTGGGCTCAAACCGAGTTCTCTTCCACCGGTTTTCTTTCGCTAGAAAACGATGACTTTGAATTTAATGGTGCAGGCGCTGGTGCATTGGATATTGCTATCCCTCTTCCAGAAGCGTCTATTAAATACAGTGAGTTTTTCCCTAGTGCGCACATTAAATGGGAGCCCAGTGAAAACTTCCTAGTGCGTGCAGCGGCGTGGACCAGCTTTACTCGCCCATCGTTTAAACAAGCCCGTGCATTTGCCGTGTTTGACAGCGATATCGAGCTTTGCCCTCCAGGTTCGGACGATTGTGATGACAGTCAAGGTGGCGCATCGCTTCAACAGTTAAGCCAATATGTGCTGGGTTCCGATAATGCACTAGATGTGGGTAACCCTAATCTCGTTGCAATGACATCTATTAACTACGATGCGTCAATTGGCTGGTATCCAAGCGAAAACCTCTTTATGGAAGCGGCCATTTTCTATAAAGACATCGACAACTTTATTGTGGATGTAAACGGAATTGGCATGGCGCTTAACGACCTGCCGCTTACGCTTCCGGTAAACCAGGTTACTGAGTTTGTTATTCCGCAAGATTTATATCTTAACGAGATAAACATTACCGTTAACGGCAACAAAGCCTCGGTTATCGGGTTAGAGCTTAGCTACAACCAGTACTTTGAAAATGGTCTATTCATTCAAAGTAATGCCACCATCCTCGATAGTGAAGCCACGCTGGATAGCAGTATTCGTCAAGGCAAAGTGGCACTGCCCGACCAAGCTGATACCACCTTTAATCTTGTATTTGGTTGGGAGAGCGAAACGTTCTCAGCTCGCTTAATTGGTAACGTGCGTTCTGAAGTTCTTGAACAAATTGGCTCATGCCCAATTACTGCCGATCTTAACGACCCGAAAGGCTGCAAGATTTGGGGCGACCAATATCAAGATTCGGTTAAGAGCTTAGACTTTAAACTTCAGTACGACATTACCGAGTACGCACAATTGTACTTTGACGCCATCAACCTTACCGAGGAGTCTGACCTTCGCTACTTCCAAGGTAACGCGTTAAGCGGCGGCAACATTCTGTACCAAAAAGAAGAATACGGCCGCAGCTACCAGCTGGGTGTAAACATTAAGTTCTACTAATTGTCTGCGCCGGGGAAACCCGGCCTTTTCCACATAATAAAGCTGGAGCGGGCATGTAGTGCGGTAGTACGCCCAGTAAAATATGGAGATTGAGTACCATGAAACTCACGAAAATTGCTGCCCTTATGGGCGGCGTTATTCTCGTTACCGCCTGTGGCGAGAAAAGCTCTACCAATGTAACCCTCCCCCCCGACCCAGCACTTACTGGCGTATTTGTTGATAGCCCCGTTGAAGGAATTAATTATTCTTCTGCTTCTGTGGAAAACGGCACCACCAATGCGCAGGGTGAATACTCTTACTTCAGAGGCGAACAGCTCGCTTTCAGCATAGGTCAGCTGACGTTTCCAGAAACCCCGGCATCGAGCGTTATCTCTCCTCTTGACCTGTTCGCAACCGACAACCCTTTTAACCAGTCGGTCGTAAACACACTTCGACTTTTACAATCTCTTGATACTGATGGCGACCCAAGTAACGGTATAACGTTAAGCGCCAGTGCCGGCGATGTGGCGGTAGCTACGCTAGACGAAGGGCAAACCATTGAAGATTTCTTTAATCAATCTGATGCTGATTTTGCAGCCGATGTAGAGGTGTGGCTTGGTTCTGCTGGCGGAGCCAGTGCTACGCTTGTGGATAAAGCACAGGCTATCAGTCATTTCGTGAATTATCTTGAAGCCGAATTAGGTACGCTCTTCCCTAACACCTTTGATGTAACCCGCTTCACAGGCGACATTTACGCACCGACATTAGAAGGCAGAAGTGTGTCGCAAGCCACTTACACCTTTACGCCTGACGACGAAACGAACTTGTCAGGTACTTTTGTAAGAGTGCACGGTGAGGAAAGCACAACGGGTAGCTATGAATTCTCTTTTGGACGAAAAGTTATTGCCCTTAGCTACGGTGAGCAAACTGAGTATCTTATTTCCCGTGCTTTCAACACGGTTAACGAAGTATACAGCCTGTGCGTGATATCCCCAGATAACGCTCAGTCTATGCCGCTAGTGCTGCATGTTGAAAATTGCCTTGCCACCGAAGACCCGCAAAACTACCTGTTTGCATTTACCCAGGAGCAAGCAGATGTTGAACTGGCAAAATTAGAGGAAGCCGCGAATTCTATCCAGGCGGCGCTTGAAGAGAATTTCGATACCGATACCGATACGTTTTTCTCATCGTCCTACAAGCGTTTAAGTGAAGAGCCAGATGCTGGCGCGCTTTATTATGCAACAGGTGGCAGCCCACTAGTCGACGCCACCACAGGTCAACTTACCCTTGAAGGCGATCGATTCAGTATAGGTAATGCTGCAGCCAACCCAGGTGCCAATACGTCGGCATCAGATACGGTAGGCATGGGTATTTATAACCTTAGTGAAGGTTTTACCATTAGCTTCGACGTTATTTCTCATAATGGCGGCGGTACATTCAGCCTTTATGTAGATAACAACACCACAGGGCAAGATAACTCTGTACACGGTGCTGCTTCTAAGTTTGTAAGCGAAGGATTAGCGGACGGCACAATGGTACCCGGCACACGCTTTACCTACACCTATGAGCCGGGTGACGATATTGGTGGCGGCGATCCTAGTGCACCTGACGCGAAAATTCTCGATAGCTCGGTAACTAATAGTTTCTTCCAATTGCGCACAGATTCGAGTGCCACTATCACTATCGATAACTTAAAAATTGAGACGGTAGCTGACGCAGTTGACCCAGTGCCTCCGGTTGAGCCTGAGCCTACCGAGCCTGAAGAACCCGAAGTCATTCCAAGCGTACCGCTGCCGCTTTCCTATACCTTTGCAGGCGAAAGCGAGGATATTTTCTCGACAAATTTTGCCGCGATTGAAAATGCAGCGGGTGAGCAAGTCGCCATGTTTACCATTACCGGTGGCTCGGTAACGCAAATTGACACTGGTATTCAGCTTGACGGCGGACGCTTTACCCTTGGTAATACTGAACCTGATACCCAAAGCTCGTCTGACGATACATCATCAACCGGTGCACTGGATTTGAGCCGTCCTTACAATGTCATCTTTGATGTCATTTCTGCTGAAGATTCCGAAGGCGACAACAAATTCCAGATTTACGTGGATAACAATACTTCTGGCAGCGCCAACTCACACCTAGGTTCAGATTCTCGTTTCTTTAATGAGCCTGTGCTCGATTTAGTACCGGGAACCACCATGACAGTAGAAGGACAGATAGCAACGCCTAACTCGTACCTTCAATTTAGAACGGAAAGTGGCTCTATTGTGGTCATCGACAATATTCGCATTGAATATATTGATGAAAACACCCTGTTAGAGGAGACGTTTGAAACAGACGCTGACACCTTCTTCAGCCCTGAATACAAGTCGACCGATGGTGGTGCGACACCGTTTTATAGCGTAACGGGCGGCGGCTCAGGTTTAGTGATCTCCGAAGGCCAACTAGCCATCGACAGTGCACGCTTTACCATGGGCAACAGTACCCCTGATACAGACACAACCGCTGATGACAATGTAACCACGGGTATATTAGATTTAAGCCGTGAATATACCATTAGTATGGACATCATTGCCGTTGAAGACAGTGAAGGCGACAACAACTTCCAGATATATGTAGATAACAACACCAGCAGTAGCAGCAAATCGATACATGGCGGCGACTCTAAATTCTACAGCGAACTGGTTAATAACCTTGTGCCAGGGCAACGCCTAACTATCGATGGATTTATTGGTACACCCACCTCGTTTTTACAGCTACGTACTGAAAGTGGCGGCAAAGTAGTTATCGATAACTTTGTTATATCGTATGTGGGTGAAGCGCCAGATGACAGCAAGTTTAGCTGTGAAAATGAACCACAGCTTTACTTCTGCGACGATTTTGCTTCGGGCTCTTTAGATAACTTCACGCTTATTTCAGACGACGCAGGCTCAAACGGCCCACAAGGCACGTTTGATATTGTAGAAGATGACGGCAACAAAGTGATGCGCTACACCGCTGGCGGTGAAGGTGGCGAAATTTTCTTGGTTAAAGAGTCTGCGCTAAGCAACCTGCCAGAAAATGGAAATTACTTTGTTGAAGCGCGCATTCGTCCAAGACAAAACAGCACCACGCGAAACAAACAGATCTTCCTTCTAGGTCGTTATGATAGCGCTGGAAACTGGTACGGCGGTGGTTTGAATGTACAAAACTCATCAAGCAGTACACAAGTGGAAGTAGCGGTAAGTACCGAAGGTAGTATTTCTCGCCCTGTCCAAGCTAAGTCACCTATTGTACTGGGTGAAAAAGACGGTACAGACGGCACGTGGTATCGCGTACGTTTTGAAATGGAAAACGAGAAACTCACCGTTTATTTAGACGGCGAGAACATGGGTACTGCAGAAGATACAACCTATAGCGCAGCGGGACTGATTGGCCTCTTCACTAATAACCGTTCGTTCGAGCTGGACGATTTAAAAGTAGGTGACCCCGCTGTTAAACCAGTTCAACTTACTCTGGATTTCAAAGAAACAGAGTGGGAGACCACCACCAGTAGCGATCCGTTATTCGTTTACGTTACCGCAGTACAAAACGACGGTATAACTGAAGACACGTTTACCGTAACCAGCAGTGATGCGAGTGTGGTCAGCGTAGAGCAGCAAGGTCCACAAGTTACCATTACCCCTCGCGCTGCCGGCAGCGCAATGGTAACTTTTACTTCTGGCTCTGACCCTACGTTAAGCAAACACATTGCCGTTAATGTTGGCGAAGGCTTCACAATGCCTACCGCCACCTATGGCGACTTATTCCCGGATACCACACCTTATTCGGGCAATAACAATGCGTATCCCGATACCCTACTCTCGTTAACCTTCGACAGCGAACCCACCTTAGGAAGTAGCGGTGAAGTGCGCATTTACAATGCGACAGACGACACCCTGGTAGACGTTATCAATATTGCAGCTGATGAAGACTTTATTGGCTTTGAAGGCCAAGACAGACAGCGCAAAGTGGCTTACCGCCCAGCATCAGTTGTAGGCAACAAATTAGTGATTAAGCCTCATACAAATGCCCTTCAATATGGTCAGTCGTATTACGTAGCCATTAGCGATGGTGCGGTAACCGGCGCAACGCTAAATGGTGAAAGCTTTAGTGGTATTGGCAAGAGTGCGAACTGGCGCTTTGCAACAAGAGCCGCCGCACCTTCTGGCGCGAATGTTACCGTAGATGATGACGGCGAAGCGGATTTCCGCACGGTGCAAGGTGCGCTTAATTACGTGATGCAAAACGTAAGCAGCGATACGCCATCTCGCATTACGATTCGTGACGGCGAGTATCAGGAAATGCTGTTCCTTCGCGGTAACAACAATGTCACGCTTCAAGGCGAGAGCCGAGACAATACCGTGGTGTACTACGATAACTTTGAAAGCTTTAACAGCGGTAGCGGCAAGAGCGAAGCACCTGCGGCGGGCACGCCATCAGGCGGAAGAAGCGTATTTTTAGTGGAAGGCGTAGATAACCTGACGCTAACGAACTTCACTTTGAAAAACTCACACATCAGAAGCAACGACTACTCTAACCAAGCTGAGACGATTTACTTTAACAGTGATTCAGGTCGTCTAACTGCCGTTGATATGAACTTTGTGAGTGAACAAGATACGCTGCTGTTAAAAGGCTTCAGTTGGTTCTACAACTCATTGATTGCCGGCAACGTTGATTTCATTTGGGGTTACGTAAATACCGCATTATTTGAAAACAGCGAAATTCGCACCATTGGCGACTCTAAAAATGGCAACCCTAACGAAGACACAGCGGGCGGCTACATTCTACAAGCTCGCGTACCTGATATTTCTTATAAAGGGTTTATCTTCTTAAACAGCAGCTTCACTAATGGCCCAGGCCCTATTGGTAACGGTGTACTCGACGACTCTACGTATATTGCAAGAAGTGGCGGCAGCGCGAGCTACTTCGACAATATTACGCTTATTAATAACCGTTTCGACACCCACATTGCCACTATCGGCTGGGCGGGCGAAGGAGTACGCGACCAACCTGCACCAAACCCTAGCCCTGCAACCGCAGCAGCAGGGTGGCGTGAGTACGGCAGCATGGATATGCAAGGTAACCCGCTTGATCTTTCAAGCCGTCAGTTTGCCCATATTCTTGCAGACAGCGAAGTGACCGAACTTACCAGCAGAACGGCGATATTCTCTCACTTTAATAACGGCGAAGGCTGGGTGCCAAGCGAGCCAAACTTACCGAATGTAGCACCTGCTCCAACGCTTGATGCGTACGGTTTTGCGCAATACAACTATGCATTAACCGGCGGTGCTGGCGGTACAGTAGTAACCGTAGATAACGGCGCAGACCTGCAAGCGGCACTAGACAGCGCGGCGAACAGCAACACCCCAGTAACGGTTTATGTAGATGGCACCATTACCGACGCAAACAATGGCGGTACGAGCTCACCGATTGAAATAAAAGACATGAACGATGTGTCAATTATCGGGGTTGCAGACAGAGGCGAATTCGACGGCATTGGCATATTAATTAGACGTGCAAATAACGTGATTATTCAAAACCTGAAAATTCACCACGTGCTTACTGATGGAAAAGACGCTATCTCTATTGAAGGTGATAACGACGGCTCTACCACCAGCAATATTTGGATTGACCACAATGAGCTTTACAGCACATTGTCTGTGGACAAGGATTTCTACGACGGGTTAGTAGATAGTAAACGCGGCGCGAAAAACATCACTATCTCTTACAACTACCTTCATGATCATTGGAAAGCCTCGTTACACGGCCACACTGAGAATGATGTAGACAGTGATAATACCGAGCGTTTAATTACCTTCCACCACAACCGCTTTGAGAATATCGAGTCACGTTTACCGTTATTCCGCTACGGTCACGGTCACTTGTATAACAACTATTACAATCAGATATCCTCTACGGCAATCAATTCAAGAATTGGTGCAGAGCTACAGGTAGAAAACAATGTGTTTGAAAACACGCAAAACCCAATTGTTTCTTTCTACTCAGACGTTATTGGATACTGGAACACGTCAGGCAACCTGTTTGGCGAAGGCGTAACTTGGACAACGCCAGCTGATGGTGACGTTGTAGCAGGACCTGATGCCACGCCAACATCCAGCTACGAAGTGCCTTACGACTACGTACTAGATGATGCCGAAGTCGTTAAACAGCGAGTTATCAACTACTCGGGCGTAGGTAAAATTAACCAGAATGCCGATGACATTCCTCCGTTAAACTAACTCCCAAAAGAGTTAGCACAAAAAAAAGGCGCTGCTCTATGAGCAGCGCCTTTCTTTTAAGCGTTAAGCTTGGGGGATGATTACATCAAAGTACCCTAAATACCCACGATTCCCTTAATCCCTTACTATTAGGGGTGTAGAAGCTACATAGCGTGACACATTCCTTATTACTTTCAATTAATAGGGGAACAAAATGAACGCACAAAATAAGCACATTAAGAAGCATCACGACACATGGGTATACTCTAGAAGAGTCCCTAGCGCGATAGCTCACTTATACAAAGGAAGTCATATAACTTTCAGTCTCAAGACGAGTAGCGTGAAGGTAGCAAGACTTAAACGTGACAAATTCAACGGTCACCTAGCAAACCAGATGCAAGGGACTATTAGTCCAGAGCGCGAGGAGTTTAAACGTCACCTGACAGTTGCAAAAGAGTACGCAGAGGCCATTAAAGACCGAAGCACTAATCTCACATATGATGACTTCTTTCCACGAGAGCGAATAGCTCACACAGCTTATAGAGAAGTGGCTTATAAGGACACTAATCATGTCTTTTCATATACCGCAAAGGAAGCCTTACAGAGCCTTCTAGGACGTAAAACAAAGCTATCTGATGATACTAAGCAGAAGCTACAAAGCGCGTTAGATAGGTTCCTTACCTTCGTTGGAGTTAATGACATGGCTCTTACTGAAGTCCACAAAAAGACAGTTGTGGCTTACATAGAACATCTTGGCGCTGAGTACGCCCACGGGACAATAGCAGCACATCTGTCTAGGCTTAAATCTATCTGGGTCCATGCGTTTCAATTGGGAGAGATAACGTTGAAACAAAGCCCCTTTGAGGACCACGACCTTAGCCCTTACAAGAAAGGGGAGTCTCAGCGAAAACAGCTATTTAGTAAGGACCAACTCAATAAGGTTCTTAATGAATGCCCTGACAGTGTTAAACCACTGACCAAGCTTGCCCTATTCACAGGTGCTCGTATTAGTGAACTTTGTAGCGCTGATGTAGAAGTAATTGAGGGTGTTAGGTGCTTAGTGATTCATAAAGGAAAAACGAAAAGTGCTAAACGCTACATACCACTGGCGGAACAAGTTAAGGATATTGAACTTCCATTGAAGCTAGACCATAAGTCAGCTGGGAGAACCTTCTCTACGTTTAAAGTAGATAAAATAACGAACGACTCGACTAGATCCTTTCACTCGTTACGTAACCACTTCATCACCGCTGGACAACGTGCTGATAACCTCACTGAGTTTGATGTGGCTTATGTTGCTGGTCACAAAACGGGAACCACTATGAGCTTTGGTCATTACGCTCGTCATGATGTGAAGCGACTGAAAGCTACCGTGAATGAAGTTGCTCGTCAGATTGAACAAGAGTGGTTGTAAAGGTTAAGGGGCTGCAAAGCCCCATAACTTTATCCCTTACTCTTAAATATATCTGTAATAAGACTTTTAAATTCATCAAATTTTATGTTTTGTTCATTAGTTTGACCCAAATCCACTTTTCTGTGGTTAATTGGGCTTTGATAAACTTTACTGACAGAATCAAGGATCATTTGGTCCTTACTCTTGGGGTCATGTAACGTCTCAGCATATGCTTCAATCGTTAGGGCTACCGCAGATTTAAACGCATACTCTTCTTGGAAGTTTCTCTCCTTGACATATTGAGAGATTGCAAAGAATAGTAGACCGGCGGCAGGAAGCGCTTTGAAAGTATTAGCCAAAAATACTTGCCACGATAATTGAGATAAATCTCCGCTACCAAAAAGTATGTAAATCCAAATCACCGTCGCGATAGCTGAAATGGGAACAGCCCACCTCCAAAGATTAAGAGGTGCTTTGAATTCCTCCTTTCGTTGCTTGAATGTTGCGAACAGTGAGACTCCGACCTCTTTGCCAATCAAATCGTTGAGATACTTGTTTCGTTCATCAAAGTAATCTGTTTTTGACTCGACTTTCGCAAGCAATGTTTCAAACTGCTTATAGAGGTCTTTACTTTCTTGGTCTATATCTGCACTTAAGCGACCTGCATCCTTCAGATGACTTCTAAGCTCTTCGAAAAGCGAATCCATTTTTTGTTCTATAGAAACAATGTTAGTCCGCTTTTCTTCAGCTTGCTGCAAAATGCTTGATACCCTCTCACCATCCCCAGTAGCTTCTGTTCTTAAATCATTAGTTTCTTTAGCGTGCTTACGAACCGACTCAAGTAAGGCTTCGATTTCATTTAACTCTTTCGTTTTAGAGTTCACAAAATTCGATAGGTCTTCCTTTTCCCTATCGACAGAATCAAAAAGCTTCTCTAGGGTATTAGATGCGTCCTCCAAGTGCCTAGCAACTAGAGCTATTCTATTTTCCTCCTCCTTCACAGAAGCTTCCGAGGCTCGAAAATATTTTCGTTTAGACTTTTCCCAAAATCCATTAACCGCTTGATAGTGAATTAGCCTATTCAAATGACCAACAGTACTAGCAAAAGTCTTATTCTTGATATTTACTAAGATCGCTGAGAGATCGTTTCTTAAGTTTGAAGACCCAAACTCATTATGAAAATTGTAAGTGTATGGTAACGCTTTGAAGTAGGGACCGTTCAATTCTTCCCTAAACTGACCAAAGATTTTATTTAAGTAAGATGAATACTCTTTTACAGAATACTCGCCAATTTTAACCTCATTAAGAGTTGGAGAGTCCATGTAGGTCTGCGAAATAAGCCCTGCTACATCTATTGAATAGTACTCTTCTATGAGGTTTCTAACTTCGTTGGCTTGAGCAGCGTTCATTCTCAATGTCCCTATAAATGAATTCCAATTAATAATGATAGTAACAATTAAAATCACGAAGTTGAACGGCATTGTTGTAAGAGCGTAATTAAAGGCCAAAATAAGCAAGCATTGAACGTCATAAAGGGAACCCTAATGGATTCCCTAAAGTCCTCTTTAAGCAGCCTGTAGTGACACTCTAAGCGCATCATTGGCTTGCATGATTTCACCGTAACGGCTGTCTAAGTAAGCCACTGTAGCTCCCTTAACGGTTACCTTATCAGTGGTGAAGTATGAGCTTTTACCCTTAAGATCTAACACCTTGATAGCAGCGCGAAGGTCACCAAACATTACAGGAGTGCCGTTGGCGTCGCTAGGGTTCATCTGGTCAATGATAACGATAGGGTGACCCAGCATCAGGAAGGTCTCTTCACCACCGTATACAGGACGGCCCCAGCGGATAAGTAGTGACTGACCTGTTGAGTCTGCTACCTGTTCTAGCTCTTCAAAGGTGTCAGCGTTCATGTACCACTTGGCATTACGCTTGTACTTGCTGGGTAGTGACTTCTTAACCGCTGAGAAGTGAGCCTTGATAGCCGCAGCGTTAGCCCCAAATGAACCGCTAGAGCCTGTCTTGATGACCTTGTAGAAGTCTTGGTGTCGCTCATCGTCATCCTTGAAAGCCTCTGAGAAGCCGCTAGCTTTGTCTATACGCGCATCTAACACACCACGTAGACGTTGAATACCGTTAGCTCTGGACTCATCACCATAGAGTAATTGCTCCACGAGTACATTGAGGAAGTCATCACTGGCTAGACGTATAAACTCTTCTTTAATGTCTATATGAGCGTCAGATACGATCTCGTCAGTAATAAGTGTCTGTGCGTAAACCTTGCCAAATAGGCTCTTAACGCTTGCGTAGCGGTGACCTTCAGTCAAGCTTACGTTTGAGTCTATTGACCCATGCTCACCCGTTAGGGCCGCTTTGGTACGGCTTGTAACGACCAACTCTCTATGCTCTGTAGACTCGACATCAATACAGTCAATTTCATCTAGAAGGGCGTGTGAGGGAGTGGCTCTGTATATGATTCTTGTTGATAGCTCTTCACCATGTAGAACTTGAAGTTCAGCAAAGCTAAGAGGTTTACTGTTTTTCTGTGATTGTTGTTTTTTCATGTGGTATTTCCTTATGAATAGACACACGAAGACACACCCAATGAGTTAACAAAGGGAGTCCTAGTGCGTTTGTCTGTGATTGAATTAAATGAGTTGTAGCTACAAGGCTCTGAGGGGATCTGTGAGCGGTTCTTATAGCTTAACTAGGGTGAATGTATGTGAGAGTTCTGAAGTCTTCCCTGAGGATCATACAGATCCATATAGAGCTACTTAGCTCCTGAGTGAAAGACCCTATTGATGTCTAAAGCAAACTGAGTGGCTGACTCTTCAGTCATGCCGTAGGAACTCGTCAGTAAGTTCTTGTTAGCTTCATAGCTACGACCTAGACCAATACGTCTACCATCGTTTAACTCGATGAAAGCAATACGAGAGCGAGAAGGAAGCGTGGTGTCTACAGGGGACTCACTGACCTCTGATTTAGTGACCTGTTTAGGTTTAAGAATGGACCTTAGTGGCATAGCAAGTTGTGCTCCCTGTTGTACTTAGTGGCTAGACTGGTAATGAATGAAGTGCGAGAGACATTCACACCATGAGTTGAATTAAAGTGCGCCCTCGCTACGTCTATGACCTCATACTCGTCACGAGTGAGCGCCACTGAGGTTCGTTGTGGTTTCTGTGAGTTGGTACTCATTGGGTTAATCCTTGTATAACGGTTATGTAAAAAAGACCCAACGCCATAGTCGCTAGGACTTCGCTGGGTATCTTTGAATAGATGAAATTGAATGCTTTCCCGTTAAGGGAAACTATGGAGGCCGTGAAGGGTAGCTACCCCCCAGAAGAGATATAGGCCCCCATAGTTCTTACTAGTGACTCCATTGACGATAGACACAGGGCTACGTTGCATAGCGTGATGTGGGTTGTGTCTTTACCATTCGTTCAATAGGTCACTCTAAAATTCGATTGTTGTGGAAGAGAGTAGACAGTCTTGATTCTTTAGGGGCCATTAGGCTACTGAATGATTCCTATTGTGACCGTGAAGTATAAAAGTTGCTTCTTTCTTCCTGTAGTCAGGGGATAACCATAAGGGACACTGAGCAGAGAGCTACGCTAGGGTAACGGCCTTTTGACAATCTGATAAGCTCGATAGAGGTCTATGTGGTTAGTATACGTTGAGGTGTCTCTGTTTCATTTCCGCATTATGCGCTTTTGGAACACCTTGTTCATTTTCTGACTGTTTCATTTCCGCATTATGCGCTTTTGCAACACCTTGTTCATTTTTTGACTGTAACATTTCCGCACTATGCGTTTTTGTTACACCTTGTTCATTTTCTGACTGGCGGTTTTTGGCATTATGCCGTTTTCCTACACCTAAAGAAAAAGACTGTCCTGTGGCTTCCTCTTGAGTCTTAACGTCATCCCATTAGCATCTATTACGGACACCTTTAAGTAGCCTCTACATAGCCAGTAGCTTCAGGGCGTAAGCCTTATCTTCTTCAGACAGGTCCTCAATGAATAGCCTAATTCTCGCTTGGGAGTGAGTCTCAGAAAAAGACGGACCTGTGGCCTCTTCCTGCACCTCTACGTCTTCTTCTACGTCATCCCATGGGCATTCTGCTACCTTGGCCTCAGTTATATGAGCGAATACTGAAGACTGTTCTTCTGGGGCCTCTTCAGTGCTATCTGTATTGCTATTACTATCATTGATCTCTTCAGGGGATACCTCTTGTTGCTCATTTTCTGAGTGTTGCATTTTGCTCACTGAGCGTTTTGCAACAGATTGTTCATTTAGTAAACGGCTTACAGTCGCCACATTACATCCCACCCTCTTGGCTATCTCACGTTGAGGCAGTCCTTCAGAATCCATTGTCGTGATAGCAAAGTTACGGGAACGTGTAAGCTCACCTCTCACTTCTTCCGTAGCTCTTCTGTAAGTCGCTGAAGAACACTTAACCACATCCATGATTTCCTTTTTATCTAACGTGTACTTATCTTTAAGGAATCGAATACGGTCTACTTCAAGTAGCTTTCTGATTGTCGAGTGAATGTCGCTACTCTTACGCTTAAGGCCATGGTTAGCGTTGACCCCAGCAGCAGCGACAATAGCGTCGGCCATTGTGGCAAACTCAGAGTAACGGATAGCTACATTCTCTAGGTCTACATCTACAGGTATCTCGTTCTGCTTTGTTAACCAGTCGATAGCGTTAAGTCTATGGAACCCATCAATAGGAACGTACTCACCAGTCTCTTGTACCAGTGCCACCCATGGAAGCTCATTGAAGGTGCCTGTATCAGCAAACGAGTAAGCTAGGTCTTTCACATGAGTCATATCCTCACCCAGTGCGCGTAGTTGTGTTGGAGCTTCTAGGTTGATTTTAGATAGTGAAATAGTGTTCATTTTCTGTCCCTTACTATGGAAATACATTAAGAAATATCTTAATGGTAGCCTTGTGATTGATAGGCGTATTAGAAGTCTGAGACAGTGCCTATATGGTCATCGACACTCTTTAATTGTTGTACACTGAGGGCTTTCAATTGACGTGTTATAGACTCAATAAGTTTGGCCTTGCGTTTCTTCATACGTTCATGCGGATTTCCCGTATTATGCGCTTTATCCGCACTTGGACTGTCATCACTTATTGACTGAGGAATTTTGGCACTATGCCGTTTTTCCCCACTTTGACTACTTTTTGACTGGCAAATTTCCGCATCATGCGTTTTCTTACCACCTATGCCTTGTTCACTATCAATCTTAGTCATTTTGCTCATTGAGCGGTTTGACTCACCAAGGTCTTGTAGGGTGTTTACTGACTGGGGAATTTCCGCATTATGCGCTTTTTCCCCACCAAGACCATCTAGACATTCATCTTGAGTCGTTTCGCTCATTGAGCGTTTTGACTCACTAAGAATCCTACTAATAGTCTTCTGGGGTACACCCGTTCTTTGTTGAATCTCACGTTGAGAGATACCTTCATAATTTAAGCGTTTGACCTCAAAGTCACGAGCTTCAGTAAGCTCTTTACGGATTTCCTCAGTGGCTCTCCTGTAGGTTGCAGAGGAACAATTGAACACCTTCATGATAGCTTCACTATCTAGTGTGTATTTGGTCTTTGAGAAACCTATGCGGTCTACTTCTAGTAGCTTTTGGATTGCGTTTTGTATATCCGTACTCTTACGCTTTAGACCATGACTAGCGTTGACCCCAGCAGCAGCTACGATAGCCTCAGCCATGGTTTCAAACTCAGTGAGTCTTACTGAGACATTGTCGAGGTCTACCTGACACTCAGTGTCCTCTTGTTCTGCTAACCATTGAAGGGCCGTTAACCTATGGAAACCATCAATAGGTACATACTCATTTGTGCCTTTAATCAGGGCTACCCATGGTAGTTCCTTGAAGGACCCAGTGTCAGCGAATGAATGCGCTAGGTCTTCTACGTGAGTCGTATCCTCACCTGAGCACCTCAACTGAGTAGGGGCTTTAAGGTTAATCTTAGAGAGTGCAATAGTGTTCATGTGTCTGGTGTTCCTTGTTTGTTTATGTCTTAGGGGAGAGACCTGAGGGAGTTGAGGTATGACTCTAGGTGGGCCGTAGCGAATGACCCTATATGAGGATGACCATATTAATTACAACTCAATAGTCGATGTCTTAGGAGAGGCCCTAGGGACTCCTTAAGGTAGGTAACTAATTTTGATATTATTAGTAGGTCTAGCCTCAACGGTCCCTTAGGGAATCTTTAGGTATATACCCTAATGTCTTTCCACTTTGTTCTAATAGTCAGGGATTATTCAAAACAGGGTATATTCGAGTGTTATTTAGACAGTCACAAAGGTTACGCTGCGAGGTCTAAACGACTCATTAAAAAGGGCAATGCCGTGATAACTACACCGTATCACTTACATGACCCACTACTTCTCCTTTCTACTGATATTCAGAATGGTAGCCCTTGCGACTCCATACTCTTTACTTAATTTGACCTTACTGACTCCATTAGCCAACTTGTCACGAATCTCTTGTTCTTGCTCTTTGGTGAGCTTAGGTTTACGACCTCCATAGTTACCCGTAGCCGCTTTGCCTTCTTGGGTCCTAGTCACGATGAAGTTTCTCTCTAGCTCTGCGAACATCCCTAGGAGTTGGACCATAGCCTTGCTTAAAGCATCTGACTTGTTGGTGTCTATAGGTTGATCAATGGTTACGAGGTTGACTCCACGCTCTACCAAGGTGTCGAGACAGACTAATACCTGAGACAGAGACCTACCAAGTCTATCCAGCTTAGTGACAACAACAGTGTCACCTTCACGGACATACTTCAGTAATGCCTCAAGAGCCTCTTTATTAGTTGCCTGTTTACCTGAGTGCTTTCCCTTGAATATCTTCTTGCAGCCGTAAGCCTCTAGCTTCTCTATTTGCTGTGTGAGGTCTTGTTGCTGGGTAGACACCCTTGCATAGCCTACGAATTCCATAAGTGAGCCTCTCTATGTCAAAAACTTAAGAGATATTGACACCCACCAACAAAGATGTCAACAACTCAAAAAAATCAGTTATTGACAGTGTTAAGTTACACAAGAGTGTTTCTGACAGTAGGACGCTACACGTCACTCCACGGGTCTATCCTTTCTCGCATTTCTCTTAAGATATGACGGAGTTGCTCTAGACTCATTGCTGGTCTAGTTCTATGAATCATTCGATGACAATTGGAGCACAGCATGCATACGTCATCTAACGTAGAAGGTGTTAGATCACTTTGCTCAGAAAGAGGGTTTTTATGGTGGCACTCAATGTAGTTCTTTCCTACCTCGCCATATTTCTTCTCAAAATCAAATCCACAGGCTTGGCACACATAGCCAAAGGCTTTTTTGGCATCTGCAACTAATTGAGGGTTTCTAGTAAAAAAATAACTCTCACGTACTTTTCTCTCACCTTCTGCATATTCAGTGTCAGGGTCTGGTTCTTGAACAGTTGAGTAGTCTGGCACCTCAATTGCGTAGCTTCCTCCTAGCAAGTGTGCAACATAGCCATCTACACCATCAAACTTAGATAGTCGATCTTCCTTAACTCTATATACGTTTCCACTAGGTCTAAACTTAGGTAAGTAGTTAACATCCTGCTTAAATTGAGTCCATGTAAGATCAATTTCTTTAGTCTTAAAGAAAAAGACATAAGGAAAATGGTTGCTCCCCCACAAAAAGCTGGAAAGTACAGGAAGTTCTTCTCTCCAAAATCCTTTTACATGGCAAAGTGCAGGCATCTCACCATCACCGCCGGTGGTCTTTATTAGAAGCATAACGTCATTGCATTCAAGATTACGTATGACGCTTTTTGCACCGGAAGGAACCCCCCAAGCATTACAAAATCCGTTTGGAAACTCTTTGGTTAACGTTGTGAATACCTCATCTTTAAGGTGTGGTGGCAATCTCTCTGCGATATCATCGATTGAAACTTCCCCAAAAACTGTTTTAGGGAAATCTGCAGTAGCCCCTTTCAATCCAACATCGTGAAAATATAAGTTCATCTATCAAAACTCCTTTTTTGTGAACACTAGTATGAAGATTTTATTTAATACTGTGTACTGTCCAGTGTGCCATTATTAAGAGTGGCTTTTCATCATAAAAAGTTAGCTTTTTAGAAAATGAACGAAAAGTAAACTACGCTTTTATTTAAGATCATGGAACGACGCAATCGTCACTAAGGGTCATTACCTCGCCCTCTCCCCCCTGTGCCCTACAGAAGATCCTGAGAAGATCTGTGAGAAGACTTTGAGAGTGACCAGACCACAGGCATACCCGACCCATTACGAGATCATAGAGACGCTTACAGAGCTTATTTTATAGAGTGAAATTTAAGGGTAGCTAATGAGGAGCGGATGGAATATTGTAAAAGGAGATTAAGGAAATGGTGTGAAACTAACCGTGATACAAAACGTACCACAGTTAGTCTCAGAAGGCTTGTAAGCCCTTGATTTATAAGGGCCTAAGAAGCGGGGCGATTCTTACATCATGCCGCCCATTCCGCCCATGCCGCCCATATCAGGCATTGCAGGCGCGTCGTCTTTAGGTAGTTCAGCTACCATTGCTTCAGTTGTGATCATTAGTGAAGCAATTGAAGATGCGAACTGTAGTGCAGAGCGCGTTACTTTAGTTGGGTCAAGGATACCCATCTCTAGCATGTCGCCGTAAGTGTCGTTACCTGCGTTGTAACCGTAGTTACCTTCGCCGTTCTTCACT
>Ga0208328_1000335_pt1 | contig 23187 bp, 26 predicted proteins | sample DeeseametaMP2633_FD_184170 | JGI IMG/M metagenome (GOLD analysis project Ga0208328, IMG submission 184170) | Marine microbial communities from the Deep Atlantic Ocean - MP2633 (SPAdes) | ecosystem: Environmental > Aquatic > Marine > Unclassified | place: Northeast of Antigua and Barbuda, North... | reverse complement strand
GTCGATATCGTCGATCAACTGGGTGAATATTTTCTTCGCCACGGTTCGATGCGGCCTTTCCCGAGTTCGAGAACACTGCTGTCGATAACCACACTAACCAGGCCGAAGGCCGCACGTGGATGCACCCGATCAGGAAATCGCGGCTTATTCAGGCGTTCTCGTCCTGGTTCTGTCGATCCGTGGACTCGGCCAGCTCAACGGCACCGCTCGGAGCATCGTCATCGTGGTCAGCAATTGTCTCGACAGGGCCGCGCCCGCTCAGTGTGTGCCATGCCTTTTGCGCACGAGGGGTGATGTTCTCGCCCACCCAGCGGTGGACACGTGGGTTCGTGGCCACGACAACCCCACCGACTACAGCAACGGCAGCCCCGCCGACCAGGGCGGCGACAGCCCACGCGGGACGTCCGGTACCGCCGCTCTCCTGCTCGGTCCCGTTCTTCTGCTCGGTGTTGTCATTGCGGTCGGCTTCGCCAACCGGTTCGGAATCAATATTGGTGGTCGGGGTACCTGCAGCCATGTCATCAGCGAGCGCGGTCACGATGCGCTCGTCCCACGTTCGGGTTTCCCATACACGGTTGTAGTGGGCGTATCCGCCGTTGCCGCGGTGGTGCTCCGTCTCGGAGCCGTACTCTTTGCCCTTGTCGGTCAACGAGAAGTCGCCCGGTGACCCCTCCAGGTAACCGAGATCGACCAGCAGCTCGTTCATCTCGCGCCCCGTCTTGTTCAGAGCTTTACCGATGACCGTTGCAGACATTCCCATGCGGTGAGACTACCGGTCGACGTAAACGTCTAGTCCAGTTGACTAGAAAGTGTCCAGTCCATTAGACTAAAGTCATGGTTACCGAGCAGCCCACCCGAAAAGTGGTCAAGGCCCTCAAGGCGGCCGGGTTCACCTCGGTACGCACAGTCGGGTCGCACAGCACGTGGGTCTCGGCCGACGGCGCAGTGAAAGTGACTGTGCCCGACGGGCACCGGACGATCTCGCCCGGCGTCTACCGCAAGATCCTCGCAGCGATGAAGGAGGCCCAGTAGTGAACAAGACTTACACGGTGTCAGTGACCCGAGACGGCAAGTGGTGGATGATCGCCGTCCCTGAGCTCGACGCTTTGACCCAGGCCCGCCGCATCGACGACGTCGCCACCGCGGCAAAAGAGTTGATCGCTCTCGAAACCGGCGTCTCCCTCGCCGACGTCGAGATCGACCAACACATCGAACTCGAACCCGGGGGAGAAGACCTCGCCGCCCGCGTCGCCGACATCAAAGCTCAACGCGCCCGTCTGAGCGAGGAGGAAGCGCGAGTGAAGGCCTCGACCGAAGCGTTCGCCAAGCAGCTCGCAGGCGCGCACGTCCCGGTGCGCGATATCGGATCACTTCTCGGAGTGACGTTTCAGCGAGCCAGCCAACTCGTCAACAGCTGACCACCTGACTCCGCGGGCGCGGAGGGCGGGATACTGCCCCCATGACCAGTGACCGCAGTTTCGATCCGGATCCCGATCATGGACAGACCGGGTGGGTGACTCTGCCGAGTGGGCAGCGGGCCTACCGCTACGAGGGATCGGACGACCTGATCTACGACGCGGGAACCGCACCCGACGCCGCCGCGTCGAACTAGGCATGGACCCAGACGAACGCGCCGCCATCGTCGACGAGGGCTACGACCCCGACGACCCGACCGTGCGCGCCGACCTCGAGCGCGTCAGGCGTCTGCTCGCCGAACATCGCCACCTGGCAGCCGACCCCGAACTCACGCTCGACTACCTCGTGAACGCCTCCAGGGTTCACGAATCAGGGCCAGCTTCGGGTGTATGCAGGTAGTTCGACATCGAACGTATGTTCGCCTAGATTGAGGGGACTGATCCGTTCGGCGAAAGGTCGCACTCATGGCCGGTACCGCCGACACGATCCCCGACCTGACCAACCTGGACAAGGCTGCACAGCTCGCTGCCCTGCGGCGCAGCATGGCCGCGATCCCCGGTCGCCGCGACCACGCACCCACCGACTCCGACGACTCACCCGCATTCGCCCCATCGCAGCCGAAGGCGCAGGCTGCCGCGAGCGGAGGCGATGAACGAGCCCTGAGTGGCCCCGGGCGCTCGCGAACCCTCAAAACCCTGCCCGTGCCCAAGCCTCTGTCGGAGCTGCTGCCACGCGGTGCACTGGCCCGCGGAACCGCCCTGTCGATTACCGGTGCAGGATCGATTCTCGTAGGACTCGTCGCCACCGCCACCGCGGCCGGCCACCACGTCGCCCTGATCGGGCAACCCAAGTTCGGGATGCTCGCCGTCCACGAACACGGCGGGGACCTGTCGAAGATCGCCCTGATCGACCCCGGTCAGGCAGACCCTCTCGACGCCGCCAATATCTGCATCGATGGGATCGATCTGGTCATCAGTACCGTCCACGGTCGCGACGTTCCGCCGACCCGCGCGCGGGCTCTGTTGGCCCGAAACCGCACTTACGCAGGGATACTCGCGATCACGGACGGTCGAATGCCCGGCCTGGACATGACGATCTCTTCTCGCCCCGTCGGCTACGGCGGCATCGAGCAGGGGAGGGGCCGTATCCGCTCGATCACCCTCGAGGCCACCGTCCATGGACGCGGAATCACCCAGCGCACAGGGCGCTACACCCTCACCGCGCCCACGTTCGGCGAGCACGGCGTGCGCTGGGTCCCAACGAGTGCCGATGCAACTCCCGTCCACCGGCCGCACCGACTGGCGGTCGCGCAATGAACGGTGATCTGTACGAGAACTGGCCTGTGACCTTCGATCCCCCCACCCGCCGCATCGTCGACCCACCCAAATCGGTGAACGTCAACATCTTGTAGACGGGGTTTGCCTCTGACCACTGTGCATCCGATTAGTATCCCGCTGTTTCGGGCCATCACCAACGAGGGTTCGACACCTGCCCGAATCACGCTCGGACCATGAGCTGCCGCTGTAGCGGAGCCACCGCGGATGAGGATTTGGCCCGTCGACAGCCAAGACAGGCTAAAACGTCAGTGCAGTTCGGGAATAAGTCATACACCCCCGAACTGCACTGGTGGGACGTGAAGATCAGCTTCCGGTCCAGTCGACTGAAGTCACACACCTACCTTGGTGGCACTGGCGGTTCGGAGCTGACGGGCTCCGATTCGCGGTTCGGATCGAACGGAATCTCGTTGTCGATGGCATCTCGCATTGTTGCGACCGGCGCTGGCTCATCGGTTGATCGCCGCGCAGTTCCATCGCTGACGGCAGCAACTTCCTCTGCTGACAACGTCACTTTGCCCGCGCGTGGAGCGACCGTGTACCAGTTTTCGGACGGCAAGAAGCCAGCCGACATAAGGTATGTTGCTCCCGGCTCGATCAGTGGGTCATCGTCCAGTAAGTACAACGTACCGTCGGTGCCATACCCGCCTTGCTGATTGACGAGTATTTGGCCCGCGACGTCACCCTTTAGGGTCTGAAGCACCTCAACAGAAAACTGCGTCTCGGGAAACGGCCCAACTGCCTTCGTACCGACTTGCTCAATCACTGTTCCGACGAAGACCGCGTCGGCCCAACCGGCAAGCTGCTGAGGGTCTGTCACATCGAAAGCCGAGTCCATTTCCACTGCTTGTGTGCGCGTAGTCACGCTGGCAGTCGTGCCAGCATCTCCAGGTTGCGTGCCTGCCGAAGTGCTGCAGCCAACTAATACAATGCAGGCGAATAAGCTCGCAACGCCCACCGTGCCGTACTTTGATCCTAAACTTCTGACCTTCATCATGTCATCCCCAGAGTTGACGGTAGGCGGCTTGATCCATGAACTGCGGCGCAAAAACCGATGAGTTTGAAATCGGATCCATCAGCTGACTTTTGCAGTTATGCGCCAAACCGAGCGCATGACCCATCTCGTGTGTCATAACGTTCCGTTGATTACTGGCGTTACCGAGCTTCGCTGTATTCATTTGAATAGTGTCCACCCCAAAGTCGGTGTTGCTGTATAGCCCGGCCCATGTGACGTCCGGACGGTTGGCGTCGGAAATTTCCACATTAGTGAGCGTCGGGTTCACAGGGTCATAGGGGGTAACCTGGACGCTCCCAAGTGCATTCCAAGCAGTGGATGCCTGCGAAATTGCGGTCGTGTATTGGGAAGATGACTGATAGGTGAGTTTGGAGAAGAGGACTGAGCTGTAGCCCAATGTCGGCGGCCTGCGTCCTGACGTCAGATACTGGCCGTTCTGGAAGTTCTGTCCGGAAGCGCCATATGACTCGTAACCATCATTGGACGTTGTTCCATCTTGACACAGGTACTCATCACTGCTCGGGAAGCCCAAGGGTCCAAGCTCGTAGTTCTGCGCAGCCCACTGATCGCGAATGTTACCCCAGGTGGCATAGGCAGATGTGGCTCCGAACTTGTATGTAATCGCGCCGCCCTGGAAGTTGTTGTACCGCCCGCCAGAAGCAGGGCTCTCACGTGTGACCGGGTACCCGAGTCGTCCACGTTCGTCGCTTCGCTTCTCGTACTGATACGGGCCGTTGACATACGTTCTGTACTGACGCGATGGCAAATTAAGCCACTTGTTCATGATCAAGCCGCCGATTTGACGACCTTTGTTTGGGTCGACATTCGGCGACCAGTAAATGCGATTAGTAAACCCGAATTCCTGCTACCGCCCCTCGTTGCTGTTTCCTGCGTAAAGCTCGCCACTGGTGGGTTCTCCGATACTCGAGGTGCCGCCTTGGCCGTATTGGTTAGCACCGGAAAGGAAATCGATAAATTCGCGTTCGATGGAGCCGAATACCCACTGGTTGTTGCGAAATTGATCGGCGTTCGCAACGCCAGGTGTAGAAACTAGCAATGCAAGGGAAATTAACGCACCGATAAGTGACATTCTTCGAGCGACAATTTGATTTCGCGTCCGATGCTCCCTGAAGCGGACATTGATCAATGGGCTTGGATCGCCAATATGCGACTTGAGAGGTAGCCTGCTCGGTTTCATGGAGCTCCCACAGTGAAGGGCATCAAGGACGAACCGAACAGTACGGTCAGTTTGCCCACCGTTGGAGAGACACGCGAACACGAGTTTGGTCACAATTCGGTCACCGTGACCGCCGCCAACTCGACGGCGGCTAGACTTCGAACGCATGAGCAATACAGGTTCTCGGTGGCTACGGCCAGCTGTCCTGCTGGTTCTAATCGGCGTCTTGCTCGTTGGTGTTGCATTTGGGGCGACCAGCCAGATTGGGCTCGGTCGCTCGGCCTCAGAAATTTGCGAGAATGCTTATCCGGGGGCTGTCGACGTCGAGTCCAGTCGTCCCCTCCTACCGCTAGTCGTCGTGCGTTGCGCTGCACAGGATTTTGACACGCGTGTGGAGACTAATGAATTTGATCCGCTGTCAACGCTTGTCCTCGCGGCTGGGATCGCAAGCATTGTCGTTGGTGTATCTGCCATCCGACGTCAAAAGCTGAACGAGTCATCTCAAAAAGGACAGCGGTGAACATACTCGGAGTGGTCTGGTCTGATTCGCTGTGTGAGAACTCGAATTAATTCTGGTCGGAGGATACTTCCTCCCCGACGCCCAGTATCTTGCAGCTTTATCGGTGGATCGAGGCTTAGCGGTCCTGCCGGCCACACGCGCCCACGACAGCGTCCGCGGAGCTCGAGCGTGACTGCAGGGAGGTCACCCCTGACGTTGTTTCCAGTTCTTTCCGTAGGGCGTGGTTGTCGAGTGTTAGCCGCTGGATGACGGCCAGTGCGAGGGTGAGGTCTTGAGTCAGCGCCGCGTTGTCTCGTTGCACGCGTTTGTTGGAGGCAAGGAGTTCGGTCCGGTCGTCATGCCGTGTGGCGACGGGAGCTGCGACGGAAGCGGCTCTGAGTTCGGCAGCGATAGCGGGGTAGTGCCGCCAGAAGGTTGCGTTGGACAGACCCAGTCGACGGGCAAGGCCGATGACAGTGGCGCGGCCGCCGGCCGATGCTGCGTCTTCGATGTGCTCTGTCATCACTCGACGGACGTCCTGCTCGCTCGGGAGGTCGATGCGTTTACTCATCGGATTGAGTTCGGATCGTGTCGGTCGACGAACTGATTTATCTGCTCACTCCGTTGCCGTAGTCGATGCTGCAGCAACGGAGGCAGCGACGGTGTTCGTTCGAGCTCGCGCTCGATATCGGAGCTCTCCGAACGCAACTCGTCGAGGTTGCCTGAGGTGAGCGCGACGTTGCGGCATTCGAGAGGTCGACAACCACCGAGCGTCGGCGCGTTCTGGCCCGAAAGGTTTTGTGCGCGTGTGCACAGTGCCTTGTCCGGATCGTAGACGCAGGTGGCGTATCGGCCTGGATAGATTGCTGGGTCGAATCGGCGTATTAAGCGGTCGTGCCGACGCCGGTCGGTGACGACCTGTCCTTGGTATCGGATATTCGACTCGAGCTCGCTCAGACGTCGGCGGGCTTCGTCGGCGGCGGGTCCAACGAGATCGGTGTGTTCGTGGGCATCGATCATTGCCATCAGACCCTCCCCTCGGGCAAGGGCCTCCTCTGACTCGACTTCGGCGCGGAAACCGCTATCCGATGTGCCGGCGTAGCCCTCGAACATCTGGACAGCTTGGTGGCGATATTGAATTGCCCCGGCAATGGATCCGCCGGGTTGGCGTGCGATGAACCAGGCGAGTGTTCGTCTGAACTGGCGGGTTGTCAGCCGCCACGTTTGGGCATTCACAGCCGGAATGTCCTCTGCGAGATCATGTGCGCGACAATAGCCATCGATCCAGGACACCAGATTGTTGATGTGGTCGTTCGTGGTCTTGGTCAAATTGACGTGGGCGGCGGTTTTGCCGATCCGCACAGCGGTGCCATGAGTTGAGGGTGCGAACAGCCGGGTTTCGTTACGGGGTTGGAGGAGTTCGAGGACCGCCACGGCGCGGGCGGCCGGAGCGCCGACAACCCAGGTCGCTTGCACTCCGGTGGGGTCGCGTTCACCTTTGAACGCCAGGCTGGTGATCATCCACCGGTAGGGCCTGCCGTGAGGGTCACGTTTGACGCTGATGCAGCCCCGCTGCAGATGCTTGATCTCGCTGTCACGCATGCCGGACAGGAACGCGATGATCACGTAGCAGGCTGCGCTCAGCGCCGACAGCAGGTGCAAGATCCCGGCCTGCCGATCACGCCGATTGAACAGGATGCGGTCAATCCAGGGGGACCCGTTGATCCGTCCGTTGATCACCACGTCACACGAGACATCGTTGTCGACCCCGACCAGTCGAGCTGTGTCCTCGATGAGGTCATGGTAAGTCCGCAAGGTCGAGCGATCGCATCCAAGCAGGCGGGACAGGTGGCGAAAGCTCGGTTGGCCGTTGTGTCCCGGTAGTGGGCGTTCTGCGTCACGGTATTCAGCTAACAGATGGACCAGATCCTTCTCTACCCAACGCCTTGCCTCGGGCGGAACTACCCCTTCTTGCAATCGAACTCGTCGCCACTCGCGGTCTGCCGCGAGAATGTCCGATGCAAACTCATCGACTAACCGCAGACTCCAGGTGAGTAGGGGTCCGAGCACCGCCTCCGGAATTCTGGCGGTCGCGTTGTCTGGCCCGCTCCTGTCGCCGGACTCGCTCCAACCATCGATGTGGTACGGGTCGAAAGTCAGCTGATCGGTAACCATGAGTCCGCGGTAGCGATAGAGCGACCGAACCGAACTGCGATAGCGATCACGAACCGTGAGAGTGGGTTGCGTCGCGAGCAAATGCAGTTGGTACGCAATCAAATCGGAAGGTTGCAACTCCGATAGCAGCGGCTGGCGCAGGTTGGGTCGCGAAGCGAGCCAGGAGAAGAAGTGGCGGAGCGTGGGCAACATCGAGGCAATCGTCGCTACCTTCGGTAAGCCGCGTCCTCTGGCGGGTGCAGGCCCGCCCAGCAGCCCGATGAAAAGTTCTTTGGCCACGGTGCGATAGACAGACGGCACGGATGTGAAGTCGAGGATCAGAGCAACATGATGTTGCTGAAAGAAAGCTGGACTGAGATCCCAGACGTCCTCTACGAATCGGGAAGCTCGGCTGAGTTCTGTCTCCGGGCGCACCGGCCGCCCGTTCAGTACGCATCGTTCGTCGAACGGGTGCGACGTCGACGGTTGAGGGTGGGCGTTGGTCATGTTTGCTCCCATGGTGATTCGACGAGATCGAGAAGTGCATCGGTGGGTTTGATCTCCGTTGCCGCCAGGATCTCGGACCGATTGAACTTCGAGAGAACGTCATGGCGGATGGCCGCCCACGTCGGTCCGTATCGGACCCACCAATCGGCCTCCGACAGCTGATCGCGGCGGGCCGCCAGCGCATCGAGCAATCCGAGCAGTCCAGGAAGGTGATCAGGCGTGATCACGCAGTTTCCGCAGTGAAAGCAGTCGAGAAACGATGCGCGACAGCTTCTCCCGGTGGCGGGATGGTGGTCGTGATCCCGGCACGCTGACCAGGCGGTATCGGCTGCGTCTGTGTGCGTCGGCGGGGTATCCCCGTGAGGATTGGTGGCGGAGCGTTCCGGCTGCACGTTCAGTGTGCCTCCTGCAACGTGCAGCGCCCGTCTGTGTGCTGCCAGAGCGCTCGATTCGGCGTCGCTGACGGCAGCCGCAACAACGGTGTGTGCCCATTCCTGTGTTGTCGGGTCTCCGCGTAGATAGTTCCGGAACAGAACCGGGATGGTGTTGCTCCGGGCAGCGGACGGGAGGTGACCGCCGATCTGTTTGGTACGGCGCACGTCTGCCGTGGTCTTGATCCGGTTGCCGGTGACCGCAAGCGGAGCCGGGGGCGTTCCGTCGACGACGTCAGCGTGGAGGCAATGCCGGGTGCGCCATCCGGCAAGGTTGATTGCTGTCGCGGTCAGTTCGCGAGCGAATGGGTCGAAATGTTCTTCGATACCGCGAAGGCCGGTGTTGTGGCCGCTACGCCAGATCGACCAAACGGATGCGCTGCCAGAAGTGTTCCTGCTGCGAGTGGTCAGTTCGTGTAGCAGTAGGTAAAGACCGCCGGGATAGTGCAGTTCGCGACCCGGTGGCCCGATCTCCCACGTCGCGGTCTCGAACCATCGGTGATTGCCGCGGCGGCGTTTGATGACACGAACTTCGACGGCGCGTGTCTCCAGGATTCGGTGTTCCCAGGGGAGCTCTTTGATGGTTTCGATATTGCGGCCGGTCAGCGCCACCATCAACACGAGCATTGGCGCGAGGTCCCGGATCGTCATATAGAGCCGGCTCGCAAGCTCCAGTCTGACGACGTGCGCGCTGAAGCTCCGGCTCGGGGGTACGACTCCTGATTCCGCAATCGCGACGAGCTCTTTGTCGCCCTCCAAGCCTTCCTGTTCACCCGTTTGTCCTATTGCAGCTTCCGAGAGTCGAATTCGATCGCGCAATGCGGTGATGTCTGACCGAGCGGCTGAGAGAATACGATCGAACTCTCCGTCCGAGTAGCCAGGTTGGCCAATCCGGGTCTGCCCGATTTGGCGGCAGGTGTAGTCGATCACTGATGAATTCACCGTATCGACCAGCGGTGGCAACGTCAGGAACTGTCCGAAAAGTGCGATGCCTCGCCAGGCGTAGACGTCCTTCTGCGTGATTCTGCGCTGGTTGTAGACAGATTGGAGGTGGGCGGTCTCCAGCAACGGTGGTCCGGTCGGTGGATCCGGCAGTTCCGAGAGGGATCGCAGCATGGATCGCACCCTCGTAACCAGTCCCTTCGCTGAGCTGAGCGTCCTGCTGCGTCCCGTCGCCCCGAGGGCAAGGGCCAGAGCCTCTGCAACTGCCGTGTGCCAACCGGGCAGCGCCATCTTCGCGACGTCCACCAGCAGAGTCCGGCCGTCTTCACCATCGAATCGGACCGTGAGGCCGGAGGCGATGGCGTGTTCGCCTTCGGTCGGTGTGTACGGGCCAGATGGGAGCATCGCGCGGCGCCCGGTGCCGGTACTGCCGCGACCGTTCACTGTGTTTTGTTCTCAGTGGCGACGTCGAAGACGTCGAGTGGAGTGTCGCGGGGATCTTCCCATGTGTTGGGCACCAACATCATTCGCGTTTCCATTTCCAATTCCGACAGCGCGTGTAAGTAGATCTGTGTTGTCACCACGGAGCGGTGTCCGAGGCGACGTCGCACCCAGTCCAGAGGGTCACCGAAGATCTGTGTCCATTGCCCTCGCTGTTCGGCAGTCATTTCGGTCATCGCGCTGATATGTCCGCGCTGTAGCTGTTCCAGAGTCACCACCGCGAACGTGTGCCGCAGGAGGTGAGCATGTGCAGTCAGAGGAACTCCTGCTCGACGACACCGTGTGTTGGCGACTGCGAACATGTCTTTCCAGGTCGAGACCGCGATGGGGGTGCCGAACTCCGACAGCCAGAACGCGGCCGGCGTCAAGCCATCGGGCCCGTCGATGAGCAAGCGGCGTCGTTCGTCGGCATCGAGGTTGGAAACTTTCACGGTCGATCGCAGACCGGACCGAGTCTGTACGACGACCGGCGAATGCGGATCAGGGATCACGAGCGGGCGGCGAACCTGTTCGTACCGTCCGCAGGCGCGTGCGCGGGCGATGACCTCCGCGCGATCGAGTGTCGCGTACCCGATCAGGTCGGCGATCACGGATTCAGGAACGTAGACTCGGCGGGCCGAACGACCTTTGGCGATGGCCGTCGGCAGCCAAAAACGTTGATAGCCCCCGAGACCGCGAGCTGTTGGCACATCGAATACCGTCAGCGCCGCTTGCTCGGACAACCGCATGCCGGTGCGCACCATCAAGTCGCAGAATGATGCATTGCGCGCCGCCCAGCGACCGCGAAACCCGGTGTCGTGGACACCGTCGGCGCGATATCCGCGAATCCCGACATCGCGCCATAAACGGTAGGACTGGGGTGGGAGCCACTCGATACGATCCGTCGCGGCATCGTGCGAGTAGGTTGCCGGTGTTGTGGTCGAAGAGTCATGACGGACGAGGCCCGCGCCGAACGGCATTGGTCGTCGAACTCTCTGCGGCACAGGGTTGTTCAATATATGGCCCGCGCGGACCTGCCATCGATAGAACTTGTCGACTGCGGCAACCTCTCGGTCCCATGTCGCACCTTGTATGTGCGGCCCTTGAGAGTCGATCCTGCGCCAGCGCCAGTACGCCAGATGGTCAGCCTCGTTGACGTCGCACCAACGAGCTCTGTCTCGTGAGACAGCAACGAAGTTCAAAAACGCGGCTAGATCGCGGGCGTAGCCCACCTGGGTGTGGCGCGCCTTCGCCTGCATATCGACTGATCTGAAGAAGGCATTCAACTCGATGTCATACTCAAATGATGGGTCAATGAGGAACGGCGTGCCGGCCACCAACTCTGGCCGCGCGAACCCAGGCCACTCCAAATTTGTGTCCGGCACCGCTGGCCGCGGCACCAACTCGTGTGGAGTGATACAAACACGCCAACCAGGTCTCGGCATGGTGGGCAACAGTACGTGGACATCTGTCCATCCGTGCACAAAACATAGCGCTCACCGTGGCAGGCTCGTCCGGAGGCGGATCATTCCGCGACGGGACGCCGCTCAAGGTCCGCTCCGAGGGTCTCTAGCCAGTGAAGTGTTGTTGTTGCAATCGATTTGACTGATTTCGGGTCGCGGGCGTGGTGCTTGCCGATACGGTGGTTTGCAATGGTCGGTCTTTGTCGGTGGCAAGTGTTCTGGTGTGATCCAGCCGGTTCGTCGGCTGAGGTCGTCGACGATCCGGTGCTGGCGGGGCTGCCGTCCTTATCAGAGTGGGCTCGCCAGCACGGGACGCGTTCGGGACAACCGTTTCTGCTGCGTACGGATGGCCACGGCGTGCCGGAGGTCGACGAGTTCTTCGCGTCGCCTCGAATGCGCAGCTGCAAGCAGGGGACGCTCCGAAAGTATGCATTCACTCTCGCGACGTGGATGGGTTTCCTCGACGCGATCGAATACTGCTGGCGCGAAGCAGGTTCCGACCAGATCGATGCGTTCAAGTTTTGGCGGATGACCGATGCTGCAAACCCGTTACGGGTTGCAGGTGGCACCGTCAGATCGGATCTGGTCGCGATCAGCACGTTCTACGAGTGGGCACATCGCATTTATGGTGTGACGAATCCGGTACTGCGCACGGCAGTCCGCGGTCACCGCCCCAGAGAAATAGCTACCGAGGCGTATCAGGCGACTCCGCACGTGGTGCGTGATCGTGACGTGAAGTGGCTCGACCCAGCAGGGTACCGACGATGGCGTGACATCGGATTGCGTGGTCTGGACCGGCGTGGTCGAGAAGCGGAGGGGTCGCGTGGCCGGAACGCACAGCGCGACAGCGCGTTCGCGGACGGCCTGTACGGAACGGGGCTGCGTTTGTCGGAGTGGGCGAGTGTGTTGATGGTCGAGCTACCGGTAGACGATGCCAGCCGGGGGTTCACGACGTGCCGGTTGGCGGCCGCATGCGCGAAGGGCAGCCGCGGTCGCAGGTTCTGGATGCCCCGCGAAACGTTGACCGACGTACATGCCTACGTGGAGGGCGAACGAGCCCGAGCAGTACGGCGAGCACGCCGGGAGGGACGATACGACCGGATCCCGGAGCGCCGGATCGTGATTCGGACGCTCGGTGGCCGCCGAATCGAACTCCGCGACCGTGGCGGTGCCACATCGGTCGTGTCGTTAGACGCCCTCGACCCGGCCGCGCGGCTGCACCTGTTCCACGACGACGCCGGCGGGCTGAGCCCGGCGTCGCTGTGGGTGAACGAGGACGGCATGCCGCGGATACCGCACGGTTGGCAGCACACGTTCGTCACCGCAAATCGGCGGGTCGAGCGTGAAGGTCTGATCGGGTTGGCCGCGACCGCGCACATGTTGCGGCACTCGTTCGCTTTGCGATGGTTCTCTGTGGGTCGGTTGTTGTACGAGCGGCGCTTCGCCCACCTCGATGCCGAGGAGATGCGGGACTACCGGGCACAGTTCGGTGACACTTGGTACTTCGTGATGACGCTGCTCGGGCACGCCGATGTTGCCACCACGATGAACACCTACCTGGAGCCGTTCCGCGATCTGGACGTCTCGTTACTGATCGAGCATGCGCACGGTGCGGCCATGGACCGAGTACTGACGGATCTGTTCCGAACCGACCCTCGGGTGATCACCGACCCACTCGCCGATGCGGAGCTCTCATGAGCGCACAAGGCCGTCGAGCGAAGCTGCCCGACCTGGGCTACACATCTCCCGGACGGCACGAGCCGATGGGGGACAACCGTTTTCGGGTTGTATTCCATCCAGAGCGTGGTGGCCGCCCGACCACGTTCGACCTCTCCGACCTGCCGGTTGGGGAGGCGATGCGTGAGTGGCTTACCGCAGCGCTCGCGAAAGGAACCGGGCCGAGCGGCTCCGCCCGAACATTGGCATCGGCACGAACACTGCTCGGCGCGTCACGGTCGTTCGCTCGATACTTGGGCTCGGCGGATCGGTCACCGTCGACGCCGGCGCAGCTGGCCGGGACACATTGGGATCAGTATGTGCTGGCGCAACGGGTGTCGAACCGGCGAACACAGGTGATCAATCTGCGCAGCTTGCTGCGACATGCTAGCGACGTGCCCGACGATTTCGCGGCTAGGATGCATCGCACCCAGATCAGTTCGAGAAATCAGAAGTTCCAGGCCTACAGCGCCGCAGAGTTCACCCGGATCACGGCAGCAGCGAAATCGCATGTGCGCGAATGCGTCCACCGGATTCATGGGGGTCGTGCTCTGTTGGCTCGGTGGAGGGCCGGGGAGATCGATCGGGACCTCGACAAACACGGCTGGGAGCGAGGGTGGCTACTCGATCACATCGACCGCCACGACCAAGTGCCCCGGTACTCGAACGGTTCTAGGCACAATCTTTCCACCGCCCATGGAGGGACGGCGGCGTTGTTCGCCGAGTTGTATCCCACACCCCAGGATGTCGCCGCTGCGGCAGCGTTGTTGATTTGTTTGACCGGGCACAACCTGTCCACGATCGCCACGCTCCCAGCACGGCATCACAGGCCGGACGGGGACGCCGGAGCCTCCCGCACAGCGATCGTGGAGACGATCAAACCCCGACGCGGTCGACATCACGCCCACCAGAGCATCGCCTTGCACGAAGCGGCCGCGTCCGCTCCGACCCGGCTCGACTTGTCCAGTGCGTACGCGGTGTATCAGGTCGTTCACGATATTTGCGGACCGGTGCGCGCTCGCGCCGAAACCGAGGTGCTGTTCGCCTATTTCACGCCGAAGAACGGCATGCTGTTCCTGCCAGGGTTACGCCGCAACGTGCTCGGCGAATGGGCACAAGCCCGCGGTGTGCTCGGCGATACGGTCGACGAGACCGGTCAGCCTGTACCGCGGCGACTCGACAGCAGACGACTACGGATGAACTGGCTCGAACAGCATCAGCAACCGGTCGCACACACCGAGCAGACACTCGCCAACGACTACCTCGCCCGGCATCGCGGCAACCTCGCGGAATATCAGCAGATCGTGGCCGCCACCCTCGACGAGCAGGTCACCGAAGCGCGACGCACTGCGGTGATGCGCAGCCTGACCGCGAAACAAATCGAACACGCTCATACCGATCCGGGCGCAGTCGCCGCGCAAGTCGGGCTGACCGCCAGCGTGCTGACTGACCTGTTGGGTGGCCGTCTCGACACCGTTGTTGCTGGTTGTGTCGACAACACCCACAGTCCACACGCCCCCGCGGGCCAACCGTGCACGGCATCGTTTCTGCTGTGCTTGTCGTGCCCGTGCGCGCGGGCAACTCCACAGCACCTGCCGGTCATCGCCGAAGTCCACGACAGACTGCAACACAAGGCGAAGGAGATGACGCCGCTGCGGTGGGCGCAGCGATTCGCAGGCCCCGTGGCACAACTCGCCGACGTGATGAGCCGATACCCCGACACCGTCATCGAGGAGGCGCGCATAAACGTGAGTGAGGAACAACGAACTCTGGTCACCATGTTCTTGGCGCGCAACCTGGACATCCGATGACCACGACCAGCGTCTTGACCGACGATGGCGATGCGAGGTTCCCGGGATCGGAAACTGTTGTGCTGCAAAACCGTCCATTACGGGCCGATACCGACGTAACCGCACTCTCCCGCTTCGGTGACGAATGCTGGAATCTGACGCCTGCCTTGTTGGCTCCGCACGCACGAAGCACCTCGCTCAACTTCGGGTCCGTGCACCCCGATTTCGTTTTCGCACTCAAACACTTGTACTGGGCGATGATCAACCATGACGGTGACGACGCCACTGTCAACAGACATCATCGTGGGGGCACGCCCGCGATGCTGACGATCTCGACCATGTTCCGGTTCACCCGCGCCTTCACCGACTGGCTGGCATCGCGTGGATGTCAATCGCTGACCCGGGTCAGCCCCGCCGATCTCGACGACTACCTGGTGCACGTCAAAACCGCGGAGACGACGCACGCCAATCGCGAGGACCTCCTCGCCGCAGTGATCAAGATGTGGGGCTACCGGAAACTTGTGCCAGAATCCAATCGTCTCCCACCCACACCGTTGTGGAACGGCGAACGTGTTTACAGGCTGCTCGAAGCCTCGCGCCATGTGGAAATCCGAACCCCACGCATTCACCCCGACACCATGAACAGCCTGCTGGCGTGGTCGCTGCGGTTCGTCGAGGACTTCGCGGACGACATTACGGCCGGTTTCGGTGAATACGAACGGCTCCACCGACGCATGCTGCCCGCCCGTCTACGTCCTGACCGGGTACGGCGCCGCCCAGGTGAGCTCGTCACCGATCTGCACACCCTGCTCGATAAGTACCGCGATACGAATCGCCCGTTACCGGGCATCCGTAGTCGCGGCGGTGAACTGATCCACCACCTGCCCTATCTGGCCCGGCTCCTCGACACCGCGCCCGATTCGCTCCGCCGTCCGGAGATCCTCGACATCCTGGGCCGGTCGGGGCTGCCGATCCGCGAAGGTGCACCGTTGCTGATACCGGCCACCGGCACCCTCGACGGGCAGCTCTGGTGCGAGGACTCCATCGACGAACGCGAAGCCCACCAGCTGGCCCGCCACCTCACCGCCGCCTGCTTCATCGTCATCGGCTACCTCTCCGGCATGCGGACCGGTGAGGTACTCACCCTCGAACGCGGCTGCCTGCAGCGGGATTCTGGCAGTGGCTTGCTGCTCATTCGTGGTCGACGCTGGAAAGGGGTACACGACGCCAGCGGCTCCACCGTGCCGCAAGGGCAAATCCGTCCCGACCCCTGGGTGGTCGCCGAACCCGTCGCGACCGCGATCGGTGTGCTGGAAAAACTCCACCACGACTCGTTGCTGTTCCCGCACATGCTCGGCGAACACAACTCAGGGCCACGGCAATTCCGGACCGGGCAAGCCCGCACCACCGGCAGCATCAACACCGACATCGCCCACATGATCGGCTGGGTCGACTCCTACTGCGCAGCCACCGGCCGCACCGACGCCATACCACCCGATCCGACCGATCCGAGCATTCCCGCCCGCCGCCTGCGACGCACTCTGGCCTGGTTCATCGCCCGCAAACCACGCGGCCTCGTCGCTGCCGCGATCCAGTACGGTCACCTGAAAGTGCAAATGACCGTCGGCTACGCCGGCAGTTATGCCTCCGGGTTCCCCGACGACCTGGCGTTCGAGGAGTGGCTCGCCCGACTCGACCTCCTCGCCGACGCGGACGAGCACCTTCGACACGGTGAACATGTCAGCGGCCCAGCTGCACACACCTACCGCCACCGAGTCGACGGCGCGCAACGATTCGCCGGACACGTCCTACGCACCAGCAGCGATGCCCGCACCTTGCTCGCCAACCCAGACCTGCAGATCTACCCGGGACACGGGATGACCTGCGTTTTCGACCCACGCCGGGCGGCGTGCCACCTCAGTCGAGACGACACCGACACCCGCCGCACCCCCGACCTCACCGATTGTCGACCCAACTGCGTCAACATCGCCCGCACCGACCGCGATATCGACGAACTCACCACCGATATCGAAACCCTCCGCACCCTGGTCGACGATCCTCTAGCACCACCCATACGTGTTGCGCGTGAGCGACAACAACTCCTCCAACTCGAAGACGCTGTCACTCAACATAATCGGTGCGAAGGCGACGATCATGAATCTTGAGAACACAACGGAACGCGACGCGATCGAGGCAGCCATCACGCGGCTCCTCAACGGCACACCGCAACGCTCGACCGGTGCCCTGAGCATCGTCCAGCTCGCCGTCGAAGCCGACGTCAAGCGGTGGGTCCTGACACACAAACACACCGACCTCGCCGAACAATTCACACGACGGGCTCGAACACAGGGCAAGATGCCAGCTGCGTTTCAAGAGCTCGATCGACGCGCGAAAGCTGCAGAAGCAGCGAACGACCGCCTTCGCCAAGAAAACATTAAGCTGCAGAAACAAGTCAACGTCTACGCGCAGGTCATCCACGAACTCACCACCGAACGCATCCGAACCAGTCGAGAATTCACTCTCCATTCCCCACCCAGAAGTGATCACCTCAGTGAGAGACTCGATGAGGGTTGACTTCGTGTTGGGTTGTGTACCGGCATAGCGATCCCCAGCCGCCCAGAGAGCCCGAGCAAGGTCTACATCGAATGATTGGACCACTCGACCCGAAGCCCAGTCCATTGTCGAACATTGCTTGCGACAGCGTCGAGGTCACCAATACCCGCTTGGGCGTCGAACACCTACGAGCTGCTCAGGCCGAGATGCGCGGCGCGACCCACAGCAGGAGGCCGGCGAGCACGATGCCGGCGACTATGAAGCCGACACCAAGCGTGGCGTCGATCGGATCGAGGATGTGGTGGGTCCGTAGGTGATAGGTCAGGTGCACGCACCCCAGTGCGAGGTGCCCGAGGGCCAGTGCGATCAAAAGCTCGCGCGTCGGTCGCCACAGCGCTACCAGTCCCACGACGGCGACTGCCACCGTGGCTGCTCCGAAGTCGCGCGTCATGTGCTCGTTGAACGGGCCGTCAGCGCCGACCCATTCGCGACCGCCGCCGGGGAAGTCGCCGTAGAAAGCTGCAGGCCAGAATGCGGCCCACGCTCCCGTTACGAGCGAAGGCATGGTCAAGCACACTACGAGAAAGCGGGCTACCGACGGCCGAATCATGCGTTGCGGGAGAGCATAGTGTCGACGGTGGCTCGCCATCCTTCGCGAGCCGACGGGAACTTGGGGCTCCAGCCCGAGGCGGCGACGAAGCGCCCGTTGCTCGTGCGGTGAGATCGCGTCAGCGACTGCGTGAATCGGCCGCCCAGGCGGGCTGCCGATCCGGGAGAACGCACGAGTCGGACGACGCCCACGGCGGCCCCGACGGCGCGGGCGAAGTCGCGACGTGTCAACGGCTCGTCGTCTGTGACTAGGTACACGCCCGAGGGCACTGCCAATGCAGCGACCGTCGCCCCAGCTGCGTCAGCAAGATGGATCGCCGGCTGAAAGGCGCGGGGACTCCCGGCCACAAAACCTACGTGACGTCGCGCGGAGTCGATCAGCATCTTCGAATGCGACGACCCAGGGCCGTAGAAGAGACCGAAGCGCAGGGCCACCCCGCCCACCTCGGTCGCGTGACGCTCGGCAGCGAGAGCGCTGACGCCGTGACTGAGCGGGTCGAGCGCGGACTCCTCGTCGATCCACTCGGCACCGGCGTCAGCGTGATTGAACGCGACCGACTCCTGCACCAGTCGCAGTCCCTCGACTCGGCGGACCGCCTCTGCGACGGCGGCCGACCCTGCGTCGCGGATTTCGTCGTTGTCGCGCCAGCCAGAGGCCGTCAGGAAGCGGCGAGGCTCAGGAATGGATGTCGCCAGGTTCAGCACTGCGTTATGCCCTGCGAATGCACGCGCGAGTGACTCGACGTCGAAGAGGGAGGCACCTGAGGGTGTTGCCCCCATCGCCTCCACGGCCGACGCCTTGGCCGACGTGCGCGCGAGTGCCGTGACTTCGTGCCCCGCGGCGTGGAGCTCGCTAACAATGTACGGACCGAGGGCACCAGTGCCGCCGGTGACGAAGACTTTCATATGCTCTCCTCGGTATTCGGGAGACCCTCAGCGAGGTCCAACTGCACTGACTGCAACTTCGTAACCATAAGCGGTGTCGGCCTACAAAAACTGAGCTGTGTCGGAGAGCTCAGAGGTGCCTCACCGAAGTCGCTCGGTACAGCCTTGTTGCCGCAAATGCACTCCACCTAAGCTAATTGCGCGATCTGGGCATAGACAGGAAAGCAGCCCGCGTCGTCGCACTCCGCCACCTCGTCAGTACAACACCACCAGCAGTCGTTGCGACCATGCTCGGCTACAGCTACCAGATCACCGAAAAGCACGCTGCGCGTTCCGGAAGAAAATGCACCACCTACGCCAATCTGGTTGCAGGAGAACGAGCTCGCTGAAAATGAAGTCCCTATCGCCTTCAGTCGACGGATGATTTGATCGAGTTGAGGAACTGTTACGAACCAGTTGTCACCAGCAGCGGGTGACAACGCGCGCGGTGGGTTGCGGTGTCAGCGCGTGCCTTGCCCTGCTCGGCACAGCAGTGACGGACCTACGGCTGCAACCACCGCAGTGCCACCCGCGAGTAAGACCCCGATCCCGGCCGCTCGACGGGGGACGCCATTACGGGCGGCCGCGATCACTACCCCCGCGTCTACGAGATCAATCGCAATACCGGCCTGCAGAACCAATCGCCTAACGGTCTGATCGGGGTGGAGGGCCGCCGCGCCAAGCATAATGTCGCGAACGCCGAATGCCTTGATCCAGATGCCGCGGTCTGGCCCCGGGTAATCGACCCCGAGGGCGCCGTGAACGCGGGCCGGTATAAGCGCTGTGGTCGCACCCCAGACGATTCGGCCGATGCCTATCGCTGTGGCAACTGTCCGTTCCGCGTCGTTTGTCCTTTTCACAGGGTCCGTTTTACCACCATCGCACGCGGATCCAAAGAAGTACTGGGGTCGCTGGCGTGCTACGAAGGGCAATCCATCCGCTGTCAGCCGGAGGCACGAAATTCGACCCGATCAGCGAACTCGTCGACTGCGGATCCTGATGGACCCACACCTGCCATAGCCGGCACCGCACTGGCTCGGATAACAACCGTGCCGGCCGGCTCGACGATGTCATTCTGAAAACTCACACTGTCAGCAACAGTGGTGAATACGCGAGAGATCCGAGGGCCTAGCCATGGACAGCATCGTCGAAGGAACCCTGTACGCCTGGGCACGGACCGGTACCGGCGATTGGCTTGCGAGCGTGTCGTTTTCGATCCCCACCGGCAACAAAATGGGACGTCTCGACCTCGATCGGCAGTGGTGCCCCGCCGCCGCCATCACACCCATCACATGACCGACACCACCACCACCACCGCGGTGGCCGCACGGATCGGCCTCGATCACCGACAATCAACACACACCACCGCAGCACAGGTGACCCAGTGAACATCGGCGACCGCTACCACCTCGCACCCGGAGCACCCGGCATCGTCGTCGTACGCGAGATCCAAGACGGAGGCCTCGTCCTCGTCGAAAACGAAACACCAGGCCCCGGCGTCTACCCCTACTTCGTCAAACCCGACACCCTCATACCCGCCGCCACCTGACCTCAGAGGCCCGAAACGATCAGCGACACAGTGGACGCCACCGACCGATGTCCGATGCGGCGACTATCATCCCGCAAATGACGACCGAGTCTGCGGCCCCTCAGAGTTGCGCCATCCATATGGAAGGTTGGCGACCCGAACTCGTTGACTGGCTCTGGAACGACGCGGCCGCTCACTCCTTGAGGGCGGCCTTCCAAGACCTCGCCGAGTTGTTGGCAGGCCTCGTCGACCGCCCTGGCGACACGACGCTGGTGATTGCAGTCGACTTCGTCGAAGCGGTGATGCGCCGGGACGACTCGTCAGTTCACTACTCCACGACTCGTGGGTCCGGAATGGTGGGCGGCCGCACGATGCCGCGCAAAGACGGCAAGACAGATGTTCTCATCGACGGCAACTGGCTCGTCGACCGCGACAGCTACGGCCGCATGATCCCCAAAGCATCCGGCGTGGAACTGATGCGCCGATCGATCCAGCACGAAGCCCAACACGTGGTGATGCACCAGAGAGGCAGCGGTTTCGAAGCATATGGACGCGAGAAAATTCCGGGTCTGATAGACGTTCACATGTTGGACTTCGCGAGTCTTATCCTCGACGAACATCGCGCCGAATGGGGAGCTATCGCACTCTCCGCACACGACTACCCCTCCACCTATGATGTCGCCGAAGTTCTGTCCGCCCTCGGCACACAACTGACCGCGATCGATGAGTCATACCAACAGTCCCAGGACGTGCAAGCACTCATGGAGGGGACTCTCATTGCATGCCAAACATTTTGGGTATCTCTAGCCTACTGGGCTGCAGAGTATAGGTCACCGGATTCGATCGCATCGCTCCCGGAAGAGATCCTGCGGATACCTCTCTGGGAAAGGTACGTCGGCGACTCATGGCCGGCGATCTCCGACGCGTTCTGCAGGGTGCCCGTCGCGGACCTATCCACGAAACCGGAGAAGTTTCATGAGGCAGCGCGATCTATGGCTGCGGCACTTCGCGCTTCTCTGCAGGTCATTGGATTTCGCTACGTCGAAGACGATGCGGGTTCGGAGTTCCGCATCGATCGATACGACTTCATATCTTGACCGTTGCCTCACTGAAACCCACCGACCGAAGCAGGATCCACGTGCCTAGACAGCCTATGCAGCTGATCGACTCTCTCCTCGCACCGGCTGCGTCATATTTCGATGTAGCGACCGAGTCGTATCGCACACTACCTCGCGAAGATCGCACAAAACTGAAGAGCTCCGTACGAATCTGGGGTGGCGATCTCAGCGACAGCGAGGTACCCGACGAAAAAGTCGACACGCATCAGTACGGACCTCAAATGCCACCCTTCGACGACATGTGGCTCGAGTTCGAAAGCATTGCGCCGTTAGCCCCCTCACTTGCTGTCCGGCTCCGCCACCACGAACTGCTCTTCGGAGGTACTCGATATATCCAACGTGACCTCGAGTTCTGGGTCATGGTCGAACGGGAATTGATCAAGACAGCGTTCGAGGCGGCCTTTTACGTCGACCCGCAGCGCCTCGATCAAGATCCCACCTCTGACGTTTGGATGACCGTCGACGGTATCCGCCGCAAACTCTCAGCAGGCGAAATGTTGCGGGACAGGCGCGATCAGTTGCAGCGCGAGGTTGCAATGAACCTGATGCGAGCAACTATGACCGCGGTTGGGTTGATGAACTGCAAGAACGTCACGGTCGAGCGCCAAGCGCCCGTCGGGTCGCGCTCCTCAAACAAGAACGTCCGCAAAACGGCCAAACTCGACTTCCACACCATCCACCTGCCCGGCTCGACCTCGCCGGGCCTATCGCTCGGCAACTCCAGCTACGGACCGATCTCCCAGCACCGAGTTCGTGGTCACTTCAAGACCTTCACAGCGGAAGCACCGCTTATGGGAAAGCATGTCGGCACGTACTGGTGGGGATGGCAAATACGAGGTAAGGCCGCCGACGGCATCGTTGTCGGTGACTACCGACTCGATACAACGACATAGATCCGACAACGCCAGTCAACCACGGAGGCCGCAACATACGAATACCCCTGATCCAGCAACGACAACCACGAGCTACCGCGACACCGAGCGTCGTCACCCTTCGTCGCTCCCGCACAATCACCTCACAGCCGTACCCCACACCACGCCGCCGTAGAGCACCAGCTCCGGCGGCGTTCCGCGTCCCACCACCCGAAGCCGGCCACGTTTACAAGCAGGCCCTGGCGGGCCACACGCACCCCTACGGACTGCACCGAACCGAACTCCGCTTCGCTCCGCACTCACAAGAGCGAAAAGAATCAATTTCTTTCGACGTAGGTGGCTTCTCCGAGCATCCATCACCCGTGCCCGCCGGCTCAACCCCTCGCTCCGCTGCGCTACGGCCAAGGCTCCGAACACTTTTCGTCCCGTAGTCGCTGCGCTCCCACGAAAACTGTCCGGCCGATGGGTTGCCCCGTCGTTCCCGTGCGCTGGTTTCTCTCCCCAGCCACCACGGCGAAAGAAAATTGGCAGGGCGAAGGTCCGGCCGCCAGTCGAGAGGAACAGGTCACCATGCGAGCACAGCACCCCACCACCGCCGACGAAATCGACATCATCGTCCACCGAAACGGCAGCCGCAAAGTCCGGCGGACCGTCAAACG